>JAANMV010000009.1_pt1 | contig 189506 bp, 132 predicted proteins | sample 7279661 | NCBI WGS metagenome assembly JAANMV01 (sample SAMN14094540, study PRJNA606508) | bioreactor metagenome | isolation source: A lab-scale SPAN reactor treating ammonium-rich wastewater day 121 | place: Ireland: Galway | collected 2017-05-16
GGACAGTATCGCCATGAAACGCCGCAGTTGCGGCTGGAGCGACAAATTCCTGCTGGAAACCCTCACCGGAACAAGCACTTAGTGTGCGCTGGCCCTGGCCGCCTGGATGACGCCAGGCCGCGGTGAGGCACATACCGTCCGTCCTCGACAAAATCGGCCTCTTGATCCATCCCCCGAGGTACGCGGCCACTCTTCGGCGGCACAGCCGCCCAAATCGATCGCTCCCCCCCGCGCTGGGCGAGTAATCCCTGCAATCGGCACAACCGATTCCTCCTTCAACCAGGAACGGATTTGACTCCCTTCCAGCCCAAAGTTTACCCTGGGCCCGGCCCTTTCTGTTTCAACGTGCCGTACTGCGGATTTGAATTGCCGTTTACCTGCATCCATTGCTTTCCGATCTTTGCCATCATGAAATACTTCGCCACGCTCGCCGCCGTCGTTGTCCTGATGTCCTTGCTCCTGGTATCGACCGGCGCCAGGGAAACTTTCGTCACGGCTTACGGAGCCGTGGGCGATGGCAAAGCGGATGATACGGCAGCCGTTCAAAGAGCTGTGGACGCTGGAGGCGCCGTGCGTTTCCCGCGAGGTATTTATCGACTGACCGCCTCGGTGGTGATCGACCTGGAAAAAACAGGCTTCACCTCGCTCATAGGCGACGGCGTGGCGCGCTTCGTCATGGAAGGTTCGGGGCCGGCGTTCAAGTTTATCGGCACGCACCAGGGTACAGCGGACCCGAAGAGCCTCCAGCCGAACATCTTCGCCCGTCAACGCACGCCAATGGTGGACGGCGTCGAGATTGTCGGCGGGCATCCCGAGGCGGACGGCATCGAGGCAACGGGCACGATGCAACTCACGATCACGCGCACGGCAGTGCATGAAGCGCGTCATGGTATCCATCTGACGGTGCGGAATCGCAACGTGATCATCAGCGACTGCCACTTGTATCATAACTCCGGCATCGGCATCTATTACGACCATGTCGATCTTCACCAATCGAACATCATCGGCAGCCATATCAGCTACAACGCGGGGGGCGGAGTCGTCACCATCGGTGGGGGAGTGCGGAATCTGCACATTGGCACCTGTGATATCGAGAGCAACATGTCGCCCGAGTCGCCACCCACGGCCAATGTGTTCATCGATTGCACGGATGGTTCCACCGCGGAGGTCACGATCGTCGGCTGCACCATCCAGCACAATCCCTCGCCCGGTTCGGCCAACGTGCGATTTATCGGCAAAGGCAAGCCCCGAGTCCCCGACGACGCCACGCAGTGGGGCCACCTTACTATTGCCGACAATGTCCTGAGCGATGTGGAGGTGAACATCGACCTGCAACAGGTGCGCGGCGCCGTGATCACCGGCAACACCTTCGGCGGCGGCTACAAGCACGACTTGGTAGTGGATGAATGCAGCAATATCGCGGTCGGCAGCAATACCTTCGACCGCAATCCGCCTTACTACCGCGGCGAAGCGGCAACGGCGAAGGGCGGCCTCGTATTCCGCAATTCGCGCGACGTCACGCTAACCGGCATGCACATCGACGGCATCCGCAACCAGCCGGCCGCCGTGCTCATCGAGGGCTGCGACACGTTCAACGTGTCGGGCTGCACCATCCTCGACTGCGATGGCCCCGGCCTGCTGCTCAGAAATGTGACCAACAGCCTCGTCACCGGCTGCCTTATCGCCGATCGCCGACCCGATCGCACCCCAGCTCCGTCGATTCGCGTCGAAGGCGGCCAAGACAACACGCTCGCCAACAACAAGCTCGCCCAAGGCGACGAGATCGCGCCATCGCCGGCGAAGAATTGACGCCGTTGATCGTCCCCCATCGCGAATCCGCCACGTTCTTGCTGACGCAGCCTTGCGAATGCAAAACCGCAGAATTTGGCGGGTAATTCGCGAATCGATGGCGCGGAACAGCGCACCCTGGGTTGATTGCGTACGGAGCGTCAACGGCACGCCGCCAAAGAAATCGAACCCTAGTTAATTGCCTTCTCGGATCCGCAGTGCGAGCAGTTGGGAAGCATCGCATGCCGCACTTGGTGACAAGCGGGGCATTCTTCGAAGAGGACGGTCCCGCACGACGGGCAGGTGTATTTCTCTTCCTGGTCGCCGTGATCGCTCGGAACCACGATTTTGTTGACTGTCCGACGCGTCCAAAACAGGAAACGACGGGGGCCGGTCCGAATCGGATATTCACACACGGGACATAGAAAGCGCTCGTATGCCTCGCGGTATTGCTTGACCAGCCACTGCGTGTTGGGAAAGGCGATCGTGCGGATGAAATAAATCAAAAGCCGCGCAACTACAATCAACAGACCGCCGATCAGGATGTACTTGAAATATCTGCTGGGGAAGTATTCGTGAACGACGAATGTGACTTTGACCAGCGCCGCGGCGCCAAACGCAAGAAACAAGGGAAAGTAAATGCTGGAGCGATTCTTGATGATGACAATCGCGGCCACAACCAGAATGGGCAAGAGAACTGCCAGTTGATATGAGGCGAGCTTCCATTGGTGGCGCCGATGAAGGCGGTTGAACTCCTCCCCAGCCGGCTGGCGTTGCCTTTCGATTTCTTGTTCCGTCTGTTCTTTCTCCCGAACGAGCCCCTGCTTTTGTTCCAGCAGTTCCGAAACGTTTTGACTCAGTTCCTGGTATTTTTGCTGGTTGTCCAAGAAGAGGTTAAGGCTGCTCGTAAAGTTCGCCCGTTCTGTTTCCGAAAAGGCGACGTTCATTTGCACCCCGAGCTTCTGAAGTTCGAGCAACTGGTTGATCGTTTGTTGCAAATTTCGTGAACTGTCTCCCACGACCCGCTGTTTCTCCGATTGGTTGTCCGTTTGGCGCGTGAGGTCTGCAATCTGCCTAACAAGGGCAGCACGCTTCTCCACCAGCCGTGGGTTCAGATGCTGCTTCTCGATCGTTGCATAATCGGGTCCCTGGATCGACCGGATGTCATCCACGAAGAAGCCCAGCACCCAGAATATCAGCACCGCCAGGACGACCGTAAACAGCCGGATGGCAAGACGATGAATCCAGGTTCCGGTGGACTTGGAGTCGTTCTTCATGCTGCGTTTCCTCTCGGTGATCCAACGTCACGTTTCAGTGATCAGTCGCCTGGAATCTTTCATTGCATCCGGCCGCAGGGGCTCGTTCGCTGAATGCATCGGTATGCCGGACCCTCGAAATGCCCATACGTTTTCCACGGCGACCCAACGTTGTCGGGGTCGAAGACGGATTCTGGGACGAGCCGCTTGTAGCCGTGCAACGGCGTCGCTTGCAGTTGCCGCGAAACCGTGCACCACCAGCCAGCTCGCGGCAAACATGCCCGTGCGGCCGTGTTCGTTGGCCCTGTGAATCAGCCTGCTTCCGGCTTTGGGAGGGGCGAGCGTCTTTGCCAATTCGATCGATCGGCCGCGGAAACGCCGCCGGCATCGAGTCTTGGATAATAAATGTACGGTACTTGCCGTCCCTTCCTGCACAGCAGGGGTTAGTCGAGATCCGACGCGTAGTCTGTGCGCTCTCGCGGGTGAAGTGAAGCCAGAAACCCGTCGAAACTGTCCGCAAGGAACGCCGTCTCGGCCATCTCATGTTCAAGAAACAGGATGCTGCCCGTTCGACTTCCATCGAGAACGATGCAGAAATAGTTGCCTGAGCCGTCCGTGCCAATGGGTAATAGCGGTTCATCGAGTTCGATCTCGTAAAGGTTCACGAGATCGTCGCGAAGGTCTTCCCATGCGCAATGAACCGGCCAGGAACGCAGTTGTTCTAATTCTTTGACTTGGACGGTACCGAGCGATGGATCGCGCATGGGGAAGAAGCACATGACGATATCTTCTTCTTCCCTTTCGTCCATGACGAGCGTGAATGCATCGGGATCCGGGTGTCCACCATTGTATTGGAGGAGGAACGCGCGGTAGTCGAGGGGAAGACCATAACCAATTTGTGCTTCGAACTTTGCGATCTCAGCGTCACTGGTAGGCCCTGCGGGGAGTCGGTTGACAATGGTCGCCATCGCGCCGGTCCGTGGTCTTGGACTGTCCGAACTTACGGCCGCGCCGGACTTGCGGCATCACGAATAAGCTCACCTCGTGCGGCGAAGCCAAGGAGCTTGAAGCCTCTTCCAGAATCACCTGCAACCCCGGCTACATGCCGCCACTGATAAGATCTCTGGCTTGCGATCAACGGCAACTCGCTCCATCAATACTACCGCGAGATAAGGCGGATGTCCTGCCCTGCCATGTGGTTTCGACCGCTTTCAAAGCCCCGATCCAGTCGCCAGCTGTCCGAACCCGCGACAGCGCGCGGAAATCGGGCAGCTTTTCGTTCCATCACTCCGCGACTTTCGGCGGCCAGCACTTCCAATCTCACACTCGACGCAATCGTTCCGCACGTAACAGACGTCGGGCTCGATCGTTTCCGACGCGTGGGCGAAGGTCTGCCGTACACATTCCACAAGCGGTCGATCGTCACGACGGGTATTGCATCCCTTGGTGATTCGTTGATCACGCTATTTACCCGCATCATCAGGCCAACTCGCCGGGGCCATTTGCGCTCCAGTAGTCACCATAGATCTCCGTCGCGAATGCATTCTGCTCCGGGGTCAGTCATCGGGCGGAGTCACGGGGCACGGTTTTAATATATATTGTGAGGCGTTCGTCACTGGGACGATGCGTTGACGGAAAGAGGCCAGCGTTGGCAGCGAGGCGTCGCAAGCGGTAGCCACCTTCGTTTGCAAGGTGCCTCGACCCGTCGAACGATTCCATGCTGTCGGGCCAAATCAGGCCGTGACACAGCGGCGGCTTTCAGGCTGCGGTTCCCTTGCTGGTATCGCGTGGCAAACGATGGTTTCCATCTCTTTCTGGGCATGACGCCCAGGGAAATGAGCGGAACGATCCCTTTGAGGCCAATTTTCTCAACCACTCCGAGAGGAGGGCGGAGCCCGTGCCCGAACTCGCGTCTCCACCCCGACCTGTACCATGGACCATTCAGTGGCAGTTGCTGCAGTACCGAATTCTTCTCGTGATTGGGTGCGCGTTTGTACTCGTCAGCCTGCTGGTGTTCATCGTGCCGCAGCTAGCCGCCGGGAACCGCTTTGAAAGTGCATGGCAGATTTTTCCTTTCATTCACCTGTCGGTGGGTCTGGGGTTGCTGATCGGTCCACTGGTAAATTGGCGACGGCGGGTGGCTATTCTGAAGTGGGGAGAGCTTGCACCGGCAACAATCGTGGCTCTGCAGGACCAGGGAACGACCTGTTCGACCGGTGAAGAATCGTATGGGGTGAGGAACGTGACGGGCCCCTGGCTGGATTTCGATACCGCTTTCGCCAAGGCCCAAACGTTTTGGAATCGAACCTTGCCGAGCGCTCGGCCGGGGGCGTCCGACTTCCCGTCGAGCGTCTTAATGATATTTGGCTGCTTCGCCGCCGCCATGGGAATTTTCGCTAGCTTTTTCATGGTGGCGATGTTGACGTTTACGTGGCTTAGCAACGAACCGGTTACCAAGAAGATCCTGTGGACGCTGTTTTGCCTCGGCTTTCTGGCCGCGTACCTGGTGGCCGTGTGGATCATCCGCCGTTGTGCCGCAAAAATGAATCGGTTTATCTCCGGTGAATTGACCATGGAGAATCTCGGCGTGCCCACCATCGCCCGCTGCCGATTCGTCTTTCGCGCTCCCGACGGGCGCGGGTGCACTGCCACCGCCGACATCGACCTGCGCCACCGACTACAGACAGCCGAGGCGAATCCGACCGACTTGGCAATCTACCTGCCGCATGAGCGGAATCGGTATCTCTTGATCGGCGGGTTTTGGCCGCCGATCGCGTTCCAAGATGGGAAGTGGGTGCGGCCGCAACCGACCGCAGTGTAGCGGCATTTCATGAGGGCGCGGCGTTGGGCCAAGCCTTGGAATAGCTTAACCTGTGATTGAATGATCGTTCGTGCGAACGGAAAATACCGCCTTGCTGTATCGCATTGGGGGGGCCAACCCGATGAGCTTGGGAATTATCTGTACAGCCTGTGGCTCAAAACACAACCTGGCAGATCAGGGCGCCACGAGGACGACCCGTTGCCATCGGTGCGGAGCAGTACTCTCGCTGGAATCGGCCGCGGCAACCTTGCCCGTCGATTCGCCTGGTCGCCCATCACCGGTTCGCGACCAGAACGCCCCTTATCCGGAGGGCAACTCTGAGCCAGCAGAAGTCGAAACCGCACCAATGCCAGAGGTGAACCCGCCTCGCCATCGTGGCGGTGTTGCGAGGCCGGCCAGCGAAGCGCGGCGCGCGAGTTCCGCAAGCGAGTCGGCGTCCAGCCGTGTGGTCGAGCCCGAACGACTGGGGAGGTTCGTGCTGAGAGCCAAGCTAGGCGAGGGAGCGTTCGGAGCGGTGTTTCGGGCATTGGATCCCCTGTTGGACCGGGAAGTCGCGCTGAAAATACCCCATCCGGGAGCACTGGTGGGAGAGGCGAACAAGGCGCGTTATCTGCGCGAGCCGAAAGCGGCGGCCCAACTGCGACATCCACACATTGTGCCGGTGTTCGATGCGGCAATTCAGGGGGAAACACTCTACGTGGCATCGGCACTCATCGACGGCAAAACACTCCAAGAACGACTGGTCCGCGGTCCATTGCCGGCGGCAGAAGCCGCGAAGCTCGTTGTCAAACTGGCCGACGCCCTCGACTACGCCCACGGCCGGGGGATCATCCACCGAGACGTCAAACCGGCCAACATCATGATCGATGCAGAGGGCGAGCCGCTGTTGATGGACTTCGGCCTCGCGCGTATTCAGGACGCGGCCGACCAACTCACGCACGACGGCACCATCATGGGCACGCCCGCATATATGGCGCCGGAGCAGGCGCGGGGAGATCAGGCCCAGGTGGGCCCCGCCAGCGACCAGTATTCGCTGGGAGTATTGCTTTACGAATTGCTGTCGGGCAAGCGGCCGTTTGAAGGGAAACCTTCCGTGGTCTTATCGCTGCTGCAAACCCGCGAACCGCCGCCTCTAGCGGCACAGGGAGCCAATGTTCCCCAAGATCTGGAAACGATCGTGATGAAGGCGATGGCCAAGGAACCGGCTGCTCGATACGCCACTTGCCGTGAATTGGCAGAGGACCTGCGTCGCTGGCTCGACGATCTGCCGATCCGCGCGCGACCGCTCAGCGCCTGGGAAAAAGGTCTCCGCTGGACTCGTCGAAACCCCGTCATCTCTCGGTTGATTGCAGCTGTTGGCGTGGTGTTGATCGCGGGTTTTTCGACCACATTCTGGCAGTGGCGCGAAGCCGAAGCAGGACGCCGGTCAGCCCTCGCCGCCGAATACGAGGCGCATCGCCAGGCTGTCTTGGCCCGAGAAAACGAAAAAACGGCACAGGAAAACGCCCAAGCGGCCAACCGCGAAAAGAGAACAGCCGAAGTTGCCCGCCGCCAAACGGAACTGGCCCTGGACCAGGCGCGAGGCAACCTGTACGTCGTCCATGTCAACTGGGTCCAAAGCGCCTGGAAAGACGGCCTGGGAACACTCTGCAACGACTTGCTGGACCAATACGCATCACAGCCTGAACTTCACGATCCGCGCGGGTTTGAGTGGTACTACTTGAAACGCATTTGCCGCAAGCCGCTGCTCGATTTCGCCGTCTTTGGAGCGGCCAGCAGTATCGACTTCAGTCCCGATGGTCGCTGGATCGCTACCGCCAACCTGACTCGAAACGTAGCACTGTGGGATGCCGACACCGGTGCGCACCGCCGCAACTTGGAAGGGCATGGCGACCAGATCGTGCAGGTTGCCTTCAGTCCCGACGGTAGTCGATTGGCGTCCGCTTCCAGGGACGGAACCGCCCGGTTGTGGAGAGCCGACTCGGGAGAACTCCTGCACACCCTGGGCGACGGGAAACTTCCGGTGGAATCGCTCGCATTCTCCCCGGATGGAAGCCAACTTGCGACTGCCACGGCGCGCAACGTGATGTTGTGGGAGACCACAACCGGCGAGAAACTGCGGGAGATTGCCGGGGTTGGCGGGGAAATCGCGTTTCATCCGAATGGCCGGCATCTGCTGGTGGCCGCCCTCAACGGCGTCCAGATCCGCGATTTAGAAACGGGTGAAGAGGTTCGCCGCTGCACCGTGCGCAGCGGCAAGCCGGGTGCCATGGCGATTCAGCCCAATGGTCTCGCAATTGCCGCGGGAGAATTCGGACAAGTGGCCTTGTTCGATTTTATTACCGGGGAGCGGATCGGCACGATGAACACTCCAGGCGGCACTGTAACCCGCTTGACTTATAGCCGCGATGGCCGCCGACTTGCTGCGGCGATGCGTAACGGACCACTGCGCATTTGGAACGTGGATACCCAGAGCGAGGAGTTTCAGTTTCCCTTTGAATTTGGCGGCAGCAGCAGTGCTGCCATGAATCGTGATGGCACGCGCATCGCTGGCGCCGCGCAGTCGATTGTGCGCACCTGGAACGTACCTGCGGAACCGGGGCAATATCTGCTGACCCCGCCAGCAACCGGTCTGGCACCGCTCAATCCGCCGCAAAATCGGGCGAGCGTCGCGTTCAGTCCCGACGGAAACTTGATGGCGTCGGCCCTGCTGAGCGGCGACATCGTGGTTCGCGAAGTTGCAACCCGCGCGGTCGTCAAGACGCTGTGCGGACACAGCGCGGAGGTACAGTGGGTAACTTTCAGCCCCGATGGCGAACTTCTCGCTTCTGCCTCGACCGATCAGACGGTGCGCATTTGGAATGTCAAGTCGGGAGAAACCGTTCGGACATGCATGGGCCATGAAGGTCCGGTGACCTGTGTCGCCTTCAACATTGCCGCAACGCAATTGGTCTCCGGAGGAAATGATCGGACCGTCCGTGTCTGGGATGTGGCGAGCGGCAAACCCGTGCAGGTGCTTCGCGGCTGCGCGAACGGCGTGTTCCACGTTTCGTTCAGTCCCGAAGGCGAGCGGGTAACCTCGTGCGATCATACACGCGTGCGCGTGTGGGATGTTGGCACGGGAGAAGAACGCCTCAACTTCGAAGGGGGCGTGCTGAACTATTGCGCCGCCGTATTCACCCCAGACGGCAGGCGACTCGCCGTTGCCGATCGCCTCAATGTGCGGCTATGCGATCCTCACTCTGGCCAAACCTTGCAAACGCTCTCCGGCCATACGGGCTACGTGAAAAGCCTTGCGTTCACGCATGACGGAACCCGATTGGTGAGTGCCGGAATGGACGGTAGCGTGCGGGTATGGAATCCGCAATTGGGCACAATCCTGTTGACCCTGCTCCCTGCCCCGATGGCAACTGGACTCGCGAGCCTCCCGTCGAATACCAATTCGCCGCTGGAGAGCGTGGCAGTCAGCCCCAATGGCCAATGGATTGCTGCCGCAGGTGCCAATGGCTCTCTCCGACTCTGGAACGGCACCCCCGAATCGACCGACATTGGCATGCGTTAAGGCTTGGCCCGATGGGTTGCATGCATCAAGCTCGCATTGCCGAGCAGTTGCAGGGCACTTCGGCCTTGTGCCGGCGACAGACAGATACTCCGGTTCGCGAACGTGGTCACATTTCTTCCCGACTTGGAAAAAAGCGGGCCAGGGTCGCATCGCTCGGCGGCCGGGTGAGAAGTGAAACCACGAACACCGCCAGCGATGAGGCGCAGAAAATCGCGACCACCGGATGAAACGACGGCACGACCAGCGATTCGGTCAGCGCCAGCGGGTTTTCGGGGAAACCGTAAAGCCGGTTGCGACCCAGGTCCGACCGGATAAACAGCGTGATGCCGACGCCAACGGTTGCCACGATGCCGGCCGCGGCCCCGGCCGCCGTTAGCCGACGCCAGTAAATAGCTGCCATTACCACCGGGAACAGACCGGTAAATCCGCTGAAGCACCAGATGCCCAGCGGGAAGACGGGCGTGTTGAACAAGCTGAGCGTGAAGGTGACGGCGACGATCACCACAATAAACGCACGGGCCATGAACACCGTCTGCCGATCGGAGTAGCGGCCCGCACTGCTGTAATGCAGGACAATATCCTCGGTGAAAATCGTGCCCAGACAGAGGAATTGGCTGTCCAGCGAAGACATGATTGCCGCCAGGATGCCGGCGGTCAGCATACCGGCCAAAACAGGCTGCCCGAGTTGCTGCACCATCAGCGCGAGCACCTGGTTGGGGTCGGTTCCCGCAGGAATTCCGGAGTTGGGACCGGCTGCCCAAACGCCGATCAGCACGCAAGGCATCCATACGACCATGATCAGCAGCGGGTGTACGACAATCGGCAGCTTAAAGCTATGCGCGCTGCGGGCGGTCAGCCAGTGCTGAAACACATGCGGAAACATCGCCACCGAGAGCGGAATCAGCAGATACGAAAAGTAAATTGCCGGTGGCGTTCGAGCCAATGTGAGGTGGTCCGCGGGAACGTCCGCGATCGCCTTGCGCAGGTTTTCAACGAAGCTGTCCGTGCCGCCCAAGTTGCGGGCGATGCACAGAAAAGTGACCATGCCCAAGGCGATGAAAACCAGCGTCTGAAAAGTGTTCGCCCAAGCCGTGCCTCGCATGCCGCCAAAAAACACGTAGGTCAGCACGACGCAGCAGATAACCAGCGCCGCCATCCAGCGGGGAATGCCGCCGCCGCTGCCGGGAAAGACTTCTGGAAAAGCGCCTTGCGTGACACCGTTGATTACGAACCCCGAGCCGATCACGCCCATCAGCACGTAAGGAATCACCAGTCCCACCAGCACCGGAAAGAGCAACAGCCCCATGGCGGGGCTCTCCAGCCGATCGCGAAAAAACTGGATCTGCGTGGTGTAGCCGTGCCGGCGACCCAATGCCCAGAGCCTGAGTCCAACCAGAAAGAAGCACAACGAGTGGACGATGCCGCTAGCCGAGGCCAACTTGCCGTAAACTCCTGCGCCGACCACGAACGCCTCGCCGGTCGAACCGACCAGGGCAAATGATGTCATCGTTGTGCCAAACAACGACATCAGCAACAAGAACGGACCGATGGAATGGCTGGCGAGCATGTAATCGCGCGGCGTGCGGCGCAACAGACGACTGGCGGCCAACCCCAGCAAGAGCAGCAGCATCAGGTAGCCTAAGATAACTCCCAATTGGATCATGACCGCTCCTCGCCCTGGGGCGGATCGTCGACATCGGGTCCGCTCTGCACGCGATCGACCGCGATTGGCCAACAGTAGTTGACAGCCAGCAGCCATACGCCGGCGGCTGCCAGCGACAGTCCGCCATGCCAGACCAGCGTTAAGGGCAGGAAATCCCACACGAGTGTGGCGTTATCCCATTGCCAGTAGTCCTGATGCAGAACTACCAGCAGCGCGAGCAGGCACCAGACGATGTACTTCATGGTTTAAACAGACGATGAAAGCGGGGAGGTTGGCAATCTCATGAGCGTGGCCTAGGGTGAATTGGAGGTGGCGATTGGCATTCCACCGGTACCGGAACGCGCGCACGGTTGGGAGTCTGCATTACTTGCCCGCCCCCCAAACTCGAATGCAAGCTGAACCTTTCGACACAGGGAATGGTTCCCCCTGGTAGCATTGGGACCCCAACTTGGGGGCACGTTCCCGCTGCCCGTGGTAGCTTTCACTTCCGACCTCGCAGCGGTGTCACACAACCTCGAAGCCGTTGCGTTGCTCGCGCGCCAGCATGCCGTTCGCCTCGGCGTCGCCCACGAAGGTTTCGCTGTGGGGATCCCATTCCAACGAGCGTCCCAAGCGCATGGCGATGTTACCTAAGTGACAGGTCGTCGCACTGCGATGTTGACTTTCGACATCCGAGATCGGCGTGCGGCGCGATCTGACACAATCGAAAAAATTCCCCATGTGGTTGGTGATGGCGTCGAGTTTCCCGGCTCGCTCCGGGCGATCGAGGTTGTCGTAACCATACACGTTGAATTGTTCGCGTGGCAGTGGGCGGCTCGTCAGATCCTCGACGGGCTTGCCGTCGATGGTTCCCCGGTTGACAAATATTCTGCCCTGTTCGCCGGTGAACAAAATACCATTGCGGCCGGTGTCGGAAACCGTCATGGTGACGCCATTGGCAAACTGGTACGTGGCCCTGAAATCGATCGGCACGTTGTAGCCGTCGGGGGTGTTGGGGAATTTCGCCTGTCCTGCGATCTTCATCGGAAGAGAATCAATTGCCCACTGGGCAATATCGAGGTGATGCGCTCCCCAATCGGTCATTTGTCCTCCCGAATACTCTTGCCACCACCGGAACGTGTAATGGCAGCGTTCTTCGAGATACGGCACATCGGGAGTTTGACCTTGCCACAAATCCCAATTTAAGTTCCCAGGCGCAGGACGACGCACGAACGGCCCCCCGACGACGTTCTTCCCTAGCACCACGTCCACTCGCTGCAGTTTTCCGAGCCGTCCCTGCCGCACCAGTTCCACGGCGAGGCGAAAACGGGCGTCGCTGCGCTGCCAGGAACCAACCTGCAACACGCGTCCGGTCTCAGCAACCACCCGACGCAATAGTTTGCCTTCGTCCACCGTCAGCGACAGCGGCTTTTCCAAATACACATCCTTGCCAGCCCGGAGGGCATCGGCCGCCATTTTCACGTGCCAATGGTCGGGTGTGCCGATCACCACGACATCGACCTCTTTCCGCGCGAGCAGGTCGCGGTAATCTTCAAAGCTCTGCGGCGTGCTGCCGAAACTGGCTTTGGCCTGGTCGCGAACGTGTTTGTCAACATCGCACACGGCGACGATATCGCCATAGGACAACGCCTGGTGCAGATCGACCGATCCTTGATATCGCAAACCGATCCCACCGACGCCGAGTCGTTCCACCTTAAGCGGCGTTTTTTCCTGGGCTCTTGCAAAGTAGCCCCGAGAAATCAAGCCGCTTGCGAAGCCCGCCGAAGCGCTGCGAAGAAATTGTCGACGCGTGCAGGTGTTGAATTGTGACATGAGTATCTCCGTCAACTGCCGCAAATTAAAGGCGTTCGGGCAACCCTTTGCAACTCTCGTTATTCGCCCTGCGGCTCGGCGTGGATCCTGCGCTAAGAGCAGTCACCGCTTGCAAACGTTTCGGACCGCTTTTCGTTCTGAAACTCGAGCAAAATATGAATGTCCCTGCTTCAGGATCCGCGTTCGATTAACTGCTGGGCAAAACGGCCGACGACGGCCTCTGGGCAGGCCTCCTATATCACCGGCAAGGATTGAGGAAGTTCGTCCCTAATCGCGTCTTCTACCACCGACTCCTCTCTCTCCGCACCAGCGGCAGTAAATTCTCTAAGGCAGGCAAGGCTTCTTGCACCTTGAACTCCATCAACAGGCACCATGCGTACGTCGCCGCAATATCCTCTCTGTGGGAGTCGTTGCATGCCCGGTTGGCAGATTGCTCGATTATGTCGATCAGTCGGGTACTGATGGTCGCGCGATGGGCTTGGGCTACCGAATTCGCGTTCACAGGCCGGAAGCACTCCCAATTCCAGAACGTATCGAAAATCTCCTCGACATGGGGTTCGGGGTTGTCCCGAGGGACGAAACCTTCGCCCGAGGCCATTTCGTTTTGCCAAAGAGACGTCACCATGCGATCGCCGACCGCGGGAATTGATTCTGGAATCGCGAGCCATCCAATATCGCTCGTTAGTTTGACGCGAATGGCCGCTGGATTCAATTAGTAACCCACAGTCGTCGCCCCAAAGCCTCCCGAAGGCAAAAGTCGGAGAGACGACAGACTTTGCGACTTCAGCGTGTGAAAGCGACCCCCCCCTTTTTTTTGGGGAACTTGCCGATAGATTTCGGCATGATCGAACAAAAAAACGCGCTAACCCTATCTGAAAATGCACCTTACGCTTCTTGGTTGGCGAAGGGAAACGTCTCCTTGGCACATGAATGGCCAAAAAAGTCCGAAAATCTCCGTGAATCCGCGTAACGAATGCCTTCCGAACAACCAATACTGGGTGGCTTCGTTCTAATCGCACTTCGGGGAGCTTGCATTGCTATCACCCCTTGGTGCTACGACCTCGCGGACGCATCAAAATCTTTTTGACATTCATTTTGGCCCTCGGTATCCTCACCCAAATACTGCTTAACACGCAACCTACACATTCCCTGCCCAATACGGCCTCACGCCCTTTACCGTTTCACACCATCTTCCGATGAGAGCCTGTGCTGCCCATGGTGGGTTTTGGCTCTCAAGCCGGCGTTACCCAGCGCATTTTTTGTGCGCTTGGTAGGTCTGGATCCTGATGGCGGACAGCACTGACCCGAGTTTGACTGCAATGATCCAGGAGAGACTTGCAATGAGAAAGCGTTCGTTTGATCCCAGTCGACGTGGTTTCCTTACGGTTGGCGCGCTGGCTGGCGTCGGCATGACCCTTGCCGATTTCCTCCGCATCCAAGAAGCCCGAGCCGAGCAAAAACATTACGACTTTATTCCGGCCAAGGCCGAGAGCGTGATCCATATCTACCTGCCCGGTGGTATGGCTCACCAAGAGTCGTTCGATCCCAAGCCTTACGCCCCGATCGAATATCGCGGCGACCTGGGAATGGCGAAGACGAAGATCCCGGGCGAAGTGTTTCGCGAAACGGTGCCCAAGTTGGCGGCGATTGCCGACAAATTCACCGTGATTCGCTCGCTCTCGCACGGCGAGGCCGCTCACGAACGCGGCACCCACAACATGTTCACTGGGTACAAGCCCAGCCCTGCCCTGAGCTATCCCAGCATGGGCAGCGTGGTCAGCCATGAATATGGCCCCCGGAACAACCTGCCGCCCTACGTGTGCATCCCGAACCAGCCCAATACGTTCGCCGGAACGGGCTATTTGAGCTCTTCGTTCGCTCCGTTCAGCCTGGGTTCGGACCCTGCCAGCGGTGGCTTCAAGGTTCGCGATCTCACTCTGCCCGAAGGCGTGACCGACAGCCGCTTCCAGCGTCGACGCAGCGCTTTGGACGCCATCAATGCCTACTTCAATGAAAAAGAGAAGGCAGACAACGTCAAGGCGATGGATACCTTCTACCAGCGTGCGTATTCGATGGTCAGCTCGCAAAGCGCTCGTGAGGCCTTCGATCTGGAGAAGGAGCCCGGCAAGTTGCGCGATGAGTACGGCCGAAACACCGCCGGTCAGCGGATGTTGATGGCTCGTCGCCTGGTGGAAGCCGGCGTGCGTTTCGTCAGCTTGACCTACGGTGGCTGGGACATGCACAGCCAGATTAACGCCGGATTCCAACGGCAAATGCCCGATTTCGATCAGGCGTTGAGCTCCTTGATTAACGACCTCGACAGTCGCGGCCTCCTCGACTCCACCCTCATCATGGTTTCGAGCGAGTTCGGTCGTACTCCCAAGATCAACCGCGATGCCGGCCGCGATCACTGGCCCAAGGTGTTCAGCGTTCTGCTGGCCGGCGGCGGCATCCAGCGCGGTCTGATCTATGGTTCCTCCGATCCGACCGCCAGCGAGCCCGAAGAGCGAATGGTCAGCCATTCCGACCTGGCGACCACCGTGTACCACCAACTCGGTATTATAGCCGACAAGGAATTGATGGCGCCGGGCAACCGGCCAATTGAAATTGTTGATGGCGGCAAGGTGATCAAGGGAATCCTCGCTTGATCGAACTCGCTGCTTGAAACCGCATCGATTGTTGATGATGATGGATTAAATTGTTGAAGTACCCTGCCGGCGAAAGGGCGCTTGGGCCCTTTCGCCGGCGTCCTGATATCGGGAGGCGATCGGTAATTATCGCATAGAACTTGGGAACAACTCCCTGGTGTTCGACTGGCCTGACTCATTACCGCCCGAACCATATGCATGTTGTGGCATTGCCGCAATTCTGCTCCGCCTATGAGAGAAAAAGAGAAGACGAATGGTGGTTTGATTCCACCGACAAGAACAGTCCACCCCAATCATTCATTCCAATACCTGGCTTGCCGCAGGACGCGTCGGGCCCTTCCAGAAATGCTTGCCGGTCCAATCGCAGGGATGTCGACGCCGGCAAAAGTACCGCAACATCGACGGTTTATCGGTGGGTCCGCCCGCCGGAATTGGCTGCGAGGCCAGCGTTGTGTCGGGTGCTCATGATCCACGGTGCGTGATCCGTAGCTGTTCTCGTCCCGCCGGTAATTTTTAATTCACGGTATTGTGCGCAATGATGGCCCACCCAGGGCTCGCTGCGCAGTACTTCCATCGACTGCTTCCTGCGAGGTTCCCAAGTCATGAGGTCGATCGCGATCCTCGGTTTGACGTTGGCATGCGTGGCTACTTTGGCAAAAACGGCGGCCGCTGCCAGTCCCACCCTGAGCAGCGTCCGTCCCATCGGTGCCCAACGTGGCACCGAGGTCGAGGTGGTGCTCTCGGGCGCTCGTATCGGCGATGCCCAGGAGATCATGCTTTATTACCCCGGAATCGAGGTCACTAAGCTCGAGGCTTCCGGGGACGCCAAGGTCACGGCCACGTTAACCGTCGCCGAAGACTGCCGCCCAGGTATTCACGCCCTCCGATTGCGGACCGCAACCGGCGTCAGCAAGCTGCTCACGTTCATGGTTGGCGTGCTGCCGGAAACGCAGGAAAAGGAGCCCAACAACGACTTTTCGGCACCTCAGCCCATCGAGATGAACGTCACCGTCAACGGTGTCACGCAACCGGAGGATGTCGACTACTTTGTCATTGAAGCGAAAAAAGGTCAGACCATCACGGCCGAAGTAGAAGGCATGCGCCTGGGCGCAACACTTTACGATCCATTTGTGGCCATCCTGGATACGCGGCGGTTCGAACTCGCCGTTTCCGACGATGACGCCCTGGTGTGGCAAGACGGCGTGGCCTCGATCGTGGCCCCCGAAGACGGATCGTACATCATCCTCGTTCGCGAATCGTCCTTCGGTGGCAGCGGCAATTCGCTCTACCGTTTGCATGTGGGCGATTTTCCCCGTCCCAAGGGAGCGTTTCCCGCTGGTGGCAAACCAGGTGAAACCTTAGACGTGCAGTTCCTGGGCGATATCAACGGGCCTTTCACTCAGAAGGTAACGCTGCCCAGTGAAGTCCCGGCCATGTTTGGCTTGTTTCCCCAAACGGACAAGGGCATGCCTCCGTCGCCTGTCCCCTTTCGTATCAACGACTTGGACAATTACCTTGAAGTCGAACCCAACAACACGACTGCGGAGGCAAGTCCGGCAGCATTCCCTGGCGCCTTGAATGGCGTGATTTCCGAACCAGGCGACGTCGACTTGTTCAAAATCCCCTGCAAACGCGGAGAAGTTTGGGATGTTCGGGTCTACGCCCGCGATCTGAGGTCTCCTTTGGATTCCATCATCCGCGTGCTTCGTGCGAATGGAGCCCAGGTCGCCGTGAATGACGACGCTGCCGGTAATCCAGACAGCGCGTTGCGGTTCACCGCCCCAGCCGACGAGGATTGCTTCATCTCCATCACCGACCACTTGGGCGAGGGTGGCGTCGACTACATTTACCGGATCGAAGTCACCAAGGTAGAGCCCCGAGTGACCACGTCACTGCCGGAAGTTCGCCGCTACGAAGATACCGTGATTGCCGTGCCTGCCGGCAACCGCATGGCCGTAATGGCCAGTGCCGCGAGACTCAACGTCAGCGGCGATTTGCAACTCATCGCCGAGGAACTTCCCGAGGGCCTGGAACTGCAAACGCCCGTCATGCCCGCCAACCAGTCGCAGATCCCGCTGCTGTTTGTGGCCGATGATAACGCCAAACCCGCCGGCGCTTTGTCCCCGTTAGTGGCGGTTCAAGTCAGTAACGATGCTCCCATGCGTACTCGCCGCGGCCGAGGGCGATTCTCCCGATCACCGCGTCCCGAACCGGTTGCATCCAGCCAGCCTGCGGCCTCCGACGCCCCAGTCGAACAACTTATGGCCGGTGGATTCTTGCAGACCACCTGGCTGGTGCGGGGAGGGAACAACAATCTGGTTTGGGGACATAGTTCTGATCGACTTGCCGTGGTGGTTACCGACGCGGCCCCCTATTCGATCGAGATCGTCCAGCCCAAGGTTCCGCTGGTGCGCCGAGGCACGATGGAGCTGAAGGTTAAGGTAAATCGCCAAGAAGGATTCAACCAGCCAGTGCAGCTTCGCATGCTGTACAACCCGGCCGGTGTCGGTTCGTCGTCGGTGGTAAATGTGCCCGCCGACAAAGACGAAGGCATTTTCACCTTGAACGCTGCAGCCAAAGCGGAATTGCGCACTTGGAAGATTGCCGTGATCGGCACCGCGACGGTGGGCAATGGTCCGCTGCAAGTTTCGTCCCAACTTGCCGACCTCCAAGTCGCCGAGAGCTTCGTTGCATTCCAGTTTACGATGACCGCCACCGAGCAGGGCAAAGATGCGGACCTGCTGGTCAAGATCGATCATCTGACGCCGTTTGAAGGTGCCGCCAAGGTGGAGTTGGTTGGTTTGCCTAACGAGGCTACCGCCAAGCCCGTCGAATTCACCAAGGACACCAAGGAAATTGTGTTCGAAATCGACACCACGGATAAAACGCCTGCCGGGCGTCACCGTACTTTGCTGTGCAAGGTAGTGATCGAGCAGAACGGCGAGCCAATCTTGCATAATCTGGGGTCGGGCGAATTGCGAGTCGACCCTCCGCTGGCTCCCAAGCCGGCAGTCGTGGCCAAGGAAGAACCGAAGCCGCAGCCCAAACCCGCAGAGCCGGCGAAGCCAAAGCCGCTCAGCCGCTTGGAGCAACTTCGACTGGCGGCCGAAGCCGCCAAGAAGGCGGAACAGGCTCAGGCCAGCCCCGAATCCCAAAAGTAGCTGGGTGCAATCATCACCAGAAGCTGTTTAAGCTGGAGATGCTGGCACGAACGACATTCGCCGTCAAATTGCCAGAATTGTGCAGTTGAATCACTCAAGACAATCTCGACATGGATCTCTTGACCGCAAAATTTACCTTCAAGAGACATAACCCGTGTTGAGTGGAAAACATCGACTTATGAGAACCACAACCCGCCACTGTCACCGCAAGGAGTTGACTGTGATTCGTGCGTTGCCCTGGATTTTAGCCGGCCTTGCCGCGTTGTCGCCTTTCACCGCTACCGCGGCTGATTCGCCTTTTACGAAAATCGACGTGTACCCTCCCGACGTGAACCTGCAGACACTACGGGACCGTCAATCGTTCATCGTCGTGGGAACTTATCCCGACGGCGTGACCGTCGACCTCACCGGGAAAGCCGAGGTCGCGCTGGCCGACAGTAAGTTCGCCCGGATCGATGGGAATACGCTCCATCCTCTGGCCGATGGCCAAACCACGCTCAACATCAAGGCGGCGGGACACGAGGCCAGCATCCCGGTGCATGTGAGCCAGGCCGCCGAAGACCGGCCCATTAGTTTCAAGTTGGATGTCATGCCGGTGTTTCTCCGCACCGGTTGCAACATCGGCAGTTGCCACGGCGCCGCGCGGGGCAAGGACGGCTTCATGTTGTCGCTGTTCGGCTACGATCCCGATGGTGACCATTTTCGGCTAACTCGTGAATTGGGAACCCGCCGCATCAACCTGGCCTCGCCAGCAGAGTGCCTGCTGATTGAGAAATCAGTCGGCGCCGTGCCGCACACCGGCGGCAAACGGTTCGATGTAGGCAGCGAATACTACGACGCCATCATGCGTTGGCTTGAGGCCCGCGCGCCGCTTGATGCTGGCGAAATTCCCACCGTAGTGGCGGTCGAACTCTATCCGCCCCGAATGGTGCTTCAAGGCGAGGGCGCCACGCAGCAGTTGGTAGCCCGCGCCCGCTACTCGGACGGCACCGACCGCGATATCACGTCGCTGGCCGTGTTCGCCACCAGCAATGACAACTCCGCCCAAACCACTGCCGACGGACTTATCACCGCCGCCAATCGGGGCGAGGCGTTTCTGACCGCACGGTACGACACCATCACCGTCGGCGTGCAAGCGATCGTATTGCCGGCAGAGTTGCAATACCAGAAACCCCAAGAGGCTCCAGTAAACTACATCGACGAGCTGGTTGCCAATAAACTGCACGACTTGCGGATTACCCCCAGCGAAATCTGCAGCGATGAAGTGTTCCTCCGTCGGGTGACGATCGACATCACGGGACTGTTGCCCACCGAGGAGGAATATCACCAGTTCGTGAACGACACCGCGCCCAACAAGCGGGCCAACCTGGTGGATCGACTGCTGGAGCGGAAGGAGTTTTCCGAAATTTGGGCCATGAAGTGGTCCGAAATCTTGATGCTGAAGTCGACCAACCAGGTGAGCTACAAGTCGATCTACCTCTATTACAACTGGTTGATGGACAAGATCGCCAACGACGTCCCCCTCGATAAGATGGTGCAAGAACTGCTGGCCGCCAGCGGCGGAACCTTCAAGAACCCGGCGACCAACTTCTACCAGATCGAGCGGGATACGCTGAAGACTTCGGAAAACGTTGCCCAAATCTTCATGGGCATCCAAACGCAATGTGCCCAGTGCCACAATCATCCGTTCGATCGTTGGACGATGGATGACTACTATGGTTTCGCTGCCTTCTTCGCCCAGATCGGCCGCAAGCGGGGCGAAGACTATCGAGAAACCATTGTCTACAACTCGGGAGGCGGTGATGTTCGACATCCGGTAGGCAATCGGGTCATGCCGCCCAAGTTCCTCGGCGGCGAAGCCCCCGACACCCGTGGCAAGGATCGACGTGAGTTGCTGGCGAAATGGATCACCTCGGCCGAGAATCCATTTTTCTCGACCAGCGTGGCCAATCGGATTTGGGAACACTTTTTTGGCTTGGGGGTGGTCGAACCGGTCGACGACATCCGAATTAGCAATCCTCCTTCGAATCCCGCGCTGTTTGACGCGTTGGGCAAGAAACTGATCGAATACAACTACGACTTCAAGCAGTTGGTTCGTGACATCTGCAATAGCAACACGTACCAGCGCACCACGCGCACGAACGACAGCAACGAAACTGACACCAAAAACTTTGCTTATGCCCGTTTCCGTCGACTGCGAGCGGAAAGTCTGCTGGATTGCATTTCACAAGTGACCGACACCCAAGAGAAGTTCCGGGGGTTGCCGCTGGGCGCTCGGGCTGTGCAGGTCGCCGATGGCACCACCAGCAACTACTTCCTCGACACCTTTGGTCGTAGCCCCCGCCTGACGGCATGCGCTTGCGAAGCCACCACGTCCCCTACGTTGAGCCAATCGCTGCACTTGCTCAACGGAACGACCGTGGAAGGCAAGATTCGCAGTGGTGGCCTCGTCCGGAATCTGGTCAAGGACAAGACTCCCGATGAAGTAATCGACACTCTTTATATTCGTGCATTGTCTCGCAAGCCCACGGAAGAAGAACGTCAAAAGCTGATGGGTTTGTTTGAAGAAGGCGCGGATGCCAACCAGGTTTTGGAAGATGTGTTTTGGGCAATCCTGAACTCGCGCGAGTTCATGTTCAACCATTAACCTTGGTGTGACCGACCACCCAGCAGGAGTCCGCTGCTTTGGATGGCCCCCGGACTCTCGCTGTGACTTGACGATTGATGTTTGCTGACCGCTGCCCAGCGATTCCTTCGCAACGCCATCTGGCGAACAGGAATGATGGATCAGCGATCAAAGTGCGGCATGTTTTAAGTTGTTTGGTTCATATTCTGCATCCCAGGCGAGTGCCGACCAAGAAGTTTCGGTCAACAGCCACACGCCACGAGGTGACCATACTATGCGGATTTTGCTGATTTGGATGTTCGTTGCCGGCCCTCTCTCCGGAGGATTCTTAGCCCAGGTTGGATTCGGCCAAGAACAAGCGGCGGAAAAGCCCGCTGAGAAACCCGCCGAAGAGGCCAAGAAAAAACTCAATTTTGACGAGCACGTACGACCGATATTTCGCAATCGCTGTTTTAGCTGCCACAACCAGGATTCGGCCAAGGGCGACCTGGCGGTGGACAGTTACAGCGCGCTGATGCAAGGCGGTGCTAGCGGAGAAGTCGTGTTTGCAGGCGACCTTGAGAGTTCGCGACTCTGGGCGCTGGTCAACCACGATGACTCCCCCAAAATGCCTCCCGAGCAAGACAAGTTGCCCGAGGCGGAGTTGGCGTCCATCAAGCAGTGGATCCTCGACGGTGCCTTGGAGAATTCCGGCAGCAAGGCCGTGATCAGAAAGCCCACGGTCGATCTGACAGTGGCGGGCGGCTTCCGCAAGCCGGAGGGTCCTGTGGCCATGCCGGAAAACCTTTCCAAATCCGGCATTCATACCCCGCAGACGGGCGCGGTGACGTCGATCGCATCCAGCCCCTGGGCGCCCCTGGTTGCCGTGGCTGGCATCAAGCAGGTCTTGTTGTACAACACGGACAGCGGTGAATTGCTCGGCGTGCTTCCCTTTCCGGAAGGCGTGCCGCATGTGGTGCGTTTCAGCCGTAGCGGTACGCTGCTGCTCGTGGGGGGCGGTCGTGCCGGGTTGCTCGGCAAGGTCGTCGTGTACGACGTGAAGACCGGAGAGCGCGTATTCGATGTGGGCGACGAGTTGGACGCGGTGTTGGCTGCAGATATCAACGACAGCCACACGCTGATCGCGCTGGGCGGTCCCAAACGCACGGTTCGGGTATTTTCCACCGCCGATGGCTCGATGGTTTACGAGATCAAGAAGCATACCGACTGGGTCATGGGCGTAGAGTTCAGCCCCGATGGCGTGTTGTTGGCCACTAGCGACCGATCCAACGGTCTGTTTGTGTGGGAAGCGGCGACGGGTCGCGAATACCTGAACCTGAATGGCCACACCAAGTCCGTCACTGCCGTCGGTTTTCGTGCCGATTCCAACGTGTTGGCGAGCGCTAGCGAGGATGGCACCGTCAAACTCTGGGAAATGAACAACGGCACGCAAGTGCGGAGTTTCAATGCGCATGCCGGCGGGGTTGCCTCTGTCGAGTTTACGCACGACGGCAAGTTGGTGACCTCGGGTCGCGACAAAGCCGTCAAAACCTGGGACGGCAATGGCACCAATCTCCGCACGTTCGAGGCGTTCCCCGATCTCGCCCTGCAGGCGTGTTTCAGCCATGACGGCAAACGCGTGGTGGGCGGGGATTGGACGGGCGCCATCCGGATGTGGGAAGCCGCAGACGGAACTCGGGTAGCCGAATTGACCAACAATCCACCGACGTTGGCGATGGTCGCCGAACAGGCGGCAACCTTGGCGGCCGCAGCGGAAAAAGCAGCCCAACAGGCTGCCGCTGAACTGGCGGCGGCGCAAAAGCAAATTCAAGAGAAGGATGCCGCCCTGGCCGCGATTGCCGCCAAGACCAAGGCCCTGAACGACGCCAAGGCCAAGGCGCAAACCGATCAAGCCGCGGCTCAAAAGATCATGCAAGAAGCAGCAGCCGCCATCGAAAAGGCCAATGCCGAGGCAAAGGCAGCCAAGGATGCCGCTGATAAGTTGGCCGCTGAAAAGGCCAAACTCGAGCAAGAGGCTGCCGCCAAGGCCAAGGAAGCCGAAGCCGCGTTGGCCAAAGTTGCCGCAGCCACCAAGGAGGCCGAGGCAGCCACGGCGAAGAAGTCCGATTCGGAAAAGACCGTGCAGACGGCCGCTACGGTTGCCAAGGATGCGGAAGCTCAACTGGCCGCGGAGAAGGCCGCCGCCGATAAACTCGCCGCGGAAGTCGCCGAGTTGAAGAAGGCATTGGCTGAAAAGGAAGCCGCCGCCAAGGCAGCCGCCGTCAAGGCCCAAGAAGCCAAGACCGCCAGCGAAAAAGCTGCAGCCGAACTCAAGGCTCCGGCCGACGCCAGCGCTAGCAAGTAGGCGGTCACGCCCATTGGATTTCAACGAGCAAGTCGATCAAGAACTGCCGGGCTGATGCCCGGCAGTTTTTTTTGATGTTTGCCAGTAATGTTAGCCAACTTGAGGGTGCAAGTCCCGCAAATAGAGCAAACGCAGCCAGATGGCTATTTGTCGAATGGCGGGCTTGAACCGATCCAATACCGATGGAATCGTGTGATCCAGCGTGAATGGACCTTGTGTCGAGACAACGACCAAATCGCATTACTGTAGCGTCGAGGAGGCATGGTCCAAGGCATCGTTCATGAGTGCCATCGGCTACGTTGGCCGGCGCCAGCGGTCGTCGATAAGTTGCAAAATGGTATCGACAAGCGGCGGCCCGCCAACCTGCAGAAACCGGTAGCGGACCCGTACCACCGGCATCGTGAGCGTTAGCAGTCGATCAAGCCGGCAAGGGCTGGCATCCAGAATCACTTCGGCACCGCTCTGTTCAATCGTCGCTTTCAAGTCATTTCGTTGCTCTTCCGAGTATCCCAAGGCAGGAAGTACGTTGGCCAAGTGCGGATACTCCCGAAAGACGTCGGCAATCGTGCCGACCGCAAATGGGCGAGGGTCGATGAGTTGCGTTGCTTGAAAGCGGTTTGCTGCGATTGTGCCGGCTCCATAACGCATTCCGCCGTGTGTCAGCGTGGGGCCGTCTTCAACCACCAGCACCTTGCGACCGGCGACGTGCTGGGGCTTGTCGACCTCGACCTCCAAGTCCGACTCGAGCACGATCGCCGCGGAATTGACTTCCGCAATCCGCTTCTTGATCGCCGCCATGGCGGCAGCCTCCGCGGCGCCAACTTTGTTGATCACCACGATATCTGCCAACCGAAGATTGGTTTCTCCAGGGTAATAGGCGGTTTCGTGCCCGGGTCGCAGAGCGTCGACAACGCACAGGGTGACAGTCGGGGCCACAAAGGAGAAGTCGTTATTGCCGCCGTCCCAAAGGATCACGTCCGATTCGGCGGTGGCGGCCGCGAGTATTTGAGCGTAATCGACGCCGGCAAACACCACGAGCCCCTGCTCAATGTAGGGTTCGTATTCCTCTCGTTCCTCCACGGTGCAATCGAAACGTTTCAGATCGTCCCAACTGGCCAACCGCTCTACTCGTTGTTGTTCCAGATCGCCATAGGGCATGGGATGTCGCAAAATGCCGACCTGTTGTCGTCTGCGAACCAATTCCCCTGCCAGCCATTGCGACAGAGGGCTTTTGCCAGCGCCGGTACGCACTGCCGTCACGGCAATCACCGGTTTTGACGCGGTCAGTTGGGTATGTCGCGGCCCTAACAGGGCAAAACTGGCCCCATGCGCCTGCACCAGGCTGGCCTTGTGCATGACATCTTCGTGCGACAGGTCGCTATAGGCCAGAAACACCCAATCAATGTGCAACGACGCGATCAATTCCGGCAGCCGTGACTCGGGATAGATGGGAATATCGGCCTCGTAGTGCGGCCCGGCCAACGAGCGGGGGAATGCCCGCGTTTCGATGAATGGAATCTGTGTCGCGGTGAATGCGCACACTCGAAACTCGGGCCGGTTGCGGAAAAAGGTTTGAAAGTTATGGAAGTCGCGGCCGGCCGCTCCCATGATCAGGCAGTTGTGAATGTGGGTCATACGAACCTTTTCTGAGGACATCACGCTTCTGAATGTTCCACGACGGTGCCTGCCGCGCCTGCCAAGGCAGCGACGAGCGAGTCCGGGTTGCAGATCACGGCGCGGCGTTCCGGCCGCGAAACGAACGCAATGGCCGCTTCAATTTTTGGCGCCATGCTGCCGGCGGCAAAATGTCCGGCCTTGCCCAGCGCGGCAAGTTCGCGGGTGCTGGTGCGGCCGATTGGCCTTTGATGTGGAGTGTTGAAATCGCGATACGCACATGGAACGTCGGTCAGGATCAATAGCAGGCGAGCATCGATCTGATCGGCCAAGAGCGCCGCCGTGAGATCCTTGTCGACGACCGCCGCGACGCCATGTAGCCTGCCGTCCCGACGAATAACTGGAATCCCGCCGCCACCGGCGGCAATGACGATCACGCCCAAGTCGAGCAATGCGCGCACCACGTCCACCCCCAATATCTCGCGGGGGGAAGGCGAGGGAACGACCCTCCGATAGCCGCGCCCGGCATCTTCGCACATGCGGAATCCATGCCGTTCGAGTTCCGCTGCTTGCGAGCGATCATAAAACATCCCAATGGGCTTGGTGGGGTGCGCAAACGCCGGATCGTCGGCTGAAACCAATACCTGGGACAGCAAACTCGCAATCGGACGCTGGCTGCCGCGTTGAGCGAGGACATTGTACAGCGATTGCTCCAGGACATATCCGAGTTCTCCCTCCGACTCCGCCACGCACACCTCGAGCGGGACGGCATATGCCTTCCCCAAAGCCGCTTCCGCCCGCATCAGCAAGTGGCCGACCTGGGGACCATTGCCGTGCGCGATGAGCAACCGTGTGTCGGCGCCCAAAAGCGGGTGCAGTTGCGACAACGCCGACTCGGCAAACTCGAACTGACTTGCCATAGTCAAGGGCTTGTTCGGGGCAGCAAAGGCGTTGCCTCCCAACGCAACGACCGTAGGCTGGGAATTTATGTCTTCTGTCAACGCAGCCATGGCGAATTTGCGCTCGGGGGTAAACGGAACAAACCGACCCGCCTTCAGGACATGCTGGAAGCGAGGGCAGTTGCCAGGGTACCATTGTCGGGTAGTTAACGCCAAAGAACCAATAACCGACGAACTTTCTCCGCTGCTCGAACAAGGGCGGATGGCTGTTCGCCCAGTCGCACGTGGCATGTCGCCGGCCGTTACGGTATTGTCCAAGGTCAATCCGCGAGGAAACCGGCCATTACCACAAAGTACCGGCTCGCGCATGCCAATCCGTGGCGCAGACGTCGGCAGATAAGTCAGCACTTCAGCACCGAGCCCAACGCATCGCATGAACGCTTCCGAAGATCACCGAGCGCCGTCAAGCAATATGCCCGCGCCGCTCGACGCCGCCTGTTTGCGATGGCGTTGCGACGAAGCCCAATTTGATTTTGACTCAACCCAAAACTTGCCGGAACTGTGCGAAGTATTCGGGCAAGACCGGGCCCTGGAAGCGATTCAATTCGGCGTGGAAGTTAAACATGCCGGTTACAATATCTACGCCTTGGGTCCTCCGGGCGTGGGGAAGCGGACCGTGGTACGGCAATACTTGAACCAGAAAGCGGCCGCCGCTTCGCCCCCGAACGATTGGTGCTACGTCCAAAATTTCCAGAACCCTCGGCTACCTCACGCCATCTCCCTGCCCGCCGGTCGAGGTGCGCGCTTCCGCGCCCACGTAAAGGCCGTGATCGACGATCTTAGTACCAGCATCACGTCGGCACTGACAAGCGATGAACACAAAAGTCGCGTGGCGGTAGTGATGCGCGAAGCGATTGAAAAGCAAGAACGCGCGCTCAATGAATTTGCTCAAAAAGCGTTGGCCCAAAACATTCAGCTCATTCGCACTCCCAGCGGATTCGTGTTGGCGCCGGTGAAGGACGGCGAAACGTTGGGGCCCGAGGCTTTTCAAAAACTGCCCGCCGAGGAGAAAGCACATATTGAGCAGTCCGTTTCCGGGTTACAGGACGAATTGGGAATGATTTTGGAAGGGATTCCCGAATTGCAGAAAGCGACTCGGAAGCGCGTGCGCGAATTGAATCGCGAAGCGGCCGGGATGGCCATTGGCCACTTGCTCAATCAGATCGAGGAACAGTACACGGACCTGCCTCGCGTCGTCCAATACTTCCAGGATATGGAACGCGACGTCCTGGAGCGTGTCGATGAATTTCAGATTGCCGAGGAACCTGAAATGCTCGCGATGGGCGGATCGGCCGATAAACCCGTGTTCGACGACTACGAAATCAATCTCCTGGTGGACAACAGCGATACGCGAGGAGCACCGATCGTCTTCGAGGATCATCCGACTTACCAAAACTTGATCGGTCGCGTCGAACACCAGGCGGAAATGGGAACGCTGACCACCGATCATACCCTCATCAAAGCGGGTGCCCTGCACCGAGCCAACGGAGGCTATTTGATTATCGAGGCGCGGGCCTTGTTGCAGCAATCGTTTGCCTGGGAAGCACTGGAGCGGGCACTCAAAGCCCATGCGATCAAAATTGAGTCGCTGGCCGAAGCGTTGAGCCTGCTGTCGACGGTGTCCCTGGATCCGGAACCGATCCCGCTCGACGTCAAGGTGGTCATCGTTGGCGACCGCCAGTTGTATTATCTGCTGCAGGTATACGACCCGGACTTTCCCGAACTGTTCAAGGTTGCCGCCGACTTTGACGAACACGTCGAACGGACGCCCGAGGCGGTGCAGCATTTCGCCTGCTTTCTGGGCGCCCTGGCGCGACATGAAAAAACTCGTCCCCTGGATCGCAGCGGCGTGGCACGCATGATGGAGCACGCCGCGCGCGTGGCCGAGGACTCCCAGCGGCTTTCGGTGCACGCGAGGACGTTGGCCGACGTACTGCGGGAAGCCGATTATTGGGCAGACAAGGAAGATTCGCCCGAGATCCGCGGCAGCCACGTGACCAAGTCGCTGGAGCGTCAGATTCACCGAGCCGATCGTGTCCGACAGCGCCTGCAGGAAGAAATCCAGCGAGGGACTTTTCTGATCGACACGGCCGGCGAGCGCGTGGGCCAGGTGAATGGACTCGTGGTCGTGGACCTCGGCAACTTCCGGTTCGGGCACCCGTCACGCATCACAGCCACGGCGAGGCTGGGACGAGGCGAAGTGGTCGACATCGAACGTGAAGTCAAACTGGGTGGGGCCCTTCATTCCAAAGGTGTCTTGATTCTGTCGTCGTATCTGGCAGCCCGATACGCCAGGAACCACCCCTTGTCGCTGAGAGCCAGCCTGGTGTTTGAGCAGTCCTACGGCATGGTGGATGGGGACAGCGCGTCGGTTGCCGAGTTGTGCGCCCTGCTTTCGGTATTAGCTGATCTGCCGATCCGCCAGAGTTTGGCAGTGACTGGCTCCGTCAATCAACTAGGGCAAGTACAGCCGATCGGCGGCGTCAATGAAAAGATCGAAGGCTTCTTCGACATCAGCCAACGGCGAGGCTTGACGGGAGAACAGGGAGTTTTGATACCGCGGACCAACGTGCCGCATTTGATGCTCCGCGAAGACATCGTGGCGGCGGCAGCCGCCGGTACGTTCCACGTCTATGCGATCGATTCAATCGACCAGGCGATGGAACTGCTCACGGGCGTGGTCGCCGGCCAACGCGACGGTGAAGGAGAGTTTCCGGCGGCGAGCGTCAATCAACGTGTCGAATCTCGCTTGCGCGAACTTGCTCAATTCCGAATGAAATTCTCTTCAGAATCACCTTCGCCGGAAATTCCGGAGTGAACAAATGCAGGCCGAACCATCCATCGCGGTGACAAGGCGGATCCTCGTAACCTTGGCGGGAACGCCACCCGGCCAGGCATTTATCAGTCTTGCGGTTCGCCTGGCCACTCAGTTGCACGCCGAACTGGCAGGCTTGTTTGTCGAAGACACAAAGGCGATGCAATCCGCGAGTCTTCCATTCACTTACGAATTGGGAGTTTGGACGCCCAAAAGGCAACCGGTCAGTGGCGAATCCATGGAACAATCGTTACGTGTGGCGGCGGACGCTGCGCGGCGAGTTTTTGAACGCGTTGCGGGCGCGTCGCAATTGCCGTGGTCTTTCCGCACAGTTCGAGGTTCACATGCCCAACTCCCCGAGTACGCCACCGAAATGGCCGAGGTCGTGTTGTTTGCTCCCCCGCGTTGGCCGCTTCTTTCCAGTGTCTCCGAGATGGTTTTCTCTCGCGGGCCAGTCATGGTGTTGTTTGATGGCTCCTTGTCCGCGCAGCATGCGTTACAGACGGCGCGGTCCTTGAGCCAGTTGGCGAAAACTCATGCCATCGTCATACTTCTTGCGCCCAACGAACAAGAGGCCAACAAACTGCAGCGAATGATCGGGGAACTCGCCGGCGTCGACGCTTTGTACGCCACGATATGGATCCGTCCAACAACCAGCCTCGAGCCATGCGCTGCCCTTGCCCGGCGGTTTCATGCCGGTCTGTTGCTCATGGGACGAGACTGTTCGCTGGCCACGGTGGAAGACCTCTCGGCCCTGCTCAATAAACTGACCTGCCCGCTGGGTTTGATTCGCTGAATTGCCGGCCACTTGGCCGAAATGGCAAGGCATCCGCCCAATACACCATGGGACTTGCTCGCCGCGACGTGCGTTTACTCTCGGACGTGTTCGGACGCAGGGTCAGGCACCATGGCGCCCCCGTTGCGGGAAACGTCGATAAAGCCCTGCAGCATGCCATGGAACAAGATGGACTTAGCCACACCGATAAGCCATGGCAAACCATGCCCGATTATCGCTGGTTTACGAAGCAATAGCGCTGCACCGTCGCTGTTCCGCGTTCGCTAGATCAATTCGCGGATGGGATTAACGCCAGGATCGACGGGATAGCGCGGCGTACCCGATCCGTCAAACACGCGGTCGCGATGGGCGTCCATGGGCATGCCATGGTACAGCGTGGCAAACACTTCCTGGAAAGTGACGGGCCGTTTCACCGGTTCTTCGGCGTACTTGTTTGTTTCGCCGATTACCTGGCCGGTTCGCATGCCACCGCCGGCCAACACCGCCGCGTTTGCTCGCGGCCAGTGGTCGCGACTGTTGCTCTTATTGATTTTGGGAGTGCGGCCGAATTCGCCCCACATGACAACCGATACGTGCCGGTCCAAACCTCGTTCGTGCAAATCCGTGACTAGTGCCGAAAGTGCCTGGTCCAGCAAGGGAAATTCTTCACGCGAACTGGGGAAGTTCATGCCGTCGCTGCCGTGCCAATCCCAACGACTGTAATTTAACGCCACGTATCGAGCCCCGGCTTCGACAAGGCGACGAGCAATGCAAAAGTTTTCTACCATGCGAGGTGCGCCATCCCGCTGAAACTTAACGTCGCTCTTTCCATATCGCTCGACGATGCGAGGATCTTCCTTGGACAAATCGAGCGCATCGCCCAGCTTGGAGTCCGTGAGAATGCCCAGGGCTTGCTGCGAATAGGTGTCCATGCGTTCGAAACTGCCCGACGCGTCCACTTCGCGCCGAAACTGGTCCAATGCCGAACGCAAACGGTGCCGATCGCGAAGCCGTTCCAAGGTAATACCGCGCAATACCATGTTGTCCGGCTTTTCGCCCGGCTTGCGGCCGACAAGGTTGAACGGATCGTGCATGGGGCCAAGAAATCCAGCCGTTCCAGGTTCGCCCCAGGGGCGATGACCGGTCGGGTACATCAAAGCCAGATTGGATGGCATGGATTGGTTCGCCTGTCCGGCCAGACGCGATACCCAAGACCCTGCGGAGGGCCAGCCGCCTCGAGCAGCCAGGTCGCCCTTTTTGCGGCCCGTCATGCACTGATAGCAGTCGTGAGCGCCGTCCGAATCCGACAGTGAGCGAATGAGCGCGAACTTGTCCATCATTTGCGCAATTCGGGGGAACAGTTCGCAAATCTGAATCCCCGGAACATTGGTGCTGATGGGGCTGAACTCGCCTCGGATTTCGATGGGAGCGTTGGGCTTGAGGTCCCACATGTCCAAATGGGATGGTCCGCCCGGCAGGTAAATATTGATGATCGCTTTGTGGGAGCTGCCAGCGCCGGCCTGAGCTTCCATTTCCAGCATCTGGTTCAGTGCCAAGCCGCCCATGGCAGCTCCACCAATTTGCAGAAAGCCACGACGTGAAAGCCGGTCACAAAAGCTGGTTTTGTTGTCGGGCCGACCGAGGATCGTGAGCATGGCACTGCACCTTAACGTCTTGGAGACATGCACTTCTCGACGGTTTGTTGAAACCCGTCCAAGCTGTGCGTTGGAATGCCGCAAGGGAACGTACGGGCATTTCCGTTTCGCTCCCAAATGTATCGACACGAAATCGTATCAGAATGCACTTATGTTCGCCAATCCATTTGGCATCTTTTCTGGATAAGACGCGACCAACAGGGGGGATCGGACCAGGCAGCCACAATGCTATCAGCCCGCAATCACGAGGCTTTCCACGTCGAACGAGAGCATTGTGCATACGCGGTAGTCGTCGAAATCGCTCGCCTCAACGTGCATTGCAAAGATTTCCGGCAGATCTGTGTTCTCAACCCAGTTTAGCGTGACGCACTCGTCGAATTCCGTTGAACACATCAAGAAATGCTTGTATGTTAGGTGCGTCATGGCCAATCAACACCACCTGCCGTACATGAAGGCGAGGTTTTTTGTGTCCCAGTCCCGACAGCAAATGACTCACGGAATGGATCATAGGCTTGCCGCCCTGCAGAGCCCGTTCAACCCCGCAACTCGGGATCTCATTCGGGTTGGCAGTCGGCGTTGGTTTTTGCAGGTTGGCATGCAGGGGATGGCAGGACTAACTTTGCCGGCGCTATTGCAGGCCCGCGCCGAGGCAAAGCAGGCAGGTCAATCCACGCGTCGGACCTCGGTCATTCTGATCTGGCTGTCTGGCGGCCCTAGCCAAATTGACACCTGGGACATGAAGCCCGAGATGCCCGACGAGATTCGAGGGCCATTTCGTCCCATCTCAACCTCCGTGCCGGGAATCAATATTTGTGAACACCTTCCATTGCAAGCCGCAATGATGGATCGGTTCGCGATTATTCGGTCAATGGATGCCCGTTCCAGCGGTCACACGCCGATCACCTTTCAGGCAGGAAATCCCAAGGCGCAACGCACCAATGTAGGCCGGCAGGGGGGTGGGTTTCCCTCGATGGGTTCGGTGGCCGCCAAATTTCATGGACCGAACAAGCGGGGGTTGCCTCCGTACGTCGCTTTGGCCGACAGCATGGTTTCCGATATTTACGGCGCCGGTGATCTGGGCCACGATTACGAACCGCTGGATGGCATGCGAATCAATGGGCGCTTCTCCATGCCAGAAGGCATCAGCGTGCCTCGGTTGCAAGACCGCAATCGATTGCGAAAAGAATTCGACCGCTTCAAACGGCAAGTCGATCTCAGCGGTGGTTTTGCCGAGCAGGATAAAGCCACCCAAGAGGCCTTCGATCTCGTTCTGGAGGGCGCGGCACAAAAGGCTTTCGACATCCATCAAGAGTCGGACGAAGTTCGTGACCGCTATGGTCGGGATTCGATGGGCGAAAAGGCCTTGTTGGCCCGCCGCCTGGTTGAAGCAGGCGTGACGTATGTCACCATGAGCGATGCTTGGGGACATTGGGATCATCACGGAGATGAGGTCCGGTGGGGCGGCATTGCCAAGGGGCTGACGCCCATGCTGCCTGTCCTCGATCGCGGACTGAGCGCCCTCATTGGGGACCTCGACGAGCGCGGCTTGCTCAACACGACCATGGTGGTCGTTGTGGGTGAATTCGGCCGGGGACCGGTCCTGACCAAGACGGCGGGCCGGGATCATTGGCCCCAGGTCATGTCGCTATTGATCGCCGGTGGCGGTATTCGAGGCGGACAAGTCATTGGCGCCACCGACCGGCGCGGGGGAAGCATCAAGGAGCACCCGCTGGGCCCCGGCGACTTGGCGGCAACCGTCTTTCAGCACCTGGGCATCGATCCCAACGACCACTGGATCAATTTGGCCGGCCGGCCGACTCCGCTCGTTGAAGGCTCGGCAACTCCGATTCATTCGCTTTATTCGTAAGGCGGCTCGAGCGCCTATCGCAGGGCTTTCACGCGGCAATAAGCCGGTGATCGGTCCAATGGGACAATTTGCCCGGCGTACAACTCTTGCTTCCGGTCGAATGACGCAAGGAACCGATGTGACGAAATCGGCCCCATACATAACTGTAGCGCCGCCCAAGTAAAATCTCCCAGTCTGGCCGAGTTTCACGGTACCTTGCTGTCAAACGGCAAACGGGGTGAAGGCACACTTGCGGTGTCGTCACTCCCCGTGGTCAGCAGTTGCAATAATCCACGGCGAGGGTGCGCACGCATCCCATGGCTTGTCGGCAAGATGAATCGCCCTTCCAAAATGACCGCGGATGATCGCGGTCCCTATCTGCCGCGATGTCGCTGCCGCGCGACGACTCCATCTGCATGCTGGCGAGTGAACCTGCCTTGAGTTGTGTAAGCGCTTTGTAGTTGCGAGTTGCTTCACGGAGCGATGGTCAACGGAGCGTTTCTCCGTCGTGCCAAATCAGAGAGCAGAAGTCGATTTGGCGTTCACCATCAGGTTCGTTTCGACTCGGGCGACGAATGTTCTCCCCATGCGTTTCCGTTGCTGGAAACTTCGTCAACTCGCGGGAAAGGTTCGCCCACACGGTTTGATTGACAATCGCAACAACCGGCGGCTTCTGAGCGCGACCAAATCTTACTCTGGTCAATCAAAAGAAAATCGTGGATGGATAAGCGGCTTCATCCGTTTCGTTGAGAAGTCGTTATCGGGAGGACGATCCTCTTTCGATCAGTGGCGAATCAAGAAGCGGGCTGGACTCAGGGAACGAGTGGAGCGAGGTGCATGCCAGAATGGCCGATGGGACAAATGCTGGATTTGGCATGGGGTAAATCCCCCGGAATGTTTCTTTTCTGTCGATGGGGTAAACTGTGACCAGAACTTTTAAGTATCTTCGAGGATGAAACTCGTGGATACGGCGGGTGTTTCGATTCGTCATCTTCATTGGGGCTTCGGTGCCGCGACGGAGCCGAAACGCCGAACTCGGAGCTCGCGCGAAACAATGATGGGAGAGTTCTTGAAACGGCTATTTCTCAAGCGGACGGCAGATCCGCCCACCGCCGAACCGAATGTTCAAGCGCCGAAAACGGGGCAGCATCGCGACGAGCCCGGACTTCGGCAGAGCGAAGAGAACTTTGGACAGTTGGTGTCTGGGTTGCGAGATTACGCCATCTTTTTGCTCGACCAGCGGGGGCACGTTCTTTCGTGGAATGCCGGAGCCGAGGCTATCAAGGGCTACTCCAACGACGAAATCATTGGCCAGCACTTCTCCCGCTTCTACAACGAGGAATCCATATCGAGCGACTGGCCGCAACACGAACTGGAAGTGGCTTCGACCACGGGCCGGTATGAAGAAGAAGGCTGGCGGGTACGCAAGAATGGGTCACAGTTCTGGGCAAATGTCGTGATCACCGCCCTGCGGGACGAGTCAGGCGATGTCCGCGGTTACTTGAAAATCGTCCGCGACATCACGGAGCGGAAACGGGTTGAAGAAGAACTTCGCTTGAGTGAAGAGCGCTTCCGCCTGCTTGTCGAGGGAGTGCAGGATTATGCTATTTTCATGCTGGATCCCGACGGCCGCGTTGCCACCTGGAACGCCGGTGCGCAGAACATCAAGGGTTACACCGCCGATGAGATTATCGGCCAGCATTTTTCTCGTTTTTATCCGACAGACGTAATTGAGTCGGGTTGGCCCGCCGAGGAATTGAGGCAGGCCGCTGCCCAAGGCCGGTTTGAGGACGAAGGCTGGCGGGTGCGCAAAGACGGGTCGAAGTTTTGGGCAAACGTTGTAATCACCGCCCTGCGAGACCAGAGCGGCACTCTCCGGGGATTCACCAAGGTCACACGGGACATGACCGAGCGGCAACAGGCCGAGGAGAATGCCCGCCGTCTGCTGCAAGAAGAGGCTGCTCGCCAGGCAGCCGAGGCAAGCGCGAAGGAGGCGCAGCAAGCGCGAACCGAAGAGCGCCGCCAGCGTGAGCGATTTCTGGTTACCCTCGCCAGTATCGGCGATGGCGTGATCGTCACCGATGAAAAGGCCCATGTGACGTTTCTCAACAGGGTGGCCCAGCAACTTACCGGCTGGTCACTGCCCGAGGCAGTTGGGAAACCGCTGGATGTCGTGTTTCGCATTATCGATGAACATACTCGGCAACCAACGGAAAACCCGGTCGTCAAAGCGCTTCGCGAGAAAGAAATTATCGGACTGGCGAATCACACGATCTTGATCGCCAAGGACGGGACGGAACGCTTCATCGACGACAGCGCGGCTCCCATTCAAGAGCAAGACGGAAGCGTTGTCGGAGGGGTCATTGTCTTTCGAGATGTGTCGCAGCGCCGGGCTGCCCAGTTGGCGCAGGGACGACTGGCATCCCTGGTGGATTCATCCGGCGATGCAATTCTCGGGGTTACCTTCGATGGCGCCGTCACCGACTGGAACGCCGGCGCCGAACGATTGTTTGGCTTCTCGGTGAACGAGGTCGTGGGCAAGTCGATTTTCTCATCCATCGTACCACCGGACCGCAAGGATGAATTGATGCAAGTCCTGCGGCGGGTCCAGCAGGGCGCCCGAATCGATCCTTTCGAGAGCATTCGCCGCGATAAGGCGGGGCGCCGAATTCCCGTGTCGATTCGGATTTCTCCCATCCTCGATGACGAAGGACACGTCATCGGCGCCTCGGCGATCGACCGGGACATAACTCAGCAGCGGGCTAACGATCGACGAAGAAACGCGCGGGTTTCGGTCACTCAAATTCTGGCCAACGAGCCAGACGCCGAGAAAGCGATTAAGGATATTCTGGCTGCCGTTTGCTCTGCGTTAGAGTGGGATACGGGGTGCTTCTGGCAACTGCAGCCCGGCCAAAATGAATTGCGATGTCAGGCGTTCTGGCAAGAGCCATCGCGAAATATTGAGGCGTTTCGCGATACTTCGATGCGGCTGGCATTTCCAGCGGGCAGCAGCCTTCCAGGGCGTGTCTGGGAGCGTCGCCGTGCGGTATGGATTCCCGATGTCACCGTGGATCCCCATTTCACTCGAGCGTCTCAGGCCAGCCAAGTCGGCCTGCATGGAGGATTTGCCTGTCCGGTGATTGTGGGGGAAAAGTTCATGGGGGTCATTGAGTGGTTCAGCCACGAAATTCGCGAACCCGATGACGACCTACTCGAAATGATGATGACCGTCGGCTCGCAGATCGGGCAATTCCTCGAGCGTCGAGAAGCCGAACAAAAACTTCGCCGTAGCGAGAAGGAGCTGAATGATTTCTTTGAGAACGCTGCGGTGGGACTGCATTGGGCGGGACCGGATGGCGTGATTTTGCGGGCCAATCAAGCAGTCCTTAAGATGCTTGGTTATTCCCGCGAGGAATATGTCGGCCATAACATTGCCGAATTTCACGTGGATCAGGACGCGATTCAGGGCATTTTGCAGTGTCTCATGGCGGACGAGCAATTGCACGATTACGAGGCAAATCTCCGCTGCAAGGACGGGTCCATCAAGCAGGTTCTGGTCGATTCCAATGTCTTGTGGGACGAGGGCCAGTTTGTTCATACGCGCTGTATTACCCGTGACATCACCGAAAGAAAGAAGGCCGAAACCGCGCTCCAAGACAGCGAGGAACGGCTTCGTCTCGCTTTGGAAGCAGGTCGTATGGGGAGTTGGGAATGGCACATTCCCACCGGAAACGTCATTTGGTCAACCACCCTGGAACAGATTCACGGTTTGGCGCCTGGTAGTTTCGGGGGCACGTTCGAGGCGTTTCAACAAGATATCCATCCCGAAGATCGACAACGCGTGCTGGATTTGATCCAGCAGACCGTCGAGCAGGGGCGCGACCATCACCTGGAATACCGGATTGTCCGGCCCGATGGAGGCGTCCGTTGGCTCGAGGCTCGGGGAAAATTATTCCGCGACCAGAATGATCAGCCGCTTCGCCTCCTTGGAATTTGCTCCGACGCGACCGAGCGAAAGCGGCTTGAGCAGTCGCTTCACTTTCTGGCCGAGGCCAGTAAATCCTTGTCGTTGCTGATCGATTTCAGAAGTACCCTGCAGAACGTGGCAAATCTTGCCGTGCCAGATTTTGCCGACTGGTGCGCCGTGGAAATGCTGGAGGTCGATGGCTCGCTGCAACGTCTGGTCGTCGCTCACGCCGACCCTGCCAAAGTCGAATTGGCCGAAGAACTTTATCGACGCTATCCTCCCGACCCCGAGTCCCCCCGGGGAGTTTTCAACGTGCTCCGGACGGGAGAATCCGAATTCATGACGGAAATCCCCGACGAATTGCTGCAATTGTCCGCACGAGATGAAGCGCATCTGGCCATCATGCGGAAGCTCTCGCTGAAGTCGTACATGTGCGTGCCCTTGCGGTCAAAAAGCAGCGTACTGGGCGTAATGACCTTTGTGGGCGGCGAATCAGGTCGTCGGTATGTAGCTGCCGACCTGGTCATGGCCGAGGATCTTGCTCACCGCGCGGCAATAGCCATTGAGAACGCGCGACTCTATCAGCAAGTGCGGGATGCTGACCACCGCAAAGACGAATTTCTGGCAATGCTTGCCCACGAATTGCGCAACCCGCTTGCTCCAATTCGCAGCGGCCTGGAGATCCTGGCGATGGACGCCGGCGAGCACAGCGAAACGGTCGCCCTGATGCAGGAACAGGTCGAACACATCGTTCGGCTGGTGGACGATCTGCTGGATGTCTCCCGAATCATGCGGGGTAAAGTCGAGTTGCGGAAAGCGCCCAATGAGGTTGCCGACCTGGTGCGGCGCTCCGTGCAGACGGTTCAACCGCTGATCAATAGCCAGCAGCAGCAGCTTGTCGTTGCTGTGCCAGAAAGGCCAATCTGGATCGACGCCGATCCCGTGCGGATCGTGCAAGTCCTGGAAAATCTATTGAACAACGGTTCAAAATACACGGATGTCGGCGGGCGCATCGAACTGACGGTCGAACGCCAGGACAATCAGGCGGTCATCAAGGTTACAGACACGGGTGTCGGACTAGAGCCCGAGTTGTTGCCTGCGATATTCGAACTGTTCACTCAATCATCACGTTCCCTTGACCGTGCCCAGGGCGGGTTGGGCATCGGCCTGACACTTGTAAAAAGTCTTGTCGAAATGCACGGCGGCACCGTGACGGCCCATAGCGATGGACCGGGGCGCGGCAGCACATTTGTGGTGCGTTTGCCTGAAATCGAAAGTCCCAGGCCAACACAAGACGCGGCAGAGCGGCCATGCATGACGGAGAAATGCCGAATCCTGGTCGTCGACGATAACGTGGGCGCCGCCCGGTTGCTTACGATGCTGCTCATGAAACTTGACGGCCATGAGGTCGAGATCGCCTATGATGGTCCTACGGCATTGAGCAAGATCAAAGAGTTTCACCCCGAAATCGTCTTGTTGGACATCGGCTTGCCCGGCATGGATGGCTACCAGGTCGGCAGGGCGGTGCGGGAAATGCCGGAGTTCGACGACCTGCTCCTGGTGGCCCTGACCGGTTATGGTCAGGAGGAAGATCGCAAGAGATCGCGGCAGGCCGGATTTGACGAACACCTGGTGAAGCCGCCGTCGGTGGAGCAGATTCGTGGGCTCTTGACGCACCCGAAACTGGCGAAATAGGGATTCATGAGCCATCGGCCCAACATGCGAGGAGCATCGTGCTGACGCCGACTAATGATGTCCTCTAATCTGCGGCTCGCTGGCAATTTCTTTGCGCCCCATGAGGATTCCCCCGTCGTGTTTCTTGCTCGCCAATACGGTAAGCTGTGGCTTTCATCTTCGATCTATCGCCCAACGGGAAGGGGTTGATGAATGAAGCAACTGCTTCGATTCGATTGGGACATCGTTGCAGGTATTGTCGCCGCCGGGTTGGCGATTGTGCTGCACTTGTTGCACATCGTCGACGTCGAGATCGTTCTGACCGTTGTTCTCGTTCTGCTCGCTCTGCTGCTTTTTCGAGATTTGCGGAGAGAGAATCACGATGAGCATCTCAGCCAGATCGTGGAGCAGACCAGAAATGCCACTGATGAAATCCGACTTTCGATTCAACCGCCGGAGGCCGTCTTGATCGGCCCTCGGCATTTGCGTGCCGAAAGCAGGCGATTTTCAGAGATGGCCCGCGGTGAAATGGTCTGGTTCAACGTCTGCTTCCTGATGTTCAAGACTCAGGAAGTCTTTGATTTAATGCTGCGGCCGGCGGTTGAAAATCCACTAGTCACCTCGATCCAGTTCATCGCCAACGAAACCGAGAAGCCGCTCTGGGACCAACATATGCTGCCCAAGATCCATGCCTGCACAGGCTGTCACAAGGTATTGGAACCACGGTGGGCGATCTTGCCGGAAACGGTTTCGTTCATTCTGGCCGACGTGGACCAGGATGGAACAACCGAAGCCTTGCTCAGTTTCTGGGGCGAGCCATTTATGGCGCGAACCACGAAACAGCAGGTCCCCCGCTATATCTTCCGAGTGCAGTCGCATTCCGATCTGGTCGCCCGATTGGTCGAACTCGAACGCCAACATCGCATGGGTGGATGACAACCGCTCTTGGCCTGATTTCGTCCCTGGCAGTCCCGCCCAATTATCTTCCATAGTTGAATCTCATTGAGAGTCCCTCATGAAACGCCTTTGGTTAGCCTTTGCCCTGGTGATGTTCTTTTCGTTCTTGGTGCTTGGCTGGATCGGCGCCCGCATCTACCAGGAAATGCCGCCTCTGCCCGCTCAAGTAGTCAGCACGGATGGCACCGTGGTCGTTGACGCGGGGGAAATTGAGGCAGGGCAGAACGTGTGGCAAACACTCGGAGGCATGGAAGTTGGCTCGGTGTGGGGGCACGGAAGCTATGTGGCGCCTGACTGGACGGCCGATTGGCTGCACCGCGAGGCGACCTTCATTATCAATCACTGGGCCAACGAGGCGCATGGCACCGACTATGCCAACCTGGACGCCGAACATCAGGCACAACTCCAGGGCCGTTTGGCCCACATGATGCGGACCAACACCCACGATCCCAACACCAACATCATTACGATTGAGCCGATCCGGGCGGAGGCGTTTCAGGCCAACGTGGAACATTACTCCGATGTGTTCGCCTCTGGCAGGGCCGAGTACGCCATACCCGCAGGCGCGGTGACCGACACCGAGCGTTTGCGGAAACTGTCGGCCTTCTTTTTCTGGACGGCTTGGGCGGCAACCACCAATCGCCCCAACGATACCATTACTTATACCCACAACTGGCCCCACGAACCGCTCGTGGGCAATCGCCCCACGGGCGAAGCCGTGGTTTGGACCGGAGTCAGCATCATTCTGCTGCTGGCGGGCATCTCGGCGATGGTGTGGTGGTATGCTGCTCGCCGCGCCGAGGAGCACGATTCCCCCGCGCCGGAAGCCGATCCGCTGGGCCGTTGGGTTGCCACGCCGTCGCAGAAGGCGACGATCAAGTATTTTTGGGTCGTGGCCGCGCTGATCCTCGTGCAAATGCTGCTGGGCGTGGTGACGGCCCACTACGGAGTGGAAGGAGACGGCTTTTACGGAATTCCCCTTTCGAAATGGCTGCCTTACAGCGTGGCGCGAACTTGGCATATCCAGATGGGCTTGTTCTGGATTGCCACTTCATGGCTCGCCGCGGGGTTGTTCATTGGCCCGTTGGTCAGCGAACACGAACCCAAAGGGCAACGCCTTGGCGTAAATATATTGTTTTTGGCGCTGTTGATCGTCGTGGCCGGTTCGTTAACGGGCCAATGGTTGAGCATCCACAATCATCTGTCGGATCAGGTGTCGTTTTACCTGGGGCATCAGGGGTACGAGTACGTTGATCTAGGGCGAGCATGGCAAATCGCTCTGTTTGTCGGCCTGTTGCTCTGGTTGCTCCTGATGGTTCGAGTGCTGCTGCCAGCCTTGAGACAAACGGGTGAGCAAAAGCAATTGGTGGTGTTGCTGGCCGTGGCGAGCGCCGCCATTGCGCTGTTTTATGGGGCAGGTCTGACCTGGGGCCAGCACACGCACCTCTCGATGGTCGAATACTGGCGATGGTGGGTGGTTCATTTGTGGGTGGAAGGTTTCTTCGAGGTTTTTGCCACCACCGTAATCGCCTTCTTCTTCATGCGACTGGGACTGATTCGTCCCGGTATTGCTGCGGCGGCGGCGCTGCTGTCGGCCACCATCTTTCTGTCGGGCGGCATTATCGGCACCTGCCACCATCTCTATTTCTCGGGCACCCCAACGGTAGCGTTGGCCTGGGGATCGGTGTTCAGCGCACTGGAGGTTGTCCCCTTGGTCCTGGTCGGCTTCGATGCCATGGAAGATCTGCGGCGATCTCGCATGACCAAGTGGGTGCGGCAATACAAATGGCCGATCTACTTTTTCATTTCGGTCGCCTTCTGGAACATGATCGGCGCCGGTCTGTTCGGGTTCATGATCAACCCTCCCATCGCTCTCTACTACATGCAGGGCCTGAACACGACGCCGGTTCACGGCCATGCTGCCCTATTCGGAGTGTATGGAATGCTGGGCATCGGGCTGATGCTGGTCTGTTTGCGGGCATTGATCCCCGGCAGGGAATGGAAAGAAGGTCTCTTGAAATTCTCGTTCTGGGGCATGAATGGCGGCCTGATGGCGATGTGCGTGCTGAGCCTGTTGCCGGTAGGCCTGATGCAAACGTGGGCCTCGGTGGAACAGGGTTACTGGTACGCCCGCAGTGCCGAGTTCATGCAAACGCCTGTGATGCAGACCTTGCGCTGGTTGCGAGTGCCGGGCGACACCATCTTTTTTCTGGGGGCCGTGGCGCTGGTCATCTTCATCGCCGGATTGAAGACGGGACGATCGTTTCGGAGTGAATCCGACGATCGACTGCAATCGTGAAACACGGCCAAACGATTCGCGATTTGTACAATCGACAGCACAGCCCGAGCGCGGCTGGCTGGCTGGGTGCAATTCGAAATCGCAGGCGGCGCGCCTAGCGGGCGGCGCTCACGTTGTCGCTGGTCGCGGCAGATCAGCTCAACCCGGTCAGCGGTCCATCTTTGCAGAAGAACGGATTTCCGAAGCTCTCGATGTGGTGCCCGAACCCGTGCGCCAGCGACATCAGCAAGCGGTTGTGCGGCACACGGTCGTATTTGAGCGACCGTCCCATCTTGAAATCGAGTCCACCACCGACCAGCACAAAGGGAATGTTGTCCAAGGTGTGCGAATTGCCCTTGCCCAATTCGTTGGTCCACAGCAACAGGGTGTTGTCCAACAGGCTGCCAGGACCGCCGGGCTCGGGGGTTTCAGACAGCCGCTTCACCAGGTAGGCCAACTGCTCGCAGTACCACTTATTGATGCGGGTGAGTTTGTCGCAGGCTTCGTCGTTGCTGTCCGGCTCGTGCGACAGGTCGTGGTGGCCTTCTTCGATGCCGATCCATTTCATCTTTGCCTGTCCCACCGAGTTGGTGAATTGCAAGGTTGCAATCCGGGCGAAGTCGGCCGCGAAGCTGTTCACCATCAAGTCAATTTGCAGTTTGCTGATCTGCGGTAAATTGTCGTTTTCCCGTTTCACGCCGGGTTCCAGTTCGGGCACGGCGTGGACCAGGTCTCGACTGGCTTCAGCCCGAAGTTCGGTTTCCATTTCGCGCACAAATGCCGCGTGTTCGTCGAGCAGGCGGCGATCTTCGGCACTGACGGAATTGCGCAGCTTTTTCAGGTCGTCTTGCAGGTCATCCAGGACGCTCTTCAAGCTCTCCTGGTCTTTCATCTGTCCATACAACCGAGCGAACATTTGATACGGGTCATCGATGGGGGCAATCGGCTTGTTGGCCCCGGCATAAACCATTCGTGTCCAGGTGTCGGCTCGTTCGGGAACCATCACCCCGAATTCCAGCGAACCGAAACGGGTGCGCGTTGCGGGATCGGCCTGCAAAAAACTTTTGATTTCTTGGTCGATAGAGATGCCGCTGGACCAGCCGGCGGGGGTGTGCGAGCCCCCCAGAATGTTGCCGGGAAACAACTCAATGCCAGTCAACAGGCAGCCGATGCCTCGCATGTGGTTGTCGCCGTCGCCTCGCACGCGATCGCATACGCCATGCAGCACCATGGTGCGATCGCGGAAAGGTTCCAGGGGCGAAAGGCTCTCTTTGAAGGACGTTAGCTCGCCTTGCTCGTCGGGCCAGAAGTTCTTGGGAATGACGCCGTTGGGGCTGAACATCACCACCAGCCGCTGCTTGCGCGTGCCGGCACCGGCAAAGCCCAGGCTAGGCAGATTGCACACAAACGGCATCGCCGCCGCGCCCACACCCAGTTGTTTCAGAAAGTTGCGCCGGCTCGTGGGAAGCGTCATGGGTGGCTCCTATTGGGGGGTCGATGCTTGCAACTCGCGCTGGTGCTGCGCAAGGATCGACTGCGTCATAATTTCTACCAATAAGTGGCGAACGCTGAAATCATTTTTCTCAAACGGTTCGCACAGCGATTCCAGTCGGTCGGCGCCGAAAGCACGCACTGGCTGCTTCAGCATGTACTGAAACAGTCGCTCGACGAACGCGGCGTGGGTTTCCCGGGTTGATGCCAGATACTCACCCAGTTCGCGCGCCCCGGCAAACTTAACCGTTTCGCCAGAACGCGTGAGGTACGATCCGCTAGCATCGACCGGTTTGCCTCTCTCCCGGTCCCGGTATCGGCCCACGGCGTCAAAGTTCTCCAGCGAATAACCCAGCGGGTTGATCATGGCATGGCACGCCTTGCACGACACGGCCGAGGTTTGCAGGTCGACTCTCTGACGCGTGGTCAAGTCGGGATGCAAGTCGGGAGCCAGTGGCGATACGGCTTCTTGGGGAGGCTTGAGAAACCGGCCGAGAACATTCCGAGCAATGAACACTCCGCGATGAATCGGCGACGTGGTCGAGCGATAGGCAAATCCCGTCATGAGATAGGGGTGCGAGATGACACCCGCCCGGGCTTCGGGATCCATGGCAACTGGTTGAAACGGAGCGTCTTCCGGCAACTCAATCCCGTAGAATCTGGCCAACCGCCCATTGAGGTACACCGTGTCGGTGGTGAACAAGCGGCGAAAATCGGCGGCGTCGCCCCAGCAAATGTCTTCGAGCGCCAAATCAAGCGACGTGCGCAGATCAGAAACCACGGCTTCATCGAAACCAGGATACAACTCCGCATCTTTGGAGACGTCGTGAATGCGGTCGATGTTCAACCATTGGTAAAGGAACTCGCGCACCTTGAACCGGGCGCGGGGATCTGCCAGCATCCGTGCCGCCTGGGCGGCGATGTCCTCGCGGCTCAGCAAGCGATTGGCTGCCGCGGCAGCGAGCAATTCGTTATCGGGCAACGAATCCCATAATCCCATCGAGAGCCACGACGCGGTTTCGAACGCGTCGAGACCATCGGCGATGTTCTCGCGAAACAGAAAGCGCGGCGATTTCAGGGCGAGCATTACCACACGGCGGACGGCCGTTTCTGGATCGGGCGCCGCTGCAAATTGCCGCTCGATGTACAACGATCGCTCGGCGTCGGTAAGCGGACGTCGAAATGCCCGTTCGGCAAATGTGGCACAAAATCGCTGCAAACGCTCGCGGTATTCCGACGGGTTGTCGTTCAGCGCCGCCAGAGTGCGCAAATCGGCGGTCACTTTGCCTGCGACCTCAATCGCGGCAAATGTGGTGGCCTGATCCCATTCTTTCGAGATCGAAGTGCCGCGCTCGTATCCAGTGCTGCGGTCGTCGGGCGGGAAAGCCGTTTCCACAATGAGCACTGGGGAATACCAACCGGGCAAGAGTTGTCGCTGCGGAACAACCTGCAGCGCCTGTTCGGGCGGTTTCCAGAGCAAGCGAACCGAAACGGTTTTCTGATTGGCTCGCTTGGATTTGAAGATTTCGAGCTTCAGTGGATAAACACGACCGCCAATCAGGCGGATGGTTTCCCGATATTCCCGTTGGCTGCCGGATTGCACCCACGCGTCGATGAGTGGTTTTTGCCGGTCATTCACCCACAGCCGCGCGCCGCTGTCGGTATCAACAACCATTTCATAATCACCAGTATCGGCCGCGAGTAGCCCGCCTTCCCAGCGAATGGCGAACTCTTCCGCATCGATCTCCCCAGGAGCAGGGCTCGCCTCGCCGAAATCGAAGTCAATGGTAGCGTCGATTCGTTCCAGTCCAATGTCGCCCCGCCCAAAGCGACGATTCTTCGAATACTGGCCGCGAATCCCTCGGTCTTTGCTCCAAGGCGTGGGAGGACGAAAACTACCGACCAGATCGGCAACCGATTGCTGATACTGCCGCACCGTGAGTCGCGACAATTCTACCCTGGCCGGCTTGTTGCGGGCCTGAGCGATGGGCGAATAAAAGGTGTCGTAAATATACGCTGCCACCAGAGCCGCGTCGTCGCCAGCGCATGTTTCCGGGGCCCCCTCAGGCATGGTTTTCTCGATCAGTTGCGCCAGGTCTCCAAGGGGCCGATCACCGACGAGTGGATCGGGATAGTGCTCCTTAGTGCCAGCTCCATTTTCGCCGTGGCACCGGGCGCACTGCTGCATGTAGATTTGCCGGCCCGTTTTTTCCGCAGACCAGGCGGAGCCAATAGCAGTCAGAAAAGCGCATCCCACCCAGAGGAGCATCATCCAGCGAACAGAGCAAAGGCAGTTCACGGGCAGGTCTCAAACTAGCGGGAACGAGGTGGGAAAAGCTCGGCGGGGATCAACCTTGATATGATAGCAGCGAAGTCCGAATTTTCCAAACCACCGCAAGGTTGCGCACACCCCGACCGTAGGAGTGTCGGCGAGGACTCGAACGCATCGGGGACTATGCTGTCCGGAATCAACGAGCGGGAGGCAACCCCAGAGCTACCGTCGGAGTTCCGGCTCTTCAACAGCCGTGCTTGAACCTGCGCTTCGTCGCCGGTTAAAAGTTGCGGATGATGATGATCATTCGCGGTGCATTGCTGGGAGCAATCACGGTGTCGTTGCGATGCCGCCCGGGAGCTACCTGACGATCTTCGTTGAGATACCAGTCGTCTCCCGCAACGCGGCAATGCTGCAGAAACTTGACGCCACCACCTTCAAACAGGTAGTTCTGCCCGCGATTGCCGTGGTGGGTGGCGGGAGAGCCGTCGAGGCGACGGTTGGGTGAGTCGGCCATGATCACGGCGTGTTCGCGACGAAGATTTCGCAGCGGCATGTAAATATCGTTTTCCACGTAACCTAGCCGGTAACCGTAATCGCCGCCTAATTGCTCCACCAGTAATTGTCGCTGCTCCCGGTCGGCGGCCACTACGTCTTGCAAGGTGGGAATGCCGAAAGGTACTCGCCGGTCGGAATCGGCTCCAGGACAGCGCAGAAAATGCACATCTTCCAGCAACCCTTTCCCGATCAACTGGGGGGCGAAGCTGCCAGCTACGGAAAGCGGGCCTTCGGTGGGCCCCTCGGGAAAGTAACCTCCGTGATCGTCGCTAAACCGAGCCAGTGCGAAGCCCAATTGACGCAGATTGTCACCGCAACGGGCAACCTCGGCATTAAATCGGCTTTGGCTAACAGCCGGAAAAATAATTAACAGAGCCGCCGCCAGCACTGTGCTGGCCACCAGCAAATCGCGCAGCCGCATCGGCTGTTCGCACTCGGGCGCCAACTCCACCGGAACAATCCGCGACTCGCGAGCGACATAAGAACAAGTCCGCCGCGTCAGGTCGCTCGGCGGCTCTTCGTCGTCAAAATCAACAGCCAAAGGAGAAAGCGAGCGTTTCAGCTCTTCCAGTTCGGCTTGTAGGCTAGGATCGTTATCGAGTTGACTCTCGACGGCGAGTCGTTCGTCGTCGTCCAGAGCGCCCAACAAATAGCCGAGCAACTGTTCTCGCTGTTGGCTATTCATGCCTGTGAAAAATCCGTGTGTCCGAGCGTTTCGTTAAGTTTGGTAATGGCGGAGTGAAGCCGGCTCTTCACAGTACCAACGGGAATTCCCAGGACGTCCGCGGCTTCGCGATACTTCATTCCCTGATAGTAAATCAAGTTAACCGCTGCCTGCAACGGTTGAGGCAGTGATGCCACGGCCTCGCGAACCTGGTCCCGATGCTCCAGAGCTTGCATCTGGTCGTCGGGGCTGGGCACATTTTCTTCAGAGATTTCAAGGATGCCGGACTTTTCTCCCCGTTCGCGGCGACCACCACTGTCCAGGCTAGCTGCTCGATGGCGCTTGTTGCGCCGCTGAGCATCAATCGCCTGATTCGTGGCAATGGTGTAAAGCCAAGGTCGCAACTTCCGCCCTTCCTCAAAAGTACTGCATTTGAGATGCAGTTGCAGGAAAGTCGCTTGGAAGGCGTCTTCGGCCATTTCGTTATCGCCCAAATATCGGCGCAGGTAGCTGAACAGTTCACCTTGATAACGACGAACAATCTCCTCGAAGGCGCGTCGATCCCGGGTTTGGCGGTATTGCGCCAACAGATCTTCATCGGCAGCCGCGGTGAGCGGAACCGATAAGCCGCGCTTCGTGTTGAGAATGCTGATGTTGGTCATGGGTGCCTGATATTCTTTACGTGTGACCATGGTATTTGGTTTCGACTTTCTTGCCCTATGACTGGCTGATTCCCTCGACTTGCTCACCAGCCCACCGCTGATTTTCATTATGCCCCGTAGCGGTTAACGACATGTGTATTGTGGCAGACAGTAGGGCGAGAAAATTCAATTGCAAATGCCGTGCCGTTTGTCTAAAGAGGCGATCTGCTAGCGAGACCAAACCCAACTTCTTGTTCGCAAGCGTAAAAAAATTAAGGCCTTGCGATTATTGCCCGAATTCGCTCAAGTCGACGAACATCAGGATGCTAGGGAAGACTTTACACGTGGCGAGTCGATCCAATTTGGCGCAAGCTACTGTAGCAGAGTAGCGCACCACCCAAGCAAGGGAGAAGGACGTTTCAGCCGGGACTCAAGGCGGTCAACTGGGACGCCGCCCCCCCCTTCCGGGTGTCCCGCACGTCGATCGAGCGACGTTGAGGATGCCCCCCCTCAACGTCCGGTAGAACGGGGGACATACACTGGACGATTCTCGCTGCCAGCAGACCGTCATCCTATTGAAGCAATTGAGCCTCTGTTGCCGCTTCGTCATGCAGTTGGCACCCTGCGGCAGCCAGTTCCTTGGCGGCGGCGATGCCATGCTCTGGATCCACCGGACTGGTCGCCGGCAACAGCAGGTGGGTTTCGAACCCCGCCTTCAACGCATCGAGCGCGGTTGCTCGCACGCAATACTCAAGGGCCACCCCGGCGATCCAAACACTCGTTACACCGCGCTTACGCAGCCATTGTTCTAGTTCGGTGTTGGCGAAAGCTGAGTACCCTTCGTCGTGGGGGTCAACGCCCGTATTGAGCACGTGCGCATCGTCTGGCAGCCGCAACACTTCGCAAAACTGTGCGCCCGGTGTATCGCGGACGCAGTGAACCGGCCAAGGGCCGCCGTGGATATCAAAGCTGCGATGATCGGGGGGATGCCAATCGCGTGTGGCGACGATGGGAATCCGGACGGCCGTGGCAGCGTCAATGCAATCGTTCAACGCCTGGAATAGTTGAGGCGCAGGCTGCACAGGGAGCGACCCGCCGGGGAAGAAATCCCGCTGCACGTCAATCAAGAGTAGCGCCGCGTGGGTTGGAAAGGATTGCGTCATATTCAAACTGCAGGGTTGTTGGTGGCGATCCAACTCCATCGCCAATTCTGGGAGAATGCGCCCTTGTCGCCCGCAACAAGCGCCGAAAGCGGCCCCTGCTCACGGCGTCATACTTCGTGGGTAGCATCATTCTCGCGGTACACCACTTTGTACAAATCGCGGCGTCGATCGTTCCAGTTCTGCACGGTTCCCGTATGGCGGTTGCGGTGAAGCAACTCCACATCGACATCGTGGATCACGATGGTTTCAATGTTCGGCGTGCATTCGGCGGCGACCGCGTCGCGCGAAAAGGAAAAGTCGGATGGAGTGAAAATGGCGGATTGTGCGTAATGAATGTCCACATTGTCGACAAACGGGAGATTCCCCACGCAACCGGCCATGGCCACGTACTGGTGATTTTCAACACAGCGGGCCAATGCGCAGTGCCTTACGCGGAGATAGCCCTGGCGGGTGTCGGTATTGTAGGGAACAAACACGATCTGCGCGCCCTTGGCGGCGGCGATGCGCGAAAGCTCGGGGAATTCGATGTCGTAGCAAATCATAATGGCAATTTTGCCGCAGTCCGTATCGAAGACCACGAGTTCGTCGCCCGGCTCCACTCCCCACCATCGCCGCTCGCTGGGGGTAACGTGTAGTTTGTATTGTTTGCCGATGGTGCCGTCGCGACGGAACAAGAACGACACGTTGTGCAACAGGTCGTCTTCCAGCACAAAGTGCGAACCGGCAATCACGTTCAGGTCGTACTTCACCGCCAGTCGTCCAAACAGGTCCAGGTAGTCGGTGGTGTAGGTGGTGGCAAGTTCGCGGGCGGCGAGGCCAGGGCGTCGGCTTTCGATAAGCGACATAAGCTGCGTGGTGATCAACTCGGGAAACAAGCAAAAATCGGATTTGTAGTCGCTGGCGACGTCCAGGAAATACTCGCATTGCCGCGCAAATTCATCAAAACTCTCAATGGTTCGCATCTGGTACTGGACCACGCTGATGCGCACCTGTTCGACCGCGTGAAATCGGCGTTTGGCACCGGCCACGTAATCCAGGTTCGTCCATTCCAAGAACGCAGCGTAGCCGCGTGACTCCGAATCGCCGGGAAAATAGTTGGGGATCAGTCCCTTGAGCACAAACCCGTTGGCTGTTTGAGCCGTCAATACCGGATCGACCAAGGCCTTGCTCATGACGGTTTCAACGTATTCGCGCGCCGTCATCTGATCGGCGTACTTGCCATAGCCGGGGATCCGACCGGCGATGATGATGCGGGCCAGATTGCGGTCTCGGCACAACTCCTTGCGAGTGTCGTAAAGACGCCGCGAAAGCTTCAGTCCGCGAAACTCGGGGTCAACCATGATCTCGATGCCATATAGCGTGTCGCCATTGGGATCGTGGTTGGTAATGTATCCGTTGTCGGCAATCGCCTTCCAATTGTGCCATTCGGTATAGTGGCTGAAATCGACGATCAGGCTGCTCGCTGAGGCGACCAGTCGCCCATTGTACTCCACGCCTAGCTGCCCTTCGGGAAAGACCTTGAGTTGGCTCGCGATCTGGTCGCGGGTCCAGGGGTGCATGCCAGCAAAGCACTTTTTTTGCATGGCCACCAGGTCATCAAAATCGCTGAGCGTGAGCGGACGCACGTGGATCTTGTGTTCGAATTCCGATAGATCGATCTCTTCCATAAAGTCGTTTGAGTAGTTCGAGGAAGGTGTCGGCAATCCGGCGGTCACCCCGGCGGTCACCCCGGCGTTTTGCCGGCGGTTCGCAGGGAGCATGTCGCCCCCGTCAACGAACATTCTACTCCGATGCATGGATTCGGGCAGACAATTCCAGAGCAACGGCCAAGGAGCGACAAGTACCTTGCGACGCCGTTCGTAAAACGGCGGAATCCGCGACGAGCAACGAGGCAGACGACACTTTGAGGAGTCGAGGCAAGGAACACGCGGCAACCTTCGCCGCGTGTTTTTCGGAAGATGAACGCGTCTCAGGGAGGAAATCGTCACGACGCGGTCGGAGAACAATCGGAACGGGTAGCCGCTGCGCGCCGACCTCGGCGAGCGGTGACTGCCAGCAGCAATAACCAGGGCAACATGGTTGCGCTTACGCCCGCGAGAAGAAGAAACGCGAACGGATACCCGGCATGGTTCGCGGCTGAGCCTGCGGCGCGCGCCGACCAGGCCTCGCAAGCGTTGGTTGCACCGAGAAAGGCACTGAATTGCGTGGCCGCCAAGCGGGGAGCGGTCAGGTCCATAAACATGGCATACGATGCTGCAACAAACCAGCCGACACCCACGTACAGCGCTATGATGATGCCCAAGATGGCCGATTGGGATGACGCCGGGAACATCGAATCCCACCAAGCCAGGGCGATGGCCAGGACCACAATGCACGCCAGCGCTATGGCCGTGGTCGGGACTTTGCCCCAGCGGTCGGCGAAGTAGCCACCCAGCATCGCGCCGCTGGTCATGGCCACAATGACTGGCACGAATTGGAACCAGCCCACCTGTTCCTTGGTAAAATCTCTGGCAATGAGATACGGACCGAGAACGGCGCCGATTCCCTCGAAGGCCGCCCCGGCCAGCAAGGCAAACACCAGGCCCAACCAAGTGACAGGCAGCAACAGCACAGCGCCCAATGCTCCGGCGAATCGCGCCCAGCCTCCTCGCGTGGCAGGCGATCGTTGTGGATCGGAATGCGAGGAAGAAACGCGGGGCTCGGCCGTGAGTGCGATGAGCAGCAGCGGAAGGGCGACCGCGGCAATCAAGCAACCCACGGCGACGGACCACCCCCAGGCGGAAGCCAGCAGGATGGCGCCGCCTCCCAGGCCAGCACGACCGACGAGCATTCCCAATTGCATCCAGCCGTTGATGCTTCCTCGTTCTCGGGCGCCGGTGGTGCGGATGCAAAGCGCATCAATGGCCACGTCTTGAGTCGCCGCGCAGAAGGCATGTCCCAGTAACAGGGGAAGTAACCAGGCGGCATCGTCCACCGGATCAAGCCAAGCGAGCGAAAGCAGCGTGGCCAACATGGCCGACTGCGAGGCGATGATCCAGCAGCGCAGCGTCCAACCGGGGCCCTGCAGCACGTCGATTAGGGGCGCCCATACAAATTTGAGCGCCCAAGGAATGACGAGCGCCGAAGTGAGCCGTGTGATTTCATCCACGCCGATTCCGGCGGCCGCCAGGTGGGTAGGTAGAGCAATCCACACGAAGCCGATTGGAGCGCCTTCGCTAAAATAGAGGGCGGCGAATAACAGTCGGCGGCCCCAACGATCTTCCAGCAGCGGCAACATTACCCAACCAGCGTAACAAATACGCGGAATGAATGTGCGTGATTGCGGCTTGCCGGGGAAGTTAGCGCCGGTCCCCAACCTGATCGCGCCTCGATATTCGTCAGCCACACGACTTGCCGCGGCGGTTCTCGGACAGGTTCTTGGAGTGTCTGACTCAGTTTTACCTTCTGCAATATTGGGGGCATTTACTTACCGATGATCAGGGAATGGTACGCTTTTGTGATACCTTCCCACCCAAAGGACGGAACGGATTCGAGTCCGCTGTGCCCAGCGTGGCTCACCGTCAACTTGCTAAATGCCTATACAAGCAAGGGAATTGTCTGCCGGGGAGGAAAGCTGCGAGGAATCGAATAGAATTAATGGCGTCCAGTTTGACATTGGTCTTCAATGGTTGACGAGTGCATGCCCAAGATCTTGGTCGTAGACGATTCCGCGGTTGATCGACGGCTGGTCGGCGGTCTGCTCGCCAAGGAATTGGCGGTCGAGGTGATCTACGCTTCCCAGGGAGCGGAAGCATTGGCCCAGATAGCAGCCGTCGAGCCCGATTTGGTAATTACCGATATCTTGATGCCCCAATTGGACGGGCTGGGCCTGGTCGGGCAGGTGCGAGAGCGGTATCCCATGATACCCGTGGTTCTGATGACTTCGGCGGGAAGTGAAGAACTGGCTTTTCAGGCGTTGAAGTGCGGAGCTTCAAGCTATGTCCCCAAGCGGCTCTTGGCTGGTGAACTGGTGGAAACGGTGGACCGCGTTCTGGTGGCCTCCCGACAAGAGCGAGAACAAGCCCGACTGATGCAATGCATGACGTACAGTCAGCAACACTTCATCCTGGGCAACGACGCCACGCTGATCACGCCGCTGATTGCCTGCCTGCAACAAGGGGTTACGCGGTTAGGACTTTTCGACGACGCAGATCGCATTCGCCTGGGGGTGGCCCTGGAAGAGGCGCTGGTGAACGCCATCTTTCACGGCAATCTCGAAATTGCCTCGGAAGAACGACAAGACCGCTCGGTATATCAAAAGCTGATAGCCGAACGTACAGGCAGCGACCCGTACCGCAGGAGGCAAATTCACGTCAACGCCGCATTATCGCCTGGGGAAGTCGTAATCCAAATTCGCGACGAAGGGCCCGGTTTTGATCCGCTGTCCATCCCCGATCCACGAGAACGCGACTTGGAACAGATTAGCGGTCGCGGCCTGCTGCTCATGCGGACGTTCATGGACGAGGTGGTCTACAACGCCGAGGGCAATGAAGTCACGCTCGTCAAACGTCGACGGAATGTTTCGTTGCCTCGGCAGGACGAATTGCCGCTGAATCCACACAACAAGAGACAACCATAGCAACCACTCCCTGAGCGCCGGAATTGGATTACACGACCGCCAAAATTCGCAGTGCACATGCCGCGCACAACGCACTGCGTTGCAATCGGCAATACGCGTGCTGTGCAGCGCAGCTTGCTATTTCTTGGGAGCAGATTTCTTCTTGGCGGCGGTTTTCTTCGCGGCCTTCTTGGTCGCTTTGACGGCGGCTTTCTTAGCGGTTTTCTTCTCCGCCGCCTTGGGCTTTTGCGTCTTGCCGCCAAAGATGCGATCCCATCCGTCGCTAAACTCGCTACTGCCTTTGCTATGAGTGATTGTCATCGGAGCTGCTTTCGTGGGACTTTATATATTTAACCTAGAGGCCGCAAACAACGGCACGCCACAGTTTCCCGAAAGCTCAGGGGAAACGATGTCGCGATCAGCGACGACCCGAGTTTGCCCTTCATCGATGACTGCGTCATCAACGGGCCATCAATCTTTGGCTGGCAATTGTTGTAGGGCTTGTTTCAGGCCGGGAACTTCGTCGGCGCCGACCGGCACCTCAATGCTGGCACCCTCGAAATCCTTGCCAATCGGCTCGAATCGCCCACCCATGTGTTCAGCCAAGAACGCTTCGGTAACCGCGTTAAACGACATCCGATTTTGGGGTCGCGCGAAACCGTGCCCTTCATCGGGATAAAGAACATAGCATACCGGGATGTCCTTGCCTTGCATGGCCTTCACAATTTGGTCGGCTTCGGACTGCTTGACGCGTGGATCGTTGGCGCCTTGTCCAATCAGCAGCGGCTTCTTGATGCGGTCGACAAAATTGAGCGGCGACCGTTCTTCGAGAAACTTGATGCCTTCTGGGGTGGTGTGATCGCCCACGCGATCCTTGAACATTTGCAGGACCGGTTGCCAGTAAGGCGGAATGGTGTTGAGCAGCGTGATGATGTTGGAGGGTCCCACGATATCGACCCCACACCGGAACACGTCGGGGGTGAAGGTGAGCCCGACCAGAGTCGCGTAACCGCCGTAACTTCCCCCCATGATGGCGACATGGTCCTTGCGGGCAATTTTGTTGTCGACGGCCCAATTGACCGCGTCGATGAGGTCGTCGTGCATTTTTCCGGCCCACTCTTTACGGCCGGCATTGAGAAAGTTCTTGCCAAAACCGGTGGAGCCGCGAAAGTTGACCGAAAGCACGGCATAACCCCGGTTGGCAAGCCACTGGGCCGAAGCATCGTACCCCCAACTGTCGCGGGCCCAAGGACCACCATGGACGGTTAGCACCATGGGAAGTGGCTCATTGGGCACGCCGTTGCCGTCTGGATCGGAATTTTTCGGCAGCGTAAGGTACGAAACCAAGGTGAGGCCATCGCGGCTCTTGATTTCAACCGGGTGCATCTTGGTCAGCGGCAAACCTTCGAGGTCCTTGCGATTGGTGAACAGGAACCGGGCCTGGCCTTCTTTCCCGCTACGATCGTAGTGGTAGTAATTCACGGGGCCGTCATCCTTGAGGTAGGCCACGATCCAATGTCGATCGTCGAGCGACTGGCTGGCAACGACGATTTCGCCTTCAGCCAGATTCCGGAGGAATTCAAAATCTTTCTCCACCGCTGGATCGAGAATCTGCCACTCGTTCCGCAAGTACTCGAACGAGACGGCGCGGATTGTGTTCTCGGTGGGGTGGACGAGCGCTCCGCCGATATCGGCTTTGTCGTTTTGGGCAATGACCTTCTGGTTGCCGTTCTTGAGTTCGACCGTGGTCATAGCGCCGGTGTCGCGCCCCCGACTGTCAATCAGGTACAGCACCTCGCCGGTCTTGTCGAAGCCGACGGGGCTGGTCGTCAGCGTGTCTTCCGGCGGCACGCGCAAGAACTCTTTCCACTCTTTGCCATCGGGTTCCAGAATGACGTTGCTGCCATCGGGATCGAACCGCGTGGCAAACCGCACACGGTAGTCTTCATCGGTGAGGAAACCGCTAAAGCCGGGGTTTTCTTGCACCAGCTGGCGTTCGCCCGTATTCAAGTTCACGCGATGAATGTCGTGGAATCGAGGATCGCGATCGTTGAGCGCAACCAGTATTTCCTCGGGGAAACGATGGCTGACCGCTTCAATTTGCGCGGCCACTTCCTTGAGAGGCGTAAGGTCGGTCGTTTTGCCGGTTTCGAGGTCGACCTTGTAAACATGCCAGTTCTCGTCGCCGTCGGCATCCTGGCGATAAAGGACATGCTTATTGGTATAGGCCCAAAAGTAGGAGCGAATGCCGCGTTTCTTGTCGTGGGTAATCGGTTTGGCCGCGGCGGGATCGGACAAGGGACCCACCCAAATATTCAACACGCCGTCCACAGGAGCCAGAAACGCCAACTGTTTGCCGTCGGGGCTGATTCGCGCAGCGGCCTTGTCGGGATTTCCAAACAATATCTCTCGGGGAATCAACGGCACCTCGTGTTGCTCCTGCGATTGTTTTGTCCGATCCACGTTCTGGCGATTCGCTTTCTCCTGGCCGAGGGTTAGGCCAGTGAACACGGGACCATAAACCATAAACGCGGCCGCGAACAGTGCCCACCGCACCCAGCTCGTTTGGTGTCGCCCGATTCTGCTGCACAACATGGGGTCCTCCGGGATCCAGGGGCAATCATTGGCTAATCGTTCCGTCTGGCGGCGCTGCTTGGTTCTACGCCCTTGGCAGCACCGTAGTTCGAGCAAGATAGCGAATCGGGCGGCAATTCGATAGGGGAAGTCAACTCGAAGACTGCTGAGCACTTGGCCAATTTGGCGCACCGGGCTTCGTGCGAACCCTGATCGCTGCCCATCGCGAAATTTCGAAGGCGATGGTACGCTATGGGGGCGATTGGTCCACCTGGGGGTGGCAGGATGCGGAGAACGCTTTCCCGGCGTGGCTGTTTCCTGATCGAACGGGGCGCTCGTCGGCAATAAAGCAGCGCCTCGGAGGCCGATCGACGGTTCCATAATTTTCCCCGCTCAAGATCCTCCTTTTCGTTCCATTCTTGACATGACAGCCGGCGCCGAAGCGAATCAACTCAACGCCATTGCCCAAGCGGCCATGGAATACATTGTCGAGGGAAGCATCGTGGGGCTCGGAACCGGTCGCGCGGCCTCGCGTTTTATTCAAGAATTGGGAGAACGCGTGCAAGGGGGACTTCGGGTGCGCGGAGTGCCGACCTCGGACCGATCGGCGGAATTGGCTCGCCAATGGGGCATTCCCTTGACGAGTTTGGATGAAGTTGACCACATCGACGTGGACGTGGACGGCGCCGATGAAGTCGATCTGGCCGGCAACCTCATCAAGGGCTACGGCGGGGCCCTGGTGCGTGAAAAAATCGTGGCCAGCGCTTCCCGAAAACTGATCGTGCTCGTCGGTGAGGAAAAACTGGTGCCCATTCTGGGAAGCCGAGGGCGATTGCCCGTGGAAGTGCTGGCCTTTGGGATGGCCTGGTGCCAGCGGCGACTGAAGGATTGGGGATTTCCTGCCGCGCCACGGTTGCACGGGGGGCAGCTCGAACTCAGCGACAATGGCAACCCCATCCTTGACTGCCTGGTTCCTCCGCTGGAAGATCCGGCTTCGCTGGAGGCCCAACTCGTGTCGTTGCCCGGCGTGGTGGGGACGGGGCTGTTTTTGAACATGGCCGACGCCATCTTGATTCAACGCGGCGAGCGGGTGGAAACCAGACAACGGCTCAAGGTGTAATCGCCAGAAATTGCCGGTTGTTGGCGACAACCAATCACTATGGCGGCGCTGACCATCTCCAGGATGCAACATGACCACGGACTCTAGCTTGCCGCCAGCGATTCCCTTTCCGGCCGACTATCGTGCCTCGGGGGTATTGCTGCACATCACGTCGTTACCGTCGCTCTATGGAATCGGCGATTTTGGCCCTTCGGCCTACGACTGGATCGATCGCCTGGTCGCAGCCGGCCAACAATGGTGGCAGCTATTGCCACTGGGGACGACGGGCCTGGGAAATTCTCCCTATCAGTCGATTTCGACCTTTGCCCTCAATCCTCTGCTGATCAGTCCAGACTTGTTGATCGAGGAGAGTTTGTTGAACGCCGGCGACGTGGCAGGCGCCGACTTCCCCGCGGACCATGTCGACTATGGGCCGGTGGCGTTATTCAAACACAACCTGTTGTCGCTCGCCTGGGAGCGGTATCACTCGGGCGCGGGCGACCACCTGCACGCGGACTTGGAGCATTTTTGCAACGACCAGGCCCACTGGCTGGAAGATTATGTGTTGTTTAGCGCACTGAAGGTTGCCTACCACGATACCTACTATTTGGAATGGCCCGTGGAATTGGTGCGCCGCGATTCGGCCGCGCTGGCCCAAGCTCGCATAGAACTGGGCGAACTGCTCGAGAGATTTCGCTTTGAGCAGTTTTTGCTGTTCAGGCAAGTCGAGCGCTTGCGGCAATACGCCCATCAGCGGGGTCTGCAAATCATGGGCGATCTGCCGTTTTTTGTCTCTCCCGATTCCGCCGACGTTTGGGCAAACCCAGAATTGTTTTTGCTCGACGAACACCAGCGTCCGCTCATGGTCGGTGGCGTTCCACCCGACTATTTTAGTGCCGACGGACAATTGTGGGGAAATCCCGTTTACGATTGGCAAGTACTCGAACGAACAAGCTACCGCTGGTGGGTCGATCGATTGCGGGCGTTGCTGTCCCAGGTCGATGCCCTGCGATTGGATCATTTTCGAGCGTTTGCGCACGCCTGGCACATCCCCGTCGATTCGCCCACGGCGAAAAATGGCGAATGGCGGCCCGGACCCGGGGCCGATTTTTTCACGGCTGTCGGCGAAGCCCTGGGGGGATTGCCGTTTGTCGCCGAAGACCTGGGCATGATCACCGACGACGTTCGCGAGCTACGAAAGAAGTTCGACTTGCCGGGCATGCTGGTGCTGCAGTTTGCCTTTGACGGCGATCCCCACAACCCGTTCCTGCCGCAAAATTATTCCCACAACGGCGTGGTTTACACGGGCACTCACGACAACAACACCACTCAGGGCTGGTACAACCTGCTGTCCGAGGGTCAAAAGCACGTCATCTGGCAGCAATTGGGTCGCGAACCCGTAGACGAGTCCGACGTAGCGTGGGAGTTTATTCGTTTGGCATGGTCGTCGGCCGCGGCACTGGCAATCACGCCGCTGCAGGACATTTTGAATCTTGGCGGCGAGGCCCGCATGAATGTGCCGGGCCAGGCCGAAGGCAACTGGAGTTGGCGGTTCACCTGGGAAATGTTGGACCGATCAGCCTTCGGCCAAATGCGGGAACTCACTCACGAAACCGGTCGAGCAAGAACGGCAGGAGTCCCAACCGACTCGATGCCGCTCTAGCTTTCACCTGTTAGCGATTGCCCGATCATGTGTACAACCCTGGTGAAGACTGGGGCTGTTTGAGGTCGCTTGGAACGGAAGAGCGATCGATCTTGGTCCGCGACCTGTGGCCAAATATTCTACGGACCGCGGCGCGGCGTCCTGGCGAAGAGGAGGCCTGCCGCGGTTGACCATTCTAGGGGACGCCGTGGAGGTAACCCGTGGGCGGGAGCGGTTGACGCTTGCCCGCGGCTTCGCTCCATAGGCCACCTTCTTCGACAAAGCAGCCAATGTGCGTGAGCTGAAGGCCCGACAGCGGTTGATCGCGCAATATTTGTTGAGCGACCGACGGCGCCGCGGCCAAGAGCAATTCGAAATCCTCGCCATCGCCCAGGGCGTGTTCGAGCGCCGACTGTTTGGCGTGAACCATCGAGGCCAGTTTGCGCGCGGCTGTCGAGATGGGCACGCTTTCCAAGTTGACAACCGCCCCGCAACCGCTCGCTTGAGCCAGACGCCAAACATCCAACGCCAAGCCGTCGCTGATGTCCATTCCGGCGTGCAAGGGGTAGTTGTCGTGTAGTAGCTTCGCCTGATTCACCCGAGGTTCAAAATCGAGATGATGTCCCAGGATGCTTCCGCCAAGCTCGCCCGTCACCAGAATCCAGTCGCCCGGCTTGGCGCCATTTCTGCGCAAGGGCCCGCCCCGCCCGGGCTCTCCCAGCACCGTCACATTGATGGCCAGAGGATATGACCAGCAATTGACGTCGCCGCCGGCAATCGCCACGTGGTACTCCTCCGCCAATGGAAAGATGCCTTCATACAACAATTGGGCAATCTCCAGCGCGTCCAGGCGTTTTGGCGTCCGTGTTGCGTCTCCATGGCACTCGACTCCGTCCCGGGGCAACAACAAGCTAATCACGGCCGCGACGGGCGTCGCCGCCATGGCGGCCATGTCGCTCAAATTCACGGCCAATGCTTTGTGTCCCACCCGGCGCGGGTCGACCTCGGTCAGCCGAAAATCCACCTCGTCACTAATCAAATCGGTGGTGACGAGCAATTCGCCGCCAGACAGTCGAACCAGAGCCGTATCGTCCGCAATTCCCCACGGAGCACTGGGCGAATCAGGCAATCGACGTGACAACCAATCAAGGAAAGCCTGCTCCACGGGGCACGCTCCGGAGACGAGAAGCCCTGTACTTACCACCCAAGCGGTTAGAATGTACGCCGAATCAGTCGCTGGACGAAGATTCCGCCTTCCATGCGCTTTCGATTGCTTCTGCAGCCGAGTCAATCACGGCTTCCAAAGCTCCTGGGGCCAGCAAGGCAATGGATTCTTGATAGATGCCCTGACCGTATACTTCGCGCGGCGGCAGGTACGATGGCCCCCAGCCGCCCGTCAGGCCCAGCACCAGAATGGGCCATCCCCATCGCCGCCGCAACTCCACCTGCAACTGCTGATACGGTTCGCCGGGCACCGCCAGCAAAAAGGCGGCCCCCATCCGCAACAGTTGCATGGGAAATTCGAACACGCGCCGGCCATCCAACACTTCGATCCGATTGAGCATGCGGTCTAGGCGTTCGATCAGCGCTCGACAATCAGCGGCTTGAGCGGCATCGCCTGCCCCTTGGGCTGCTTCTTGTGCGGCAACCCACTTCTGCCGCTGGGAATTCAGTTCTGCCACGTCGGGCAGGTCGCTTCGGCAAGGAAGGCTCAGAGTCCAGTCACGGCAACTCCAAATCGCTGCCTGCATCTGTTGGTATCTGGTGAACGGCTGGTAGCGCCAAGTGCCGATGGTGGCGCCTGAGACGACCGGCCCGGTGTACACAAATTGCTGTGCAGCGGGCGGCAGGCCCGCCAGGGTTTCCAGCACGGCGTAGGCCAACTGACGACCGTTGCGGTCGGCCACGGCGACATCCCCCACAAAGCCTACTTTGGGGCCCAGGTCGCCCGAGGCTCCTTGCAAAAAAACGCAAATTCCGCCGACGGCTTCTTCCACGGTTTCGCGCAGGGCGCCGGGAAAATCGGGACTCACCAGCCGGTTGTCCCATGCCAGCGTCGTGGGGTGGCAGGCATAGTTAACCAAAGTGGCAATGTGGCGACCGTTTTCCGCCGTGGCCCGGGCCACCACCACGCTGTCGTCGGCAAATCCCTCGGGATTGTAGCCGCAAACATATTGCTGGGTTTCCTCGTCCCAGTAATCGCGATGCGCGGCCAGCGAGCAATGCCCTAATCCGAACACCAGCGAAGCCGGTTCGGCTGATTCCTGGGCGAGTCGCACGGCATCGCCGATTTGTTCCGCCATCTGCTTCAGGTAGGGACGAATGCGTTCACCACCTGGCAAAGACTCCCGGTTCCACGACATCAGTCCGGCGGCATGCGTATGCGAAAATGAAAACAGCAATCGCGACGCATCAACGCCGCTTCGCTCTGCCACCACCGCCTCAACGGCGTCCAACTCGCGGCGAAACAGCAGACAATGATCCAAGGCAATAATCACCCGTTCCGCATCGTTCGCCTGCGGTGCCTGCGCCGTTTTTGAACCAGGCGTCAAGTACAGTGCCGTTGCCGTAAGCGGGCGATGGATCCCTTCAGCCCGATCATGGGCGGCAGCGCCCCACATTCGATGGTAAATATCACCCGGCGGGGTAATGTCGACACGTGCCACGCCAATCATGCCATGGGATTGCGGCGGCAAACAGGTGGTCGGGGAAGCGCTGTGATTCATGGGGATGGCTGTGGAAATGGATGATTTCCTCGTTGCGTCTTAGCCCCACCATGCTGTCAAAGCGTCCAGACGGGGCCGCCCAACGAGGCAGGCGACACGCCAGCGTCACGACTGCGGCCCCGGCAGTTCGTTGGCTTCGACCTCAAATCCCATGTCCTTGATCATTTGCACGTCCGCTTCGGGAAGTTGCCCCTTGGTGGTGAGATAGTCGCCAACAAAAATGGAATTGGCGGCGTATAAACCCATCGCCTGCATGCTCCGAAGATGCACCTCGCGACCGCCGGCAATCCGAATTTCGCGATCGGGATTCATCAGCCGAAACAGGCACAGTACTTTCAAGCAATAGCGCGGGTTAAGGTCCGCTTGTTGAGCCAATGGCGTTCCGTCGATCGACTGCAGGAAGTTCACTGGAATGGAGTGGGCTCCCAGATCTCGCAGATGCATCACCATTTGCACCACGTCGGACGGTTGCTCGCCCAGCCCGACGATTCCGCCGGAGCACAATTCTAATCCCGCGTCGCGCACGGCGTGTAATGTCGATACACGGTCCTGATAGGAGTGCGTGCTGCAGATCTGCTCGTAGAACCCCTCGCTCGTATTCAAATTGTGGTTGACTCGGTCCACCCCGCATTCTTTCAGCCGGCGAGCCTGATCGGGAGATAACAATCCCAGGCAGGCGCAAACCTTGAGGTCGTAACGCTCCTTGATTTGCGGAACGATGCTCGTCACCGCTTCCATTTCGCGTTCGGAAGGTCCGCGAGCCGAGATCACAATGCAATAGGTCTTAGCATTGCGTTCGGCAGCCGCCGCGGCGCCTGCCAGCAGTTTCTCGGCGTTGAGCAGGTTGTAACGAGGGATATCGGCCGACGAAACCTTGGACTGGGAACAGTAAGTGCAGTCCTCGGGACAGAGTCCGCTCTTCGCATTCATCAAAAAATACAACTGAACGCGATTGCCAAAATGGCGATGACGCACCCGGTAGGCCGCCGCCAACAAATCCAACAACTGCTCGTCGGGCGAGTTGAGGATGGCCAGCCCGTCTTCATGGCTTAAGGGCTCGTTCGACAAAGCCCGCGTGGCGAGGGCGTTCCACGGCGAATTTGTTGTCGCGTCAGGCACCAGAACGGCAGATGAATGCATGGAATTCGTGTTCCCGGGAATCGTACGACCGTGAAACCGCCAGAGCGCACTCCGCTCGGCAGTGGTACTTGTCAAGGAAGTCGAGTAACGATAACACATTGCGTAACAACGTGAAAGACGCTCGCCGCGTCACGGGCACCGCGGAGGTCGGCACTCTCCGGCCGCAACTTTTTTTTCATTTTTGTGACCATCCGGGCCATTACGACGCGCCGGCCCCAGTGAACCCCTGGACAGGCCGCGAGTAGATGTTGTCCTGACATCGAATGACAAACCCAGTTATCTGATTAGGTTGCGGCAACCTAAATGGGACCACCGGCAGGAGGTCAGGACCTTAGCCGGCTCGCTTGACCAAGATCGGGATTTTTCCAAGGAGATCGGTGAGGCAAGTCAAAAGCGCGAAAAAGTAAGATGATAGCAGATTTACTTGACTTTAGCCGATTCCTTTAATAGAACCGTACCATACCTTAACCTCAGGTATAGGTGCGGTTTGAAATGTGGGGGAGAGGTGATAGGCGGAGTTGCTCCGTCTTGGTGACACCTTTTGAACGTAAGCACTTCTGTAACCTCTGCTCAGAGCTTCGGGGAGCAAACCATGGTCGTACGTACACGAAGAGCGTTTACGCTCGTAGAATTGTTGGTCGTGATTGCGATCATTTCGCTGTTGATCGCGATGCTGTTGCCTGCCATTCAGGCTGCCCGGGAGTCGGGGCGTCGTGCGGTTTGCCAAAGCAATCTCAAGCAGTTTGCGACTGCCATGCAGACCTTCAACACGGCGCATAACTCCATGCCAACCTACTTTGGCTGGTTCCCGGAAGGTACTTCATCGTCCACCGCGGCGCTCACCGGTGGCGGCGTTTATGGCAGTTGGTACATTCACCTGATGCCGTTCATGGAACATATCGGACATCAGCAAATCGTGAAGGACATTCAAGGTAGCGGTAAATTCAACGGTTTAGGGTGGCCCACCACCACGACTTCGGCACCCGTGCTTCGGCAATGTTCGGTCTGCATCAACGATACCGACGGCAGCACCACCTCAACCACAAGCACCCCCACCAGCGGCACGATTAACTTTAACGGTCATACCGTTCCCACATCGGGAAGCACCACAACCTGCCCAGCGGGCTACAGCCTTGGTTCCCAAGATTGCTGGCAGACACCGTCGTCGACCACGGGCATTCCGGTTGGTATCGACAACACCGACGCTGCGGGGATGGCGGTTGCGGTGAATTTCTGCCCCTCCGATCCGAACACGGCGGTTCACTTCCGTTGGAACCCCAATTCGATTCCCACGCAGAACTTTGCCCTGGTCAATTACTCGGCGAATTTTAACGCTTTTGTCCGGGGGCGTGTCTACAACAACATTGGCAAACCGCAACCCATGAGTGCCCTTTCAGACGGCACCACCAACACGGTGCTGTTCGGTGAAGTATTTCGCATTTGCGATAACCGCTCCAGCACCTATGGTGTGCGGCTGGCGAATTACACAAATTCGCCGCGGCATAGCTTTGGGATCGACACCACGTCGACTTCCAACCGAATGGGCAATACTTTGATGTTCCAAACACGCCCGGTCCCAACGAAGTGCGACAACTGGCGAGCTCAGGGGATGCACCCCGAGGGAATTCTGGTGGCGTTCGCCGACACTCACGTGAAAATGGTTCGCAAGAACATTTCGCGGGCAGATGGATCGAATCCCGACGAACCGCAGTTGGGTGGCGATCCGTACGCGACATTTGCTCCGACGCACGGCACCTGGGATATGATCCTGCTGCCGGATGACGGCGGATCACCCTCGCTCGAATAGTCTTTTCGGATCGTACTCGTCGCCACTACCCAACGCATATAGCAGTTATTCGGTCGAAACGACATGCTTAAACGGTGCATTAAATTTTGTCTCCCGCTGCTTGCGGTTGCTTGCTTGGGAATGACTGGTTGCGGCGGTGGCGACGACGAGGTCTACGACCCCGTTAAGGTGGACATCAAAGTTCTCAACGAAAGCAAAGATCTGGAAGAACGCCGCGTTGCGGCACATCGCCTGGGAAGTCAAAACGAGATTCCCGAGGACGCGATTCCAGAATTGATGAAGTTCGCCAAGAACGAGCAAGAGGATGAAACGATCCGACGCCGCGTGATCTGGGCTCTCGGCAAGACGAAGTCAACCGAAGTGTCTCACGAGTTGGGTACGCTGATGAACAGTTTGCCCAAAGACAGTCCCATGCGCAAGTCCATCGCGGACGCTTTGAACAACATCAATCGCAATTAAGAGCCTTTATCCCAATTTCCCCTCGCGGGACAAGGGTAGGGATGGCGGGCCAAGGTTTTCGATAGTACTAGGCCACCTTTAGGACGGCGGATTGGCCCCGATCCAATCCGCGGTTTTGCGAGAGTGCAAAGTTTAGAACACAGCAAGGACAGCTACCCCAAATCTGCACCTTGCTAAGAACACTTGGTGCGAAATACAAAAGCGGCCTAATGCGATTGCGTTAGGCCGCTTTTTCTTCTTCTGCCTTTTCTGGCACGCTTTCCAAGATATCCAGCAACACCTGGTCCGGCTGAATGTCTTCGGCTTGCGCTTCAAAGTTCAAAATAACCCGATGCCGTAGCGATGGCAAATATACCCGTCGCACGTCTTCAAAGCTCACGTTGTAGCGGCCTTCGAGCAATGCGCGCAACTTGGCGGCTAGAGCAATCGTTTGCGCGCCGCGCGGACTGGCGCCCCAGCGCAAGTACTGGTTTGTCACCGGCGGGGCAAAGGGACCATCGGGATGCGTGGCCAGCGTCGCCCGCACGATGTAATCCTGCACGTGCGTGGCCAGCACCACCTCGCGCACAAGTTGCTGCCACTTGAGAATCTCGGCGCCGTCCATCACCTTGGTCGGCTCCAACTGCACGCCCCGCGTGGTGCGGTCGATGATGGTCGAAAGCTCCTTGCGGGTGGAATATCCCACGACAAGCTTAAAGAAGAAGCGGTCGAGCTGCGCCTCGGGAAGAGGGTAGGTGCCTTCTTGCTCGATGGGGTTTTGGGTCGCCAGCACGAAGAATGGCTTTTTCAATTCGTAGTGTGTTCCGCCGGCGGTAATGCTCCCTTCTTGCATGGTTTCGAGCATGGCCGATTGCGTCTTGGGAGTGGCGCGGTTGATTTCGTCGGCCAGACAAATCTGTGTAAAGATAGGCCCCTTCTGAAATTCGAAAAACCGGCGCCCGTCGGGAGCTTCCATCACCATGTTCGTGCCAAGAATGTCGGCAGGCATGAGATCCGGCGTGAACTGGATGCGCGAGAACTCCAGGTCGAGGGTCTTGGCCAGCGTGCGAACCAGCAGCGTTTTGCCCAACCCCGGCACGCCCTCGAGCAGGCAATGTCCTCCCACGAACAGGCAGGTGAGCACGCCATGCACGATTTCGTCGTGGCCGACGATCACGCGTCCGATTTCCTCTCGCACGGCTCGATATCGTTCGACAAATGCCTCGGCCCGTTCTTGCATCGATTCGCCCAGACTCATGCCAACCCTTTGCGTGAAATGATGAAATCAACCGCGGCGCGAGAACTGGCCGCAGATCGAGGGCAACCTCACACGATTGTAGTCGAAAACCGTCGCCAAAGTAGACGTTGCGTTTGATGGGATCGCTGGGAAGCAGACAGTAGGCCTACGTGTGGAAGCGGCTGTTGGCTGCTTGTTGAGGCTACGACGGACAGACGGCGGCATGGAAAGGCCCCCTGTGCTTGGCGAGTTTCGCAACCAGCGCCCGAATCGTATAATTTGTGAATGCGGCGATTTTCACCGCAGTGTCGCACGTCGCCCGGCTAAAATCCCCCATGGCGCGCCTTGATGGTGCGCCATTTCTCATTTGCCTGCCACGGATGTTTTGATGCCTGCCAAGTACGTGATTGGAATCGACTTGGGCACGACGGGAAGCGTATTGTCTTACGCCGCGCTCGATGCCGAGTCGCCTGCCGTCGAGTTGTTGCCGATTCCCCAACTGGTTTCCCCCGGCGTTACCGAGGGCCGCACCACCTTGCCGTCTTACCTGTATTTGGCCAGCCCGCATGAAACAGGGCAGGGTGCGTACGATCTTCCCTGGGCGGCGGGGCAAGATTTCGCCGTGGGGGAGTACGCGCGTCGGCAAGGGGCCGAGGTGCCCCAGCGAACGGTTGGGGCCGCCAAGAGTTGGCTTTGTCACAGCAAAGTGGACCGCCATCAGCCCATTTTGCCATGGAATGCCCCGGATGATGTGGCCAAGGTTTCGCCAGTCACGGCCTCGCGCCGTTATTTGGAGCATATGATCGCCGCATTTGAACTTGCCGTTCCCAACGCTCCAATCCGCGAGCAGGCAGTGGTGCTGACGGTGCCGGCGTCGTTCGATGTGAGCGCGCGGGAACTCACGCGCGAAGCGGCTTTGGCTGCCGGATTGCCGGACGACCTGGTGTTGCTGGAAGAACCGCAAGCCGCCGTTTACGCTTGGCTGGCCGATCTCGGCGATCGCTGGCGAAAGACCCTGGCGGTTGGGGAGTCGCTTCTGGTTTGTGATATCGGCGGCGGAACCACCGATTTCACACTCATCGGCGTGGGCCAGGAAGAAGGAGAGTTGGTCCTTGAACGCCGAGCCGTGGGCAACCATCTGCTGGTTGGTGGCGACAATATGGATCTGGCATTGGCCCATTTCGCGGCGGGCCAATTTCAGGAGCGGGGAGTGGACCTCGATCCGTGGCAGGCGGTTGCCTTGTGGCACAGTTGCCGCGAAGCAAAAGAGTCGCTTCTCTCCGCCAAGGGTCCCAAAAAACATCCGCTAACGGTATTGGGACGTGGCAGTCGACTGATTGGAAAAACCGTCAAAATCGACATCGAACGCGATGGCGTCGCCAGCCTGTTGCTGGAAGGTTTCTTTCCGCCGTGTGCGGCTGGCGATGCGCCCGCCAAACGCAGGGCTTCCGGTTTTCAAGATATTGGATTGCCCTTCGAGACCGACGCGGCCGTCACACGCCATCTTGCGGCATTCCTCCGCGCACATGGCGAGGGCGGCCAGCCGCACTGTCCGACGCACGTGCTGTTCAACGGCGGCGTGTTCAAGTCCGAATTGCTGCAGCAGAGGTTGTTGGAAGTGGTTGGAGGCTGGTTTGCAAGCGACCAAACGCCTCAGCCGTTGTCGGGCCGCCCCGACCTCGATCACGCTGTGAGTCGCGGCGCCGCATACTACGGTTGGTCCAAGCAAAAGGGAGGCGTACGCATTCGCGGCGGCACCGCACGAAGTTATTACATTGGCATCGAAACGTCGGGATTGGCCATTCCGGGCGCCGCCCGACCGCTACGCGCATTGTGCGTGGTTCCCGCCGGAATGGAAGAGGGAACAGAGTGCGACGTGCCATCGGATAGCGTCGGCCTGGTGGTTGGCGAACCGGCGCAATTTCGCTTTTTTAGTTCGGCGGTACGCAAGGACGATCAACCCGGCGTGGTCCTCAACGCGTGGAAGGAAGATGAGTTGGCCGAAACCGATTCGCTCGAAGCCACGCTGCCGGCCGAAGAAGGCGCCGACGACGACTACGTGCCCGTCCGGTTCCATAGCGTGATTACCGAGCTTGGTGTTTTCGAACTATGGTGCGTGTCGCCCGACGCCAACCGCCGCTGGAAACTGGAGTTCTCGGTGCGGGAAGACGCAAACACGGTGTAATGCGACGGTCTACCTTGGCCAAACGGCAAGCCGCGAAGCCTAGGCGCAAATACCGTGATCTTTCGCCCGCTATAGTTCTGCATGTCCCGATTCGGCCAATGCCTGTTTGGCTTCGTCTGCCCAGGGGCTGCGCGGCGAGAGTCGCAGGAAATCGCGCCAATGCGAGATCGCGTCATCGGGGCGATTGAGCCGCGTGAGCATTCGGGCCAGCAAATAATGGACATCGGCGTAGTCCGGATGGCTGGCGAGGGCTCCGCGAAACGCAGCCTCGGCCAACTCCGGCTGGTTTAATTCCAGCAGTACGCAGCCAAGGTTGGCCCGGGCTTCGATGAATTCTTCATCGATCTCCAGGGTCATATAATACCGTTCGCGAGAGGCGGTCAAGTCTCCCAGTCGGTACAACGCGTCGGCCAACTGAAAGCAAGTTTCCGCATGCGGTCCCACGGCGGCCAGAATTGCGCGGTACCATTCAACCGCCTGGTCAAGCTCTCCTTCGTCTTCGCATTCCGCGGCAAATTGCCGCATTTCTTCGACATTGGGAGACGCGGAGTTTGCCAGCGAAACCGGCTGCCGGCGACGTTCAACGTGTTCAGATGGCGATTGGCCACCCAGTTCCCAATCGGCGTCATGCTCCAACTCGCCGCCCGTTTCCACGGCGTTGGCAGATAACACATCCGGGGAATCGTCGCCGGCGGCATCAAAGTCAAACCGCATTTGTCCGGTAGCGTCGAGCAGTCCTCCTTCTTTACGCAACAGCAGCTTTTTGCCATCGGCCAAAATCGAAAGCTGCGCCAAAGGGCGCTCGATTTCGGGCAAGAACTGCCGCAATTCGCGTAATTGCCGTTCGATGCGCGCTACCGGCACCCCAGCCGCAACCAACCTTGCCAAGCTGCGGGCGGTCACCACTTGTTGGAAGTCAAAATAGGCCAGGCGGCGCACTTCACGGACTGGCACAATCAGGCCCAGCCGTTGCCAGCGGCGCACCGCCGCGACAGATATCCCAAGCAGTTGAGCCAGGGTGGCGGCAGTGTAAAGCGGATGGACGTTCTGCTCCGCTTCGATCAAATCCAATCGTTGCCAGAGTTGGGTTTCTGTGAGCACCGTCAGCTCACCACGCCGAACGGCGGACTGGGCGGTCGCATCAAGGGCAGGCTCCAATTCTTCCAACGGCAATTCGTCCTCGCCCACCACGAGAAAATCCAACAACCCGTCGGAGACGTCGACCACTTCGGCACCGCGTTGTGTCAATAATTGCCTAGCTTCTCGGCGAGTCATTCCCGCCAACCGGCCCGTAAAAGCAATTCGCTTGCCTGTTAAACTGTTTGCTGGGAGAGGCATCGTGAAATCAACAACGCAAATGAAGGCATCGACAATTCGCTCGCTGATTGTATCGAAAGCGCTGGGCTCGGCAAAATGGCCGCTCGCAAAGCAGCGAACTTGCGACGGCATCACCGGGCGGAATTGCCAGTTGAACCTCGCCAGGGAAAATCCTGTCCTGAATCTGGTCGTTTTTTCCGTTTCGCGGTCTGATTTACCGGGTCGATTGTTTTCCCATGCTTGTTCGCGTCAAAATCTGTTGCATTTCCAGCTCTCGCGAGTTGCAGATAGCCGCGAAGGCGGGCGCAGCGGCCGTGGGGTTTGTTTCGGCCATGCCCAGTGGGCCGGGTGTGATTTCCGAGCGCCGGATTGCCCGCTTAGCGGCTCTGGCGCCCGGGGGTCTGGATACGTTCTTGTTGACGAGTCAGCAAAATCCGGGAGCAATTCTCGCCCAACAACGATTCTGCAAGGTAAGCACTTTGCAGATTTGCGATGCTCTGCCCATCTCGGCGTACCTGGTGCTTCGCCGCTCACTGCCGGAGGTTACGCTGGTGCAGGTAATCCATGTGCGCGGCGAAGAATCCATCAATGAGGCCGAGCAAATCTCGCCCTATGTTGATCGGTTGTTGCTCGATTCGGGCAATCCCGGACTGCTTGTCAAGGAATTGGGGGGAACCGGCCGATATCACGACTGGCAACTGAGCCGGCGAATTTGCGAAACGGTTGAGACGCCCGTGTATTTGGCCGGGGGGTTGCGACCTGACAACGTGGCTGAAGCCATCGACACGGTTCGGCCATACGGGGTTGACGTATGCAGCGGTGTGCGAACCGCCGGTAAGCTCGATCCCGCGCGATTGACGGCATTCATGCAAGCCGTGGCCGCGAGTGCTTCCTAAGTCAGAAGTTGGAAAATTGCCTGTCCCCAGCTTCCAACCGCGCAGGCTTGTCGTGCCGTGATATCGGCCAAGCCTTATTCGGTGGGAACCTCCACCGCTTTATAAACCGTTCGCGATTTTTGAAAACCGAGCCTTTGGTATAGTCGAATTGCCGAATCGTTTTGGGCCGTTACTTCCAAGAAGGCTCTGACCAGGCCGGCCGCTTGAAATCCGGCCAAGGCATGCATCATCAATATTGTTCCCAACCCCATCCCTCGGTGTTCGGGCATAATACCTAAATTTTGGATCGAACCCACATTGGCCGAGTCGCGGATTCCCTGAATGGTTCCACAGTATTGCCGTCGATAGCCACCGTCATAACGAATTAGCCAGGTGGCTGGCGGCAAGAATCCTTCCTTGCTGCTGATATCGGCCATCAGCCTTAGACAGCCTTGGCGGTCTCCCAAGCAGGGAAACACGTTGGCATCTATTTCGTGCCGAAAGCTGCGATACTTGGCCTCGGCGTGAGCTTTGAGCAGAGCCCCCTCCCAGGGCATCAATACGTAACCAGCCGGTAGCGGTGGAGCGACGAGCGCGCGACCGGTCAGGTCGATCTCCATTCGAAATCGCTTGAAGTAGGTTAAAACCATCACCGCTAGGCGCCTCGGCTTCACCGCTCCACGCTGCTCGCGTTGGGCAACACCCATTCAAGCTACCGCTGGATTGCACGATGGTCAAATTGCCGCAGGAGGGATTCGCCGCCCCTGGGTAATTGCGTCGCCAGGAGTCCTTTTTGCCCCTGATCCGTTGGGGAACACCTCCCCGGACCCCTACAATCGAACCCGGCGTTGTAAGCCAATGCGGCAATTCCTATTTACGCGGCAGACCCTGCGCAATACGCTGAATGCGCGATTGAACGTATTTGCGCAAGATTGGCGGTCGACGGTCACCTGCGCCAGGAGGTCCACAGTCCTTATGGCGTGGCTGCCCAGCATTGGCTTTCTCCACCAAACGTGCGCAATCTTACCCTTTAACAGCGGATGAGCTCGACGGAGGAGCATCTTCCATGCGTGCCGCCCTCTTAGTTTTGGTTGTGCTGCCCGGGCTGCTGGTTGCTTCGCTGCAAGCGGACGATCCCGGCCAGAAATATTTTGATCAGGCCGTCGATTTGCGCTTTCAGGCCGATACCCTGTTGAAGCTGACGGAAGTCATCGACTTATGCGACAAGGCGCTCGACGCCGGCATGACCGGCGAAAACAAGTCATTTTGTGAGGAATTTTTGGCATCGGCACTGGTGCAACGAGGCTCGCAATTGGCTCGCCCCGTCATGTCTGGAATTCCCGCCGACGCCCAACAGGCACAGCAACTCATCCGCCTGCGCGACATGGCCCAAAAAGACCTCGAACGGGCGGTGACGTTGTCGCCCAAGTCCATTGAAGGCCAGTTTCTCTTGGGGCAATTGCAGGCCCTGCCGGGTGGAAATAAAGAGAAAGCCATTGCGGCGCTAACCGCAGCCATTAAACTCGCCGAAGATGAACCTGCGCTTCGAACCAAAGCCTTGACCGCCCGGGCAGAGGTTCTGGACGACGCCGCTGCCCGCAAGGCCGATTACGACGCGGCCGTGGAAGCATCGCCCGGCGACCTGGAAGCCCGAAACGCCCGAGCCACTTTTCGCCTTGGCGAAGGAGACGCCCAGGGCGCTTTGGAAGACGTGAATGCCGCCCTGGCCGTGGCAGAGAAAGAAGACGAACCCGCCTTGAATCAGCTCAAGGGGCTGACTCTGGCCACGCTGAAGAAGTTTGACGAGGCCGAAACCGCCTTTACCAAGACCATTGAAGCGGCACCCGGGGCGCCGACCTCATATTTCTACCGTGCCAGGGCACGACTGCTCAAAGGCGATGGTCAAGGTGCGCTGGAAGACATCAACAAGACGCTGACGCTGGTTCCGCCGCAGCCTGAAGTCTTGTTACTGCGTGCTGGGGCGCATCAACTGTTGGGCAAGAACGAAGCAGCGTTGGCCGACGTCGATGCGGCCTTGAAACTAGACCCAGCCATGCCGGAGGCCATTCGGGCCCGCGCCACGCTTCTCGCTGGCACAGGCAAGTTGGCAGAAGCAATTGGCGACCTGGAACGTCTTCGCGACGACGAAACTCGCGACGTTCGCACCCTCTTGCAGCTAGGTATGCTGTATTACACAAACGGTCAGGTAGAGCGAGCGATTGACGCATTTGGCGCCATTATTAAGCAAGATCCTAAGAATGCCTTGGCGTACCAGGCCAGGGCCGATGCCCGGTTACGCATCGGCGACCACGTGGGCGCCCGACAAGATTACGAGCAATCGCTGAAGTTTGAAGATGACAACACGCATGTGCTCAACAATCTGGCGTGGTTGCTGGCAACCTCGCCCGAGAATTCCGTTCGGAATGGCAAAAAGGCAATTGAGCTGGCAAAAAAAGCCTGCGAACTTACCGAGTACAAGCAAGCGCACATTCTCAGCACATTAGCCGCGGGCTATGCGGAATCCGGAGACTTTAAGGCAGCCATCGAATGGGCTTCCAAGGCGGTCGAACAGGGCAAAGAAGACGGCCAAATCAGTGAGCAACTGCAAGCGGAGTTGAAAAGCTATCAGCAAGGCCGGCCTTGGCGGGAAAAGCAAACCCTGGAAGAAGCCCAGCCCAAAGAAGAATAATCGCAAAGAAGCAAGCCGAACTTGGCTGAATTCCACGGCAAGAGTGGCATGCCTACTGGTGTACATTCCCTGCGTGAACCATTGGCATCCCTGGTAGTTTTGCGGTTTGCCGTGTCAAGCTTTGCCAACCGACGCGCCGCTCAACGTCGACGCACCGCTCAATGGCCGTCCCGCAACCGATCTCCGAGCGAATTATGCAACTCGGGGATGCTGTAGATTTTCTTGACGGTGGTTTCCACGTCGTACGGTACGCGGCGGAAATGTAGCACGCCGTCTTCAAGCACCACGTAGCATGCGCGGGGATCGCCGTCTCGAGGCTGGCCTACCGAGCCGACGTTCACCATGATCTTGTTCTCTCCCAGTTGGTACTGGAAGTTGAGATCTTCGGGACTGGAAAAGCTGGGGCGATCGGTGAACACCCCAGGGACGTGGGTATGGCCCTGAAAGCAATATTTGGGAATGTACGAAAAGATGGTTTCGATCTTCTTGGTGTTGTAGATATCTTCGGGAAACACATACTCGCTAAGCGGTTTACGGGCCGAGCCATGCACGAACAGCATGTCGTCCTCGCGGTGGTTGCGACGCAACTCGCCAAGAAAATCGCACCGCTTCTGGGCAGCAACCCCGTTGCCGTTGGCGTGCTCTAACTGGGTGCGGGTCCAGAAAATGGCCTGCTCCGCGACGGAGTTGAAACCTTCGGGGTCGAACAATGCCCCCTGGTCATGGTTTCCCAAAATGTTTACCTGGCAATGCTTCATTACCAGATCAACGCACTCATTAGGGTTGGGACCGTAACCGACGATGTCGCCCAGGCAATATATCTCGGTGATGCCTTGGCTCTTGATGTCAGCCAAGACGGCCTGCAAGCCCTCAAGATTGCCGTGCACGTCGCTGATGAGGGCACGTTTCACTACAACCGGCCTTCGTTAAATAATCACTATGAGGCAAGGAATTAGGACGACAAAGAAAGTCTAAGGAGCCTTTCGCTAGGGGTCAAGTCGGACTAAACGCGGGCGAACCTCGCACACAACCTCCATCGAAGGGAAATGCCCTTAACAAAAGACGCCTGGCCCTGGTGGGCAGCTCCGGTATTCTAGCATGAAACACCCCCCTGGCGAGCTATTTCCTATCCGCCGGCAACACCTGCAGCCAAACCGGTTGCGATGTCTGGCCCCCATCGACATCGGTCTTGAGGTGAAACATTCGCCGCATGGGCGGCACCCAGGGCGCTGCCGTGATGAAGAAGGTGCGCTCCGTTTGCCCTTCCACGATCAACAGGCCGTTTAGCCCAATGTTGTCGACAAAGACACCATGCGGCAAGTTGCGGCCCGATTCGGGTCCGCCGAAACTCACTCGGGCATCGAAGTCGTTGCGGTCAATTTCCACCTTGGCCATGATGGTTTCCCCCGGCCGAATAGAAATCTCTTCCAGTCGCCCATCACGGCCCAGTTTGGTGGCGACGGACGCGTCGCCATCGGTGGGCAGCAGCGTCACTCGAACTTTGGGCGCCGCCCCGAGTTTGATCGTCCCCAAGCCCGGCAAGTCGTGCGCGATCGAAACGCCGCCAATCTTCGCGGTCGCCCGAGCCCGACTTATCGCGGCGTTATCTCCAGTGGGCTCCGGCGCGTCGGAATCTGCCCAAATGGCGCCCAGGGCTTCGTCCTGGCCCGCTTCAATGATCAGCGGCGTCGTCGCATGAAAGCCCGGCGGCAGCCCCTCCAGATCCACACGAATTTCGCCCTCGAAGTCATCCAGTCGTTCAACCTTGATTCCAAACTCGCGTCCGCTGCCGGCAGGTACCGTGGGATTCCCCCCTGTGAACGAGACCTTGAAGTCGGGCCTTCGCGGACGAATGGTCAGCGTGTAATGGAAGTCGTCGCCCTCGAAGCCGCGGACATCGGACAATCGCACCACGTATTCGCCGTCGTCGGGCGCGGTGAAGGTGAGCCTTGAATCGCTTCCCCAGCGGCGGCGGCTGTCGTCGTCATTTTCGTAGTAAATTGGAAAAATCGGCAGACCATTGGGAATGGGTTCTTCTCCCGCTGCAAGCGGCCGCACAATGTAGCACGGGGCGTGCAGCGCGTGGCTGGTGGGCGTGGTGTCGAAGTACGTGTACCGTTGGCCCGATCCAGGATAAACCTTAAAGCCTGAATCAGGCCCGCGGGGGTAGAGCCACAGCTTGACAACCTCTCCGGCGGCGTAGAGATATTCGTTGATCTCCATTTCTTCCCAGTTGTGTACGCGAAAGTCGTCGCTGGTGTCCGAGTCTTTGCCGCGGAAGGTGAAGTATGAATCGCGAACGGCCTGAAGCATCACACGGGGAATGGGTTCGCCGCTTGCTGTGAGCACTTCCAGTTTGCAATCGAGTTTGGACTTGCTTCGCGCGGCATTCACTTCCAGCACCCATTGCGCGCCAGCGGCAGCCGAGAAACGAAACAGATCGGCGTCGGCGGCGGTCGCCACCACCTCGGAGTTGCCGTCGGACGAAGTGCGAGATGATTGAATCTTGCCGGCAATCGTCACCGGCAATTTCACCGCCTGCGCGGCTGCCACGGTGTCGTTCGGTTCTTGCTCCTGGATGGTTGGAATGGAAGGCGACACTTCCCTGGAAACTGCGTTCTCTGCTGGACCTCGTTCGGGCGGGGCGTCGGCGACCGAGCGCGCCGGTGGTTTCCGGAACGGCAACACCGAAAATGAGCCATCCATGCGTCCGACCGCCAGGCGGTCACCTCGCGGCGACACGGCAATGGCCCCGATCACGTCCGGCTGCGATTCGAACAATTGATACTGGGTGTATCCTTGCGTCTCCCAAAGCTTGATCGTGCGGTCTTCGGCGGCGGTGACCAAGACGCCGCCATCGGGCGTGAACACCATGTGCGTGATGGCTGCCTCGTGTGCGAATCGGGACATTGCCGGCGGATTGATTCGGGCACGATCTTTCGACAAGAAACGCCAGGAGCGAATTCGGTTGTCTGCCCCGGCGGCCAGGATCCATTGCCCCGCAGGATGGAAGGCGACGGCATATTGTTCTTTGAGGGGTTGGCTAAGCGTGTCGAGTCGGGCGCCGGATTCCACGCTCCACACTTTGACCGTGTCGTCGGCGCTGGCGCTGGCGAGCACTTTCCCTTCCGGACTGAAGGCCAGATCGAAGACCGCTCCGTTGTGACCTTCGAGCGTGCGGATTTCGTTCCCGTCCTCCAGGTTCCACAGCACAATGCGTCGATCGTACCCAGCGGTGGCCAGCAGGCGGCCGTCAGGGCTGGGCACGGCGGCGTAGAGCACGTCGCGATGCCCTCGAATCTCCTGAACGAGTTTGCCGCTGTCCACTTCCCAAATGCATGCCTGACCGTGCAGTCCATCGATCCCGCTGGCCGCGATCAGTTTGTTTCCGCCGTCCGCAAACGCCAGGCGATTGATTTTGCCGGCGGCGCCTTCCAGTTTGCGAACCGGCTGTTGCGACTTGCCGCCAATCAACTCTACGGTCTTGAACCGAGCCACGGCCAGGAATCTTCCGTCGGGGCTATAGGCGAGCGCGGTGATCGGCAGCGGCGATTTGGCAGCGGGAAACTTTGGTGTGAGCAGCGAGGGCGGTAGTTCTTGGCCAGCAGGTCCACGAGCGCCGGCATCGATCCAGGCGGCCAGCAGAGCAATTTCTGCGGGGGTGGGGGCATCGTTTCCTTCCGGCGGCATTTTGGGTTCGGCGGCGCCGTTGAGCAACCGAATCAGCCGGCTGGATCGGCTTTCACCCGCCAGCACCGCCGGACCGTGCGCCCCGCCTTGTTGAAGGTTTGCGAACGTATCGAGGGCGAGTTTGCCTTCTTTATCGTCGGCGTTGTGGCAGGCCACGCAGTACTTGTTGAGCAGCGGGGCAATTTGCTGGTTGTAATCGGGAGCCGTTTCGGCCGCGACAGCCACTCTCAACGATCCCACGAGGAAAACGGCCAGATACAGAACAGTTGGTTTCATAGGTTTGCACACGCTGAAAACTCGAATCACTCCAACGAGCGTTCAGGATTCTGATCAATGATTAAACAAGAACTCGCGGCTGCTCAGCACGGCCCAGTAGAGGTCTTCCACCGCCATTCGCCGGGCTGCATCCTGTTCTTCCTGTGATTTGCCTGCTGCCTTGGCCACCGTTTCCTGCATGAGTTCGAGCAGCCGTTTCTTTTCCAGGGGCTGTGGGTACCGCGCCAGGCTAGCGAGATAGACTTCGTCCACCATGGACGCAAAATCGGCCGCTTGCTTCAATAACTGGGTCACGCGGCTGTCAGCGGATTTGAGCTTTTGGTTGATGGTGTCGCCGTTGGACAGATGCAGCACCTGCACCATGCTCGGCTCGTCCGATCGTTCGCATTCGCAGGTAATCATCCGCTGATTGCGGCCAAACGTCTGCAAAAAGTAGCTGGCCACGGCCGAATCGAACAATTGGATGGCGCGCGTGCCTCGCGGATAGAAATCGATTTTGCGGCGGTCGGCGCCGGGAAACTCGATCTCGGTGAAATCGCTCGGCACCTCCGTCACCTGACTCACGGCGTCGAGCAGAACTTCGGCCATCATCCGCTTGGGATAGTACCGCGAATAGAAGCGGCTTTCTTGCTGGTTTTGCGGTAGCGGCTGGCTGCTGCGCTGGTACGCGGCCGATAGCAGAATCGCCCTCATCAATTCCTTCAAATCAAACTTTTTTTCCACCAGGTAGTCGGCCGCGGCGGAGAGCAGGGCCTCGTTGCTGGCAGGGTTGGACGCCCTGAGGTCGTCGACCGGTTCCACCAAACCTACGCCAAAGAAGTTGGCCCACACGCGATTGGTGATCGAGCGGGCAAAATACGGATTGCTCGGATCGGTGAGCCACTTGGCGAGATGCAAGCGGCGGTCGCCAGGCGCGTCAAATTCGATCGGTTCCCCGTCGAGTGGAGTGGGAGGCTGCGGCCGTCCGGTGATGGGCTGGATCAGTTCCCCGCGCGGGACGACATACAAGGTGCGCAGGCCGTTGCCATTGCGAGCGTCGCCTCCCCAACCTTTGGCTCGCACGCGAGCGAACAGGTTCGCCATGGCGTAGTATTGATCGTTGGTCCATTTTTCCAGCGGATGGTTGTGGCATTTCGCGCATGCGATCGAGAGCCCCAGAAACGCCTGGCTGACGTTTTCCGTCATGGTTTCCGGATCTTGATGGAGCGAATAGAAATTGGTGGCGCCATTTTCAAAACTGGTGCCCTGCGCCACCACCACTTCGCGGACAAAGGCGTCCCAGGGAGTGTTTTCGGCCACGTGGCCGTGGATCCAGTTGTAGTACGCTTTCACCGCGTCGGGACGCAACTTGGTGCCGTTGATGAGCAGCAAATCCGACCATTTGTAGGTCCAGTAGTCGACGAACTCGGGTCGCGCGAGCAGGCTGTCGATCACACGTTCGCGCTTGGCCGTTGACTTGTCGTCAAGAAATCGTTTTACTTCCGCGGCCGTGGGCAGCGTGCCAATGGTGTCGATGTAGACTCGACGCAAAAACTCGGCATCGGTCGCCGGGGGCGAGGGCGGCAGATTCAACCGAGCGAGTTGGTCGAGCACCAGGTCGTCGATGAAATTCTGACGCGGTGATTCCGTGAAAACCGCCGCCTCCAGTTGGTGAGGGTAGGGAGACGTCACTCGGGCGAGGGCGATCTGGCTCGAAAACCAGACGGTGATCGCCCCTTCGCCGTGACCGATAACGCTCACCAAGCCATGCTCGTCGCACTGGGCGACTGCCTCATTGGCCGAAGTGTACTTGGCCCAGTGGGTAACGTCTTCCACCTGCCCGTCGCTGTAGTGAGCGCGAACCAGTAACTGCTGTTCGTCACCCGGCTTGAGCAGCGTCACGGCAGGCAAGACTTCCAGGTGGTCCAACCGGGCGTCATCTGCTGCTGGTCCGCGAGCGCCGTCTAAAATCCACTGGGCAATCACTTGGTAGTCGGGCGAGTTGACTTCGAAACGCACTCCCCCTTTGTGCGGCATGCCGCCGGAAGGCTTCGCCAGAATGAGACTGCGGCCGGGATCGGCCAACTCCACGCGTCTTCCCTGCGCCTGCCGGGTAACGTTATGAAAATCGGTGGCCGGATCGTATCCGCGAAGCGATAAGCGAAATCCTCCCTTGCCCGCGAGCGCTCCGTGGCACGCTCCCGAATTGCAGCCGGCCTTGGAAAACACCGGCAGCACGTGATTGCGAAAGCTCCAGTCATATGCTTCGCCAAATGAATCCACGGTGACATTCGCGCGCGTCGACTGCTTCCCATCGCTCGCGGTAATTTGTGCAACGCCGTTGCCAACGGGAATGGCTACGCTGTTTTCAATCTTCACCACGCGCTCGTTGCTGCTGGTGAAAGTAACACCAGCGCGGACCTGGCCAACGAACTCATTACTTTGCACGTGCTCGACAAGCAATTGCTGTCGGGCATTGGAACCGCTCAGAGTGAATTCACCTGGGAGAATGGCCAGCGAATCGGCGGCAACAACCGAAGTAACGGCGGCCATGCAAGTGAGAAAGGCGAGGACGGCGACATTCGCGAGTAGAACTAGCTTCATCATGGGCAGGCAATATGCACATTCGTTTAATAAGCGAAGCGCGAACACTTGTTCGCACACATTGGCTCTGAATCACACATGAAAACTCGAGAGGCAACCACGCTCCGCAAGGCACGGATCTCTATTTCGTTTGGCGCCGAATCCATGGCGTCAAAGATTGAATCGCCCGAAGCGCGGCTCGAATGCCTGGCCCAAATCCTTTCCGAGTCATTCAAGCTTCGCCGATGGACGCGAATTCCAGCATGGCTCACGGTTGTATGAGTTACCTAAAACAACTCGCCAATTTCTCGTTTGCCAAAATCCACCAGTGGGAAGGGCCGGCCGGCCGGGCCAGGCAGATGGCTTTCCAAATTGAAGCCCAGGCTGTGGAAAATGGTTGCCACAATGTCGCCGGGATCTACTGGACGGTCGGCGGGCACGCCGCCAATCGGGTCGCTCGCGCCCACCACGCGTCCGCCCTGCACGCCCCCACCGGCAAAATACGTGGTAAAGCATTGCGGCCAATGGTCGCGCCCGCCCGCCGGATTCACCCGCGGGGTGCGTCCAAACTCGGCCAGGTTGCAAACCAGCGTGGAGTCGAGCATGCCGCGGTCGGCGAGGTCTTCGATCAGGGCGCTGTACGCCTGATCGTACATGGGGGCAACAATATTCTTCATGCCTTCAATGCTGGTGAATGGCTTGCTGCCGTGAATATCCCAGGTGATTTCATCGAACACCGTGAGGAAGGTATTGATCGTTACGAACCGCACGCCCGACTCGATGAGCCGTCGGGCCAAAAGGCAACATTGGCCAAAGCGATTCATGCCATAGCGAGCGCGCACTTTCTCGGGTTCCTGCGAAAGATCAAACGCCGCCTTGGCCGCAGTGCTGGTCATCAGCCGAAACGCCGCTTCAAAGTTGCTGTCAAGCAAGGCCGCGTTTTCGCTGGCTTCGAAATGCGTGATCGTTTCGTCCACCACTTCACGCATCCGTCGCCGCCGATCCAGTCGGGCAGCGCCGATCTCTTTGGGCGGCAACAGGTCGGGCACGTTGAAGTTGGGTTGCGATGGATCGGCCATCAGGGCGAAGGGATCGTGCGCCTTCCCCAAGAAACCACCTGCCTGGCCATTGGGAAGGTTGCCGCCGCCTCGGCCCATGGTTTCGGGCAGCACCACAAACGGCGGCAGATCGCCCTTGCGACCACGCAAATAGCTGACCACGGCGCCGGCGTGGGGTGTGTTTACGTTGCCTGCGAACAATCGCCCGGTCTGCATCATTTGCCAGCCGGCATCGTGAACGGCCGCGCCGGTGTGATGGCAGGAACGCACCAACGAGAATTTGTCGGCCACCTTGGCGTGGCGTGGCAGAATTTCGGAAATGTCGAACGCCGGACTTGCCGTTTGAATGCTTTTGAAGGGGCCGCGAATCTCCGCCGGCGCCTCCGGTTTCATGTCGAAAGTATCGAGTTGGCTGGGGGCGCCCAAGTTGAAGATCATGATGCAGGCGCGGTCGTCGTCTTGGCGGACGGCGCCCGCTTCTTTGGCGGCCAAGTACTGTGGAAGCGACAGTCCGACCACCCCGAGTGTGCCAACCTGCAAAAAGTCGCGACGAGTGAGCCCATCGCAGGTCTTGGCGGTTCCTTGTCCGGTGAGGTTCAACATGGTTTTCGCTGTCTCCTGGCAAACCGTTCCCGCCCGCAGCCGCGCACGGAACAACACTTCCCACCCAACCCCCTTATGGTAGACGGAAAATGACCCTATCGGGAGAGCCTTGTGCAAAAACGGCAAGTTTTGCGGTTTTGGCCGCCGGTCGTCCGCGGCGTGTCGCCAAATCATCGGCAGATCCACGTCCGTGGTGCGGACGCCAGCCCCTCGTGTAATCAATTCCACCAATCGACGAATTCGATTGCAGTCCCTAAAATGCCGCAACGATAAACGAACTGCAACCTCCAACCGTGTCTCGCTAGATGGCCAAAAAGGCAAAAAGGCAACGCCGCCAGGCCAGTGCGCCGCAAGAAGCCAAGGCAGTCGAGGTGCTAACCGTCGCTTGGATGCTCTCGGTCATGACAGCCCTGCTGTGTGCAGTCGGCGCGACTCTGGCGAAAGTATTCGCAGGCGATTCGCCCGCGGTACAGTTGTTTGCCGGATACTTGCTGTTTGCCGCGGCGGTGGTGGGCGGACTTTCGCTCATCATGCTGGGGTTTGTGTATCGGCTGCGAAAGGTGAAACCGCCCTCCGGCGTGATCTTTTTTGCCGTGGTGGTGGGGGGCGCGCCAATTTTGGTCATGTTGTTTTCTTGGCTGCAGCGGTTGGGGTAGGAAGATGGGGTCTGTCCACGACTACAACCGTCGGGCCTGGGACCGCCGGGCTCGCGAGCAGGCCCGGTTCGCCAAGCCAGCCAGCGACGAGGATCTGATCGATCCGCTACGCAAGCTCGACGGCAGCGGCTGGCTGGGTGACGTACGCGGAAAACGGTTGCTGTGCCTGGCGGCCGGCGGCGGAAGGCAAAGCATCATGTACGCCGCGGCTGGCGCACAAGTGACCGTGGTCGATCTCAGCGAAGAAATGCTCCACCTCGACCGCCAGATGGCGGCGCAAAAGGGCATGGACATCGCCATCGTAGCCGCCTCGATGGACGACCTTTCCGCACTGGATGCCGGCGTCTTTGAAATCGTCATTCACCCGGTGAGCAGTTGCTACCTGCCCAGTGTGGCGCCGGTGTATCGCGAAGTCGCGCGCGTGATGGCGCCCGGCGGCATTTATGTGAGCCAGCATAAACAGCCCACGAGTATGCAAGCTTCGGTCGCGCCGGGTTCCACCGGCAATTACGAACTGGTCGAACCCTACTACCAGCGTGGACCGCTCTCTCCGGTATCAGGCAGTTTGCACCGCGAGCCGGGCACATTGGAATTCTTGCATCGCTGGGAAGACCTGCTGGGCGGGCTCTGCAGGGCAGGTTTTGTGATCGAAGACCTTAGCGAGCCGTTCCACGCCGATCCTAGTGCTAAGCCGGGCACGTTCGAACACCGCAGCCAGTTCGTAGCGCCCTACGTGCGCATCAAGGCGCGACGAACCACCGCGCCGCCGCCGTCGGCTCAGCCCAAGGTTTGGCTGCCGGGAAGTTAGCTAATTGGAGCTACTCCGATATTCGCTCGCTCGGCACCACAAATTGCGTGCGAACCTTCATTGCCGCATCGAAGGCCGTCAGGCAAGTATCGTTTCGCTGCTTGGCCGCCGTCCGAATGAGCAACACGTTTCGCCCTGTCGCTAGCCACTGAACCGTCGCTTCATCGAGATCGTGCAAAGGCAGCAGCCCGCTGGCGAGCAGTTCGTGGAGCGAGCTTCGCGTGGTTCGCATGAATATGAAGTCGGGCACGATCAACCGGGCATCGGCCAGGCTCACCACGCCCAATCGCGGTTCGCCGGGCACCTCGGCCGCCGGCACGCCTGCAACGACAAGCTGGGCAAGCCGCTTGCGCAGATCCTCGAATGCTGCGTTGTCCAGCCAATTGGAAGCATGCATTTGTCGAAGTCGCGATTGGGCGAGCGTTCGACTGAAGGCCAGGTACGAAACCAACGGAGTGTCGTCGATGACTTCCAGAGGTCGGTGCACGCCCAACGGTCGATCGAGAAACAACGCTTCGCCCAACCACTGCATTACCCGCGGATTTTGCAGATCACCCGTCGCCGCGTAGACCAATTCCGCATGGCACTCGGTGCGTCGCGCATTCCATGGCTGGTCGGCAAACAACCGCTTTCGTCGCAGCCGCGGGTCCATGATTTCCGCGTCGTCCACGTGCACCAGAGGCTCGGGCAGCACGCGCTGGTTTTCGCCGGGTGAGGTAGGGGCCTCGGGCACGCGCAATCCTTCGTGCTCTTGGCGAAGCAACGAACCCAGCAGCCAGGCCACGCGGCGGCGAGCTTTCAATCGCAATAATCGCGGAGCCATCTCAGACGACTGATTCAAGAACAGATCCGGCTTCCGCTCAAACCAGCGATCGTACATGCCCAAGAGTGCATCAAGCAGCAGCAGATCGGGATAGTCGGCGCCAAAGTTGTGAAACAGCCGCAAGTCGAACGCGGCAAGATGCCGCGCAAGTTGCAGCAGCATAAACGCCACCAGTTCGACCAATTCGCCCAAGCCGTCGGTATTGCCTTGGGCCTCGCGCCGCCGGAATTCTTCGTCGAGCAAGATCGTCAATCGGGCTTCGATGGGCACATAGGGAGTGAGCCCCAGCCCATGAAACAGGGCGCGCATCAGCGGCGCGAATTGAGCCGCGGCCTCAGGATCTTGTTGCAACAATTCACCGCATTGCTGGGCAAGCTGCGGCATTTCATCAAGGGGAGTAGCGCGGAGCGAAGCCTCGATCAGTTTGGCGCGTTCTGCCAGAGGGAGCACGGTTTGCATCGCCAACACGAGAAGCTGCCCGCCATGTTCCAGAGGCGATTGGTCTGGATGGGAAGCGGCCTCGTCACCAAGTGATGGCCAATAGCCCAACTCGCCCAGGGCAAACGCGGGGAGCTGCGACTCGTGCGAGGCTACCGGCAATCGGCTGGCGCCGCACACGGCCTGGAACAGTTTTTGTCGGCATTCGCCAGCCAAGCTCTCTGCCGATTGTTGTCCCGTGCGGCACTGGCCAATCAGTTCGCGCATCCATTTATGCACCGGCCGGCTTTCGATGACATTCGGTTCGCTCTCGTACGCTTCGAAGCCGTAAACCAGCACGTGGCGAATCACGTACAGGCATTCTTCGCTTTGACTGTAGAGCACGCTCAGCCGCGGAACGAATTCGCCAGAATCGGTCTGCTGGCGAACGTGCCAGGCCACAAAATCATGTTCTTGACGGGTGAAGGCCGCATCGAGCAGGCGGCCCGAATGTATCTCCCATCGCCAGCGCGCACGGTCCTCGAAAGAGAATTTCAAAAGACGATTTGGCGGGGCAAAGAATGCCGCTCGAGCCAAACTGGCGTCGACTGCCTGGTGAACGTGTTGGGGTACCATCGCGCGAAGTGAATGAACGAGGTGTGAAAAGGGGGGCGGCACCAAATGCGACGCCAGAGCGGGCTCGAGGAAATGGGCCAGGGCAGGGAAATTCGGTTGGCTGCCCGTGTCCACTCGCTCGCAGCGAACCGTTGTGACGCCAATCGCTAAGGCGCCGCCGTCGACGCCGAGCTACCGCTGCTGGCTTCGATCGCCATTTCGGTTCTTGGCAACTGAGCGATGTGAAAACCAACGGTTCCCTCGTCGCGCGCGGCGTGCCGAGCTTCGAACTCCGGCTGAAGCAGATAATCGGACGCCTGGTGGCGATCCAAGGCGACCTCCAATGCGAGCGGCGATTTGCCCTTCCACAAGACCGGTCCCATATAAGCTGCCTGCTCCCGATCGGTACCCCAGTACTCTTGCCACAGCGCGGCGTTCAACTCGTGGGCAGGTTCGTTGGCTGTGCGATCGCGCAGACTCCACAACGTGGCAAAGCCGTCGTAAACATTGTGGCTGCCTTGCCAGGTGAGTTGCCCCTGTTGCAGGCCAACGGGCTCGGCCGCGGCAACCTCTATCAGCGGGCGCCCGCCCGAACCACACAGAATGCTGTTGGTACATTGCACGTCGAGGGGAATCAGCCGGGGATAATCGTCGCTGGTTTCCAGCACGCACAAACCGCCGGGAATGAGCGCGGTCACATGATCCAGGTTCAAGCTAATCCGGCTGCTTCCCTGGTCCATCAACCCGCCGCTGGCCTTGAGCAATGCCTCTCGACTGGCGAACAACCCGTTTTGCCAGCGGAGCGATAGGGGAGCCATGTGCTCGGCGAACACCAGCACGGCTTCACCTCGGGCGATACAGTTGGTCAATCGCACCCGACCTGCTCCGCTTCGTCGCACCGTCGGCTCCATCATCGAAGTGCCCGCCATCATGGATTCGGTGCGCTGATCGGCTCGCACGTAAAAGAAACTGGGGGGTTCGTGCCCCAGGGGTCTGGAAAGGCTGAACACGCAATTCTCTGCTTCCAGTTCTCCGTGCTGCAACTCGGCAATCGTCCAGGCGCCGTTGAGTCCTCCCAGCGGCAGGTTCAGGTCCACAGCCATGTTCTGCAACGTGAGCTTGACGCCGACAATGTTGAACATGCTGCGGGCCGAGTCGGTTTCATCGGGGGAAAAGACTACCACCGGTCGATGCCATTCACCGCTGGGGAGTTTGCCAGCCCGAATGGTCACGTTCCGAGTGATGCGAAGCGACGACTCGACTTGTCTGCCGGAATAGTGAAGGTCGATTGTATCGCCCGCCTCGGCCGCATTGCAGGCTTCGGCCAGCGTGGCAAATTCATAATCGTGCTCGGGGACCACGCCCGGCCGCACGACCAGCAAACCCGGCGGGTGCGGTTCGGTGCCAGTCGGCATTTCGATGGCCGGCATTTCGTGGTAGCGCAAAGATACAGCGGAAGACGATTCGGCATCGCTCCCCATCTTCATGGACAGCGAGGCATCGATAGAAGCCACCCCCAACCCCATCGGATCGATTGCTGCCGAAAGTTGAAATTGTTGGAAACCCTGAGAGTCGTTGGCGCTGGCGGCCGCGGCGGGATTCGAACCGGGCGAAGTTGACACGGGTAGGCCGCTGCCCAAATTGGGGATCGCCACAACCTCCAGGGGAGGCAAAGCGAAAGACGAAGCGGCGGCTACCGTCGTCGTGTTGTTGCTCCCCTCAGGAGCTATCGGAGGAACTTGGACAGGTTTCTCTGGAAGGGATTGAACCGGCGAGCCCAATCGAGACGAGGGTTGCCAGGCAGGAACGTTGGCTTGCCGGGTAGACCACATTCCATCCAGCACCGCCACGGCAACGGTCAACGCGACCACCGGAGCCAGCCACGGGAGGTGTCGCTGTATCCAGCGGCTCCAGGGCGAAGGTTGCTGGGCAACGTAGGCAGCCCCCAAGTTCGAGACATCAATCCCCAGTTGTTCGGCCAGTCGCGACAAATCGGCAATCAGCGCGTTCGCATCCTGGTAACGCCGTGAAGGGTCTTTCACCAGCAGGCGACGCAGCACGCGCACCACTTCTTCTGGAATGTTCGGGTTGCTGTCCCGCGGGTCGGGAGGCGCATCGCCCTGGTGCTGGAGCAACTTTTGCAGAACATTGCCGTCAGGAAACGGAGGCCGCCCCGTCAGCATGAAGTAAAACGTGCACCCCAGTGAATAAATATCGCTGCGAACATCGGCGCTGCGCGGATCGCGGGCTTGTTCTGGTGAAATATAGTCGAACGTACCCAGCGTGACGCCGCTGGCCGTAAGGTCGTCGGTATGTTCGACCTGTGACAATCGGGCCAGGCCCATGTCAACCAGCTTCACCCGCCCTTCGCGCGTTACCAGCACATTCGACGGCTTGATGTCTCGATGAATCACGTTTCGGCCGCTGGCATGGGCCAAGGCATGCGCCAACTGCATCATATAGTCGACGGCCTCGGCTACCGTCAGCGGCCCGCGCTCCATCACCGAATCGCGCAGATTTGTGCCGTCGACAAATTCAAATGCAATGTAATTCAGCCCGCGATCTTCGCCCACGTAGTACACGCGAGCGATATTGTCGTGATCGAGCCGCGCTGCCGATTGGGCTTCGTTGCGAAAGCGCCGCACCGTTTCGCGATCACGAGCGCGATCCAACGACAGAATTTTCAGGGCCACCGTGCGATCGAGGCGGGAATCGCGGGCACGAAACACCACGCCCATGCCGCCACCGCCCACGAACTCAAGCAATTCAAAATGGTCGAGCCACTCGCCCACCAGCGCCTCGGTGGCGGCAACCGTGGGGTTGATGCTAGGAACCGGCAATGGGGGTTGATGCGATATAACGGTATGGTCGCCCGTCCGATGGGGCGAAGAAACACTGTTGGAACCACGCGAATCGTCGGTTGCACCTTTCCCAACCAGATCGCCGGGAGAGAAATCTTTCGTGGCGGACGACCCACCCGAACGAGGTGCAATCCCTGCTACTGGCTCCGAAATGCTGCCGGGGGCTGAGATGCTTGTGCGGTCCGAATCGGATCCGCTCGTACCGCGAGCGCTCTCCCCATCACGGGGCGCCGATTCGCTTGACGGACGGCCCCCCGAAGATGGACCGGATACAGAAGACTCAGCCATGGTCCCGATCGGTCCCTCCACGACCTTCCGGTTTGTCAATTGTTGAATACCCGATTTCAAACCCCACTGGCCCCAGCGTTTTCTTCAAAACATCTTCCTGATGTAGAAAAGCGCTGTCTCCCTGTAGACATGCGGCGTCGGGGAGCACGACGTAAACCCACTATAGAGGGCACATCTCCAACAGTCAACCAGGCACTTTCGGGGTGTGGGCAAAGCCCTTGTGCACCTTCGGGCGAGACCGCAAAGGGCAAATTTCCCCGAATTTCGAAACCGATCGCCCAACCAGTAGCAAGCTGTTTTGCGCGATCGTCGGTATCGCGGCGAAATCCGCATATTGGGTCGCTTCTCGCGCTAAGTTGCCTTTGCTCGCCCCGGGTGCGCGAGCGATTATTTCTGAGCCCAACTCTTGCGGATGCCCTGCTGGTGTGGTTTTTTTGTTCTGAGACGGCCTTCATTGCCATCGGGCCGCGCCTGCGGGAGACCGCACAACCCATCGAACACATCGCCGTACCGGGAGAAACACGATCATGGGCACCTCAATGAGTTTGCAATTGAAGTACGCTGGCATCTCTCGCCGCCAATGGCGGTGGCGGGCTGCGGGCTTCGCCACGGTCGCCTTGGTCTTGTTGATAGCTCCCATGAGTCCGGCATCGGCAGATGAGGACAAGAACGCAAACGATGGTTCCCGCACGACCGCTCCAGCCGAGCCAGCGCCGCTGCGGCCATCCCAACAAGTGGCCGTCGATGCCGTGCAACGCAGAACGGCCGAATTGTGCGAAGTGAATCAGCAAATTTGGCAGTTGGCCGAGGTCGGGCTGCAGGAGCACAAATCGGCCGCCATTCTGGTGAATAAGCTTAAAGAGAACGGGTTTGAGGTTCGCTCTGGCGTGGCCAGCATGCCGACGGCGTTTGTGGCTAGTTACGGCTCGGGCAAGCCTGTTATCGGCATCCTCGCCGAGTACGACGCCTTGCCTGGTTTGTCGCAAACGGTGAGCCCCGCGCGTGAAGTTGCGGTCGAAGGCGGCGCTGGTCACGGTTGCGGCCACTCGGGCTTGGGAACTGGCGCCCTGGGTGCGGCGTTGGCGGTGAAAGAAGCCATGGAAAAACACAAGTTGCCCGGCACGATTCGGCTGTACGGGACGCCCGCCGAAGAAACGGTGATCGGCAAGATCTACATGGCCATCGACGGGCAATTTGACGACCTCGACGTGTGCTTACACTGGCATCCCAGTTCCAAGAACGAATCGTGGTCGGGCAGTTCCAAGGCAGTGGTATCCGCCAAGTTCACATTTCGCGGCACGGCGGCGCATGCTTCAGCCAGTCCCGACAAGGGACGCAGCGCGCTCGACGCCGTGGAATTGATGAACATCGGCGCCAACTACATGCGCGAGCACATCAAGGAAGACTCTCGCATTCATTACGTGATCACCAACGGCGGCGGACAGCCCAACGTGGTGCCCGAAACCGCCACGGTGTGGTATTACGTTCGGGCGAACGATCACAAAGACGTGGAAGCCAACTTTCGCTGGCTCCAAGAAATCGCCAAGGGCGCGGCGATGATGACCCGCACCCAAATGACGGTGCAAATCGACACCGACTGTCACGAGATCATTCCCAATCAACCGCTCGCGCAGCTCATTTACGAAAATCTGGTCAAGGTGGGCGCGCCCACGTTCACCGAAGAAGAGAAGGTATTCGCGCGTCGGTTGCAGCAACCGCTGACCGAGGAGTTTGGAATCAGCTTTGAGGAAGCGATTGACGAGCGAATTCATCGCATTCCTGCTCGGCTGCAAACGTCGACCGGTTCGACCGACGTGGGAGACGTGAGCTGGCAAGTGCCGACCGGCGGCTTGCGTACCGCCTGCTTTGCAGCGGGTAGTCCCGGCCATAGCTGGCAAAACGTGGCTGCGATTGGTTCCAGTATCGGCGAGAAAGGGACGATCTACGCCGCCAAAGTGCTGGCGGTCACGGCGATCGATCTGTTGGAGAAACCTGCCCTGGTGGAAGCAGCGGCCGAGAACTTCAAGGAGCAGATGGAAGGCCGCAAGTACTTCAGCTTCATTCCCAAGGGTCAAAAGGCTCCCGCTAACATTCGGGACTAGCAGGCGGGAACACATCCCCCCCCCGACGATGCCCGCCTGAAGGGTGTCTGGGGGGTGGGGCGATCTTGGATAATTCCCTGCGGTTTGCTGTCCACAATACAGCACAGAAGAGTTTCACCAACGCATCTTCGCACGCGGGCATGGCGCCAGAGGACAGCCCCTGCGTACTTCGCCACACAGCCCGGTGCCAAGACGCATCGTCCATGCAGGCCGACTTACGGATCGGTGGCCGCCGCCGGATCGACGACCGCCGCTGGATCCAAAGCGGGATCTGGCACCGCCGCCGGGTCGGTAACTTCGGTTCCCCCATCCGTTCCCTCAGGGGCCGCGGGCGATGCGATCGGCGGCGCCGATCGAGGGGTAAGCGGGTCGGTCAATTTGAATAGCGAGGCCGTCCCATTGCCATTGGCGGTGGCGAGGTACGCTCCGTCGCGGCTAACGGCGACGTCTCGGATGGAACCGAGGGGGGGGCCGACGGTGTAGACGCGAGAGGGGAAGAATTCATCTTGCCCTCGGGGACTTTGCAAGTCCCACAGTTGAACGTGCCCGGCCCTCGTGGTGCCGATCAACCATTGCCCATCGTGCGTGGTCGCCAACGATTCAAATTCGCGTGCATACCGATTGCCGTCAAAGCGATAGCGAACCTTGCCCGATCGTGGATCGACACACTGGAAATCCGCGGCAAACCGATAGCCAGCACCATCGTCGGGCGCAATCACGTCGAAACCCGACAGCTCCAAGAGGGTGACCTTACTCGGTTCAGCAAGGTCGACGAGTGCGCGGCGCATGTAGAGCCGACGGATGTCGGGTGAAATGCCGATAAATTCCCGCGCGGCGTCTCTTCCCGTGTGGATATCCAATTGCGCCGAGTAGATCTCTTTTTGTTCCGACAGCGACAGCACGGAAAGCCAATAATTCGTGATTCCTTTCGAGTAGCCGAAGGCGACGGTATTTCCATCGGGCGTAATAAACCAGTTTTCGATCGGCCCATCCGCGTCTCCGGGTGCGAATGAATTAAGGATTTTTCCGGACCGGGCATCGAAGAGAGCCGCGCCTTTCTTGGTACGGCCGACAAATTTGGCGCCCTGATCGTCGATTACCGGAACCCCCGCAGCCTCGGCGGCTACGGTGCTGCCGACCTCGCCGGTAGACACGTCAACAAATTGGATTTGCCCATCTTCGCTCAGCAAGAACAGATTGGATCCGTCGGCGGAAAACTTCACGCGGCGAACGAAGAAATCGCGAGCTTTCTGGTCGATGGCCCCGGGTTGCCCGCCCGGCATCTTCCAAGCGCGGATTTCGCCCAGGCTGCTGCCGGATACAAGAACGCTTCCATCCGCACTGTAGGCATTGGCGCCTCTGATCGCAATCTTTTGCAGATATGGGGAAGGCAGGCGCAGGTTCTGCTGGAGCCTGTTGTTGCTTAGGTTGTAGGTCCTCACCTCGTTGTCAGTCGATATTGCCAGCGACAAGAGATTAGGGCTGAAAACGCCATTTCGCGAATAGACTCGACTGGCCTGGTCCGCCAATCGCGACTCTTTGATCTTCTTGCCGTCTTTGGCTTGCGCAATGTAGATGACGTCGGCCAAATAGATCGCCAGGCGATCCGAAGCCAAAGAAAAGCGAAATGACGTGCCATGGAGTTGCTCATTCGTCCAGGCCGCATTGCCCGTTTCATTGTTATAAACAACGATCGGTTCGATCTGATTGGAAAGGGCGGTAAGCTTCCCATCGGGGCTGACGGCAATTCGTGTTCCCGCATCCTCAATGGTCGCAGCGTCGGTCAGCGTGCCATTTTCAAACTTCCAAACCTTGGTCTCGCGTTCGCCCATGTAGCTGGCGACGATTAGCGTTCCATCCTTGTTGCAGTCGATTGCCGAAGGGATGCCTTCTGTCTTTTTCTCGGCGAGGGTGTCAAGAGTCGGCCATGCATAGGCCGCCAAGATGCCAGGGCCATGCACCCATAGTATTGCGCCATCGCTGGCAAACTTGACAAAAGTCACCGGATTTCTTTGCACATCCAGCATTCCAATCGCCGGACCGTGCATCAACGTCTTGACTTCTTCGCCGGTTTCGAGGCTCCAAACGACCACTCGACCGTCAGTGCCAACCGCTGCCACGTGCGTTCCATCCGACGAGACATCCAAGGTGGCAATCCCGCCCCAGTGACGTAATCGCTTATCGCCAAAGCTAAACATGGGTTTGAGCGTTTCTGGCTCGGGCAACTTAGCGGATACCACTGGCGTACGGGGCGGCCGAGTTCGAGGGTTTGAATCCAGACCGGTCGGGTTCGTCGCGGCTGGGTCGCCTTCGGCGGCGGGATCTACCACCGTATCTTCGGGGCTGGTTGTGCTATCGGTAGAACTTGCAGGATCCGGCACTTCGGCCGTGGCCGGATCGGTTGCTGAGGCCGTGTCGGTGTCGGGGGTCGTGCCATCGCCTGCGGTTGGTGGGGTAGCTTCCGGCGTCGGGTTGCTCGGGGGAGTGCTGACGGGTGGAACGCTCGGCGTCGGAGCGGCCGGAGCGTTTTGTGCCACGGGGGCCGGGGCGTCGCTGCGAGTCAGAAACCACACGCCGGTTAGCCCGCCGATGAGCACCAGCGCACCGGCGATTCCCAGCATCAGCATGGTCTTGGGTGAAATGTCGCGTGAATTGCTGCTGGCGGCCATTCCCGGCGGCGAAGCAAAACCGGCCCCTCCACCCAACCCCGGGGCAGCGCCAAAACCGCCGCCCCCAAGGCCGCTAGGAGACCCCGCTGGTGATGCTGCGCCAAACCCACCGAACGCTGCGCCAGGTGTTCCGCCACCGGCCGGCGCGGTGCCGAATGCTCCAAATGGATCACTCCCAGCAGCGGGCGCGCCTCCGCCCACCAATCCTCCCCATGGATCGTCTGCCGCAGGCTCTGCGTTTGCGTCCGGTTGCTGCGTCGCTGCTGGGTCGGTGGAAGCAGCCGCTGCGATCACCAACGGATTACCGCAGCCCGGGCACTTTACTTTCTTGCCCACGGCTTCAGGGGGCGCTTTGAACTTCTTGCCGCACGAACAAGCAACAACCACGGACATGGAGCAGGCTCCGCAGCGATAAGGTTTAATAGGGAATTCTGCCGCCGGAGATGAAATGCATGGCGGCCGGAGCCGCTAAATATACCAAGCCGCCCGTGCACGTGTGGGTGAAATTTAGGGAAAACGGAGTCGTGCCTTAACCACCGGGGTACGAAGCGGCAAATTGCAACCAGGGCAAGTGAGGGATGGTCACGTGTGGATTTGCCTGGGTTTCTGGCGAACGACGGCGCGGCTTGGAAGTTCGATGCCGTCGTTTTCGGAGACGATCGCGCGCGGAAACTGGTCGGTGTGTTCGCAACGGCGGCGCGATTGTCGCGCTGCGGATGGATTGCCAAAAAGGCCATCGCCCGCGGTGGCTGAGGGTTGCACGCTCCCCGTTGACGCGCCTCGCGTCGTCTGAAAAACTAAAACGCTTCCCATTGCGGCAACCCTTCAACGGTAAGTTGGTTGGGTCGCCATTACTCTCCACCTTCCAGATTCGCCAGCGAACATGCCCGCCCTCAACAAGTTCAGCGCTCGTATTACCCAGCCCAAGTCGCAAGGCGCCTCGCAGGCCATGCTCTATGGAACCGGCATGACCGAAGAGGACATGCAAAAGGCGCAGGTAGGCATCGCCAGCGTGTGGTACGAAGGCAATACCTGCAACATGCACCTTTTGGACCTCGCCGCCAAAATAAAAGCAGGCGTGCAGGCTGCTGGTTTGGTGGGTATGCGGTTCAACACCGTGGGCGTGAGCGACGGCATTTCGATGGGCACCGAGGGCATGAGCTACTCGCTGCAATCGCGCGACTTGATCGCCGACTCGATCGAAACCGTGATGGGAGGCCAGTGGTACGACGCCCTGATTGCCATTCCCGGTTGTGACAAGAACATGCCGGGCTGCCTGATGGCGATGGGGCGGCTCAATCGCCCTGCCATCATGGTTTACGGCGGCACCATTCAAGCCGGGTGCGGAGCGGGCCGCGACAAACTCGACATTGTGTCAGCTTTTCAAAGCTACGGGGAATACCTGGCCGGCAGCATCGATGAAGCCACCCGCAAAGCCATCGTAAAGAACAGTTGCCCCGGCGCCGGCGCCTGCGGCGGCATGTACACGGCCAACACCATGGCCTCAGCGATCGAAGCGATGGGCATGTCGCTCCCCTACAGTTCGTCCACGCCCGCCGTGGCTCCCGAAAAACTCGAGGAATGCCTGGCCGCGGGCAATGCCATCCGAACGCTGCTCGAACAGGACATCAAACCACGCGATATCATGACGCGCGCCGCATTCGAGAACGCCATGGTGGTGATCATGGCCCTGGGGGGATCGACCAATGCCGTGTTGCACCTGATCGCCATGGCTCGCAGTGTCGGCGTGGAACTGACCATCGACGACTTCCAAAAAGTGAGCGATCGCATCCCGTTCATTGCCGATCTCAAACCGAGCGGCAAATTCGTGGAAGAAGACCTGCACAGCGTGGGCGGAACGCCGGCCGTGATGAAGTACTTGCTAGCCGAAGGCTTGATTCAGGGCGACCTGTTAACCTGCACCGGCAAGACCATCGCCGAGAACATTCACGATCTGCCGGGCCTAAAACCGGGGCAAAAAATCATTCACCCGCTGAGCAATCCCATCAAAGCGACGGGGCACATTCGTATTTTGCGAGGAAATCTATCGCCCGAAGGGTCCGTGGCGAAGATCACCGGCAAAGAGGGGCTCCGGTTCACCGGCCCGGCGCGCGTCTTCGACTCGGAAGAGGACATGCTGCATGGGCTGGAACAGAAGAAAATTCAAAAAGGGGATGTGATCGTCATTCGGTATGAAGGTCCCCAAGGGGGCCCGGGCATGCCCGAAATGCTCACGCCAACCAGCGCAATCATGGGAGCCGGGCTCGGTTCGGACGTGGCCTTGCTCACCGACGGCCGATTCTCCGGTGGCAGCCACGGATTCATCGTGGGACATATCACGCCCGAGGCCCAGGTGGGCGGCCCGATTGCCCTGGTGCAAGACGGCGACTCGATCACGATCGACGCCGAACAAAACCGCCTCGATGTGGCGCTCAGCGACGAAGAACTTGCGCGCCGCAAGGCCGTCTGGAAAGCGCCGGCGTATAAAGCTACCCGCGGAACGCTCTACAAGTACATCAAGAACGTGAAGAGCGCCTCGGAAGGCTGCGTGACGGACGAATGAGTGGGGAAGCGAGCTGCCAACCAGTCCTATCCGCGGCGCAATACGATAATGAACGCCTACCCTACGAAGCAGGGAGGCATTCCGGCCGAATCGGCCGCTCTTTTTAGGGTTTGACTATTGCAATTGGCGGTGACGAAATTGACAAATCGGGGATGTTCGCCACGAAAACTTGCAATCGAAAATGGTGGCGTCGCTACGCTGTGGGCGCGGCAATGCTGGTCGTTGCCAATCGGCTGCCGCTCTGATTTACGTGGAAAGCGTATGAGTCGGACGGTTGCGAGTGCCTGGAGTGGCCGTTCCATTTATGGCGGCGCGGCGGATTTTCGTACCACGTAGAGATGTCACCCTCGTGGCTGGTCGCCGATTTCGCGATCGTGCTGGTTGGCGCAAATTTGTTTGCCGATGCAACCCGTGGCCGATTCAAAACCACCTGACGCCGAATTCGCACCCCGGGGCACACCGTGGGCCGATTGAAATGCTCCACGCGAATCGTGCGACCGCTGCTGCAGAACGCCGAGGCACGCGCTTAAAAAATGCCTAACTGATCCTTGGCGTCTTCCGTCATTTTGTCGGGAGTCCAGGGCGGATCCATCACCAGGCGCACATTGACTTCACGCACACCTTCCAGACGCCCCAACACGCCCTTGCATTGCTGGATCAATTGAGGTCCGGCGGGGCAAGCGGGGCTCGTGAGCGTCATTTCAATCTGGATGTCGTGCTGGCCTTCGGCATCTTCGGCAGGCTGCATTTGCACTTGGTAGATGAGGCCCAGATCGATCACATTCACGAACAATTCAGGATCGATGACTTGTTTCAGTGCTTCACGCACGGTTTCTTCCGTGAGCGGCTTGGGCGCACCATCGTTCGAGGCGGGTACCTCACCGAGGTGTTGCTCCGGAGTGGCTTGTTCCGATTCGCTCATGTCAGCAGTGGCTTTCGCTGGCGGAATTGGCTCGAGTTACGCGCCGTTGCGCGCACCTTCTCCCCATATTGTACGAATCAAGGCTAACGTGGCGAGCGCTTTGTGTTTGGCGCGGCGCGTGCCTTCGTCGTTCGTCCCGCGTTACTTGGCTTGTGGCGCATACCCGGGCGCGGCAAAGAACACATTGATCTGGCTACCGTCTTCCGTGTTCCAAATCCGCACTTCGCCATCGTACCCCCCCGTGGCCAACCGCTTGGTTTCTGGATGCACGGCCAAGGCATACACGTAGTCGGCGTGTCCGCTGTAGGTGCGAACCGCCTTGCGATCGGCGGCAACGAACTGTCTTGCCGTTTTGTCGGCCGAGCAGGTGTAAACCTGGTCGCCGATCACGCGGACCTCGTGAACTTCGCCGCCGAAGCCGGCGATCTCGGCAATCTTCTTGCCATCGGCAGGGTTCCAGACCTGCACTTTCTTGTCGTGACCAGCCGAGAGCACCTGCTTGCCGTCTGGGCTAAAGGCAACGCTGTATACCGTGTCGCCATGTCCGTTGAACGTGGCCACCGATTCACCGCTCTCGGCATTGAACACCTTCGAGGTCTTGTCGCGACTCGCCGAGGCGAGTTGCTTCCCGTCGGGACTCCACGCGATTCCCAGTACCCAATCGGCGTGGTCTTCGATCACCAGCGATTCTTTGCCGCCGGGCACGTCATACACCCGAACCGAGCGGTCCGCGGCACATGCGGCCAACTTGCTGCCCTCGGGATTGAACGCCACATCGAACGCTACGTCGCTCATGGCCCCCAAGAATTGGGCCACTTCGCCGGTTGCGGCGTTGAGCAGGACGACCTCGCCCGACTGACCCGGCGTGCCACTGGCCACCGCCAGCAGCGACCCGTCAGGGCTATAAGCCAGGCCGTAGGTACGCTGCGCCACCCCTTGGATGCGCCGCAGCAGTTTGCCGTCGGCCGGGTTCCAAATGGTGATCTCGTTGTAACCAGCGGCGGCCAGTTCTTTGCCGTCTTGATTGAACGCCAATGCCGTTATCGGCAGCGTCGCCGGATATTTTTCAGGGGCTGCGTCGTACTTGCGGGGAGCGATCGAGGCCAACGTTGCCTTCGGGTCAGGCGAGTCAAACTTCGCGCCTTCTTCAATCCAGCGGCGGATCAAGGCAATCTGTTCCGCGGGTAGCCGGTCCCCTTCCTTCGGCATCCAACTCTCTTTGTCGGTTTCCTCTACCAACCGCAGTAGTTCGCTGTCGTCGGTGTCTTTGGCCGTGACCGGCGCCAAACTGCTGTCGCCAGCCTTCAGCAAGTGCTCGAAGGTATGAAGTTGATACCCACCCTTGGGCTGCGTGGGGCCATGGCAGGCAATGCATTTTTCCAACAGAATGGGAGCAATGTCTTTGGAAAAGCTGACCGGCGCTTTCGCGTCGTCGGCCTTACCCGGCTTATTGTCTTGAGCTTGAAGCGTGCCGAAGAGGCAGAGGCCGTAAACGGCGCAAGCAAATACAATCGACTTCGCGCGGAGCATGGCAGGTTTTCCTAGCGAGGATAGCGGGCATGAGGCCACGGTAAGCGCAACCCCACGACATCTGGCGTGTATTGGCAGGCAGGAGTCATCACAGCAGGTCTGCCACGACGACCATCTAACATCTGCTGAGTATGCGCCCCAATCACGCCAATTGCAACGAAACCTGAGGCCGCGCAACGTGCCGGCCAGCTTTTCCGCCGGGCACCGGCATGCAACTTCCCTCGAACCAAGCGCACAGCCGATCGCGGCGGTGGGCAATTAATCAGGAAGCTTCCCTCACGCGCACCCGAATTTGCCTCGATGCCAATCGAAAGCAGCAGCGAAGCGGTCGCCGTTCAATATTTGTGCAGAGGGCAAACGGCCCTTGGGCGACATCGGGGCCTTGGCGTCTGACAATGTCGGTGGGAATGACCCGATTGCAGCGTGCCGACAGCCGCAAGCCCAGACGGCAAACGGCTGGCTACTCCCAATCAGGAATGAAGGCGGCAGGCAAGTCGTAGAAATGCATCCCCGGCGCCGCCCGATCATTTTTTACGGTGGCGAATCCGCGAACGCATCCGACGCTTCTTACGGCCGACTTTCCGGCGTCCCTTCCCCGTTTTCTTCGTTCCCACGCAGCAGGCTCCTGAGATTCGAAAGAGAGAATATTGCAAAACGGCAGGTTTTCGCGCAAACCACAAAGATAACGCCATCGCAGAAAAATACAAGTCGGAGCCAACCAGCTTGGGACGGTAATACCGCTGGCGGTTTCGCTATGTTTAGGTCCGTTCCTCGTATTGGGAGGTGGTTTGATGATCCCTCGGCGTTTCTTGGCTCCCCATGGATTCGTTGGCCTGTTGCTTGGTGTCGCCGCGGGAATTGCGCTGTCGCCTTCGCCGCCTGCAGTTCAGGCCGGCGAACCGCAGTCAAATGCCCATCCGACGGTGCGAATCTCTGAGCCAGTCATGTTCGACACTCCGACGGCCGACGCTATTTTGGCGGGTTTGCCGATCTACCCGGCCGATAATGCCTTTCATCAAGACGTTTCCGCATGGCCGCTGCACCCCAACTCGCAAGCGATGGTGGCAGCGATCGGAATCGACAAGCCGTTGCGGTATAACCCCGACATGGCGTTTGTACTGGTTCCTCCGTCGCAGCCCAAGGTGCCGGTGCACAACCTGAAGTACGCCGACGAGTCGGACCCCGGCCCGTATCCGATCCCCGACATTTTGCCGATCGAGGGCTGGCCAGCCTCGTTTCAGCGCAATCCGGCCACGGCCAGACTATCGCTTGGCGACGTGCAGCGCGACACCGCGCAGTTGGGAGGAGATCGGCATGGAATTGTGCTGGATCCGACCAACCTGCTGCTCTACGAGTTCTTTCAGGTCCGGCGGACCGATGATGGCTGGCAGGCCGCGCAAGCCTCGATTTTTGATCTCAAATCCAACAAGCTTCGCCCCGACGGTTGGACTTCGGCCGACGCGGCTGGGCTGCCGATTTTTCCAGCCGTGGTCCGTTACGATGAATTGCAGCGAGGCGAAATCAATCATGCCCTGCGAGTCACTGTACGCCGTACACGGCGAGGCTACGTGGCTCCAGCAACCCATTTTGCCAGCCGCTATACCAATGAGGAATATCCGCGAATGGGTGAGCGATTGCGGCTGCGTCAAGATTTTAAGATCGAAGGTTTTTCGCCAGAGGTAACGGTCATTCTGAAAGCCTTGAAAAAGCACGGCATGTTCGTGGCCGACAACGGCATCGAATGGGCGATTTCAGTAACCCCCGATCCTCGCATTCCCAACCTGCATGCTGAGTTACGTAAAATCAAAGGATCCGATTTTGAGGTGGTTGTCGCGCCGCGAGATTGATGGACCAGCAAATCTGACCTTCGGTTTCCATGCTGATTCCACATGCAAGCTCAGCCCTGAAGGAACCGACCGAATTCCCAAATTCAAGCTAGAGTGAGATTAGAAACTGACCACAACCCACCCAAGCAGGTGGTTCCTGGAGTCTGCATGTACGGTGAACGGCGTTTGGCGCTCGTGGAAACTCTGCGCCCCAAACTTCATTCCCCCAAACGGGCTTCTGTCAAAGAAATTCGCAAACCAAGGTCCCCTCATGCGAAACGTTCTGGTTACTGGCGGAGCAGGATTCATCGGCAGCCACTTGGTCGATGCATTGATTGCCCGAGGCGATAACGTGCGGGTGCTCGATAACTTTTCCACCGGAAAACGAGCAAATCTGGACGGCCCGCCGCATCGCTTGGAAATCATCGAGGGCGATCTGACGGACCGGAACGCGGTGCTGGAAGCGGTACAAGACGTGCACGTGGTGTTCCACCAGGCCGCCTTGGCCTCGGTGCCATTGAGCGTGGAGCGTCCGCTCGACACGCACGCCACATGCGTGACCGGCACTCTCAACCTGCTCGATGCTGCGCGGCGCGCCGGCGTGCGGCGGTTGGTTTACGCCGCCTCGAGCAGCGCCTACGGTGATCAGCCCACCAGTTCCAAGCGAGAAACCGATCCCCCGGCTCCCATTTCGCCGTACGGGGCTGCCAAACTGGCGGCGGAATACTATTGTCAGGCGTTCACCGCCACGTACGGATTTGAAACCGTTTGCTTGCGGTATTTCAACGTGTTTGGTCCGCGTCAGGACCCAGACAGCCCTTATTCGGCCGTAATTCCGCTATTCATGACGGCGATCCTCAACGGCCGGCGACCCCGGATCTTTGGCGACGGCCATCAATCTCGCGACTTTTGCTACGTGGCCAACGTCGTTTACGCCAATCTGTTGGCGTCCGAGGCCCCCGAGGCGTCGGGCCGCGTGTTCAACATCGCCTGCGGACAGAGCATTAGCCTGCTGCAGCTACTGCGACAATTGAACGAACAATTGGGAACCGACGTCACCCCCATTCACGAACCGGCGCGGCCAGGCGATGTGCGAGAAAGCATGGCCGACATCACCCTTGCTCGCCAGGTATTGGGTTACGAACCCGTGGTGGGCTTTGGGGAAGGTCTGCGGCTTTCGCTCGAATATTACCGGGAATTGGTCGAGGCCACGCGCATTGCGTAAAGGCCACTTGGCGGGCAAGTTGGCATCGTCCAGCGCGGCCCTCTTATCTTTTGGCCGCCCGCCGCATAGAGTTGAACGCGACCGCGCCGCGCCGATCCATCGGGGGTCTGGCAGCCCGTTGTGGATTTTCGCGTAATCTTCAGGACTCATGCAGAGCAGCCGTCAACGATTTGTCGACTATCGGGCCAGGGTTTCCCAGCAATTCCGCAACGGCGGCAAGTCGCCCACCGATTCCGCTCCCGATTCTCAGCCAGGGCAAATGTTGTCGGTTGAAGAGGATCGGCGGCGGCGGCGAAAAACGCGCACTTTTGGACAATTGCTGTTGGCCTTTGTGCGGTTGATGGGCGGCGAGCGGCGGTTGGTCGTTTTCGCACTGACAACGCTGACCTTGGCCACCCTGCTCAAATTGCTGCCGCCGGCGGCGATCAAACTGGCCATCGACTATGTGCTTCCCGGCCGCCCTTTGCCGGCGGAATGGCTTGCCTGGGGTGTGCCCAGCGGGCGCGAAGCCTTGTTGGTGTGGTTGGGAATTGGAGTGGTGGCTATTTCGTTTGTCACCACCGCGATTCACGTCTGGGGTCGCTGGTGTGCCACCAAGGCCGTCAATCGCCTGCAGGTGTCGCTTCGCAAGCGCGCCTTTGAGCATGCCGTGCGGTTGCCGCTACACCGCGTGTATCAACTGAAGTCGGGGGGGGCCGCCAGTTTGCTTCGAGAAGACGCCGGGGGCGCCTCCGAATTGATCTTCAGCATGATCTACAACCCCTGGCGGGCGATCGTGCAGTTGGTGGGCAGTTTGTTGATCTTGGTTTGGGTCGATTGGCGATTGATGCTCGGCGGAATGCTGCTGGTGCCGATCGTTTATTTCACCCACCGCACGTGGGTCAATCGCATTCGTCCGTTGTATCGCGATGTGCGATCCCAGCGGCAAGAAATCGACAGCCACGCCACCGAGGCCTTTGGCGGCATGCGCGTGGTGCGAGGCTTCAGCGGTGAACGGGCCGAATCGAGCCGATTCGTCCGCGGCAACAATATGATGGTGCGGCAACAATTGTTCGTGTGGTGGTGGGCCAGGGCGATCGACATCCTCTGGGAAACCCTGATCCCGCTGGCCTCCACGGCGCTGTTGGTGTACGGCGGCTTTCGCATTATCGAAGGCGGGCTGACCTTGGGCGATTTGACCATGTTCTTGTTCTATCTGGCCATGCTCTTGGAACCATTGGCCACGTTGGCCGCCAGCGCTACCAGCTTTCAAAATAACCTGGCCGGACTCGATCGCGTGCTCGACTTGCTGGATGAACCCAGCGAAATGCCGGCCAACCCGGCGGCGGTGAGTCTACGCGGCGAACCGGTCGCCGGTCGGATTACCTTCGACAACGTTTCGTTTGCATACCCCGGCAGCGACCGCGGGATATTGCATTCCATTTCGCTCGAGGTGGCGCCGGGTGAAACCTTGGCCCTGGTTGGACGCAGCGGGGCAGGCAAAACCACGCTCTGCAATCTGGTGGCGCGCTTTTATGATCCCACGAGCGGCAGCGTTCGTCTGGATGGCCGCGATCTCCGCGAAATCCAGGTGGAAAGTTACCGTAGCCTGCTCGGCATTGTTGAGCAGGATGTGTTTCTGTTCGACGGCACCATCGCCGAAAACATCGGCTACGCCGTGCGCCACGCTACGCAGGACGACATTGAACACGCCGCGCGGGCGGCGCACGCCCACGAGTTCATTACCGCCCTCGAAAGGGGCTACGACACGTTGATCGGCGAGCGGGGTGTGCGGCTTTCGGGAGGGCAACGCCAGCGGCTGGCGATTGCGCGAGCCCTGCTGGCCGATCCGCGGATACTCATTCTGGATGAAGCCACCAGCAATCTTGACAGCGAAAGTGAACGGCTGATTCAAGAGAGCCTGCACACGCTGATGCAAGGGCGTACATGTTTTGTGATTGCCCATCGCATGAGCACCATCAGCCAGGCAGATCGCATCGCCGTGCTCGAAGACGGAAATCTGGCCGAACTGGGCACCCACATGGAGTTGATGGCCGGCAGTACCCGCTATCGGCATATGGTCGAATTGCAAACCGAAACGGCCTGGGTGGGGCGGGACGGCTGATTACTCCGGCTCGCGTTCGACATGGGACGAAGATCGTGCAGCAGGTGCCCCCAATTCGGCCACCCCTGACTCCATTCCCAGTAGAACGGGTGGAACCTTGGGGAAGCCGCCGGGAAAGCGCCCCAAGCAGATTAAAACCGTCGTGCCTCGCCAATGGCCGGAGGCGGCTGTGGGACTGGGCGATCATTCACCGGTAGGAAAGGGTCCTCATTCGCGACTGCAGCCGCGTTCACCGGAATGTTGGCCAGGGCAGCAGGAGGATTTCCGGCCGGGGGAGCGGCATCGCGTAGCGCCGCGTAACGCTCAAAAAATTTCGCCGAGCGTGGAATCTGATCGTCGAAGAAAAGTTCCATGCCCAGCAGCAACATCAAATCGGCATTGTTTGGGTCATTGTGCGCCGCGGTGGCCAGGGCCTGCACATGAGCGTCTTTGGCGGCCCCGTTCTTGCCGTAAATTTCGTCCCAGCGCAGGCGGCATTCGGTCCAGTTGTCGGAGCGCACTGCCATTTTGAATGCCCGGGCGGCCATTTCGTAATTGCCCAAGGCAATGAGCGATTGCCCTTTACGAAGTTGGGCTTCCACCATGTCCGGCGCGGCTGTCGTTGCTTGATCGTAGCGTACGTAAGCCTGTCGATAATTCTGCTGGTCGAAATAACGGTCACCAATTTCAAAGAATCTTGCAGCGCGGGCCCTTGCGTCGGCATTGGCCTCACGAATGGGCGGCAGGGGATCGCCTCGCAAATTGTCCAGCGGTCGCTGGCCAGCCAGCACGTCGACGGCGGCCAGGGGCGCCGCCGGAGCGGGCGCGAGCCACGGTGCTCCTCCCCAGTTGCCCCACAGGGCATTTTGTGCCGTCCAGGGTGCCAGCCAGCAGGGAGCCGGCGCAAGGATGAAGGGAGATGCCACCAGCGGAGGCACAATCAAAGTGGGTGCAACCATGGGGGGTAACACAATCGGCGGCGCGAAGATTGGAGCGGTCGCAACGCGCGGCACAAACACCGGAGCGGGCACCCAGGGCGCGGGACCCCAGAACGGCGCAAACGGGGACATCGGAGCCCCCCACCCCCAACCTCCCCATCCAAAACCTCGGCCTCCCCAACCGCGAACGCCCCATCCAAACGGCCCCCAGCCACCAATCCGCACGGTGCCGGCAGAAATTCCGCCAAAGCCCCAGAGACCTTGATTCCATTGCGATTGGACGACAATGCCCTGAGCTTGGGCTTGAGATCCACAAAGCACCACGGCAAGCACCATGGCAGCCATTCCTATCGCTTGAAAGCGACTGGCAGTACGCGATTTTCTGCCGAGCATGGCAAGTCCTTTCGCGAAGTGTCCCCATGCCTGTTCCCAGGGTATCTGCGCTCATTATCCGGAAGATGGCATGGCCGGACAACCGGTTTCTTTTCAACGAAATGCGTTTTGCAAGGGATGGCGTCTCGTTGCGACGGGTGAACTTCGCCCCTGACAATGGTGTCTCAGACGAGTAAAATGCAATCGGAGTACAGATTGGCTTCGGAACGGCGTTTGCCATGCTGGGTTGTTGGCGTCTGGCCATCCGGCGTGCTGAACCCCAGGATGCCGCTGACGGGCGCTCCATTTTCTCCTCAATCACCTTCTTGCTCTTGAGCCGAACGCAAAGACCCAGGCCGAATGCTTCTTCTCGCATTGCAGAGAATTGAACACCAACCCAGTCGAGGGAGATCTTGCCTGTGACAGAAATTCGCACGATGAACAGCCACGAAATCGACCACAAGACCGAACGTAGCAAGCAATTAGCGCTTGCCGCTGCTCAAACCGCGCTGGAGAATCGTGCCGAAAATGTCGTCGTGCTCGACATGCGGAAGCAATCGCAGTTGTTCGATTACTTTGTGATTTGCACCGGTCGCAGTCGCCGGCAATTGCACGCGATCAGCGAAGAGATCGATCACGTTCTGGAAGATGATCTGGGTGACAAACGGATGGGCATTGAAGGCTACGATGCAAGCCGCTGGATTCTCCTGGATTACGGTAGCGTGGTAATCCATATATTCGATCCCGAAACTCGCGACTACTACGCCTTGGAAGACTTGTGGAGCGAGGCGCCAAAACTGCCCCTCGATTCGTTGCTGCCCAAACCTGCTTCTGCACGATAGCGCGACCGATCGCTAATACCATTGGCATGCCACGCGGCCGTCGGAACGGCACCTTGAGCCGCCCCAACAGGGCTGCAAGCGCATCCGTCCTTTCCGGCGTGCCGCCGCACAGAGACTCGGATCTCAGCATACGCCTCGACCAATTAGCACGCGAGACCGCCACCAAGCTTGCGACGTCTTTATGATTCTGTGGCGAGTTTTTGTTGTACTTCGAGCGGAACCTCGTAGCCCAGTTGGTCGAGAACGTCCAGATACTGTTGCGGGTAATTGAGGTTGAAAAACGAATCGCCCGCGGAATCGACATCCTGAAGTTCTTTCATGTCCACAATTCGCGTTCGCACGCGATCGAACAGAAAGACTGGCCGCAGCCGGTCTTCCTGCAGCAGAGCTCGCGCGTGCGACTCGACCGCAAGTCGATAAACGCCGGCCAGGGGATGGAGGAATTCACCCACGCGAGGTACGGCGACATCATACCCCTGAGACAATTCGATCATTCGCCGCACTAATTCCGGCCGCAGCAACGGCACATCGCAACTGGTGAGGTAGGCGACGGTCGCTTCGTTGCCATCTTGGCGCAAAGACGCCAACCCTGCGGCCAGTCCCTCGAGAGGCCCCCGCGAAGGGCGTTGATCTCGGGTCAACCGCACGGCTTCGGGGAGTTCCGGCAATTCTTGATTTGCCGCGGCAACCACTACCACGGGTGAAACCACCGAACGGAGAATCCGGAGCACCCGAAGCAGCATCGGCTCGGGCCCAATTGGCAGCAACGCCTTGGGATAACCCATTCGGCTGCTTTGTCCTCCACACAATACAATCCCGGCGCAGGCTGGCATCATCAGAATCTTCCCGTCGGTCGCACTGGGGGCTCCTGTCAAGTCAAGCCAATTCCTCGTCTTGGCCTGATGTGAACTTGAAGAACCCGTGTGGATGGGCGTGAGTTGGCGGAGACCTGCGCTCAGAAATGCCGATTCATGACCATCGCGATTGTTGACTGCAAAACCACCGACTCGGGGCCGATCGGTACGTCATGGCGACGGATGTCTTTCTGGGGCTGCTTTATCGGCACTCGATGAGTCACCCGGGACAGCCACGCGAAATACGATAATCGCCTGACCGCTGAAAACGCTTCCTGCCTCGTTTGCCGGTGCTCCACCGAGCGGGGCAGGCGAAGGCGTTGCTCCTGCCGGCGCGGCGGCTATCGCCTCCGCGTTATCCAAGGACGACTCCACCGTTTTCGCATCGCCTGGCGAAATCGGCACAAGGTCGAGTCGTCGGGCTTCTGCTCGAAACATCGAAAGTCGGGACGTCGAATCGGATGATTCAGCGTCTTCTGCAAAACTGCGGCGCAAGGCTTCGTCAGCAAGAGAGCTCTGCTTGTCGCTGGCGGATGGTTTCACCGGCGTCGCAGGCAAAGCGACAGCTTCGGGTTGGGACGCGGCCGAAATCCCCTTCGTCAAGGGCGTCTCTTGTGGGGTGGCAGACTTGATCGCCAAAGGGGATTCTGCGTCTTGAGACGCGAGCGAACGATTTGCCAGGGTGGCGGCTGTTTCCGCTTCGGAAGGAAATGTTGGCTGTCGTTGCGAACCGGCCATCCATCGCAAACGAACATTTGAGCGGTTTTCAAGCTGGCTGATGGCGCGAGCCAATCGAGCGGGCTCGGCCTGCACCAAATACACCCGAACCTCTGACTGTCCCCCCGACCGATCGATTGCCGACTCCCCCTTCCTCTTTACTTCGGAAGTTGCCGGACTTTTCGAGAAAGTAGAGGTTGCACTGCCAATAAGGGCCCTGGATGCGTCGACCGATGCCAAAAGATCGAGGCCTGGCTTGCCGACCGCGATCGCTTGCGCTTGCAGCGATTGTTCGAAATCAGCAAAAAACGACTCGGCAACGGCATCCACGTCGCACACCACAATCTGGCTACGGAGCAGCCCGCTCGTCGTTGCCGCGATACGCGCCTGCCTGGCAGGCTCGCCAAGGTGATCGGCATGGACGCCAAGTAAAAATCCCCTGCTTTGCCAAGATTCCGCCTGTGGTGCGCCGGCCGACGGCACTTCCGCCCCATCGGAGGTGCCGCCTTTGTCTTGAAGAGCGATTGGCGGCATGCTCGACGCTCGGGGAGGCAACTGCCGCGGGAGTTGATCCTGCCCTTGATTCGGGCTCAAAACAGGCAGCGGATCGCTAGTGACGCGGGGCAATTGCCGATTGTCGAAAACGATGCCTTCGCTCGCCGGTGCGGGCTTGAACCCACCGCCGGCTTCAAGCTGTCTTGCGAGATTCTGGGGGCTTTGGTGTTCCCGTCGCTGCGGCTCTCTAGCGTCCTCGAGCATGGCCTTTTCGGCAACGTTTCCATTGCGAGTTTGCGCCAATTCCGATGCCAGAGCACTACCGATTTCGGGCGCCTCGCCAAGAACCGAAGCGCCATCACCCGGCTTGCCGTCGGCAGTTGCCATGTCAGCGGTCGAACGGCGGCTCGATTTCGTCGCCAAGCCATCCGGTGAAAACGATTTGGTCAATGCCTCAGAAGGTGAAGCCAATCCGTCGCGCTGAAAACCACTTGCGTCCGCTTGATCGGAAACGGCCAGGCTCTGCCCAGCCTCTGGGGAATGTTGCTCGCGCTGGCCCAAGCTCACATACAAGAAACACAACGATGCAGCCATCGCCAGCCACAAAGGGGCTTCCCAGCGCACCACCGAACTGGCAGAAGCCGTGGCCCCGACGCCGTTCGTTGTCGCCGCATCGAAAACCGTCTTGGTCGCCAGGGAGGCCGGAAAGCTGGCTTTGTGATCGTTTTGCTCCGCAGAACTTGCGGAAGTTGTCGGCGCACTAGGCAAATCCTCAGTACAGTCGGCGGATGAAATCGCCAGGGAGCCAAGCGGACCCTCAAGCATCGCCCGTTCGGCCTTGCGCAGCACGGGTTCACTCAGGTCGTGCGGCAAAATGAATTTCGGGGCAGCTTTCAGACTCGCGCGCAGCGCAACCAGATCGTCAAGGTATGCCTGGTATTCCGGTTTCTCCTGGAGCAAGCGTTCCACGTCGGTCCGAGCCGCTTCAGGCAATTCGCCGTCGAAGTATGCTGAGATCAATTCGTATTGGGATCGCTCGTTCATCGGGCCTATCGCAATTTGTTCCATCGTAGAACGTAAAGCAGCACCATCCCCAGCGGAACGGTCGTAAGAATAAGGAACTGGCGCCTCTGGAGTTGGACGCATCCCGTAGGCTGCTAGTTCCCATCTTCTACCGGAAACGATGGATTGGGTCGGGGTGATTTTCCATCAACATGGCACGAAAGTGGGGGGTGCTATCACGAGCGACCCACATCGGAGAGTATTTTGGCAGCCTGAAACGCCGCAAGCTACCCAAAACCCTGCTGGAGTCGCAGGGTATTGCCCGGCAATAACTTAAGCACAAGCAGGGTGGCGGCTAAGGATCGGGCACACGAACACCACCGTAGGGGGGGTATTGATAGCGGCAATGTCGCCTGCGAGGAGAGGCACGCTTGAGCGACGGCTACTTGAGTGCCGTCGCTAAGAAAAAAGCGACCTCGGTGGCCTTTCTCTCTTGGCAGAGCCAGCGTGCCAACCGGTTGGACCCTGATGCGCGAGGGAGAAGCAAAAAACTCGCTTGGTCGGACGCGATGGCCGCTGCCAGAAGTCGAAAGTTCCACCGAGGTCGAAGTCACCCAAACTTGCACGGCAAAACCACCCCTGATTTAGCCATGCAAGCGAGGCAAGCCGTCAAAACTCGCCTCGACACGCTATTATTCGTAATTTTCCCATTCTTACGTGACATCAGACTCGCTCTATTTAGGAAATTCATTCCAGACGTCGCCAAATGCGCTTATTGCGCAGGTTTTTCAGGTTGCAATGGCAACACAATGCCGGCCAATGGCCGACGGGCGATCGGGATGCCCCTCAGGCCGACTCGGTCGACGTTCGCAGCTGACGAGTTGCTTCTGTGGTTCATCTGTACTCCTGGGTGGGATATCGCCTATAAACGATCAACGAGCCGGAAAATCCAACTCTCGTATTTCCACGTTTTTTGTGCGTTGAATTGGGAAAAGTTAGGGGATGTATCAAACCAGTGGAGTAAGTCAACGTGCCCTCTGGGCCAAAGGTCAACCGATTAGCCAACTGATGCGGTTGGCACTGGAAAATCCCCAGCTGATTTCCCTGGCGGCAGGCTTTGTCGATCCAGCAACGCTGCCGGTCGAGGCTACCCGCGCGGCCGCCGATGCTTTACTTGCCGATCCGGTTGCGGCCCGAGTTGCCCTGCAATATGGCAGCACCCCGGGCAATCCTCGACTTCGCGAGATGCTGCTCGCTCGGCTCGAAGCGGCCGACGGAGCGCGGCCCGGCGAGTGGAACGTGTTGCTCGATCAGGTGTTGGTGACGGCCGGCAGTAACGAGTTGCTGCACGTAATCGCCGACACGTTATTTGACCCTGGCGATATCGTGCTCTGCGCCGCACCAAGCTACTTCGTATTCTTGGGCATGGTGGCTAATCTTGGCGTACGCAGCTATGGCGTCGCGGTCGATCAGGATGGAATGATACCGGAAGCCCTGGAAGACGCATTTCGCCGATTGGAATCTGAGGGCGATTTGCCGCGGGTGAAGGCCGTTTACATCACAACCTATTTCGACAATCCCAGCAGCATCACCCTCAGCGCCGAGCGTCGACCACAAATTGTGGAACTGGTCCGGCGCTGGTCGAAACATCACCACTTGTTTTTACTGGAAGACGCGGCTTACCGCGAATTGCGTTATGCGGGTGAGGATTTGCCGAGCCTGCGCGCGTTCGATCCAGATGGCGAAACCGTGGTTGTCACTCAAACGTTTTCCAAGTCGTATTCGCCTGGCATTCGGGTTGGCTGGGGAGTCCTCCCCCAACGCTTGTTGGCGCCGGTGCTCGATCAAAAGGGAAACATCGATTTTGGCTCGCCCAACTTTGCACAGCACCTGATCCAAACGGTGCTCGAACTCGGTTTATACGAACCCCACGTAGAACAACTTCGCGCGGCGTACGCCGTCAAGTTGCAAGCGATGCTGGACAGCGCCGATCGTTACTTGGGCTCGCTGCCGGGAGTTCGCTGGGAGCGGCCCGCTGGCGGACTTTATGTGTGGCTGGAGTTGCCCGAGCAAATCGATGCCGGAATCCAGGGTGAACTGTTTCGCAAGGCTCGCGAGTTGGGGGTGATTTATGTGCCGGGAGGATACTGTTATCCAGCCGCCGGACACGAGGTTTGCCACAATCGAATCCGCCTTAGTTTTGGGGTGCAAACACCCCAAGGAATCGATACGGGCATGCGACTACTCGGGACCGCCTTGGAAGAAGTGATTTCCCAATCGCCGTAAGCCAATCGCCCATTCGCAGGTCAAGGAAGACGTGGGAATGTCCAAGCTCTACATCAGAATCATCGATCGCTACATTTTGTGGCAATTCATCTCGGTGCTGTTCATTTGCTTTTTCAGCCTCACCGGGTTGTACATCGTCTTCGATGCCTTTTCCAATCTCGATCACTTCATGGAGAGCGCCGAGAAAGAAGGCGGCCTCATGCAGTTGATGGGATCGTTTTACTTTTTCAAGGCTATCGTATTCTTTGATCTGACGAGCGGAGTGCTCTGCCTGATCGCCGCCATGTTTACCATGACCTGGCTGCAGCGACACAATGAAATGACGGCGCTCATGGCCGCGGGCATTTCCCGCTTTCGAATCGCCCTGCCGGTGATCCTTTGCGTTTGCCTGATCAGCGGATTGGCGGCGGTGGGCCGCGAACTCGTTTTGCCCCATTTTCGCAACGATTTGAGCCGCAACGCGAAAGACCTGCTGGGAGAAACCGGCCAGGAAATGCGCCCAAGGTACGACAACAAGTCCGACATTCTCATTCGCGGAGTTAGCACCTTGGCGGCCGAAAAACGCATCGACGGACCCGATTTCTTGCTCCCGGCGGGCATGGATCGATATGGTCGCCAGATCCGCGGCAGTCAGGCCTTTTATCAACCGGCGGAGGGAGATCGCCCGAGCGGTTATCTCATTCGGGGCGTCACCGAACCGCTGGACTTGCTGCGCCAGCCGTCTCTCTACGACAGCGACGGCGAAAAGACGATTCTGACGCCCACCGAATACCCGTGGCTTCAATCCAACGACGTGTTTGTGGTCAGCGACGTGGACTTCGAGCAACTGACCGGCGCCCGGGGATTCTTGCAGTTTTCCAGTACCGCAGAACTGATTCGCAGCCTGCACAACGAAAGCCTCGATTTCGGGGCCAACGTGCGCGTGGGAATTCACTCTCGATTGGTGCGGCCGTTGCTGGACATCAACTTGCTGTTCTTGGGATTGCCGCTGGTGCTGCGACGCGATAATCGCAATGTGTTCGTGGCGGTGGGCCTGTGCCTGGCTGTAGTCACCGTGTTCTTGCTGACGGTCTACGGTGCCCGTTTCCTGGGGTCGGCCGTGGTACTCTCGCCCCACTTGGCCGCTTGGCTTCCCTTGCTGCTGTTCGTGCCCGTGGCCGTGGCCATGAGCGACCCCTTGCGGGAATAACCGAGACGGCATTTCGCATCCAATCCGCGTAATCCGCGTAACGCTTCAGCTTGAACGGACCGTCAAGGTTTTCCGCGGCTCGGCCGATCCCTAGTTTGAGGAACGCCATTGCCAGAGAAGTGCATTGTTGCACTTCCCTTGTTCCAGGCGTTTCCGGGATGACGGGATCCACCTAGACCGGAGCGGAGCATGGCAACTCAGGCGGTTCATTGGCACGAAGGCATGTTCCTCCGTCCCCAGCACTTTCAACTTTGGGAACGCCACACCCGCGAACTGGCCCAACGCGACGCCAAGTGGACCAATCACTACAATTGGGGCTTGCGGCGGATCGACCTGGATCTCGACGCGCTGGGGAACTTTCGGTTGGTGGTTCGCGCGCTGGAAGCTCGCCTTCGCGATGGAACATTAGTTGACGTGCCCGAGTTCGGCAGCCTGCCGGTCCTCGACCTTAAAGAGACTTTTTCGCGCGACAACCATTTTACCGTGTATCTGGCGGTGCCGGTCTTTCAATTGGCGAGAGCGAATGTTTCCGCCGGACCATCGGCGAACGGCGCCCGGTTTGTCGTCGATTCGCAACAGCTCGAAGATGAAAACACGGGATTGAATACGCAGCCGATCGAAATTCGCCGACTCAATCTCAAGTTGCTGCTTTCCGGTCAGGACCATTCCGGTTACGAGGTATTGCCCATTGCCCGAATCAAGCGTGCCGACCGAGCCGAGGCCGTTCCCCAACTCGATGAATCGTATATTCCCCCGGTTTTAGCCTGCGATGGCTGGAAACCGCTTTTTGCCGGACTGATGCAGCAAGTTTACGACCGCCTGGGCAAGAAGCTGGAATTGCTCACTTCGCAGGTGGTGTCGCGCAGCATAACGTTCGATAGCGTAGGGCAAGGCGACCGGCTGCTGTTTGAACAGCTTCGCGTGCTGAATGAATCGTATGCCCCGCTCGACGTGCTAGCCTTTGCCGAAGGCGTCCATCCTCTGACCGCCTACGTCGACCTTTGCCGCCTGGTGGGAAAGCTGGCCATTTTCGGCGCCCAGCGCCGCCCGCCGGACCTTCCCAAATACGATCACGACGACCTGGGTGGATGCTTCTGGCGCGTGAAGCAGCACATCGACGCCTTGCTCGATATCGTCGTCGAACCGGAATACAAGGAGCGGCCCTTCATCGGCGCCGGCCTCCGCATGCAAGTGGCCCTGGAACCGGCCTGGCTGGAAGAAGGCCAGCAAATGTACGTGGGGGTGCTTAGCCCGTTGCCGGCAGATCAGTGCGTCAAGCTGCTCGGCCGGGGGCTGGACATGAAGATTGGCAGTTCGGACCGGGTCGACGAAATCTTCCGGCAGGGAGCGGCCGGCCTGCGGTTTGCATACGCTGAACATCCGCCCCGTACGCTGCCGGCGCAACCGGGCCTGACCTATTTCCGCGTCGACCGCGATGCGCAGCGCGACGAGTGGGACCAGGTCAGCCGTTCGCTCAGCTTGGCAATTCGACTGAATGAGAATCTGATTGTGAGCAACATTCAGGGGCAGCGCACGCTGTCCATTCGCGTGGGAGGGCAAAGCACCACGTTGCAGTTCACGCTGTACGTGTCGCCCCGGCGGAACGAAATGGCGTGAGCCGAAAGCGCGCCGTGGCGATGGCTATTTGCCCGGGGTCACGTACGAGTCGAATACGCGCACCTTGGCCCAGTTGTCACGGTTTTCTTCAATGAACTGCTTGTGCCGCGGATGCGTTTGATACGTGTCGTGGGCGGCCCGGTTCTTGAAGACCAAATGCAACGCCACGTCCCAATCGCGATCGTTGACTTCGCGGTCGAGGTCTTCCACGAGAGTGCCCGCCGAGAAGTGCAACGTGCCGTCATGTCCCGAGAGATACTTGTGGCAAGCGGTTACCAGTTTTTGTTTGGCCTCGTCGCTGTTGTCTTTCAGCTTGAAGTAAACCATGTGGCCCAGGGCCGGCTCGGCGGCGCCCGCATCGGTATGCACCATGGCCACGACCAGCGATCCGAACAGCAAACTGGCCAACAATTGCGAAATCATGGGTGCGTATCTCCCAGTCGATGTAAAAGCGCGACAAAATGAAGTTTGCCCCTGCGAAGGGCCCATTCTCGCTTGCGATTGCCCGAATTTTCAAGCGGCAAACTGCGTCTTTCGGCCTGAAATCCGCCAACGAACGGTCAGAAAAAAATTTCCCGAGTTGCTCCCAACTTGCGTGCTATGTTTTCAATGTCGTCGAGGTTTGGGGCGCTCCACCTGGGCCGCGACGGCAGGGCACCGCACCGGAGCGTTGGGTGTTACACCCGCGGTGGAGGTCCTTCGAGCGGCGAAACCCAACAGTCGCTCGAAGGACCTTTTTTTGCGCGCAGGCAACTCGCGTGCTACCTTCCCGGCTCGGCAGGGGAATGAATCGCCTGGCCCTGCGCTGCATCGTAGGCCCTTGGTCCGCGCTCTTGATCGCGCGAACCTCCCGGTATAAATTGCACTCAGAGATTTTTTTGACCCATAGCGTCCATTGTTCCAATCGAACATGAATTCCCTTCGTCCTCTGCTGCCGTTGCTGCTGCTAGCGCTCCACCGACCCTAGGTCTTGGGCACAAGGACACCGTTTTCTTCGAACGAATCCAGCCACCCCAAGGCCCTGACAAGCCTTGGGGTTTTTTTGTTTTCACCACCCCCGCAGCTAGATCATGCCGCGAATTCAGCCATATTTCTTGCGAACGAGGGCTCGGTTGGTGCTACGCGGGCCGACTTGGTCGGCCTCTCCGCCTGCGTTGCGCTTCACCCTAAAATTTCAAAATCGCGCTCGTTCCACACAGAAAGAAATATTCTCATGACTGATTCCCGCCGGATCGTGATTTTCGACACCACCCTTCGCGACGGAGAGCAATCGCCCGGCGCGAGCATGAACATTCCCGAAAAATTGGAAGTTGCCCAAGCCCTGGTGGACTTGGGCGTGGACGTGATCGAGGCTGGTTTCCCCATTGCCTCGCAAGGCGACTTCGAGGCCGTGCAGCGAATCGCCAACGACATTACCGGCGCCACGATCTGCGGCCTGGCCCGATGCAACGAGGCCGACATCGATCGGGCCTGGGAAGCGCTAAAAGGCGCCAAACGCTCGCGAATCCACGTTTTTCTCGCCACCAGCGCCATCCACCGCGAATTCAAGCTGCGGATGAACAAGGAAGAAATCATCGCCCGAGCCGTGGAGGGTGTGGGCCGGGCCGCGAACTACTGCGACGACGTGGAATTCTCGCCCGAAGACGCGGCCCGGACCGAGGTCGATTTTCTTTGCCAGGTCGTCGAGGCGGCCATCGGCGCGGGGGCGACGACCGTCAATATTCCCGATACGGTGGGCTACGCCACGCCGGCCCACATGGCGCAGGTTATTCGCACGCTGCGCGAACGCGTGCCGAACATTGATCGGGCGGTGATCAGCATTCACTGCCACAACGATCTGGGGCTGGCGGTCGCCAACAGTTTGGCCGCGGTAGAGGCCGGCGCCGGCCAGATCGAATGCACAATCAATGGCATTGGCGAACGGGCAGGCAACTGCTCGCTCGAAGAAATCGTGATGGCGCTCCGCACCCGAAACGACTTTTATGGGTGCCAAACCGGCATCAACACGCAGCGATTGGTGCCCACCAGCCGGCTGGTATCACGCGTGACCGGACTGCAGGTGCAACGGAACAAAGCCATTGTGGGCCGCAACGCTTTCGCCCACGAAGCGGGCATTCACCAAGACGGAATGCTCAAGGAACCCAGCACGTATGAAATCATGCGTCCGGCCGATGTCGGTTTTGCAGCCACCGACTTGGTTTTGGGCAAACATAGCGGCCGCGCAGCCTTGGCCGATCGTGCCCGCTCGCTGGGATTCCACCTCACCGGCGAACAACTGCAAGCGGTGTTCGCACAATTCAAGGAACTCGCCGACAAGAAGAAGGAAATCTACGACAGCGATATCGCCGCGCTTTGCGAACAGCAAATTCGCGATATGCCAGTCCGCTGGAACTTTGTCTCGTACGAAATCTCGACGCAAACCGGTCAGCCCCCCGCGGTGCGACTGCAACTGCGGCACGGCAAGGAGGACATTGTGGTGGAGCACTCCGGCGGCGATGGACCAATCGACGCCGTGTTCCTGGCGATTGAAAAGGCGACGGGCATCGCAGTGACCGTGAAAGATTTCCGCGTGCAAAGCGTTTCCAAGGGAAAGGACGCCCAAGGCGAATCGACCGTGGAACTAGAACATCAGGGCCGCACGTTTCGCGGCCGGGGAGTCTCGACCGATAGCCTGGAAGCAGGGGCCCGGGCGTTTCTCGACGCCGTCAATCGCATTGCCATGATGGCCGGTTTGCCTGCCGCGGCGAATGCAGAAAATGCAACGGCAACCATTTGATGGAAGGAACGGTTATTTTTTTCCCAGCCGTCGCTGCCGTCGGAAGAATTCGCTCAGCAATTGCCCACATGGTTCGGCCTGAAAACCTGCGACGACCTCGCAGCGGTGATTGAGCCTTGTATCGGTCAGCAGGTCGTAAAGCGAACCGGCGGCGCCGGCCTTGGGGTCGAATGCGCCGAACACCACCGTGGGAATGCGAGCCTGCACGATGGCGCCCGCGCACATGGGACACGGTTCCAGCGTGACGTACAGTGTGCACCCCTCCAGCCGCCAAGAACCTAAGGCCGCCGCGGCCTGGGTAATGGCGATCATTTCGGCATGCGCCGTCGGGTCGCGCAATTGCTCTCGCTGGTTGCGGCCTTCCGCAATGACCTGGCCCTGCGCAACAATCACCGCGCCGACCGGCACTTCGTCCTCATTCATCGCCGCTTGGGCCTGTTGCATGGCCAGGTGCATGTAGTATTCGTGCATTGCTTCCCGCCAACGTCTGGTGACTCGAATGCTTGAATTCTTGTACTTTGGCGGCGTCAGGCGAGGACGGCCAATCAATCGCCCAGTAATTTTGGCAACAATTCCAAAGAGGAAACCACCCAACCACCGTCCAATCTTTGAATCGTGCCTTCGGGACGGCTGCGATCGACAAGCATGGCCTGCCACCCCGCGGCCAATGCGGGCTCAAAATCGTTGGTCATTCCGTCGCCAACCATCAAAATCTGCTCCGGGGGCAATCCCAGCGAGGTTTGTACCGTCGCAAAGAATTTCAACCCCGGCTTGCGAACGCCGAGCAACGATGAAATGAACACGCGGTCACAGCGGTCGAGCGGGGGCAAGCCGCGACAAACGCTGGTCAGGCGTGAATCAAAATTCGAAGCCACGCACAAAACAAGATTTCGGTTTTCTAGCTGCTCCCATGCCGCCGGCACGTCTCCGTAGAGGCGCCAATTGCCCGGCTCGGCAAAATATTCCCACAACCGATCGAACAGTGGTTCGGTGGCCGCGGGGCCAAACACGTCGCGAACGATCGCCCACCAGCGACGGCGTTCGCGTGGTTCGTCGGTAATCTGGCCGCTTTCGGCGTCGAGCGATTCTTGTTTGGCGAACGCCAGGTCGAATCGAGATTGAATCTCTTCCAGCGCCAATTGCGAACCGAATTCGCGCCCGGCAGCCGCATAGGCCGCCGAAACCGTAGGTTCAGGAATCATGGTTGTGCCGACGGCGTCGAACACAATCGCGGAAACCGAAGAAATGCTGGCACGAGCATCTGAAGGCATTAGGGGCGTCACGCCGTCTCCGAAGCAGGGGTATTCCTGAGCAGCAAAAAAATCGAGGCTTTACCGGGGAACGTCGGTTCGGAAGGGCGAGGCCGGCAAACCGGCGGCGTTGCGCAGGTGTCCGCTAGGGTTGCTCGTCCAGTGGTATCGCACCGTCCGGGGCGATTTCACTTCGGGGCTGAAAACCACAACTTCGTCGCCTTCAATCGCCGCCTTGGCCGGAACGAAACGGCCATCGGCGCCGGCAATCAAGAATCCACTGGGGTGGTCGTCCTCGAACTTCAATCCGGCGGCGTGTTTGAACGACAGCACCACTTTGTCGCCCTGAACCTTGTGGCTCTCGTAGATAGGACCCGACGTGGCTGACACCTGTTTGCCGTAAACGTCGCCCAACGCCCAGAGGGCCAACCGTTTTCCCACGTCTTGTTTGTTCTTGGGATGGATGTCGCCGGGGTCGCCAATATCGATCGTAATTGCCATGCCAGTATGGGGAGTTTGCAGCGAAACCAACATGCTTTCGCGCACGATCGACCAACCGTCGCCAGTGCGATCGAAGTTCGGAAGTTGCACCCAAGCGAAGGGGAAATCGCCTTGTCCCCAGCGGCCACGCCAGTCGGAAATCAGCAATGGCAACTGCAAGCGGTACAGATGGGCCACCTCGGGCGTGCGGCTGTTGCGTTCGCCCTGGTACCAAATGGCCCCGCGAATGCCGTAGGGGATGAGCGGCGCAATCATGCCGTTGAACAGCGTGGCCGGATGGTTGGCATCGACGCTGGGATGTACCGGCTTGCGCGGTGCCCGAGGAGGTTGCTCGCCGGCATTCCGGGCTGTGGCCGCTCGTTCCCTCCAAATCCGCATGGCTTCCAAATACGCTTTCTCAGCCTGATCGGCATTAAACGTGGCGGCGGCTTGCTCCCACGGAGCGAAGATGTGTTGCTTCAATTCACCGCGATCCTTTTGGGCATCCCAACTGGTCCAGGCTTCAATCGCCGTACCGCCGACCGACGAATTGAGAATGCCTATCGGGACCTTCAATTCTCGATGCAACTCGCGAGCGAAGAAATACGCCGTGGCCGAGAAACCGCTCACGGTTTCCGGAGAGCACACCGTCCAACTTCCTTGGCAATCGCTTTGCGGCTCGGACGCGGGCACGCGCGACACAGTGAACATGCGAATTTGCGGGAATTTGGCCGCTGCGGCTTCCTGGTCGGGATTGTTTGCCCGATTGACCGTCATCGCCATGTTCGATTGGCCCGAGGCCAGCCAAACTTCACCGATCAGCACGTCGGGAATCGTCACCGTGTTGCCGGCAACAACGGTAAGTTCGTACGGGCCACCGGCCGGCAGTTTGCCCAGCCTGAGTGACCAGCGCCCTTCTGCCGACGCGGTCGTTACGCTCGATTGTTTGCCAAGTGCAACCACGACTTTTTCGCCCGGATCGGCCCAACCCCAAACAGGAATCTCCATGTCGCGCTGCAAAACCATGTGGGAAGAAAACACCGCCGGCAATCGAACGTCGGCGAACACCGAGGCGGGCAGCACACTTAGCACGAGGCCGCAACAAAGAGCATTGAGCGCAAAAGCGGCGGCACGAGGTGAAGTTAGCCGTTTCATTGATGCTGGCTTCCTTAAAAGGCGACCGGCGAACCTCCGCCCGCCAACGGTGGGATGAGGACGCGGAGAGCGGTTTCCGTGACAATGACCGCATCAAGTGTAACCGGCGCTTGCGGCAGACGAAACCAGCGCTGTATCTGTCCTCGACGTCCCCAGCGCGAAGACGCGTGGCCTGAATGAGAACGAGGAATAAGGGGGCCTATGCCTTGCGGTAGGGCAATAGCTTGGGTCTGGCAACCAACGTGGGAGTGCCTGGTAGAGCCCCACGACTTGGTGATCACGGCGTTTGGCGGGCACTGTGCATCACATTTCCGTCGTGACTCCGCCGGTACGGGCGTCGTGCCACAATTCCCGTGCCGCGGCCCAAAAGCTGGGCCGTACCGTTTGATGGTACGGAGAACCCGGCGGAAGTTCGGCCATCAACTTTCGGTGGGCGGTGCCCAACGAGTGATAGGGAATCCCTGGAAAGAGGTGATGCAGGGCGTGGTATCGCAACCCTAGCGGGAATAGCAGTTCGGTCCACAGCGGATGGCCGCTGATGTTGATGGAGTCGACCAACTGCTCTTCGTGGCTCATCCGTTCGCCGTCGTTACGGTAGTGATGTGCGACCAGATTGCGGGTCCAGTTGAGCCCAATGACAAACATCGCAATCAGGTACAGCGATCCCCAGTTTGAGAACGATACGATCCCCAGGATTGGCGATAGCAGGATTCCCCAGGCACGCAGGCAGCAGGCCCAGTCCAACCAGGCCCACCAGGCATGTGGCTGGCCGGGCTGCAATTCGCGGCGGTACTTGGGATTCATCACATAGCTCGATGCGTTTTCCAATACCCATCGCCGAAGTTTGGGGTGCAAAAAGCTGATCGGAGTCAGCACGGCAAACCGCAGCACGGCCAGGGCAGGCAAAATCGCAATCTGAGCCAGGTAGCCGAAAATACGCGTCACCGGGCCCCGACCCAACTGCAAGTATTCGCCGTCCTTGTCGGTGCCGTAATGGGGAACGGCATGATGGTCGATATGGCACTCGTACAAGAACGAAGGCATGAGCATGGGAATGCCGCAGCCGACGTTCCACATCACTTTGAACCGCGTCATTACCCCCTGGCCCATGTGAACAATCTCGTGAATGAACGAGCCGGCGCGAAATAGCGCCAATCCCGCCACCACAAAGGCCAATACCTGGGTCCAATGCCAGCCAGGCATCAGGTAGTAAACCACCGCCGGATAACCGACCGCCAGGGTGAGCGTCAGATCCACCGAATAGACCCAGCGCTTGCGGGTGAAATCTTTTCCAATGATCCGCCGGGCTTCGCGAATCGAAAACTCTTGAGCGGATGACGCCGAGGAACGACGGGCAGGGAGCGATGCGGTCGACATTTCCGTGAACCCTTTCAAGCCGCCTCGCGCAAAATCGCATTCCCAACGGTCGCTAGCGGGTGCGTCTTGGCGAGCGGACAAAGTGATTCCAAGGCGTGGAAACCTCAATCCCAGGCTGAAGTTGGACTCTGAGCGGGCAGTTCGGTGCCAGAAGGCGAAGCCTCGATGGCCGGGGCGAGTTCGAGGCATCCCCTTCTTTCACAATAGTCAAAATACAATGCTTGGGAAGACTGGCTCTTCGCTACGTTATCGGCCGCAAAACGTCGCGATTGCAGGGGGGACGGCCGAGTAAAGATTTTTCAGATGGGATGGATTACAACGTGGAGCGAAAGCCGACGCAGCAGGCGATTCAGTCGGCAATTTCCGCATAATGACGAATCAACCCGGCCGAAGCGGACTCCAGGCCAAATTTTTCTTCTGCGAGCTGGCGTGCGACGATGGACAGTTTTATCCGGGCTGGTTCATCGGTTAGTAGCGAACCTATCGCTTGTGCCAGGGCGACGGGGTCGTCGGGCGGAATCAGAATGGCGGCACCCGGTTTAGAAAAGATCTCCCGCGTTCCGCCGACGTCGGTGGCGACGATAGCGCAGCCCGCCGCCGCGGCTTCCAACAATACTCGCCCTAAAGGTTCTTGCCGCGCCGGATGAACCAACATACTTAGCTCGGGGAGCAGAAGATGAATGTCGCCGCGCACTCCCAAAAAATGTCCGCAACCGGCTATTTCACCTGATTCAAACGCCGCTCGCAGCGCGCGAGCGTGCGCCAGCGATTCGGCTTTTTGCGAGGGACAATCACCCACGAATACGAAATGGGCATTCGGATGTTTCGCCGCCAATTGTCTGGCGGCAGCCACCAGCGTGTCGTGTCCCTTCCGCAGCACCAATTGGCCAATGGTTCCCACCAGCCGCGTTTCGGCAGGCAGACTCAATTCGCGGTGCAGCCAACCGCTGGGAGGTCGCGGGGTGAACTTCGACAGGTCCACTCCGTTGTAAAGCACGTGGCAACGCTCGGGTTCCAGTCCTTGGGCGACATGAAAATCTCGCGTCGCGGCGGACACGGCGAGTGTTCGGTCGAGGCAGTTGAGATCATGCACGGCCTGTTGGCTCAGGCGAACAATATCGCGGATGTGGCCCAAGCTCGATCGTCGCAACTCCTTCGTAAGCGGTCCAACCATACGACTCACGGCCAGGCTGTTGGCATGCACCAGATGCGAGGGATGCTTTGCCAGGAGGGCACTCAGGTCTTCAAGCAATATTCTGCGATCACGGCGTTGTTGACGCTCTTCATCGCGCCAAGTGAGCGGATGCAGCGGCACATTGAGCCGGCACAATTCTTCAGCCAACGGCCCTGTAGCAGGCGCAATCGCCTCGGGTTGCCAGTTCGCCTTTCGCAGCCCAGGCAGCATCGCCAACAGCGACCGTTCGCCGCCGAGCAGCGACGGGAACTCAAACAGCCAGAGGACGCGGTTGTCCGGCATTTGCCCCCAAAGTCTTTGTGGAAAATTATGTTCCTGAAAAGCGGCGCCACACGGCACAGGTTAACATACTAACGGATCAACTCGCATGGTTTTGCGAAGGCAATTCGGCCGCCCTACGGAACTTCGCAGGTCGTTGCTGCGTCCCAAAAAAGCCGAACCAACCGGCGTTTGCGCCCCCAACTATTCCCAGCAGGACGATTTCCGTCATGAAAACTGCATTTGCACTTTTGCTGGCGTATCTGACCGTGGTTCCCTCGGCGGTAGCGCAGCTCCCCGACGCCCCAGCGACGCTCGTTGTTCATCAGTCGCCACCCCAGAATCCTTCTGCCGCTTACCGCTGGCTCGAAATCACGCTCACGGGATGCGGTCGCGAGGTCGAGCGTGTCGGCGCCCGCCCCACCATTTTAGCCCGCAGCATGTCGATCGTGGTCACCTCCATGTACGACGCCTGGGCGGCATACGACGACAAAGCCGTGGGCACGCGCTTGGGTTCGCGACTGCGGCGCCCACTGAAAGAACGTACGCTTGCCAACAAAGAGACAGCAGTTGCCTACGCGGCGTATCGGGCATTGCAATTTGTCTACGCCGACGATTCCGACTGGCTGCGGGAACAGATGGTGTTGCAGGGGCACGATCCCGACGATCTGACCACCGACGCCTCGAAACCAGCCGGAGTGGGAAACCTGGCTGCTTCGGCCGTTATCGAATATCGCCGCCGCGACGGCGCTAACCAATTGGGCGATGAAGTGGGCGGCGACGGCAAACCCTATTCCGATTACACTCATTATCGACCGATCAACACGCCCGACCACCTTGTCGATGGCACCTGCTGGATGCCGATCCCGTTTGTGGATGCAGAGGGAAAGACTTTTAGCCCTGGTTTCCTCACCCCGCATTGGTATCGCGTGAAGCCGTTTGCCCTGGAACGCGGAGATCAGTTTCGACCGGGCCCGCCACCCGCCTGGGGTTCGGAGCAACTCAAGAAAGAGGTGGACGAATGCATTGAGGTGAATGCCAACCTCACCTTGGAACAAAAGGCGATCGTCGAGTTCATGCGCGATGGACCGCTTTCGACGGGACAATCAGGGCACTGGCTGCGTTTTGCCCAAGATGTTTCGCGGCGAGATGGCTACGACCTCGACCAGGACATCCGGCTGTTTTTCTGCGTGGGCAATGTGGTTCACGACACTTTCATTGCCAGTTGGGATGCAAAACGGCACTACGACAGCGGCCGGCCCTACTGGTGGGTGCGCTGGTATTATCCCGGCAAGAAGCTCCGCGGCTGGGCAGGCCCCGGCAAGGGAGTGGCTGAAATTTCCGCCGAGCAGTGGCATCCCTATTCCCCGGCGGTCTTCGTTACGCCGCCATTCCCCGGATACACTTCGGGGCACGCCACGGCCAGTGGGGGCGCGGCCCGCATCCTCGAGCACTTCACCGGCAGCGATCGGTTCGGGGCGGTTGCCGTCCGCAAAGTCGGCGAGTTGACCGAAAACGAATTCACGATTGCCCAAATTCAGGCCACGGACGGTCAACCTGCCGCCAACGTCCCAGAGTCGCGCGAAGTTCGCCTGGATTTGCCCACCTTTTCGGCTACAGCCGAAATGGCCGCGATGTCGCGATTGTGGGGCGGTTACCATATTCGCACCGACAATACCGTGGGGTTGGAACTCGGGCGAAAGGTAGCCGATTACACCTGGCCCAAGTACCAAGCGTTTTTCAATGGCGGGGCGCAGTAGTCCAGGTCGAGTCGGCAGCACTCGGTAGAGCACCAATACCGCGAATTCGGGCTTTCCTGTGGTATGATATCCAGCCTCGCGCGATTCCAAGTCGCGAGCGTCGATCGCGTTCGTGCCCTCTCAACCACTCGATTCCAAGGCGTTCTTGGCGATGAAGAAACCCAAATTTGGCGGCGGGTGGCATGCCATCCTATATGCTTGGCGCAAATCGCGCGAAGCTGGCGGCGTGTGGAAAATGTGGAAGGCCATGCGCACCAAGAACGCATGCAAAACCTGCGCCCTGGGAATGGGGGGGCAAAAAGGAGGCATGGTCAACGAAGCCGGTCGGCATTTCGAACTCTGCAAGAAGTCGCTCCAAGCCATGGCCGCCGACATGCAAGGCGCCATCCGGACCGACTTCTGGAGCCTGTACTCCGTGGCCCAACTTCAGGCGTTTTCGCCGCGCGAGTTGGAGTACTGCGGCCGCCTGGTCGAGCCCGTTCTGGTTGAACGTGGCAGCGATTATTACCGGCCCATCTCTTGGGAGGAAGCCTACGACCGCATCGCCCGCCGTTTGCGCGACCTCTCCCCGAACGAAACCTTCTTCTATTTCAGTGGCCGCAGTTCCAACGAAGCCGGATTCTTGCTGCAACTTTTTGCCCGCATGTACGGCACCAACAATGTGAACAATTGCAGTTATTACTGCCATCAGGCCAGCGGAGTGGGGTTGACGAGCGTCACCGGCAGTGGCACCGCAACCATTGTGCTGGAGGACCTGGAACATGCCGATTTGGTGTTTGTGATCGGCGGCAATCCGGCCAGCAACCATCCCCGCCTGATGCGCTCGCTAATGGAAGTTCGCCGCCGGGGCGGCAAGGTGGTGGTGATCAACCCCGCCGTGGAAACTGGATTGGTGAATTTTCGCGTGCCCAGCGATGTGCGCAGCTTGTTGTTTGGCACTTCCATCGCAAGCCTCTACGTTCAACCTCACATTGGCGGCGATCTAGCCTTGCTGCATGGCATTGCCAAGCGGCTCGATGAAATGGGCGCGGTCGATTCGGCCTTTCTTCGGCAGCATTGCCACGGTTGGCCCGAGTTGGCAACCCATTTGCGACAGCTATCGTGGAACGAAATCCACGCAAAGTCGGGCGTGTCGCAGGCCGAAATCGACCAACTCGCGGAAATGTACGCCGCCGCCAAGAACGCGGTCTTTAGTTGGACGATGGGGATTACCCACCATGAACACGGCGTACAGAATGTGCAGGCCATCGGCAACCTGGCGTTGATGCGCGGCATGGTAGGACGGCCCGCCGCCGGATTGCTCCCGATTCGCGGTCATTCCAATGTGCAGGGAATTGGCTCGATGGGTGTGACGCCGCAGCTCAAGCAAGCGGTGTTTGACCGGCTACAACAGCACTTTCAGGTGCAATTGCCCACCACGCCGGGCCTTGACACAATGGCTTGCATGGAAGCTGCCGCGGCCGGCGAAGCCAAGTTGGGAGTGTGCCTGGGCGGCAATCTTTACGGTTCCAATCCCGACGCCAACTTCGCCCGCTCCGCGCTGCAAAATCTTGACACGCTGGTTTATCTCAGCACGACGCTTAATACCGGCCACGCCCATGGCCTTGCCGCGGAAACCATCATTCTGCCCGTGCTGGCTCGCGACGAAGAACCGCAGCCAACGACGCAAGAGTCCATGTTCAACTTTGTGCGGATGAGTGAAGGCGGCCCCGGCCGTCTCGCCGGCCCTCGGGCCGAGGTCGCCGTGATTGCGCGAATTGCCCGCGACGTGCTCGGGATCGACGGCCCGATCGATTGGCAGTCGATGGAGAATCACCAGCGGATTCGCGAGGCAATTGCCCAGATCGTCCCGGGCTTTTCCAAATTGGCACAGATCGACGAAACCAAGACAGAGTTTCAGATCGAAGGCCGCACCTTCCACTCCCCGCGGTTCGCCACGTCGACCGGCAAAGCCAATCTGCACGTGCACGCGCTTCCCGAGTTGGCCGGTGAGGGCGACCAGCTTCGCCTGATGACCGTGCGGAGCGAAGGCCAGTTCAACACGGTGGTCTACGAAGACTACGATTATTATCGCGGCCAAGATCGCCGCAACGTCATCCTGATTCACCCCGACGACATGCAACGGTTGGGGCTCAAGCCCGATCAAAAAGTGACCGTGCGATCCGACACCGGCGCTATGGCGAACATTCTCGTGCGGCCTTATCCCGACATCCGGGCCGGCAATGCCCTGATGTATTACCCCGAAGCCAATGTCCTGGTGCCTCGGTCGGTCGATCCGCAATCGAAGACGCCGGCATTCAAGAGTGTACTCATCACGCTCGAGTCGGCCGTTCCGCAATTCACAAAATAGCGGGCATTCATTAGCGGGCGTTATCGTGTGAGCGGCGTTGGAAATACGCCAAACACGCGGACCGGGGCATGTGGCGGTGACCGACAATCTTCCATTGGCTGCCGCTACCGCAAGGCTCATGCTTCCTTGCTGTCAATCCACGTCATCAACTTGCGGAGTCGACGGCCGACCTGTTCCAATTCGTGGTCGCGTTCGCGGCGGCGGATGGCCTTGAACGTGGGGGCATTGGCCTTGTTCTCCAAAATCCATTCCTTGGCGAATTGGCCCGTCTGGATCTCGTTGAGAATCTTCTTCATTTCGGCCTTGGTTTGCTCGGTGACGATCCGCGGGCCACGGGTATAGTCGCCGAATTCGGCCGTATTGGAAACGCTGTAACGCATGTAGCTGAGACCACCCTGATAAAACAGGTCGACGATCAGCTTCAACTCGTGAAGGCATTCGAAGAATGCCATTTCGGGCTGGTATCCGGCTTCCACCAAGGTTTCGTAGGCGGCCTTGACCAAAGCGCTCACGCCGCCGCATAGCACCACTTGCTCGCCAAACAGATCGGTCTCGGTTTCTTCGGCAAAGGTGGTCTCGATGACGCCAGCGCGTGTGCCGCCAATCCCCTTGGCATATGCCAGACCCAGTTGCTTCGATTCTTCGCTCGCGCCGGGGCTAAGTGCAATCAAGCAGGGAACCCCGCCGCCGCCGACAAATTCGCTGCGCACCAGGTGACCAGGTCCCTTCGGCGCAACCAGCACGATATCCACACCCTGGGGCGCGGCGACTTGGCCAAAGTGGACGTTGAAGCCGTGCGAACACATCAGCACGTTGCCCGGCTTGAGATGGTCGCGAACGTGCTCGCGGTAAATATCACCCTGCACCTCGTCGGGGAGCAGCATGTTAACCATGTCGGCCTTCTTCACGGCATCGGCCACTGGTAGGGGCTCAAATCCATGTTTCACCGCGAGGTCGTAATTCGGGCTCCCTGGCCGCTGGCCGACAATCACCGTGCAACCGCTGTCGCGCAGGTTTTGGGCATGGGCGTGGCCTTGCGAACCATAACCCAAAATGGCAATGGTTTTGCCTTTGAGAAGCGAAAGATCGGCGTCGGTATCGTAGTAAACTTTGGCAGACATGTGCTTTCTTTCAACCTTTATTCCAGCGTGTTCAATCGATAACTGCGGTGCATTTCAACCTTGGCGATGCAAGGCCGACAATGGAGCAACCGCAGGATGGCAGATCCGTTAAAATTACTAATTGACCGTGGCAACTCCAGCCGTTGCAGCCCGCAAAACCGGCGGGGCCGTATGGGTGGGAGCGAGAGAATCGCCCCGACCGCGTTTTCTACGATGTTGCGGTTTCGGCGGTCGCTGATGGAACTTCGGCATCGCGCTCGGGACGGCTGCCGCGAACCATGGCCACTCGGCCGGTGCGGACCAATTCGACAATTCCGAAGGGGCGCATCAGATCGATAAAGGCGCTGATCTTCCGCTCTTGGCCGGAGATTTCGATCATCACCTCGGATCCGCCAACGTCGACGATCCGACCGCGAAAAATTTCGACCAGTTCGCACACCTCGCTGCGTTTTCCGCCCGAGGCCGCCCGCACCTTGATCAACATCAGGTCGCGCTCCACAAAATCGAAAGCGCTGATGTCCGTCACTTCGACAACGGTCACCACCTTCTCAAGTTGTTTGCGCACCTGTTCTAGGAGTCGATTGTCGCCAATAACCACGAATGTCATCCGCGACATCTTCGGGTCTTCGGTCTCGCCGACGGCCAGGCTTTCGATGTTGTATCCGCGGCTCGCCAACATGCCGGAAATTTGGGCCAGCACGCCCGGCACGTTTTGTACGAGGGCGGAAAGTACGTGTCGCATGCATTTCTCCGCAGGAAAATCAAGCCGTGATAATAGTCCGCTGTACCCTGAGTGACAAGGGGCGGTTCGCGCTGCCAGCCAGAACGGCGTTTTGAAAAAATGCCCTGGCGGCGGCCTACCGCCTGCAAGGCTCGGTCGTGGAACGCGTTTTTCACCCTCCAGGCCCCACGCGACTGCCACGTGCTTTCTTGCCCCCCAGTTAAGGGATGCCGAGCAGCTTATGCGTTTGCAGGCTCAACTTCCAGGAAGGATGTCGACGGCAATATTCTTCGGCCGCCACCATGTTGGCGTTGCGGTCGGGGCCATCCATGGGCTGAAGGTAGAAATGCGAAAACGGCAGCGACAACATGTCCGCCGGATCGAGAGTAGGCTGCGGATAAACCAGTTTCAACTCGTCGCCCGATCGTTGCTCCCAGACAGAATTTGCCTTGGGACTGACGCAAATCCAGTCGATACCTGGAGGAGCCGTGATCGTGCCGTTGGTTTCAATAGCAATTTCCAATCCGGCCTGGTGCAATGCATCGACCAACTGCAGATCGAGTTGCAGCAGTGGTTCGCCGCCGGTGCAAACGACATACGGCCGCGACGAAACCTCGGCGGTCGCGGCAGACTGCCGGGTCGCAAACTCAGGCAAATTGGCCAAGAGTTCCGCAATGTTTCGCGGCGGATCGTCCCAGCACCGACGGACGGCGGCGGCTAACTCTGTGGCGGTAGCAAATTTTCCGCCGCCTGCGCCGTCGGTTCCGACAAAGTCGGTGTCGCAAAACTGGCAGATGGCCGCGACGCGATCCGCCTCACGACCGCTCCAGAGATTGCAGCCTGCAAATCGTAAGAACACCGCGGGGCGCGCGGTATGATGCCCCTCACCTTGGAGGGTGAAGAAAATTTCCTTGACGCTGTACGCCATGGGCTAAAACGATTGTCCAATGCCTTGACGGGCAACCCGGCCGCGAATTGCAGCTCACGTTGTTACCCATCTTACTTCAGTTTAGCCTTTGGCGATCTCGTCGAGTACCCAGGGTTTGCGGTACTCCGGTCGCGTGAGGTACTGATTGGCGTCGTTATCACCCACGAAGGTATACGTCTCGCGATCGAACTGCAGCGTACGCCCGGCTCGCCACGAGCAGTTCCCGAGGTGGCACAGCAGGCTTGAGGGGTGTCCGACGGTTTCCAGATCGGCCGCCGGTTTGGCTCGACTGTGCATGCAATCGATAAAGTTTTGCGCGTGGCCTGGATCGTTGTAGCTCGCCTGTTCTTCGTGAACCAATTTGCCCTTGCGATCGAAAGCACGCCATCGCCCATTGCCGATGATCACGTACCCCTCGTCGCCAAAAACGCCGGCTCCTTCCGGTTCGCCTTCCATGTGGTACGCACTCCAAATGCGCATTTCGTAGGTGAGCAGACGGCCTCCGTAGTCGTAGGTTACCATCAGCGTGTCGGGCCATTCCTGGGCATCGTCAAAATAGTATTTTCCGCCCACGGCCGAAATGGTCTTGGGGAACCCCAGCGGCGACTCGCCACGATCTTCGGTTGCCGCCTGCAAAGCCATGCGGGCCAGGTCCAGCCGGTGCACGCCATCGTTGCCGAGGTCGCCCGTACCATAGTCGAAAAACCACCGCCAACTGCCATGGAATCGATTCGGATTGAAAGCCCTTTTGGGCGCAGGGCCAAGCCAGAAATCGTAGTCGACGCCGGCCGGCGGAACGCCGTCGGCCGGATATCCGATCCCTCGCTGCTGGCTGCTCTCCCAGGCCTTGGCGAACACGGCTTTGCCGATATTGCCCGCGCGCAGGTAGGCCAGCAGCGTGGCTACGTGCTTGCCGCTGCGAGCCTGTGTTCCAAGTTGCACAATTCGTTTGTGCCGTCGCGAAACTTCGACCATCGCCCGGCCTTCCAGGGCATTGTGGCCGTCAGGTTTCTCCACGTAAACATCTTTGCCGGCCTGACAAGCCATGATCGTGGGAATGGCATGCCAATGATCGGGCGTGCCAAGCACCAGGGCGTTTACTTGGGGATCGTCCAGCGCGCGACGGAAATCTTTGATGGTTTCGGGCTGGCGACCAATGACTTTGGAGATTTGCTCCGTGCGGCTGCCGAGCACGGTTTCGTCAATATCGCATACGTACTTGACGTCGACCTGCGGAAGGCGAGCGAAGGTGTTGAGCAAACTGTTGCCGCGACCGCGCACACCCGCGACGCAAACCACAACGCGATCGTTGGGAGCAGCCTGGGCCGAGACTCGCGGCGCCAGCGTAACGGCAGCCGCGGTAGCGCCAACCGCGAATTGCGTGGAACGGCCCAAGAATTGACGACGGTCCATACGTGCGATCCTCCGCCGGAATATACAAAGATGCAGAACGCAACGCTCGTGGCGACGCAGCCTTAACGGCCCCCCCAGAATAACGGCCGTCGACACTCAATGCGAGTAGAACAGGACAGGAGAAAGCGGGCTGACGGACGGGGCACCACGGGCAATTGGCAGAGAACACGCTACGGATTCCGGGACGGTAACGTCTAAAGCCATGTGCCTCCAGTGGCCCCGGCGGGTGTCTCTGGTTACCCGACTTCTTCCGCTGCCGATTTCGGTTGAAACAGCGAGCCCAAGGCCGCCCGCAGCTCTTTCATTTTGAGCGGCATGTGCAGCACCTTGCGATGATTGCTTGCCTGGGCGTCGCCTTCCCAGCTTTTCTGCCCTTCGCCCAGCATGAGGATCGCGGGCAAATCACGGCCATGGTCGAAGGCAAGCAGGCGATTGAACGCTTCCAGGGCCGGACGTCCCAGTTCGGGAGTGCTGAACACCATGCAATCGACCAGGTTGGGGTTCTCTTCCAGGCGGGCGAGCGCCCGTTCGGGGTCAATGGTAACGAGCACGCGAAAACCGCTGCGCTTAAGGCCTTCGCGCAGAGCGTTCTGCATTTGGAGGTTGCTTTCCACGACCATCACCGACTGGCTTGGCTCGGACTCCACGGCGGGCCGATGGGCAACCGCCTCTTTGGCACCCAACCGCTCTGCGGCTCTGCGGAGTTCGAGCAGCATTTCCGACGGTCGCTGATAACGCTGGTCGGGATTCAACGCCATCGATCGAATCAGAATTTGCACCAGCGGCGCCGGCACGCCCGACACCAAATTGGGTGGAGCCATGTTGAGAAACCGGCTGCGGGCACCGCGGGCCACGCGTTCCTTGGTTTCGGTAAGCGGCGAGATGCCAGTGAGCAAATGGTAGAACATGCAACCCAGGAAGAAAATGTCGCTCCGCGGATCGTCGCGCGGAGCGCCGGTTGCTTTTTCCAACCCGGCATAGTCCACGGTGCGCACCACCTCGCCAGGTTGCCGGGCGGCGAGGCCAAAATCGGCCACTTTGGCCACTCCCCGGCTGGAGACGAGCACATTCGTCAGTTTTATGTCGCGATGGCTGTATCCGAGTTTGGCCGCGTAACATATGCCGCTGAGCACGTCGATCATCATCAGCGTCGCTTCTTGCGGCTCCAATTTCTTGCGGATTTTGAGAAATTCGCGAAGCGTGTTTCCTTCGACGAACTCCATGGCGAACCAATGGGTGTCGCGCTGGGAAAACACGTCGTAAACGGGCACCACATTCGGATGCCGCAATTTCAACCCAATTTCTCCCTCGCGCAAAAACTGCTCAATGGTTTTTTCGTTTTCACTGTGGCGGGTTCGCAGCAACTTGAGGGCAACGCAGTCACCCACGTCGGGGGTCGAACACCGATAAACGCGGGCAAACGTGCCCGCGCCGCACATGTACAACACCTTGTACTTGCCGTAGAAAAAACCCTGGCGGTAGTCTTTGGCCAGCCGCTCCAATTGCCAGTTGGTCAACAGATTTTGCCGCAACAAAAACTGGGCAATGCTCTCCGTGTCGGAGATGCTCCCCAATTGCGATCGCACGTCTTGTACCTGGTCGCTATTGAGAAGGTTCAGTTCCTGCAATCGCTGCAACAGTTTTTCACCAGACATCGGGACCATGCAGGGCAAGTCCTGGCATGAGGATGTTTCTCTCCAATGGGGAACTTGGCACTGCTCCCTCCGTTACTTCTATCGTAAGAAGGAAGCCCCCCCTCAAGCAACAGCCCAACTGCAACGAGTCGATCCGATTCTCGCCGTTGCAGGGGAGACGCCCCTACGACTACGATGGGGGGAACCTGATCCCAAATACATCAGCCGAGCATTGCTGGCGGAGGGTGCTGCCGCCCGATCTTCAGCACCGATTTCGCCGCCTACCGCGGTCGACCCCGGGGAGACGACCACTTGTTCGATGCCAGCGAACTGCAAACGATTTGTTCGTGCTTTGGCCAGCCTGTCGCCGGCAATCCGACGCAGTACATGATGGAACGGGCCTTCGCCCACCACGATCTCGACTGGCGGTATCTTACCCTGGAAGTCTCTCCAGATTACTTGGGCGACGCCGTTCGCGGCATGCGGGCCATGGGTTTTCGCGGGGGCAACATCACCAAGCCCCACAAGGTGGAAGTCATTCAATACCTGGATGACCTGAGCGAAGCCGCCCGGTTGATGGGCGCCGTCAACTGCATCCTCCGCCAACAGCATCGCCTGTTGGGCGAGAATACCGACGGCAAGGGGTTCGTTCAGTCGCTTCGCGAGGTGGCCAGCCCTGAGGGAAAAAACGTCGTGATTCTGGGTGCTGGAGGCGCAGCGCGAGCCATTGCCGTCGAGCTTGCCCTGGCCGGCGCGGCTACGTTCGAGATTGTGAACCGTTCGGAAACGCGAGGCCAAGAACTTGCGAATTTGTTGACCTCCCAGCTCCAAAAAACCGCCCATTCCGTGCCCTGGCAGCACGAATACGCGGTTCCGGAGGAAGCCGAATTGGTGATCAATGCCACGAGCATTGGCCTGTTTGACCCAGATGCCCGCGTTCCGGTTGTTGAGAATTCGCTTCGATCCGGCCTGGTTGTCGCCGATGTGGTGTTCAACCCTCCGCACACGCAATTTCTCCGCGCGGCACAAGAACGAGGTTGCACCACGCTCGACGGTTTGGGCATGCTGGTCAACCAGGGAGTGATTTCCTTTGAGATTTGGACTGGCATCACTCCCGACGCCGCGATCATGCGCGACGCACTGGAAGAGTACCTGGGAATTTAGCTTCGCTCGGATCGAGCCCTTGCAGTCGTGGCGTGATTGCGAATGCCCAAATCGCCTATTCGTTCGGTGTGCGTGTCGCTGTTGGTCTGGCCGGGTCCCCGGCCGATTCAGGTTTCTTCAAGAGATCGCTCGGTAATGCGATCGCTCCCCCGGTTTATTTAACGCACTGTAATTTATGATTGCCGCGTTCTTGCACTTCTTGGATCGCTACCGCGGTTGGGTTCAAACAGCGGCCTGGATGTTGTTTGCCATTGCCCTGATTTGTTTCACCCAACTCGCGGTATCCGATGCCCCCGAGCGCTGGATGCCCCGTTCCACCCTCGATGCCTGGCAAGTATTCGAGGAACATTTTGACGCGGGCGACAATCTCGGGGTAGCGTTGCATTTTCGCCGGCCGATCGTTGACGACGATCTGCCGCGGCTGAAGGCGCTCCGCCAACAACTCCAGGCCGTGGATGGAATCCGACAGGTATACGACTGCTCGCTGGTAGCCGAACAGATTGAGCAAGTGACCTTGACGGAATTGCTAGCTCGCGAGAATGCCGCGAGGTTCGATGTTTACAACGGCGCCCTCTGGGACAGCCCCGAGCGCGATGACCCCACCCGAACGTTGATGGTGGTGTGCGAACTGGTGTTCCATTCCGGTGAGGACGAATCGGACCCCGACGGCCTGAATGCACGCCGGCGTTACGTGGCGGCCGAAGTCGAACGCATTGTGGCTTCGGAAGAGCAGCACGGCGTTTGGCGCGACGTCGATTTCCACGTGGCTAGCAGCATCACCATGATGCGCGAAATGGAAAAGCGAACTCGCCAGGTTGCATACACGTTCTTGCCAGCCTCGATATTCATCGGGCTTCTCAGCTTGCTGTTCGCTTTCCGCAGTCTCAACGCGGTCTGCGTGGCGGTGATCGGCGGCATTTGGGCGATGGTGCTCGTGCTGGGGTGCCTGGGAGCGATCGGTGGAACATTGGGCGTAGTGACCGTCGCCACTCCCGCCCTGATGTCGGTGGTTGCCATTGCTTCTACCGTACATTTCGCCGCGCACGATGTTGAGTCGCACGAAGCGCATCCACTGCAAGAAATGCCCGGAGTGACAATCGCCGATGCTTCGCATCAGCGGGCGGCGCGACGGCGACAGCGCTGGCAAACCGTGCGGTGGGTGGCCGTTCCTTGTTGCGGGTCGGCCATTACGACCGGCGTGGGATTCCTCATGCTCACCTTCAACGAACTGGAGCCCATTCGCGAACTCGGTTTCCAAATGTTCGCGGGTTCGTTGCTGGCATTCTTGGGAGTGTTCTTCGCCACGCAATGGATTCCCATTCACCGCACATACCCGGGCCGCTGGCTCACGTCCGCCCGCCTGGCCGATCTGGCCGAGGCATTCACCACCAGACCGCGCGGACTGGTGATCGCCTTTGTCACCCTGGTGGCGGCGTTGACGTTTTTTGCCTGGCCGAGGCCCAAGGGCGAAACATTCGGGCTGTATGTCGACGCCGATCCATTCTCCTTCTTTTCGGACGACCAGCCCATCAAGGTGGCCCTCGACCACTTCGAACAGCGAAAATTCGCGGTTTACCAACTGGAAGTGATCCTGGTTCCGAAAGAACCGGCGCCCACTCCACTGCTTCCGACGGGAGGGAGCCCCGCTTTCGAGCGAAATTGGGCCGCGGGCCGACAGTTTGCGAAGAATTTGGAGAACCTGCCCGAGTTGGGAGTGATCCGAGTGCTCTCCACCATTTCTTTCCGGGAACGGTTCAGCCAGTTGTTGCAGCGGTTTTCGCAAGAAGGGCAGGTCAGCGAATCGCTGCTCAGCGATAGCCCCAGGCTGGCCAGCGCGCTTGCGCTGAATCAAACCTTTCAGGCTTGGAATACCGACAAGCAAGATCAAGGGACGATGCGATTCACGCTGGTGTCGCTGAATGGTCCCGCAGGATTTGGGCCGCTGGTGGAGCATGTGAAGCGACTGCTGCCGCACGACCAATTCCATTGCCACATGGCCGGCAGCGTGATGCAAAACGTCGATCTCTCTCGCGGTTTGGGCAAAGGCATGCTCTACGGTTTGGGAACTTCATTCTTGGTTATGGGGCTGGTTTGCGTGGCGCTGTTCCAGTCGTGGCGTCTGGCGACACTGGCTATTCTCCCCAATCTGTTTCCGGTGCTGTTTGTGTTCGGAGTCATGGGGCTCGCCAAAATCCCCATCAGTTCGGGCTCGGCCATGGTGGCTACCATTGCGTTGGGGATCGCGCTCAACGACACCATTCACTTCATGTTGCACTATCGCCTGCGAACCCGTGTGCAACGATTGCCGGTGAAGGTGTCCGTGCGACAAACGCTGGAACACGTGGGAAGACCCCTCGTGTGGACATCGCTGGTCCACATGGCCGGTTTCGCCATTTTTTTGCTGACGGACTTTATCCCCTTGTTTCAATTTGGCCTGCTATCCAGCATGGCGATGTTCGCCGCGCTGATCGGAGATATGATCTTGCTTCCCAACCTGCTGCTGGTATTCGACCGCGTGCCGCAGCGCGAAGATTAATGTGCCCGTTCTGCCAGACCACCTCGCCGCCGGTTAATCGGCTCATTCATGATTTGGAGATTCCGGCTCGGGCAACAATATCTGCTGCAGCCGCTGAATGGCTCGACCCCACAGCATTTGCGCCGCCGGCCGGCTGCGATTCATTCTGGCGGCCACTTCATCGAATGGCAGCCGCTGCAAGTTCCGCAGTATGATCACCTCGCGGTGGTCGGGCGAAAGCTGGCTGAGCGCTTCCGCCAGTTGCAGTTCTTCGTCTCGGCGAATCGCCTGTTGGCTGGGGGACGGATCGGCGGCGGCCGGCTCGGGCGCCGCGCGTTGTTGCGAGTTGTCGCGGGCTCGCTGGTCGAGCGAAACCTCGCGGGCCGCGTTGCGTTTGGCCGCCACGCGATATCGCCGTACGAAATCGGCCGCGTTGCGGGTGAGTATTCGACGCAGCCAGGCCAGCCATTCGCCGCCGGTTTCGCCCGAAAACCGGTCAAAGTCGCGATGTGCCTCCAACATGGTTTGCTGCACAATGTCCGAGGCGTCGACCTTGGCCTTAAGCCAGCTTTCCACCTGGCTGCGGGCGAGGATTCCCAGGTACCGCTGGCAAAGCTGGAACAGCCGATCACGCTCTTCCATGTTGCCTGCCTTGGCGGCGGCCAGCAACTCCATCAGCAATCGCGAACTGTCGTGATGATCAGAATTCATGCAGCACGCGGCCCCGGTGGAAAAGCATTTAACAATTTGCGACGAACAAGACTTTGTTGGTGCTACGAATGCTGTCCATTGCGATAACCATTGCGTCGCTGTCCGCTATTGTTGGCGGCGGGGCGGGGCGGGGCAGTCAGTAACCGCAGGTTGCCGGGTCCCAAGAGTTCGTCCACGCGCCGCCGCATTTCCGTGGTGAGTTCTAGCCGCATCCCTTCGCATTGCAGGTGCGCTCGATGACCATCAGCCAAATACAGCAGCAATTGCAGGCTGTGCTCACCAGGGTAGCCACGCAAGATCTCATAGAGCTGCTGAATTTTTTCCGGACCGTGTTGGGTTTCATCGTACCGGATGCGCACGCCGCGGGTGTAGCGGGCGTCGAGTTCGTTGAGAGGGATCAGTTCGTTGACGATAAAGTTGGCGTCGTCGCTACCTGGCCGTTTGTCGATAGCGCCGCGGACAAGTAAGATCGCCTCCGGTTGAACCAGGTGCCCATATTCGGCGAACTGCTCGGGCCAAATAATTGTGCGCATGATGCCTGCGGTGTCTTCCAGATCAAACATGGCGTACTTGGTTGCGGTTTGCCCCGGGCGCGGGTTCTTGGTGTGCGAGAACTTGATTGCCGAGAGCATGCCCCCTAAATATGCCTCGGTGCGATGGCTCAGCGCCGCGGCTTCCACCGTGCTGTGCGACCGATACAGGTTGAGTTTCGCCTCGTGCTCGGCCAACGGATGGCTGGAGAGGTAAAACCCCAAAACTTCTTTTTCGGCGGCCAGTTTCTGGCGTTCATCCCACTCGGGTTGATCGGGGAATCCGGGGGACGACTTGCCACCGGCGGCCGCTGGTTCATCTTCGTCTTCAAACATGTCGAACATGTTGGTTTGGCCCGAGCGGCGATCTTTCGCGGCTGCCTGCCCTTGTTGCAGGGCTCGCTCCACGGCCGCCAGGCATTGCGACCGGCGAATTCCGGTATGGTCGAATGCGCCGGCTTTGACCAGGCTTTCGATCGAACCGCGATTGCACAAGGCAGGGTCCACCCGTTCGCAGAAGTCAAACAGATCGCGGAACGGGCCGTCCTTTTCGCGGGCCGCGGCCAGCGCCAAGGCGGCGCCTTCGCCGCAGCCTTTGACGGCCGTCAGGCCAAACAGGATTTTGCCGTCTTCCACGGCAAAGTCGGCAAACGAACGATTCACGTCGGGCGGAATCACCTCGATGTTCATCCGGCGGCAATCTTCCAAGTGCTCGACCAGCGAATCCTTGGTCTTGAAGTTGCGCCCGGCGATGTCTCCCGAAAGCAACGCTGCCATAAACTCCACGGGGTAATGGGCCTTGAGATAGGCCGTCATGTAGGCGATTTTGGCGTAGGCCGTGCTGTGCGACTTGTTGAAGCCGTAGCCGGCAAACTTCTCGATCATTTCAAACAGTTCGATCGCCTTGTTCTTGTCGAGTCCCTGAGCTTGCGCTCCATTGAGAAACTCTTCGCGAAATTTGGCGATCATGGGCAGCTTCTTCTTGCTGATCGCCTTGATGCAGGTGTACGCGTTCGAGAGTTGAATGTTTCCCAAACGGTTCAAGATCCGCATCACCTGTTCCTGGTAGACCATCACGCCGTGGGTTTCGGCCAGGATTTCTTCCATCACTGGATGCGGGTACGTGGCCTCTTTGCGGCGGTGCTTCACCTCGATGTAGTCGTCAACCATGCCGCCTTCCAGCGGACCCGGTCGGTAAAGCGCGGCCGTGGCAATAATGTCGCGAAAGTGGTCGGGCTTCATCCGCTGCAGCAAATCGCGAATTCCGCCGCTTTCGAGCTGGAAAATGCCCTTTGTTTCGCCACGTTGCAGCAAGGCAAACGATTCTTTGTCGTCAAGCGGAAACTCTTCCGGATCGATGTCCTGTCCGGTGGTTTGTTTGATGAAGTTGACCGCCTTGGAAAGGATGGTCAAATTGCGCAGACCCAAAAAGTCCATCTTCAGCAGACCGGCGGCTTCTACGTCGCCCATCGCCCACTGGGTGATGACTTCTTCCTTTCCCTGCACCCGCTGCAGCGGCACGTATTCATCGAGCGGGCGGTCGGCGATCACCACCGCCGCGGCGTGGGTGCCCACGTTGCGGGCCAGGCCTTCTACTTTTTGCGCCAAATCGAGCAATTCGCGGATTTCACCATCGCTGTCGTATGCTTTCTTGAGATCTTCGCTTTTCTCCAGCGCCTGGCCAATGGAAATGCCCAGTTGTTCGGGCACCATCGCCACCACGGCATCGACACGCGGGATCGGCATGCCCAGTGCCCGGCCCACGTCGCGAATCGCGGCCCGAGCGGCCAGCGTGCCAAATGTGCCGATCTGCGCCACGTTGGCTTCGCCGTATTTTCGCTTCACATAGTCGATCACCTCGCCGCGGCGATCTTTGCAAAAATCAATATCGATATCGGGCGCTTCCAAACGACTGATGTCCAAGAATCGCTCGAACAGCAGGTCGTACTTGATCGGGCAGACGTGGCTCAGCTTGAGCGCGTAGGCCACAAGCGACCCCACGCCCGAACCGCGGGCCGTGCTGGGAATCCCCTGTTCGACGGCAAACCGCACAAAATCCCAAACAATGAGAAAATAGTTGGGAAAGCCCAGCGTGCAGATCACGTTGAGCTCGCGGTCTAACCGTTCCAACACCAGGGGGGCCAGTTCGCCGCCGGGGCACATTTCCTCATTGTTGGCATAGCGCTCCTTCAAACCTTGCACGCACAATTCGCGCAGATAGTCGCCCGGCGTTTTCTCGGCGGGAACTTCAAATGACGGAAAGTGTCGTTTGCCCAACTCCAGTTCGATATCAACGCTGTCGGCGATCAACTGCGACTGCTTGAGCGCCTCAGCGTGCCTGGGAAACGCCGCGTACATTTCTTCCGGAGTGCGAAGATGGAATTGATTCCCTTCCATCTTCATGCGGTTGGCGTCGGTGCGGAACTTGCCCGTGTTGACGCACAACAAAATGTCCTGGGCTTCGGCGTCCTCTTGATTGACGTAGTGCGCGTCCGAAGTGGCCACCAAGGGCAAACCGAGCCTTTGGGCCACATCGATGGCGCCCTCCATCGCCATGCGTTGAATTTCCAGATGGTTGTTCTGGATCTCGATGAAATAGCGATTGCCAAACAAGCGATGGAACCAGGCGGCAATTTCCTGGGCCTCTGCGAGGTTGACCTCGGGATTCCCCCCCTTGAGGATGGCGCGGCTAAACTCGCCCGATACGCAACCGCTCAAGCAGATGATGCCTTCGTTGTATTCCGCCAGCAGTTCGCGATCCATCCGCGGCTTACGGTAGAACCCCTCGAGAAAAGCCTTGGACGACAGCTTGATCAGGTTGCGAAACCCGGTGCGATTTTGCGCCAGCAAAGTAAGATGATAGGAGCTTTCCCCCTGTTCCTTTTGGAACCGGCTCGCTGGGGCCACGTACGCCTCGATGCCCAAAATTGGATTGATGCCCGCGTCTTTTGCCGACCGGTAAAAATCGAGTGCCCCGTACAGGTTGCCGTGATCGGTGAGCGCCAGGGCGTTCATGCCCGATTCTTTGGCTTTGCGAACCAGCGCCTTAATGGGGCTGGCGCCGTCGAGCAAGCTGTAATGGCTGTGGCAGTGCAAATGGACAAAAGGGTTCTCGCTCATGGCGGCGAATGATCCTCGGATATGCGTGCGTTCCTTGCAGGTTCGATCGATGGCGATTTTACCATGCTAGCACCCTCGGCGTGAGTGGGCGAAACGGCGTCTGGCGGCAAACGCCATCAGCCACACGACTTGGAACGATCGGCTCGACCTCCTGGTTTCGCCACCGCCGTGCAAACAAGAATTCCTGGAGCACCGTTGCGGCTCGTCTTTCGTTGCCCAAATCCGCTCTAGGGCAAATGCAGCGATGTTGTTAGAATCCCGCCCCCGCCGCATGGTAGCGGTACGCAAATCACTTCACATCGGAGAGGATGCCGATGTCCCGACGCGACTGTTGGCTCATTGCTGGTGCCTATTGCCTCATGGCGGGCTGGCTCGTTTCCCCAGCCGCCGGCCAGTTCGGTCCACCGGCTAACCAGGGCAGTCCGCGGCCAAATACGCCCGGCTTTAACCCCGGAACCCCTGCGCCTGCTCAATCCCAAGCGATGCAACCGCAGGGCAATCCTCCCTACTCCAATCAGCCCAGCTATGGGCAGCCCCTCCAGGGCCAGCCGCCTTATGGCCAGCCAGGAGTCGCTCCGCCCGCCGGCCAGCAGCCTGTTCAGGCGACAGGTGGGGGCAACTCGCAGCAGTTTGCCCGACCTCGCCAGCAGGTGCCGCTGCCTCCCCAATCGCGGGCGCCATTTGAGCTTTCTCAGGCCGAATTCGATCAACTCTGGTCTGCCCTCAAGGCGTGGGAAGCCGAAAGCGACAAGGTGGAAATCATGCGATGCAAGCTGTTGCTTTGGGAATACGATGGCGTTTTCAACAACGGCAAGCCGCCGGTGCGCGAAGGCGATCTCCAATATGCCAAGCCCGACAAGGGGCTCTATCGCATGCTCGATGTGGACGGCAAGAAATACACCGACCACTGGCTTTGCGATGGTCGCTCGGTCTTTCAATACGACTACGACGAACAGAAACTCACCGAGTTCACCTTGCCTCCGGAATTACAAGGCCAAGGGATTTCCAATGGCCCCATGCCCTTCTTGTTTGGCGCCAAGGCCGACCAAATGCTCAAACGGTATTTTCTCCGTGTGGTCACGCCCGCGAACCTTGCCGACAAACAAGTCTGGATCGAAGCTTATCCTCGCTATCAACAAGACGCCGCGAATTTCAAACGGGCGACGGCCATCCTGAACAAAGACGGCATGCGGTTGTTCGCCGTCGAACTTTACGCCACGAATGGCAAGAGCCGCACCGTCCACCAGTTCGACAAGGTTGTCATCAACGACCGTTTGAATTTCATTCGCGGTAGCGACTTCGAAGGCGTTTTGCCACGCGGTTGGACCAAAGTGGTCAATCCCCAGGGCAATCCTTCGGGTCCACCACCTGGAACCCCTACCGCCCAGCGGATTGACCCGCCACAAGGCCCTCTTCCTCCACGGTAACTGCCCTGGATGCAATGTCCCACGAACCGCCGCGCCCCGGGTGATCGATAGCCCCCGGAATAGATCTCCGTTCGCCTGGCACCAGCCCCGTCTTAGGTGCACGAACTTCGGACCAGGGACGTCTCGCTACGCTTATTGGCGCTTGGATTGGGCTCCGCGCCAACGCCGCCCGACGCCAGCCAAAACGAACAGTTGCTACAGCAGTCGTGGGCGTTGAACCGCGATTTGCACGCCAGGGCAGGGAACCGCTATATTGGGGAGCGATTTGACGCCCATGGCGGGTGCGACCAGTTGCAAAGGCAATCCACGGGTTCCCCGCCTACGATTCATCCGTGTGGCGATCATTGCGCCTTTCTTTGCAATCGTCCACAAAGCATGGCGTCAGATATCCATCGAACCGTTTCTCCCGGGAAAACCGTCTCTTTCGAGCGCAGCGAAGCGCTGGTATACCAATCATGAAGTTGCGACTGGGTGTCGTCGGAACCGGAGAAGTTTGGGAGAAACGATATCGGCCGGCTCTCCGAGCGCTGGCCGATCGCTTCGAACTGCGTGCCGTTTGCGAACCTGTGGGTTTGCGGGCAACCCAAGTCGCCCGAGAATTCAATGCTGCGGCCGTCGACGGTTTTCGCCACCTCGTTCGTCGCGAGGATGTGGACGCCATCATGGTGCTTTCACGACACTGGTTTGGAATGCTTCCCATCCTGGCAGCGTGCGACGCCGGAAAGGCCGTTTATTGTTGCGACGGTTTAGATCTGGACTTGCCGACGGCTGATCGGATCAAGCAGCGGATCGAGTCGGCCGGCGTGGCGTTCATGGCCGAGTTTCCTCGTCGACATGCGCCTGCGACCCTTCGCCTGAAGGAATTGATCGCGACGCGACTTGGCTCGCCGCGATTGTTGTTCGCCCATTTTCGCAAGCCGGTCGACACCCCTTCGCGAAACGGACGGCCACTACCGTGCGGCGTGGGACAGGATTTGGCAGAATTGGTGGACTGGTGCCGGTATGTGGTGGACCGTGATCCCACGTCGATTGTGGCCTCGGCGCATGCGGCACAGCCGGGGAATTTCGACGGCGACTATCATGCCTTTAGCGTAGAATTCGCCCTGCCGGACAGTCCTCGCGATTCGGCCCTGGCGCAGATCAGTTGCGGCAACTATCTTTCGTCCAACTGGCCCGAGGCCATTAGTTTTCGGCCGCCCGCGGCCCTGCAGGTGGCATGCGAAAATGGGATCGCCTTTGTCGACTTGCCTTCCACAGTGGTCTGGTTCGACAACGCCGGGCGGCACATGGAATCGCTCGACAGCGAGCGGCCGGTGGGGGAAACGTTGTTGCTGAGCTTCTATCGTCAGGTGACCAGCCTGGTGCGAAACTCGGCTGGTCTGGAGGACGCCTTTCGGGCCATTCGCGTAGTGTCTGCCGCCCGAACCAGCATCTTGGAAGGCCGGAGGGTTCCGATTCAATTCTAGTTCCTACCGCCGCTCCCTCCGGTTCGCGGTGCCAGCGAGAAGTCCGCCATGCCATCTCTGCCGATGGCAGTCAAATTGTGCTCGGCATTACCTTGTGGAACTTTTCTGGAAGAACCGCCTCGCATGAATCAAGATCCCAGCCGCCTGAAGTGGATGCTTCTCTTGGAAGGCGCGGTGATGATCGTCGCCGGATTTATCGTGGCCCTGCTGCCGCTGGAATTTGTGAAAGCGGTGTCCATCTTGCTTGGGATTGGATTATTGGCGCTGGGCGCCCTTGGTCTCTTCCGAACCGTGCAAAGCCGCTATGGAAATGCCGGCCGCATGGCGCCAAGCTACATCGGGCCGATCCTGGCCATCCTGGTGGGCTTGTTGCTGGTGATCAATCCCATGTCGCTTCCCAAATTGCTGATCGTCATCCTGGGCGTATTCCTGCTTGTGCTGGGTGTGGTGCAATTTCTCGTGGGAATGGCGTTCGGGCGGGGGCCTCGGGGCACATCCATTAAGTTCTCTGGAGTCCTCGGGGTCGTGCTGGGAATCGTAATTTTGCTGGTTCCCGCTGCCGCCATTTGGCTGTTTGCCCTGTTTGTCGGCGTCAACCTGGTGTGCAACGGCGTGGTCACGCTAATGGCGGGATGGCGATTGCGGACGGCCGCCGACTGAACCGATGGAATCAGTTATAAGGTCAGCCTTAGCCCAGATCGGCCTGATGCGGCTGTCAGAGGCAGCGTTGGGGCAAACCCCGCCGAGCCGAATAATTTGCCAAGTTTAGCAAACGCTTCGGCTGGGGCCGTCACATTCGTTCATAAAGGCGAGCCCTGCGTTGCCATTCCCGGCCCACCGGCGTCTTCTGAAAGAGGGTCGCTGCTGACTTTCAAAACCCCGAGGCCGCCGAACGTGTGCGACCGGAATTCAAGTCATGTTCGCGGTGCTCAATGGGAGTCGGCTGCGGCAGCCGCGCGCTGGGCAGCTAACCGCATTTTTTCCCGAGATCGGCTGAGCAACGAGCCAACGCTATTCTCGGGAATGTTCATCGCGGCGCTGATTTCGCGATACGATTTGTCTTCCAGATGATACAACCGCACGGCCTGTTGCTCATGGTCGTTTAGTTCGGACAGCAAACGCTGAACTTCCTCGCGATCAGCGATGCGTTCGACAGGCTGCACCTCAGGGTGTTGAGCAGCGGCATGAACGCGAGCTGCTGCATCGTTCTTAATATCCGAAGGGATCGAGCGACGGCGGAGCAATTCGCGAACGACTACGCGGCGAGATACCACCGCCAGATAAGTTGCTAAGCTGCATTGGCGGCGGAAATGCCTCAACAAGGCAAAGTCATCCTTGATGATCTCAAGCAAGACTTGGGCACTCAAATCGTCTCGGTCTTCCGGAGAAACCCGCAACGATTTGGCACGGGCGACATGATTGATGACATGCACCACCAACCCGAGGAATCGGTCAACGAAGTCCTCCCACGCTCGGGCTTTACGTGCGATGCATCGCTCAAGTAGATCACGATCAATGTCTGACAGCGCCACTGAGTTTCCCCTTTACCGTGCAGGAACCACGGGGGCGATTCCATGCAAATGACCGACATTGCCAGATTGGGCAGTCGATCGTCCCCGGCAGGCGGTTCAACTTTCCCCTCGACGATTCGATTTTACGCAGGAACTCGAAATGAGGCAATATTTTAGCGATCTCTTGCCCAATTTCAGTCTCCCAACCGCGGCCTTGCTAGCACTCGCCGTTGAAGAATTCGAATTCGCCGTTGCTTATCCTGCCAACGGATGATGGACACCTGGGAAGTCGACCAAGTCCCCTTCCATCTAAAAACCCCGCCGTGTTCGCCGGTGTCGCAATTCTCTCGGAAGTAAAGCAAATGAGGCAAAATCGGGCTTCCGCCCATTTCGCATCGAGCAATCCCAGCGATATATTGCGTACGATGCACTTGGTATTTCAATGCAGATAAGGAGCAGAGATTCGGCGATGTTGGCCAAGGATATAAAGCCCGGAATGATCATGGTTTTCGAGTCAGCACCCTGCCTGATCGAATCGGTGACGGTTCAGTCGCCCTCGGCACGCGGCGGGGCAACATTTTACAAATACCGGGCGAGAAATGTGATCTCGAAGCAAAAGGTCGATATCACCCTCCGCGGTGGGGAGAGCCTGAACGAGGCTGACTTCTCTCGGCGCGAAGTGAAACTGATGTATTCCGATGCCACCCATGTCCATTTTCTGGACCAAGAAGACTACAACCAACTCTCACTGCCCAAGGCTGACATCGAGGAAGAATTGCGCTGGCTGCGCGAGGATCAAGAAGGGGTTTTGGCCCTGATCTATAACGACGAGTTCGTTGGCGTGCAGCTTCCAACCACCGTGGAACTTAAGGTTATCGAGTGCGATCCGTACGTGAAGGGCGATTCGGCGACCTCGCACACCAAACCGGCCAAGCTGGAAACCGGCGCCGTGGTGCAAGTGCCAGGCTATTTGGAATCAGGCGAGGTGATCAAAGTGGACACGCGCACCGGGCAATTCATTTCGCGCGCCTGAGTCGCCGCAAACTCCTGGGCCTGCAAGACTGCGGAAGGCGACTGGGGAAAAATCCCCACCAACTACCTTGGATGGGGGGACGCCAAACGATACGATTGCCAATTATTCTGGGGTAGGGCAAGAATTGTCGTTTGGGAAAGCTGAGCATGGTTGCTGGGTTGAGGGTAATGTTGAAACCTCGCCCATTGCTCCCAGGATCGCTCTTGGTGCGGTGCAGCGCAAACCCAACGATGAAGGTGTCTTCGTAGCGGGTTGAATCTTCCCTAGTGCGCGGTCCGGCATGTTCCAGCGACTTGGCCAGTTCGTGGTACGACGTCGGCTGCTCGTGATAGGCAGTTGGCTCGCGCTGGTCGTTTCACTTCGGATGATCGCGCCCCGCTGGGATGCCGTCACCCAAGACGGCGATCTGGCCTACCTTCCAGCCCATGCCGCCAGCGTCCGCGGCGAAAAGCTCCTGGCCGAGGCGTTTCCCGAAGAACGACAAAAAAGCCAGTTGGTCGTGATTGTGGAACGCCTCGACGGCCCGCTCCATTTTCACGGATCGGCGGCAGCGCCGCCCGACGCGCCCCCCGCGGTTTCGGGAATATCGCCTTCTCAATCAAATCCGCCAGGCTCCGGCGAGATCCTGGAGGCGGTCACCGGCAATTCGGAGAACTTGCCTGCCGACCACTCGCCCGCAACCGCCGCGCAAGCCGCCGTGGAAAAGGTGTCCCACGTGGACCGCCCCTTGAGCGATGTGGATGTTTTCCAATTGTTGGAAAAGAGTTTGCGAGTGGTGCTCGCCGACCAACCTCAGTTCATCGATATCTGGTCGGCTCGCGCGCCCGAGGCGAACGAAGAAGAACGCAAATTCAAAATGGTGGTCGCTGATCGCTTGCGCAGCGAGGACGGCCAGGCAGGCCTGGTGTTGATCCAACTCTCGACCGAATTCATGGCCACGGCCAATATAGCGGTGCTTGATCGCGTATTGGCGGTTCTCGACGAAGTTCGCAGCCTGCCCAACTTTCCGCACGAGCAGCTCAAGCTGGGCGTGTGTGGCTCAGCGGCCGTGGGTGCCGATATGCTCACCGCGGCCAAGGAGAGTATTCGCCGAACCGAAGTGACCACGGTGATCCTGGTCGTGCTGATCCTGCTGTTGGTATATCGGGCGCCGCTGCTAACCATTGTGCCTCTGGTTACCATTTTGGCTTCGGTGCTCGTGGCCTGCGATCTGGTGGCCCTGCTGGCGCAATTCGCCGATTCCAGTGGCGCGTTCGAGTTCAAAGTATTCAAGACCACGAAGATTTTTATCGTGGTGATCCTATTCGGGGCGGGTACCGACTTTTGCCTGTTCTTGATTTCGCGGTTTCGCGAAGAACTGCGACTCGGCGCTGCACCGTCCGACGCTTCGGCAACTTCGCTGGCTAAAGTGGGCGATGCCTTGGCGGCCAGCGCGCTGACCACGGTTGGCGGACTGGCCATGATGGCCTTCGCCGACTTTGGCAAGTTTCGCTTCAGCGGTCCGGCGCTCGCCCTGTGCCTGGCGGTAGCGCTTGTTGCGAGTTGTACGTTGGCGCCCGCGATCATCTCCATTCTGGGGAAGCGGGTCTTCTGGCCGTTCCAACTGGATTCGGTGCAAGAGCACGGGCGTCGCCGCACGCTCTTTTGGCGTTGGGTGAGCCGCCGCGTAACGGTGCGGCCGGGTTGGATTCTGCTGGCCTGTTTGCTACTGCTGGGGCCATTCGCGTATCGCGGTTTGTTTATTGAGCCGTCGTACGATCTGTTGGAAGAGTTGCACGCGGAACGTCCCAGCGTACGCGGCACCCAAATGCTGTACCGACATTTCGACCGCGGAGATTCCGGGCCCGTCACCGTGATTGCCCTGCGGCCGCAAAGCAACTTTCACAGCATTGCTGGCGAAGATGCTATTTACGAGCTCACCGAGTACCTGTCGCAGATCGACGGGGTGGCCCGCGTGCGCAGCCTGACGCGTCCCTTGGGCGAAGCCCCCAAGGAATTTGGCCTGATCGGGGCAGGAGTTCAGGAAGGCCGTCAAATGGCGGCGGAAAAGCACTATGTGAGCGATGCCGACCGATTCGACGGCAAGGTTGCTCGCTTTGACGTGGTCTTGGAGCACGATCCCTTTTCACCACGCAGCGCCGCGCTTTTGGCCCAAATCAAGCAGTCATTGAACGCCCTCGCTCACCCTCGGAGCGAAATTGGGACGCCCTCGACGCCGCCAAACGTGTCGGGGCTCACGGCGAATGTGGAGCTGCTTCCGGTTGCCTTGAACACGCAAACGGACTGGAATTGGCAGGGAGAGTGGCGCGGCGCCACCTTCGAATACCTTGGCGCCACCGTGGCCACTGACGACTTGCGAACGGTCACGACCAGCGACCAGCGCCGAATTCAGGTATTGTGCGTCGTCGCGGTGTTGGTGGTGCTGTTGGTGATCCTGCGTCGCCCTCTACTATGCGTGTATCTCATTCTCAGCGTGGTGTTCAGTTTCTTGGTCGCCATCGGCGCAACGCAACTGCTGTTCGAAGCGATTTACGGCGACAGTTTCAGCGGCTTGGACTGGAAAGTGCCGCTGTTCTTGTTCGTCATTCTGGTCGCGGTGGGCGAGGACTACAACATCTATCTGGCCACCCGCGTGTTTGAAGAACAAAAGAAATTCGGCCCCCTAGGGGGACTCAGGGCAGGCATGGAACGAACCGGGGGAATCATCACCAGTTGTGGGCTGATCATGGCTGGCACCTTCATTTCCATGATGACCGGCTCGCTACGCGGCATGCTCGAATTGGGGTTCGCCCTCAGCCTGGGCGTCCTGCTCGACACTTTCTTGGTGCGCACGATCTTGGTGCCCGCTTTCTTGGCCCTCGTGCTCCGCTGGCAGCATGCGCGCAGCGTCTAACGCGGTGGCAATGCCTTCACGGTGTTGCGGAAAATGCGAGACCAGGCACATCTGGATTGTGGCAGGGCGGCGAGCAATTCCTTTAGGCCAATTGAATTGACCATCCCGGTGCTCCGTGGCGCCGTACCGATGGACGACTTGGCGTACTCCGGCGGCATGCGCTTGCAAACCTCGGCAACCGCTTCTAGCATCGTAGTCATCCGCAAGATTTGGAAGATTGCTTAAATGCGGCAACCGACCTGGTCTGGCAACATGGTCGCGGCGGTTGCCGGTGATCCCGCCGCTGAGACGTCCCCCCCCTGGTCATTCAGTTTTAGTCACAGGCCTAACCACGATGCTGATTTTTGACGCCCACCTCGACCTGAGCATGAACGCGATTGAATGGAATCGCGATATCACCAAACCTGCCAGTGAAATTCGCCAGCGCGAGCAAGGGCGGAACGACAAAGTGGACCGCGGCAACAACACCGTCAGCTTACCCGATATGCGGCGGGGACACGTGGGACTGTGCGTCGCCACGCAAATTGGCCGATACGTAAAACCCGGCAATCCTCTCCCCGGTTGGACCAGCCCCGCCATCGCGTACGCCATGACCCAGGCCCAGCTTGCCTGGTATCAGGCAATGTGCGAAGAGGGCCAAATGACGCACATTACTGATGCCGTCGGCCTCAAGCGGCACCTGGAATTGTGGTTATCCGACCCCGGCCCCGATACACCGATTGGCTTTGTCCTGAGTCTGGAAGGCGCCGATTCCATCCGCTCGCCCGAGCACCTGCAACGGCACTGGGACCAGGGACTGCGAGCCATTGGCCCGGCGCACTACGGACCCGGAACGTATGCCCAGGGCACGCACGTGGAAGGATCCATCGGCGACATCGGCAAAAAGTTTCTCCGCGAGATGGAGCGGATCGGATTTATTCTCGATGCCACGCACTTGTGCGACACCAGCTTTTGGGAATCGATGGACAACTTCGGCGGACCGGTTTGGGCCAGCCATTCCAACTGCCGGGCACTGGTGCCCGATCAGCGGCAATTCGCCGACGATCAGTTGAAAGTTCTCATCGACCGCGGGGCCGTGATCGGCGCGGCGCTCGATGCCTGGATGATGGTGCCAGGCTGGATTCGCGGCAAGACCACGCCGCAAGAGGCCGGCGTGCGGCTGGAACACATGGTCGACCATATGGACCACGTGTGCCAACTGGCAGGCAATAGCCAACACAGCGCGATTGGCACCGATCTGGATGGCGGTTACGGACGCGAACAATCGCCAGGTGATCTGGATACCATCGCCGACCTGCAGCGCGTGCCCGAGTTGCTCGACAAGCGAGGCTACAAGCAAGAGGACATTGAAAACATTTGCCACCGCAACTGGGTCCGGTTTCTGCTCAAAGCGTGGGAAGGCAAGTAAGCGAGCCGCGCAAACATTTGCCGCTGATTGCCCACCGCAGCGCAAACGAAGAGCGAGCCGTTGTCGTCGCTTGGTTCGCGACCGATATTGCCCTGCCGCCAGTTGGAACGGGCGTCAACCGTTCGCCGCCGCCGGGCGATCCATTCGCCCGGAGCTTAAATCAGCGGAAACAGCATCGCTCCCAGCATCGTCACCACCAGCCCCACGACGCCCATCAACGCCGTCATGGGGCTGAGGGTTTTCAGCGTTTCGCCTTCGGTCATGCCGCTCATTTTGCAAATGACCCAAAACCCGCTGTCGTTCATCCACGCAAACGGTTTCGATCCGCAGCCAATGGCCAGTGCCAGATACACGCGGTGATAGCCCACATCGGGCATACCAGCCAAAATGCCCGCCGCGGTAATCATGGCCACGGTTGCGGAACCCTGTGCCGTGCGAATCAGCGTGGTAATGCCGAACGCCAGCGGCAAAATCAGCAGCGGGCTTTGCGCGGGACTGGCCTCGGCAATGAGTTCGCCAATGCCCGTTTCCTTGAGCATGGTGCCAAAGGCTCCTCCAGCCGAGGTGATGAGGATGATCACTCCGCCGCTGGCCAACGCCGCTTGCACGTCTTTGGCGATCACTTCCTTGCTGGCCTTCTTCACCATCACCAGCGTGAACAGCGCCACCGCGGCCGACAAAATCAAAGCAATGTTCTTGTCGCCCAGCACCCGAACGATCCACTGCACATCGGCGGAAAGGTCCAATCCCGATATCTTGGGATCGACCGCCGTGGCGCCTCCGATCAGCACAATTGGCAACAGAATTGGCAACAGTGAAACCCATAGCGGCGGCAATTCGCTCGCATCGCGATGGGCTGCTTTTTCCAAGTCTTCCAGGCGGGCGTCCTCGGAATCGCGCAGCGGAATCTCCCACCGCCGGTTGGCCCATTGTGCATAAAAGTATCCAAAGGTGCTGGTGAACAGGCCAACGCAAGTCCCACCGATCATCATGGCGCCAATACTTACCCCCAATTGCTCGGCCACGACCAGCGGGCCGGGCGTCGGAGGCACCAACGAATGCGCCATGGTGGCGCCCGCGGCAATCGTCAATACGTAGAGCAGGTAATTGTGGCCCGTGCGAATCCGCAGCGCCTTGCCCAGCGGAACCATCAAGTAAAACACCGTGTCAAAAAACACCGGAATGCCCAGGGCAAACCCGCCAATGACAAACCCCAGGGCGGCGCGCGTTTCTCCCAACACCCGCAACAGCGAACGGATGATTCGGTCGGCCGCTCCGCTTTCGAGCAAGCACTTGCCAATGATCGAAGCCATGGCGATCACAATCCCAATGCTGCCGGCGGTGCTGCCGAATGCCTTGGCGACGCGCTCGGCCGTGAGGGTCGTCGCCGATTTTTCCGCGGCATCCCACGCAGAGGGCGCAATGATCCGATCGCCCACTTCCGCCGTGCCCGAGATTACCTCAACCAGATAACCCACGCGGTGCGAGCCTGCTACGCCGGGGCGCAGCCGGACGGTATCTCGCACCACGAGTTCGGCTTTTGGTTCGGCGTCCCGGTCAACCAAGGTTCTTGTGAATGCGAATAACTTGCCGCCAACAGAGATGGCTTGCCCCTTGGAGGGCAGAAACAGCAGCGGATGAGTTGTGATTTGGTCAATCTTCGCAATATCGTCCTCGTCGACCATTTCGATCATCAACGGCAGCGAGGCCGCAATTTCACCCGAGGCTGCGGCACGCTGATGCCACGTAACACCATCGCGCGGGGTTAGTGACCCCACCGCCAGCGCCGCCAGAATCAAGGCCAAGAAAGCGTGCAGACGGAAAACCAAAATTCCGCCCACCACGATTACGATTCCAACGCCCAAGATGAAAAATGGATTCATGGGTGGGATGATTGACGAGGGGCTAGGAGGGATGAACGCGGGACAGCGAGAAACCGCGATGGGCGCGTGTTTCACGCTGCTGCTGAACCAGAGTCCAACATCCTTTGGGTGAGGGCAATCTTAACGCGGTTGCACCGTGAATGAAAACCAATGCTGGAACTTCTCGTCATTCGTTCGTAACGCTCGGGAACTTACGGACTGGTCGTGGCGTCGAATTTCTTGATCGTTAGCAACGTTTATTTGAACCTGGGAAATGGTGGAAAATGCTTTACTCCCGCAACCGACAGCCGCGCTCGATTTCTCGCGGCGTGGAAATATTGGCCCTTTCAATCTTGTGGCTTTGCACCGGGAGCAATCGCGTGGCCACGGCGGAAAATTTGGCCAGCGACATCGAGGGCGAGCCAGTATTCTCCGTTGGCCGTTACCTCGGGTTTCGCCAACAAGGCGACCTTACGCCCAGCAGCGACTATAGCTTTAGCCTGCACGCGGACGGCAACTGGAGCTACCGCGACTTGACCGGCGCCTATCAACGCCGCGGGAAGGTTTCGGAAGGTATCGACTCCTGGCGCAAGAAAGCCGCGGCCACGGGCGTTCCGCAACAACCCAAGGATGAGCCGCTGCAACCGCAAATCGCCGATGCCCCCAGCCTGACCGTTCGTTGGAAGGCGCAGGCCGCTCCCGTCAAAATCTCGCCGTACGAGCGCGAGGCGCTGGCCTTGCATCAACTGGTGCAAGAAACCGTAAGCGGAGTGCGGGCGATCAAACTACCCGAAACTGGCTTGGAAATAGCCAATAAGGTTGCGTTTGGTCCGCCGATCGAGATTGCCAGCGCCAAGGACCTGGCCAACGCAGTCTCGCAGGAAAAATCGCGAGAGCAGATCGCCAAGCAAGTCGACTTCGACAAGGAAAAGCTGCTGTTGTTCGCCTGGTCGGGCTCAGGCCGCGATCGTCTGGAGTATTGGACTACGGGCGAAGGCGATGAACAACAAGTGCAATTCCAACGAAAGCCCGGCTTTACCCGGGATTTCGTACGCCATGTTCAGCTCTTTGCGATCCCCAACAAAATGACCTGGAAAATCAGCGAAGAGCAACCTCGCAAGAATCCTCAGGGACGCGAGTGAGCAAGGGCTGGCTATTTTCCTTCGACGCTCTCGACGTTCACCACGGTCGTTGCGGGGGCGGGTGGGGCGAGTTTGCCGCTTTGCAGTTCGGGCAATAAGGCAAGCAGCGTTTTGCCGGGAATGGCGAAGCTCATCACGCGGCCGCTACGAGCGATGTTTAGAGCCAGGGCCTTGCCATCGAGTCCCAAAAGCGGTCCGCCGCATTCTTCGGGTCTCAGCACCGAATCGTGTTGCAGCACCAGCGGGAAGCCGTCCGATCGCTCGGAGAGTTTGCCGCCCAAACGGTCCTGGACGCTCGGGTCGGGCCGCCCCAAACGCGCCGTGGCGTCGAGAGTTTCTTTCTCGCGGAGATACTTAATGCGGACCAGGCTTCCCGGGCTGCGTTTTTGTATGGTCTGCACAAGCTGTTGTCGATTGGTGATCTTGATGTCGTCGATTTGCACGATGATGTCGCCATCTTTCAAACCAGCTTTGGCGGCCGATTTGTTGGCCATCGCCTCGGTGACCAGCACCCCTCCTTCGGCATCGTCGATACGCACGCCCAGCACCCCTGGCAGGGCCGGAATGCGACGTGGGGTTACGCTGACCACGCCCAGGGCCAGCGGGTCGGCGTCCGAACCCGCGGTGGCAACCCATTGTCCGGGGTAGTAAACCTCCTCGGTTTCCCATTGGCATACGGCCAGATCGCGACATTCAATCTTGAGCATGGCCAGATCGTGATCGTTTTGCACGCCCGTAATTTTGGCCACATACTCGCTGTCGTCACCCAGCTTGCACAGCACCTCGCCGGTGAGTTCGCTGGCCTTCGTCACAATCCAGCCATCGGCGCCCACCACGGTTCCCAGGGCTACCTGCTTATTGTCGCAATACACGCGAACAACCCAGTCGCGGGCATCGCGAACCACATCGCGAAATGCCTGCTTCACTCCAGGAGATTCGCGGAACAGGTCTCCACGTTGCGCAAATGCTGGCGTGCTCGATCCACCGGCAAATGCCATCGCCAAGCCAACAACAGCCAACGTCAGCCCAGGGCGAACTCCGTAATGCAAATATCTCATATGAACTCCAACAGCCGGCTTGCAGCACGATTTACGAATGAGAAAACGGCGGGCGGATTGGGTAACAATCCCGATTATTTTTCTTGAGGAGGTTGTTCTTCGGCAGGTCTTTCCGCGAGTTTGGTCTTGCGAATCAGCCGCTGATCGCCGCGGATGAACTCCACGGTGACTTCATCGCCTGGCTCATGATTGTTGACCGCGGCCACCAGGTCCAGCAGGTTCTTCACCGGCGCGTCACCAATCCGGACAATAATGTCGCCTTCGCGCAGGCCTGCCTCGGCGGCCGGAAGCCGGGGAAACACTTCCACAAGGCGGCAGCCCTGATCGTGGTCTTCCCCTCGAACACCGATCACTGGTCGCTCCACGTTGCCAAACTCATCGCCCTGGGCCAACCGCTCAAAGCTGGCCAGATAGGTATCGATCGGCACATGGAAGTTGGCCGTAAGCGATGCGGCAATGCGGCTGTGAATGCCGATCACCCGACCCTGCATGTCAAATAGTGGACCACCCGAATCGCCGCCCACCAGGGTGCAGTCGGTGCGAATGGCGCTGCGATCGTTGCGCACCACGCGGCCTAGTCGGACCACCGGCGGCCGGCCCGGCTGATAACCGCCTGGATGTCCCAGGCACAAGCACCACTCGCCGCGGCTGAGATCCGTGGCCTTTCCCATTTCGACGGTCGGCCATTCGCCCTGCTCGGTAATCTTGATCAAGCCGCTATCCATCATCCGATTGCGGCCCAAAGTTTCGGCTTGCAGCCGCTTGCCGTCGTGCAGAATGACGGTGGCTCGCTGCCCGGGCTTGCCCGAAACGTGACCGGCCGTGAGCACGTAACCCCCTTGGATGATGACTCCCGACCCCATGGCCCCGCCCACGCGAACGGCCACTGTGGCCGGAGTGAGTTGCGCGACAAGCTGCTTTACGCGAGCTTCCATCGAACGCAAATCATCGAGGCTCTCGGGTGCCGTCTTGCTGAATACGGCAAACGCGGATTCAACCGGCTCATCAGCCAACAGGGGAACCGCGGACAACATTGCCAGTTGCCCGGCCAAGAGCCATCCCCAAAACCGGCTGAATCTGGGCTTGTTCATCAATACGACCTCCTCAAGATACCGTGGTGAGCAAACCTACATTCTGGATGCTCACTGAATGCGGTCCCGTCCCGTCTTTTCTGCAACATTTCGGCTGCTGCCTGCGTTCGATGAATTTTCACGTCAACCGGCGCTGCAGACCAGTGGCAGGAAGGCAACGCGGTTGAATTTTCGCCGCATCGGATCCTTGGGGTGCGGGCCTGTTTTGCCGTGGCACCCCCCGGTTGTTGGAGGAGCCCTCCCCTAAGGGCCAGCGGCACATCCCGCAGACGGAAGGCAACGCCAAACAACCCGTTTCGGTCTGGCGGCGAGTTGGATTTATTCTGCCGGAACGAGAACCCGAGATGCAAGCATTTTTGGCCGCTTATTGATCTTGGACACCTGATTGCGAGGTCGCTGACGAAGCGTGCGAAGCGATTGGACCGGTTACGATTTCTTGCCGGCGGCCTCCCGCACGCGGCGGTGCAGCGCCGCTGCGAAGACAAATTGCCAAGTCTGGCGCTTCCCTGCTTGCCAACCGGAGCGATGCCGATTCACGCTACGACCATCAAGACGGGGGGACCGCGGCCGACTCTTCCGGTCGTATCGATTGGCCAAAGATTTCTACTGTGGCAGGTTGGCAAACGCCGATGTTTTCTGGTCGCTGATCCGACTGCCGACCTCCGGGACGAACAGCAATGAGTTTCCGTCCGTCCAGCTATTGCGCTGCCCATTGCCGAGCAAATGCGACATTTCAGGCCCCCAGCGAGTTAACCACGGCAACCCTTACCAGGCCCGCAACCGGTGGCATGGTATTGGCCGTGGACAACCAACAGGCGGATCTGTCTCAACTTCAAGAAGTGCTGACATCCCACGGCTACCGTTGCTTGCCGTGCTCAACGCCTGCAGAGGCGATCGCGGCCGCTCAAGCCCATGATGTTCACGCTCTGGTATGCGCGGCAGAACTCGCCGGCGAAAGCGGTGTGTCGCTGTATACTCGGCTCCTGATGACAAGGCGAACGTTTGTACCAGCTGTGTTCTTGTCATCGAGCCAAACCGCCGATGTGATTCGCCGTCCCATCGATGGCTGCGGCACCTATTTCCTGCGGCGCCCCTGCAGCAGCGCCGTGCTGTTGCCGCTATTGCAGCGGTTGCAATCGCGGTAACTGATGCCATGCCGCATGTGCTGGGTAGGCACAACTTGCCACGGCCCTGTCGGTGAATCAGCTAACATCTCTTCCCAATCTTGGGACATATTGCCGCAAAGTCTTTATGTTGTTGCAAGTCCATACATTTTAGCGACTTGCAGGTCATATGCATGTCAATGGCACTTACATCTAAAATGCATCATTACCGTAAGTGCCAATCATTGCCCCCTCGGATGGGGCAGCCTCCTTGTTCGCCCAAGATCAGACTGGTAGGGTGCCGCGCTGTGTTGCCGAGGCGCGTCGAACAAAATGATTTGATGCTGGCTCGGCTGAAATTCCAGGAGGCTTTCGGCGCCCGGACCAACGCACGATGCGACCAACCAGTGGGTCCACGCACTCGCCGCGACGAACGAATTCGAGAGGGTGACCGAAGCCACGCGTCATGTAACGGAGACATGTTGAGATGAAGTGCATTGCAATGATGGCGGCTTGGGTCTTGGTCGCAGTTCCGGCGATGGCCGTCGAACAGGAAGTGTTCTTTTCCGATTACGGCCAGGCTCTTCAGCAGACCCGAGAATCCAAGCAGAAACCCCTCTTGGTGATCTTGGAACACCCCAAGGCGAAACAGCAAATCGAACAGGTGAGCCACAGCGATAGCTTGGGAGCCTCCGCCGGGTTGTTGAATGATTACACGGTTTGTCGGATCGATGCCGGCACCGAGTATGGGCAGGCCGTGGCCAAGGCTTTCAAAACGACCACTTTTCCCCACACGGTGGTGATCGACCGCTCTGGCAAGTGGCAAGTGTTCAAGAAAACCGGGGAATTTTCCTCGCCGGAATGGAACAGCATGCTCGTGAAGTACAGCCAGCCCGAGCCGGCCGCTCAGCCGGTTCGATATCAGTACAACTACAACTACTGCCCAAGCTGCCGTCGCCGCTAACGGCCGCCTCCGATCCGTGGATTTGTAAGCTCGACATCGAGATGAAGCAACGACGCCGGCTTTTCCCTTCGTGGAGGAGCCGGCGTTTTCTATTCAACCATCCATAGAGCGGCAGCAATCGTGTCTCGCGGATGGGACCCGAGAGCGGCAAACCGAGGCACCTGCCGTCCTTTGTCGCAAAGTATCTGCCGTGCCGTCCAAGATGCAAAACCGAAGCCGCGGACATCGCGAGAAATTGCCGCGGCCAGCGCAAAGATAAACACCCTGGACTTGGGAAAACGTCCAGGGTGTATACGTTTTGCAGGAAAACCGTTGGTCGGATCTGGCTCGGCGACGATTAGAAGAATCCGCCGCCCATTCCTCCCATGCCACCTCCCATGCCACCCATTCCTCCCATGCCACCCATTCCTCCCATGCCCATGCCGCCCATGCCACCGCCCATCCCCATGCCCGGATCGATGCCCCCGCCTTGTCCGCCCTGGAAGCCGCCCCCGAAGGGATTACCCGTGCCGCCACCGCTTTGACCGCCAAAGCCTTGGCCGCCTGTGCCGCCACGGCCGGCAGCATTTTGTCCGGTGGAAGTATTGAAGACGTTGACCTCGGAAATACCCGAGAAGAATGGGGAAGCCGTAATTCGCACGTAACGGCGATCGGCAGAAATCACGGCGCTGGCCGTCATGGATGCACCTTCCGGAAGCGTCGCAATCACCGGCTGGTAACCCACGGCCCCACCGCGACGGAATCGCTGGGCGGCCAGCATATCTTGCCGACGATCGAAGGCAAACCGCCGCAACGCGGTCGGATCAGCCAAGGAGGCGATTTGCTGTGCGAGCACATGCCGTCCCAATTGCACTTCTTCAGCAGCATTCGCCACCTGATGCTCTTGGAGCGCTTCTTGCCGACGACCGTCCGCCAGATCGAACGGAACCAACACCGCGTCGTCTCCAATCGCGACCGATTCGGTTTGAACGGTTTGAGCATTGGTGCCGAAGTGCTTGTAGATCGACACCGTAACTTTGCCAGCGGTGGGTTGTCCCCAAACCCGGCGGAGCAACATGCGATAGCGACCATCGAAACCTTGAGGGCAAACGTAAACTTCGCCCGAAGTTCCCTTGATCTGGTTTTGCGCTTGCTGCGTGATGATGTCGGGCAGCATGATGCCACCCGAGGTGGTGCGAGGATTGCGAAGCGAGCAAATGGTGCCCGAGGGCTCTTCGACGGAGAGGTCGATATCCGCGTCGCCGCTCCACTGGACCAGCACCACCAGGTCGCGACGCAAAGCGTTTCGCAACGCCAGTTCGAAGGCTTCCGATTCCTCCCGGCGATTTTCCTTGCGAAGTTGCTCCATCGTGGACATGGCCAGTTGCATGGCCTGGCGACAAAGATCGACCTTGGTCTTCGGCCAAGCCTGGCTGGCGATCGCTACGGTGGCCCACTGGATGGCATCCACCTCGTTAAGCCGCCTGGCTACGTCGAGCCCCAGAACATAGGTGTCCGTTCGATTGGGTTCCAAACGAGCGGCTTGTTGCAAAAGCTGGAAAGCCCTGCGCAGGAACCGCCGCTGTCCGTCCTGGTCGACAAAGGCAGTGGAACGAGCGAAATATTGGGCAAGGTAAACCAGATCGGAAGGGCTGGTGCTCCAATCGGCTGCCGAGAGCAGAGCCCGCTCAATTTCTTCCGCGGGTTGGTCCAGGGCAATCAAGGCCAAGCCGAGGGTTTCGTACATCCACGGCTCGACCTGCTGGTTTCGCATGGCAGCCCGAAGGCACGCCACCACCTGGTCGAACTTGCGGGCGTCGATCAGTTTTTTCACGGTGGCGCGAATTTCACCCTGTTCGGCCTTGCGCGCGGCAAAGATCTGATTCCAGGCCTCCTCGGCATCTGGGCCTTCGGGAATTGCCAGGGCAGCTGGTTTCCCGACTGGAATGGCTTCCGGCTTGGCGGGGGCTACTTTGGCGGGGGCTACTTCGGCGAGGGGAGCATCCGCGGCAACCGGGCCCAGCTTAATGCCAGCCGCATCTGCCGGGGCCGAGGCGACCTGGAACAGGCCGCCGCCACCCATGCCACCCATGCCACCCATGCCTCCCATGCCACCCATTCCACCCATTCCACCGCCCATACCCATTCCCATGCCACCCATTCCACCCATGCCACCCATAGCACCCATTCCACCCATCATGCCCCCCATTTGAGGAGGAGCGATGGGGATAACCAGGTCGGCCACCGGGTACACCTTAGTGAACACCTCATTGTCGGCCACGTCTTGAGTGGTGATGAGCAGCACTTGGTTCTTGATCACGTACGACAGGTCGTGTTTGCTCAACACCAAGCGAAGGGCGTTTTTCAGCGTAATTCCACTGAGGGTGCGCGTGATTGGCAAGTCGAACGGAATGGCGTTGTCCTCAAGAGCCCGCTCGTCCAATTGAATTTCGATGTTGTGGTAATCCTTGAGGAACAGAATCACATCGGTCAACGGCGTTTCAATGAACTCCATTTGAGTCGGTTCATTGAGGGCCGCGAGAATTTTCTTTTCCGAAGGATCGGTCGCGGAAAGGTCGACCGACGCGTATTCTTTGCGGCGCTCGGTCATCTCCAACCACCACTGGCGATCCGGGTAGACAATGGGCGGTTCATCGGGAGTGGGAATGTGGGCATGCTCCACGGTCCGGAGCGTAGCCAACACACCCCGAATCCGAGCTTCACGCAGGGCCATGGCGTCGGTGTATGCCCAAGTCATGGTGGCATTCATGGCCGCCGCGGCGATCGCGGGATTGTTGGGAGCCACGTCCACCGCCATGTCGGCAATCACTTCCGCCTCGGCGTAGTGCCCTTCGGCCATCAGGGAGTCGAAGCGGGCCATCAACTGGGTGAGCTTCACCTCTTTGGCCATCAATTCGCGCTGCAATCGTTCACGATCACGGCGAATGCCTTCCTGCTCTTCGGCCTGAATCTGCAATTGATCGCGTTCTTGTTGACGCACCGAAATCGCTTGCAGCGTGGCTTCCAGCCGATCTCGCAATTGGGCTCGAATGGCCTCGTCCAAATCAGGAGTGCGACTGATGTTTTCCAATTGGAACTTGAGCATGGCAGCGGCCGAGGCCGGATCGCGCGACATGATGGCCCGGGCATCGTCGATCGCGTGCAACACGTCCGACTGAATTTTCTGGGCACGCGCGGTACGCTCGCGGCTGAAGGCTTCCAGCAATCCGCCGTCGTCGGCAATGGCCGGACCACCTTGTCCACGCAAGATGAGCGGGGCATCGGCGCCGCCAGCGGGAGCGGGCGCCGGCGGAGGCAATTCGGCCCCAGGCTCTTGCAGCACGGCCAACGCCACGGCTTGTTGGTTGGTGGGGTCAAACGCCTGCGCCCCCTGGGCCAAGCGGCGGGCTCCCTCGGCGTTGTTCATGGCGTGCGCGTTGCCGGCCAATTGGGTCAGCCGCTGGGCAGTGGCCTGGGCCGCAATACGCATCGACTCCAAACCTTCGGTGCCAATGGTGGGCAACAGCAAGCCGCCATCGTGCTTGGCGCCGTCAACCAATTTCGCCAGGAAGGCGTTGTCGTCGTTCGACAGGGCCGGCTCCACCGTCCAGTCCAGCTTTTTCGATTGACCGGAATTGGTCGTCGCCGTGACCGAAACATCAAAGGGTTGGTTGGCTTCACCCACGCCAATCAACACCGTATCTCGATCGGCACGCAACGGCGGAACCTGTACGGGGTAATGCTCGGACAGCGCCGCGGGCAACTTGACTTCTTCAGGCCAAAGCACCACTTCGGTGGCCGCGGTGGCCAAACCGTGCCCCACACGCCCGGCCGGAAGTTGATCGCCATCCACCGCAAGCATGCCGCCGGTTTGATTGGCGATGGCGGCCAGGGCCACCGTGTCCACTCGAGGACCAATGCCGTAAGCGGAAACCGGAACCCGATTTTTCACCAGGCTGGCAACCAGCGGCTTGAGTTGTTGGGGACCCACCACGCCGCTAATGTGCATGGCGTCGCCGATGTAGATCGCCGCGCGAGAAACCGCGGGGTCACGCCCATCGTAAACCTTCGCCGCCGCCTTGAGCATGGCCTCCATGTCGGTCGATCCGAGCGGGACTCGGGCACGCAGTTTCGTAACTGCTTGCGTCAGCGCTTCACTGCCGGGCGAAACAAACTCGGTCGTCATGGGAACCGCGTTCACATCCACCGCAATGAGTTGCACGCGATCCTCAGCATTGAGGCCTTGCAGAAACGAATCGAGGGCCGCGAGGGCCTTGTCACGATACGCTCCCATTTGGCTGGCCGAGGTATCGAACAGCACGACAATTTCGTGCGAATCCGCCCGAGGAGTATCTGCCTGCGGCCGCAAGCTCAGTGCGTAATACTGGTTGTAAGTTTGCATTTGAGCTGCCTCAGGGCTCGCTGCAAACACGCTGGTCGCCAACGTGCACAACACGGCTGGCAACGCAACCAGAGCCATCGGGCGTCGAGTGAGCATGTTCCAACTCCAGTGAAAGTCACATGCGGCGCCAACTTGTTCCGCTGAGCTGGCAAACCAACATGAAAACCCGCTTTTCCACAACGGCTGCGTTGAGCCAAGAACAAGCAAAGCGAGGGCCGAACAGAATCTGCAGCGAAGCACGAAACAACACGACGGAGTCGAGAGGGTTTCGTCTTCGGTCGACTTGAGATACTGGGCGCCGAATGGCTATGCTCAAAACAGGGCGACTAGCGCAAACCGTCGAATGGCTCTAGTTTAGCCGCCTGATAGCAGATTCGCCAAAGGAATTTTCTCAGGTTTTTACCGAAGCCGTCCGATCCGCGTGATGTGACCAAATCACACGGCAGGCGAACACCCCATTAGTGGGGTTCTGGAGGGCCGTTGAGTCGCTTGCTGCACCGGAAATGCTCGCGATAGCTTCAAATCCGTTGGCGAATGCCGCCCTTGGGGCCGCCGCCACGGTCGATGCGTTGGCCGCGAACGGGCAGTGAGACATCATCGGCCTCAAAGGCTTTCGCGGACTTGCTCCATGTTCCGAATTGTAGCGTGATGCTCACGTTCCCGCCGGAGATCGTGATGCGGTGGGTCGATTCGTGGTCGTTCCAAGGGGGAAACCGCTGAAAAACGCGAAGTTTCCGCAACCCTGGCAGTTTCCGCCTCGCCTGTCGCACGTGCCGGAGCTTCTGGGGTCTTACCGCTCCGCAGGTGTTCCAAGCAGGCCCACGCTCGCCCCGCCAGGCTGTTCATCGCCGAAAACATGTGTGGCCAATGCCCACAAAAATCCGCTGCCACTTGAAAAGGGTGGCGCCATTTTGCCCAGCGTCCGGCGGCGGCAGCGTGCTTGTAAAACAGTCGTTGCGCGTGGAGTCCGTGCTTGAAGCCTCGCGGGCGTTTTTCTGGTCGTGCCAGTAAGATCGAATTGCTCGCGGCGTGGGTAGTCCAGCCGAGGCCGAGCAGTTGCATTAGGAGGTCGGCGTCGGCGTAAATGCCCAGTTTCTCGCTCATTCCACCCGCTTGACGGAGCGCTTGGGCGCGATAGAAACCGCCCCCAATCGTAGGGCCAAGCGGCACGCCTGAAGGCACCGACGCGACCAGCTTTCGGACGCCATATCGGGATGTAACTCCTTTTGTCAATGTTATTTCTGGATCCTGACGGTGGTGGAGAGAGGGTGCCACGGCGGCCACGCGGGGATCGTCAAACGGGGCCAACGCGGCATCGGCCCAACCTGCGGTTGCCTCGACCCCGCAACGCAGCAAATGCACAAACTCGCCTTGCGAGGCCTGCAAGCCGGCGTTGAAGGCAGCGGCGAGATTCGCACCCCGGGCTGGAATGAAGCGAACTTCATCTTGAAGGTCGTACGGGTCGTCGTAGTGCTGGTCGAGCACAACCAGCACTTCGCAATGGGCCGGACGATTCTCCAGGACCGAAACCAGACACTCTTCAAGCAGCCTGGAGTTGCGCTCCAGCGGAATGATGATCGACAGACGCAGCACGACGTAGATCCTGACTGGCGCGGGTGGGGACAGGGAACCACCCTACGGCATCCTTGCCGACGAGCGGAGCCCAACGGTGAACGGGTCGTTCCAAAAATTGTCGTAGAAGCAATTGCGTCAGATGGTCCTCGCGTTCGGTTTATTCGGCTACGCTAGGGTACCGAGTTTACTGCAACCTGCCGTCTTTGCTTCCGGCCCCCCCAAAATCCGCCCATGCCACCCAGGCACCCCAGAATAAGGGGTTCGGACTGGGGGCGTCCCCCTGGCCCCGGGCAAGCGGCGCATCTATACTCCCTTTGTGGTCTGTCAATCTTATTTGGCCCTCGCACCGCGCCCATGGGGCCGAATTGTCGGGAGACTTGGGATCCGCTGAATTGCGGCCCTCGGCGGATGATGACGATGGTCGATCCGCGGAGTTGGCTCCACGGCATTTCAAACCGCGGCTACCGAATGACTTCGCTGAAACTGCGCAAGCAAATTGCGTGGGAAGCGGCTCGGCTGATGTATCTTCGCCAAGAATCGGAATACTATCGGGCGAAAATGAAGGCCGCTCGCCGAATCTGTCGCGGATGGGTGAAACCCGCCGACTTGCCGAGCAATGCGGAAATCCGCGACGAAATTCAAGTCTTTGCCCGCATTCACGAAGGCGAATCGCGGACCACCCATTTGGAAGAAATGCGCTGGGAAGCGCTGCGGTTTATGCGGATGCTATCGCGTTTCAAACCCCGAATTATCGGCAGCACGCTGACGGGCCACGTGCGGCAAGGGTCGGACATCGACCTGCATGTGTTCAGCGATAGCATTGAAGCGATTTGTCACGTGCTGGAAGGCGAAGGCGTGAGATTCGACGTCGAACGCAAGCGGGTGCGCAAGCACGGTGAAGAACGCGTGTTCACCCATGTGCACGTGCAAGAGCGATTTCCGATTGAGATCACCGTGTACGCCAGCGATTTGGCGCATTTCGTGTTCAAGAGTTCGATCACGGGAAAGGCGATCGAACGGGCCAGCCTCGGCGAGTTTGAACACTTCTTGGCTGAAACGTATCCGGGCCTTGACCTTACCGACCGCTTGTGTGAAACCGAGTCGAAGATCGATCGATTTCAAATGTACGAAATGCTGCTCTTGCCACTCGAGGGGGTAAAACAATCTCGCAAATACCATCCGGAAGGCGACGCCCTGTATCACAGCCTGCAGGTCTATGATCTGGCTAGCCACGAACTTCCTTACGACGAGGAATTTCTGCTAGCAGCCCTGCTGCACGATGTGGGCAAGGCGATCGACCCGGCCGATCATGTTGCCGCCGGCCTGGAGGCCCTGGAAGGCTATATTACGGTGCGCACGGCGTGGTTCATCGAGAATCACATGGAAGCACAGGCCTATCGCGATGGGACGTTAGGCCAAAGAGCCCGCCGGCGATTGAAGGAGTCGGAAGACTTCGAAGAACTGATCTTGCTGGCAAAGTGCGATCGGGAGGGACGTGAGCCCGGCGTGGAAGCCCCCGAATTGGAAGAGGCGCTCGATTATCTTCGCGAACTGGCCCAAGCGGGCGAAACCTGGTAGCCAGCGATCCAATCGCGTTGCAGGCAACAATCCCTGTGCCAATGGATTCGACTTCAACGTTCGGCCGACTCCCCATCAAAGATGTTGGTTAGTCCAGTTGGTGCCTGATCGGCAATACACTACATTCCATGTTCGCCAGTACGGCAAGTTCGCCTCGCACCACGGGATGAGTTCTGGCTCTCTCGTTCAGCGGGGAATACACATTCAAAAGCAAGGATGCCGCCATGGACGAGTTGCGGGAAGAATCCGTCGCAAGCGGGAACAATCGCTGGCTGCGTTTTCATTCCTCGGCAAACACTGCAGGCGAAACGGAATTGTCAGCCCCCACTCGGGGAGTGCGACGACCGTATTTTCTCGGTCGAGACGCGCCGAACGACGAAAACCTTCCCGAGGCCGACTGAGCAACAAACGACTCGGCGCTATTCCGGAGACGGTTTTTTCCACTGAGCGCTTTGTCGTGGCGATTGCGGAACGATTCCGGCCAAATGGCCGCGCGGCTACGGCCGAGGCCGCTCGACAAACTGCTCTTCTAAGAATGCCAAAAAGGGCGACGTTTGCTGCGCATTAGGTCGCACGGCAATCGGTCGGTCGGCTCCGAGCAGGTAAACCCACATGCCGTCGCCGCTAAAAAGCACGGTGGCAGGCGAGCGGCCCGGCTCTGAAAACCGCAGGGCATAGCGATACCGAGTATCCTCGGTTGGGCGGGGAGCGGCATCCCACTGAAATGCCCCGTCGTCGACCAGGGCCCTGCGAACATGCAACAACCCCGGGGCCTGGCTGCCCTCCTTGCTCTGCACTTCTCGGTACTTTTGGAGGGCAATCGTGAACTGGCCTTCGTCGTTTTGTCGGGCGTTGGACGGGTTTTCGGGTTCCAGCAAGATAATGTCCACGCATTCCGCCGCGACGATTGCAAGTCGCTCATCGCCCCAATATGCGCCGGTATGGGTGCTACGCTGCCGCTGATACAGCAAATTGAAGATCGCCATGCCCGTGGCCAGCAACAAGATACCCAGCACCGTAAAATAGCCGGCTTTTGGCATGATAATGGGGAAGGCGTTGTGCACTCGGCAGGATGACAGGCGGGAAGGGGGGGCGGTTCCACAGCACGCCGTCTCGGTTTTCGGTAAGGCGGCCAGTCGCCAATTCTGGCGGTGACTTCACAGGGACCGCTCCGGCATTATACTCATCTACCAACGCCAGACGAGTCGCCAAAGGTTTGCCGCCGGTCCCTCGCGGTGCGTGCAGAAACTTTCTATCCCCTATTGAATCGTATTGCTGCTGCCATGGCCAATGAGTTCGACCCCTATCGCGAGGCGTTGGTTGTTGAAACCAACACGATCTGGCCCCCGGAATTCGACGACTGGGATGAAAGCGATCGAGAACGCGTGGCGTTGAAACTGCACGAACAGCCACAAGCCGCGGAAGATTTGCAATATGATCGCATGCACACGGGATTTTGTCGGGTGATCCGCGTCACCGCCAATGACTTGCAACGGCTCGGCGAGGGTTAGTCCCCAACTGTTTTAGGTGCTTCGGCAGTCCGTAGGGTGCCTGCGACACATGATCATTGACGGACTTCGCTGTGAGGCCTCTGCGTCAAGCTGGGAATCGCGCCCCCTTCGTAGACGCTAAACTCGGCCCAAACCGGAAGGTGGTCGGATACTTTCAGCGCCTGCTGGGGCGAGAGTTGAAACTCCTCGTCAAAGTCGAATACGCCCGCGGCGCCGGTAAATTCGGTCGTGGCCTGCCTGTGGTAAATGATGTTGTCGTAGATGGCGGTGCGCCGCGTATTGGTGGGCTGGTCTTCGATCACCCAATACAGATAGGGCACCGCGGCGAATGCCGCAAATTGCCGAGGGCCGGCGTTGAAATCCCCCAAGAGAAGCACATCGTCTTCCCCGCGCCCGTCGTATCGCACGGCGTAATACACGTCGTCCAGCACATTGATTTCTTCTACCGCTTCGTCAGGATCCGTGTGCACATTTACCAGGGTGAACGTAAAGGCTTCCTCGGGCGGAGCGCCTCGCGCCCGAAATGCGGCGACTAGCGGAGGGCGATGCATCAGGCCGTGCGGGTCGACCACGGGGGCGACGGTACGCCGATCGACTTCCACCGTAGCCGCGTCGAACACGTAACCATACTGCTCCTTGCTGACCGTGCGTCCTTGCCGAGGTCCAATCACGAAATCGTAATGCCGACCTTGGGCATTGACCAATTCGATCAATTGGGGCAACACGTCCTGGCTTTGCGAGCGAATTTCCTGAATGGCGACGATGTCAAAGCGTGAAACGATCTTGGCCAGAACGGCCATGGTTTCGGCGTCGCGAAGTTTCTCTTGTCCAAACACCTGGACATTGAATGTTGCGATCCGAATTACTTCAGAACGCTTCGCCGGCGGAATCGTGCCGGCGGGTTGAGATATCGACACGGAACTCAACCGCTGCTTGAGGGCCTCCAGTCCATCGATGCCCAGCATTTGCAGCACCAGCCAGGAAGTGCCTCCCAGGCCGGCCAACACCACGGCGGTACGAATCAGCTTGAACATTATTCCCCTCCCTGGGAATTTGATCCCGTCCGCGCGGCGCGATACGGCGCACCCCATCGAGTTTAGGGTTGGGAACCATACGGACCGGCGAGCGTCGGACCAAGGCCAATTCGCCTGATCGTTACATAATGCCCGGAGTCAGGAGAAATTTCCCAGGCCCCGCAGCCCGCACGGAGTCGACTGCAATGCCAGCAGCCTGCAGCCCGCATTTTTTCAGCGATCGGCACAGCGCGACCACCACCGTCCCGTCTGCTCCCAAAATCGGGAAAGCAATAAATACAGTTTGATTCGTGGCCGAGTGTAGGCGTATAATGCTCGGCGAGCCAAAGCCTACTCGCACGTTGGCTTTAAGGCTTACAAACTGGCTTAGCTGCTGGTTGAAAACCTGCAACCTGAAGAGCGGGTTACTGGCCAAGCAAAGCCAAATGTTTCGATGTTGCATTGAACCGTGGGCTTGCCATCCGCGTGCCTCCAGCAACGGCACCGCTTGAACGGCCCAAAGATGCCGCCATAAACGGTTAAGGCACATCGAGCAGGCCGCCGTTTTTCCCTCCCCACCCACTCCGACCTCCCGCCGCGAAATGTCCCGCCTCGCATTGCTGGCACCGCTGTGTTTTATGCTCATCGGAGGTTTCAACTCCGGTACCAATCGTGTGTCTGCCGCTGAGTCGGTCGACCGGCTCGAGTTGCTGCCCGCGGAAATTTCTTTGAAAGGGCAGGGAAGCACGCAAAGACTATTGGTCACCGGGCACTCGGGCGAAGGCAGCGGTGCCCGCACGGTCGATCTCACCCGCGAGTCGCAATACGAATCCCTCGATCCCTCGGTGGCGACGGTAGACGATGCCGGCGTCATCGCGGCGGTAGGCAACGGAAAGACGGCTGTCCGCGCGAAAGCATTGGGGAAAGAGGTGGTTGTATCAGTGTCAGTTTCCCAGGCCGAGGCGCCGCTGCCGGTCACTTTGGAAAATGACGTATTGCCGATCTTGACCACGCACGGCTGCAACGCCGGGGCCTGCCACGGAAAAGCACGGGGGCAAAATGGCTTTGCCCTGTCGCTGTTGGGGTTTTATCCCGATTTCGATTACGACGCCCTGGTCCTAGAGGGTCGCGGACGGCGGGTGTTTCCCGCATCTCCTGACCGCAGTCTGTTGCTCTCCAAGGCAGCCGGACTCGTTCCTCACGGCGGCGGCAAACGGATCGAACCAGAGGGCCGCGATTACGAGACGATTCGCCGTTGGATCACGAGCGGCATGCCTCGACAGCAGCCGGGCGACCCGGTGGTGGAACGCATCAGCGTGGAACCGGCCGAACGCAGCATGGCCCGCGGAGGTGAGCAACAACTACTCGTCACTGCCCATTATTCCGATGGCTCAACCCGCGACGTAACCTCCTCGGCGGCGTTCCAATCGAACGAAAACGCGATTATTGCGGTCAATGAGCGAGGATTGCTGACTGCCGGCCGCATTCCCGGCGAAACGGCAATTATGGCTCGTTATCAAGCCCATATTGCTGTGAGCCAGGTTCGCATTCCGTTGGCCGACTCGGTGCCCGACGATGTTTACACCGCTTTGCCGCGGCACAATTTCATCGACGAATTGGTGTGGACAAAGTTGCAGTCCCTCGGAATCACACCGTCGGAAGCGGCCGACGACTCGACGTTTTTGCGCCGGGCGTATACCGACATCATCGGGCGGTTGCCCACGTCGGATGAAGCCCGCACTTTTCTGACCGATACTACGTCGGACAAACGGGTAAAACTGATCGACCATTTGTTGGAGCAGCCCGAATTCGCCGATTATTGGGCGAGTAAATGGTCGGACTTGCTCATTCCCAATCCTTACCGGGTAGGCGCGAAAGCGACCTTGGTTTTCGACGCCTGGATTCGCGACTCGTTCCGCCGCAATGTTCCTTACGATCAGTTTGCCCGCGAGTTGCTGTCCGCCCGCGGCAGCACCTGGCGTCACGGCGCTACCACGCTGTTCCGCGATCGTCGCGAACCCGACGAAATCGCCACGATGGTGAGCCAGCTTTTCCTGGGGGTGCGGCTGGACTGCGCCAAGTGCCACCATCATCCCTTTGAGAAGTGGGGGCAAGAACACTTTTATGGCTTTGCCGCCTATTTCTCGCGGATTGGTCGAAAGGGCCGGGGGCTATCGCCGCCGATCTCTGGCAGCGAAGAGATTCTCTTCACGGCCGCCAGGGGCGAAGTAAAGCACCCGATCACCGAAGAAGTGCTCCCTCCCACGCCGCTGTCGGGCGAGGCCGTGGAAATCTCGGCCGATGAAGATCCTCGCGACGCCTTGGTGGCCTGGATGACCGACGACAGCAATCCCTACTTTGCGAAAGTGATGGCCAATCGCGTTTGGGCCGAGTTGATGGGCCGCGGCATTGTAGAACCGGTAGACGATCTCCGTGCCACCAATCCCCCCACCAATGCTCCGCTGCTGGACGCCCTGGCTGAGGAATTTCGTCGGCAAAAATACGATACCAAGCAGTTGATCCGCACCATCTGCCGCAGCTACGTTTACGGTTTGAGTTCGATTCCCAACGAGCGCAACGTGGCCGATACCCGCAATTACTCGCGACACTACCGCACGCAATTGCGGGGAGAACTGCTGCTGGACGCCGTCTGCGACATTACCGGGGTTCCCGAGTCCTATGGCGCCATGCCGCCGGGCTCCCGTGCAACCCAGTTGTGGACCCGCCGAATCGATTCGTTGTTTCTCGATACCTTTGGTCGCCCCGACCTCAATCAAGATCCCCCCTGTGAACGCATCAACGAACCGACGGTGGTGCAGGCCTTGCACCTGATGAATTCGCCAAGCCTGCATCGCAAGGTAACGTCAGATTCGGGCCTGAGCCGCGAGTTGGCGGCCAGCGATCGCACGCCTCGAGAGATCGTGGAAGAATTGTATCTGCGCGCCTATTCGCGCACGCCCTCTGAGGAAGAATACGCTCTAACCTTGCGATTGTTTGAGCCGACCGCTCGTGGCGAAGACAGTAATGCCGCTGCTGGCGCAGAGGCCGCGGACCGCCAGAGCGATGCCATTCTGCGTCGCAAGGCGACCGAAGACTTGCTTTGGGCGCTGTTCAATACCCCCGAATTTGTGTTTCAAAACTAACGCACTCGATCAATCTTACACCTACCCACTTTGCCGTTAACTTACGTAGGAAGACAACATGGCAACCCACAAGAATTGTGCAGGAATCACACGTCGCGACTGTCTGCAGCTGGGTCTGGGGGCCACGTTGGGTGCTGGCTTGGTCGATCTGCTTCGTTTGCGGGGCCAGGCCGCGACGCCGGGCGCCAAGCGACCCACCAGTTGCATCATGGTATGGCAAGACGGCGGACCCACCCATTACGAAACATTCGACCCCAAACCGCTGGCGCCAGCCGAAATTCGCGGCGAATTTCAACCCATTTCGACCAAGATCCCCGGCGTCTCGTTCTCCGAGCACATGACCCGGCTCGCTTCCATTGCCGATAAGATCGCCGTCGTGCGATCCATCCAGCACAACCAGGGCAACCATGGGGCGGGCAACCATTACATGATGACCGGCGCCCCCACGCGAATTCCCGTGGCATGTGGTGCGTTTGTCAGCTTTCACCCCAGTTTGGGATCGGCCACAGCGTACGAACGCGGCGCCCAAGATGGACTGCCGGCGTACTTTTCCATTCCACGAATGAGTCGCTCAGGCGGACCAAATTTCCTTGGCGCTAAGTACGCCCCGTTTGTGGTTCCCGACGATCCTAACAGCAGCAGTTTCCGGGTGCGCGATGTAGCCTTGCCCGAGGGAATCCAACCCGATCGATTCTTGTCGCGCCGTTCCGTGCGGCTTGATGTGGATCGTTTGCCGCGAATTGCGAACGAGGCCGCCGGCGATCCGGTGAACGCGCTCGATGAATATTACGAACAAGGTTACAGTCTGGTGCTTTCGCCCGACGCTCAAGCGGCGTTCGACATTCATCGCGAAAAAGACACGGTGCGCGATCGCTACGGAAAAAATTCTTTTGGTCAGCGCGCGTTGCTTGCCCGTCGATTGGTCGAAGCGGGCGTGCCCTTCGTCACCTTGTACGAGGGAGGCTGGGACCATCACACCAACATTTTCCCCAGCCTGAAAAAACGATTGCCCGAATTTGAAAACACCGTGGCGACATTGATCGAAGATCTCGAAGTTCGCGGCTTGCTGGAAAGCACGCTGGTAGTGGTCCTCGGTGAGTTCGGACGTACCCCCAAGATCAACAAGGATGGTGGTCGCGACCACTGGGCCAACGCCATGAGCGTCATGTTCGCAGGCTGTGGAACGCCTGGCGGCACCATTGTGGGAGCCACCGACCAGCGCGGTTATGCCGCGGTCGAGAGGATTCTATGGCCTGAGAATTTCGCATCCACGGTGTATCGGAAATTGGGTATTGATCCCAACAAGATTTATTACACGCCGCAAGGGCGTCCCACGCACCTGGTCAGCGACCACACACCGATTTCCGAACTGATGTAAGTCGGGCACACACAAGCAGTCTGCTGCACCGAGAATCATCTGCAGCAGGAGCAAACAAACAATAGTCGGCGCATGATTGCGGTGACACCTGAATGCGCCCGGTCTGCGGGGTGTGGTGCGGTTGTCTTGCAGACCGCACGTCGAAAACAACCGCGGGTGCGATGCAAATTGACTTCGCGATGGACCGAAAAACTTGAACTCGAAACGAGGGTAGCTCGCTTTTGATTTCACAGAGACTGTAAATGGGGTCGACTGCTGCTGGCGCACCGGCCGACTCGTTTACTTGCTGCTTGCATCGCTACCGCGTAACAGAAGCGTGCTGACCAGCGGCTGGCGCGCATGTTCGAGGAACCTCGCGGTTCATGGTGGCACAGTCCGATCTTGGTGATTGTTGTGCCGGTTGTTTTGGTGACGGATTGTCGATGAGATTCATCGATTCTTATGTTGACACAAACTTTGGGCGGGGTAAGATACCGTTAGTTTTGACGCTGTCGGACGATATGATTCGAACGATACGACGTTCCACTCGTACTCTTGTAGCACCCCCCGTACCGCTTTTGTGACGCGTGGATTTGGGGTGGAAGTGGGCGTAAGTCCACCGGGTCTCTCTTGGCCTGGGGACGGCGGCTGCCCTCACTGTTGCCGAAACTCTCACGTGGGCTGTTTTGGCATTCGCGTAACGTTCCTTCTTTGGAACAACGCAAGCGGGTAGCAGGCTGCGAATCGAGCAATATCGACCGTGGGTGCGATGTTTCCGCTGGCAGGCGGTCCGCTCATGGTCTCCTCCTGCGAATATCGACGCTTCTGGCATTCCTTCCCACCAGCTTTTGAGGCTGCAATCCACCGCATCGTCGGTGTGCCTCTCCCTTTTGGGTGAACAATGGCGAAAAAGAAGAAGAGTGGTCGTCAACGAGGCAAGGGCGGATACCATCATCGGGGCCGCCGCCCTCAAGACAATCGCCCTCCGCGACAGCATCATGACGATCGCGAGCCGCAACAGGAAACCTCGGCCAATGGCGAACCGTTGCCGATGGAGCCCGCCAAGGGCATCCTGGAATTGCATCCCAATGGCTACGGCTTCCTCCGTACCATGGACAATAACTATTCGCGCGAGCGGACCGACGCGTTTGTGCCCGCCACGATGATCGAGAAATATCGCCTTCGCGAGGGGTTGTTGATCACCGGCATGGTACAGCAAAACCGTCGCCAACAAGGCCCTCGCCTGAAAGAGATCAGCGACGTCGACGGCATGAAGCCCGAAGATTACGTGAACGTAAAGCACTTCGATCAGCTCACGCCCATCAATCCCGAAGTTTGGCTCAAGCTCGAAACGGGCCCGCAGCCGCTCACCACCCGCGTGATGGATCTGCTGACGCCGCTCGGCAAGGGACAGCGGGCATTGATCGTCGCTCCGCCGCGAACCGGCAAGACCATCCTGCTGCAACACATCAGCCATGCCATCAGCACGAACTATCCGGAATTGCATCTGCTGGTGCTGCTGGTTGACGAACGGCCCGAAGAAGTGACGGAAATGCGCCGCAGCGTGCGTGGCGAAGTCCTGGCCAGCAGTCTCGACCGAGAAGTGGAAAGTCATGTTCGCTTGTCGCAGCTAGTGGTTGAACGATGCCGCCGACTGGCAGAGATGGGGAAAGACGTGTTCCTGCTGATGGATTCCATTACCCGCATGGCACGTGCCTTCAACAAAGTTTGCGGCAGCAATCGAACCATGAGCGGCGGCGTGGACATCAAGGCTCTGGATATTCCCAAGAAGCTCTTCGCGACGGCCCGCGCGTTTGAAGAAGGGGGCTCGCTGACGATTGTCGCCACGGCCTTGATCGAAACGGGAAGCCGCATGGACGAAGTGATCTTTCAAGAGTTCAAGGGCACCGGCAACATGGAACTGGTGCTCGATCGCAAGCTTTCCGACCGCCGCGTGTTTCCGGCCATTGATATATCGCAGTCGGGTACCCGGCGCGAAGAGTTGCTGCACGACCCGGATACGTTGCACGCGGTAACCATGCTTCGCCGCACGCTTTCGCAAATGCACCACGTGGAGGCGATGGAACAACTCACCTCCAAGCTGGCGCGCTTCAAGAACAATCGCGAGTTCATCGATTTGATCACGAAAAGCAAGGCCCAGGTGGATTGACCTCGGCGGCGACATTCGCTTTGAATCGCGAATACTTCGCGCCCTTCGTAAGGTTTCTCGAGGAGGAGATTGCGTCGCGCCGACCCAACCCGGCAAACAGGCCACTTGAGCAGGCAGTAATGGAGATGCCGATCCGACTTCCGCGAGTGGTTGTCAAGCTCGGGGGAAGCTTGCTGGAACGGCGTGATTGGCCATGCCTATTGACTGCCTGGCTTAAAAGACAACCACGCTCTTCATGGCTCCTTATCTGCGGTGGCGGTCAAGCGGTGGATAAACTCCGCGCGGCCGATCAAGCGTACTCGCTGGGAGCCGAGACTTGCCACTGGCAGGCAATCGCCCAAATGGGCGTCAATGCCCGCGCCGTGGCCGCAAGATTCCCCCAGGCTGTGGTATCTACTTGCCTGCGTCAGGCGAACCATCTCCTGCAGTCGCTCCCGTTTGCGCAAGACGAACTGGGGACGAATGCACCTGCCCCAGGGAAAGGAGGCATTCCGCCCTTGGTTTTCTTGGATTGCGAGCCATTCTTGCGGCAAGAAACCACCTGGAACGGCGTGGCACCGCTGCCACATTCGTGGGATGTCACCAGCGACTCCATTGCGGCGCGCGTGGCGCATCGCGTATCGGCCCAGGAATTGGTGCTGCTCAAGTCGTCGCTGCCCACACTCAAGGCACCATTGGCTGTCAACGGGAACTGGCTGGCCATGCTGGCGGCAACCGGTTACATCGATCCGTATTTTCCCAAAGCGGCTCGGGGACTCCGGGGGCAATTCGTTGATCTCACAAGCATTCTTCCCGCGGCAATGAGTTGGCACGCGTAGCCAGCGACTTTCGATCGCGTTGTTTGCGAGCGCAGCCACTACGGTCGGTCAAACCCTCTCGGAAAGGAAGGATCGCGTCTGGGAAGCTGTCAAGGGTCTTCCTTGCCAGAAAAATTCATGCGCTCGACTTCAGCCCTTCACTGTTTATACTGGAGTTGAATTGCTTAGCCCGATAGGAAGGAAAGGCTCCATGTCCCACGATCATTCCGCGACACCGATCTTCAGCCAGGTGGAAGTCACGGCCTCCGCAGCAGGCAGCGCGGCGGACGGCAGTTCGCTCGCGGAAAACACGCAGTTGATGCGAGACATTCTGACGGGCATCGATCGCCAGAACGAGCTGCTGGAGCAGTTGCTTACCGCCATGACTTCGGCACAGCGGCAACGCAATGCCGAGTTGGCCGCTTGGCGGAAAGCCAATCCACGGCTGTCTCGCGACTGTCGCCGAGCAGTGGAGTTGCTGGGGCGGGCACAATCGTCGCACCTGCGACGTCTGCTCGACGAAGTGGAGGATCAAGGCGAAGCAGTCGTCGATGGAGAATTCGTGCTCAACGAATTGATCGATCGGTTCGGCCCTCGCATGGCGCATCTCAATAGCTTGCTGCAGGTAATGGGGCAGCTAGGCGGCAACGGTCCGCGCAACGAATCGGCCGGCGTCGAATAGAACAAAGTCCATTAGAACGGTGTCGAACAAAGGGACATCGCTTCAAAGTTGGCTGGAAACACCAAGATCGTAACCATTGCTTGCCCCAACTTGGCGACGATTTTCACGGATCGACGGCTCGGAGTTTAGTTTCCCCGAACTCCACCGCCCTGATTGCTCGCCATCTCTGCGATTGGGCAAACGAATGTCGGGGCAAGCTCCGCTCCCAACGAAGGATGGAGTTCTGCCAAGAGCACGATGGCCCCGCAAAAGCGCAAAGCCGACACAAGCAGCACTCGCCGCAGCGAACTATTTGGTGTTGCCCCTTTCGCCGCGTTATGATTTCAGGCAAGTGGTGCTGCAAGTCTGCGTTCGAGTCGGCGAATATTCGGCCAACTCGAGATGCGCAGCCGCAGTTTGCCCTGGAATGTTTCGATCTTGCTTGGAACTGATGCGGTATTCGCCATTTCCTGCCTCGACTTTGAGATGACATCGCATGTGGAATTGGTCGCTGCTCTTGCCTGCCGTGGGTTGGATGATGCCAATTGCGGGCGTGTCCTTGATCGCTGCCGAACCTTCCGCCGCGCAGGTGAACCGCCCGCTGGATAGCGAAGGGGCTGACACCGTCGTGGTTGCTCCGCCGCCGCGAATTGCCTGGGATAACTCTCGGGTGCAAGGCAGCCCCGAACCGCCACCGCCGTTTCGCGGTCAACGCGCGTTTGAGAATCTCACCTTTAAACGGCCGGTGTTTGTGAGTCGTGAGCCGGACCCGCCGGGACGGATACTGGTTGTAGAGCAAAACGGCAAAATCAAGGCGTTTGCCCACGATGCTGCCGTGGAACAGACGCAACCGTTTTGCGAGGTGGACGACCATGACACGTATTCACTTTGCTTTCATCCCGACTTCGCCACCAATCGATATGTTTATGTGTTCGCGAACGGTCCGCAATCGAAAGCCAAAGACCGGCTCAACAAGATTTTGCGGTTCGAGGTCAGCCAAGGCGATGAGCCTCGCTGCTTGCCGGAAAGCCGCATAACCGTCATCGATTGGCCGTCGAATGGGCATAACGGCGGCGAGATGGACTTTGGTCCCGACGGTTTGCTGTACATCTCGTCTGGCGACGGCACCAGCGATTCCGACGGTGATCTCACCGGACAAGATGTCAGCACGCTCACTTCGGGAGTGCTGCGAATCGATGTTGATGGAGCGCCCCCAGGAAAGACCTATCGCATACCCGAGGACAATCCGTTTCTGAAAATCCCCGAAGCCCGACCCGAGCTTTGGGCGTACGGATTCCGCAATCCCTGGCGACTACGATTCGACCGCCGGACCGGCGACCTGTGGGTCGGAGACATTGGCCAGGATTTGTGGGAAATGGTGATCGTGGTACAGCGCGGAGCCAACTACGGCTGGAGCGTGATGGAAGGCAGCCATCCCTTCTATTTAGAGCGGCGGCGCGGCCCCACTCCGATTTCTCCGCCCACGATCGAACATCCACATTCCGAAGCGCGTTCCATAACCGGCGGCTTTGTATACGATGGCGATCGTTATCCGGAGCTGCGTGGCGTCTATCTTTACGGAGACTATGCGACTGGCAAGGTTTGGGGAGCCCGCTATCGCAATGGCGAAGTCTCCTGGCAGAAGGAACTGGCGGATACCCCCTATCAAATACTCGCGTTTTGTCAGGGCCCTGGCGGTGAGATCTACCTGGCGGACTATGCTGGCGAAATCCAGGAATTGGTGCCCGCTCCACCCCTCAAACCGACGCACCCTTTTCCGCGCAAGCTCAGCGAGACGGGACTTTATCAGAATGTAGCGCGGAATGAAGTGCACCCGGCCTTGATCCCCTACGATGTGGTAGCGCCCCTCTGGAGCGATGGAGCGGATAAGATACGTTTCATCGCTTTGCCGGGCGAGGCCACAATCGAGTATCGTCCTCGTGGGGCCTGGAATTTCCCGGAACAGTCGGTGCTGGTGAAGACGTTTACGCTGCCTGTAGTGGATCGATCAACCGGCAACGTTTCGCCGCGCCGGATTGAAACGCGGTTGCTGCTATTTCAGCAGGGAGAATGGCAAGGGTACAGCTACGCCTGGAACGACGAACAGACGGACGCCGAACTGGTGCCGGCCGAAGGCGCAAATGTCACAATGCCGGTCGCTGCCGAGGGCGGCGAAGAAATTCGCGGCCAAACGTGGCGATTTCCCAGCCGAGCCGAGTGCATGGTTTGTCACTCTCGCGCCGCCGGTTTCGTGCTTGGTTTGCACACGCTGCAAATGAATCGCGAGGTTGCCTTCCACGGCCAATCCGTGAATCAATTGGCCCTGCTCCGACAGTGGGATGTGCTCGCCAAATACAAACCACCTGCGAAGCCCGACACGTACCGGTTGGTCGATCCGGCGGACGAGTCGGAACCGGTGCAACTGCGTGCCCGAAGTTACCTGCACGCCAATTGTGCCCAATGCCATGTGGAAGCCGGGGGCGGAAATTCCGCTTTTTCGATCGATATCGTTCGTGGCGAAAGCCAAATGAACTTGATATCCGCGGTCCCCAGGCATGATCGGTTTGGAATTCCGAATGCCGCCCTGATAGCGCCGGGAGCTCCAGAGCGCTCGATTCTCTATCATCGTTTGACCACTTCCGAACGGGGTCGTATGCCACCTTTGGGCTCGGCGGTTGTCGATCCACAGGCGGCCTCACTGATCCGAGCGTGGATTTTGGATTTGGCTCCGGTGGAAGCCCCCGAGCCATGATCCTTGCTCCCAGACGGGTTGGTTGGGCGATGTGCCTGCGACCGAACCAAGCGGGCGCGTAGTCCGTCGACTGCCGCGTTTGCCCGCTCTTGCCTCGGGCAAAACGCAGGGTAAAATCAAACAGGCGATTTAATCGCATGTTTGCCTCTTGGCCAATGCGGTCGTCTTCGCTCGACGCGAAACGGGCACGCAGCCTGGTTTCTTACCCGAATTTGATACGCCGCTCCCTTCGGAAGCGTGTCGCACGCAGGTCTTAACGGGAGATAAACGGCAGATGGCGACCTCGAACGGCAACCTGCAAGACGAACCTACCAAGCAACGCTTGCTCGAGGTGGCCGGCCGGGTGTTTGCCGAAAAGGGATTTCGAGCGACGACAGTGCGCGAAATTTGCCTTGCCGCCGAAGCAAATATCGCGGCCGTGAACTATCACTTTGGCGACAAGCGGCGACTCTATCAAGAAGCGATCAAGCAAGCGCACCGGTTGCGGATCGAGCAATTTCCTCTGCCCGCCTGGCCGCCCGATACACCGGCGGAAACAAAGTTGCGTGATTTTGTGCGCACGTTTTTGGCTCGGGTAATGCACGATGGGGGCCGCAGTTGGCAGGTGCAATTGATGCTGCGGGAAGTGCTGAATCCGACCGATGCCACGGCCATGCTGGTGCAGGAATACATTCGGCCGCACTTCGAATTGCTCAATCGCATTCTGGGCGAGTTGTTGCCCGAAGGGTTCTCCGAAGAACGTCGTCGCTTGCTGGCTTTCAGCGTGATTGGCCAATGCCTGCACTATCGCGTGGCTCGCCCCATCATGCAGCTTCTGCTGGACGACGCCAGCTTTAGCCGCCTGCAACCCGATTTGCTGGCCGACCATATCTCTGGCGTGATGCTTTCTGCCTTGGGAATGGCGTCGCCCTTGGCCGTGGAGGGCCGACATCCATGAAGTGGATCGCGCTGCAAATGCTGACGGGCAACCTGGGCAAGTACCTGGGAATCATTGCCGGGGTGGCGTTTGCGGCCCTGCTGATTGCGCAGCAAAGTTCCATCTTCTGCGGCATGATGATCCTCGTCAGCAATCAGATTCGCGACATTCAAGGGGCCGAAATCTGGGTGATGGATCCCAATGTGCGATTCATCGATGACGTCAAACCCATGTCCGACACCCAACTTTACCGCGTTCGCGGCGTGGATGGCGTGGAATGGGCGGTGCGGCTATACAAAGGTTTGAGCCGCGCCCGCCTGACCGATGGTAACTTCCAGCAAGTTATTCTGCTGGGGCTGGACGACTCCACGCTGGTGGGCGCGCCCCAACACATGGTGCTGGGGAAAGTTTCCTCGCTGCGTCAGCCCGACGCTGTGATAGTGGACGAAGCAGGCTACAAGCTGCTCTGGCCTGGCGAACCGTATCGCATCGGAAGAACGATCGAAATGAACGATCGTCGCGCCGTGATCGTGGGTATTTGCGAGGCTTCGAGGACTTTCCAGACGTTTCCCATCATCTATACCCAGTATTCGCAAGCGACCAGCTTTGCTCCGCCGGAGCGAAAGGTATTGTCATTTGTGCTGGCGCAACCGCAAGCGGGTTTGTCCGCGGAAGAGCTTTGCCGGAGGATCGAATCGCAAATCGGGCTGAAAGCGCTGACCCAGCAGGAGTTTCGCTGGGTTACCATGAAATATTACCTGAAGAACACGGGGATTCCCGTCAACTTTGGCGTGACGGTGCTGTTGGGGTTCATCGTGGGCGCGGCCATTTCCGGGCAAACCTTTTACCTGTTCACCGTCGAAAATTTGGCACAGTATGCCATGCTCAAAGCAATGGGAACCACCAACTGGCGCATCGTGGGCATGATTTTGCTCCAGGCCCTGGTGGTGGGCGCGATCGGTTATGGCATCGGCATTGGTCTCGCGGCTTCGTTCGGTCAGTTCGCCAAGGGAACGACCAAGCTGGCGTTCTTCATGCCCTGGCAGGTGATGGCCGGTACCGGCGTGGCCGTTTTGTTGATGGTGACGGGTGCAAGTCTGCTCAGCATTCGCAGGGTGTTGGTGCTCGAACCTGCCGTGGTTTTCCGGAGCGGATAATTCGCTAACGTGGCCTCGCGCGAAGTCGTTGGTCTTGGAGCAACCCTTGAGCAACAACAAGCCTCCCGAGATTGTCTGTCGCAAACTCACCAAGGAGTTTGGCGAAGGTGCCGCGCGCGTACGTGCCCTGCGGGGCGTCGACCTCGACGTTCTTGGCGGCCAATTGACGCTGTTGGTGGGACCCAGCGGTTGCGGAAAAACGACGCTGCTTTCCGTGATTGCCGGCCTGCTCAATGCCACTCAGGGCGAACTGCAGGTATTCGGCAAAGATATGGTGCGAATGGCTAACAGCAATAAGGTCCAGTTTCGTGCCGAAAACATCGGCTTCATATTTCAGCAGTTCAACCTGTTGCCGGTCTTGACCGCGGCCGAAAACGCGATGGTGCCATTGTTGATTGCCGGACAGTCGCGGCGCAAGGCGCTCGCCCAGGCGCGCGAGATGCTGGCCCGAGTGGGCCTGGCCGAACGTGCGGACGCCAAGCCTTGGCAGCTTTCCGGAGGAGAGCAGCAGCGCGTGGCCATCGCCCGCGCGCTGGTTCACGAACCGCGACTGCTGGTTTGCGATGAACCGACCTCGGCCCTGGACGCCGCAACGGGCCACAAGGTGATGGAACTTCTGCGGGGAACCGCGGTCGAACAAGATCGCGTGGTGCTGGTGGTGACGCACGACGCCCGGGTGATGGAGTTTGGAGATCGCATCGCTCATATGGAAGACGGCTGCATTACCGAGGTGAATGAACATCGGGTGGTTCAGGGTCTCGCCCGGCTATAAAAACAACTCATAGCACTTGATTCAACCTGGCATGTACGTCGTGTTCGGCGGATTCGTCTGCCATTTCGACAGTACCGCCACAGTAGTTCAAGAGAACTTTAGTAAAAAAATGGCTCGAACTGGCAGGCTGATCTGTAGGCCTGCCCTGGGGCCGTTACTTGGAGCAAGGTCGCATGGTTGGCAAAGCGATCAAGTATGGGTTGCCCCCGTTGGCCGCCATCATGGCGATCTTCGCCGTCATTCACGTGGCCGTTAGCAGTAAAGAACCGGTGCGGGGCGTCCCCCCGATCGATCCGCCGCGGTCGCCATACAGTAACACGGTCGCAGGGTCGGGAATTGTCGAAGCCCGCACCGAAAATATCGAGGTGGGCTCACCCCTGCCGGGCGTCGTGGAAGAGGTTACCGCGATGGAGGGCGATCTGGTGCGGCGCGGCCAGCCGCTTTTTCGGTTGGACGACCGCCAGCTTCAGGCAGATTTGCTGGTTCGGCAAGCCGAGGCCGCGGCGGCCAAGGCCGCATTGGCTCGGCTGGAAGCGCAACCGCGCAAGGAAGAAGTACCTCCCGCCGAAGGCCTGGTGCGCGAAGCCCAGGCTCAAGTGCAAGAGGCAACCGCGCGAAGGTCGCAAACCAAGGTGGTGTTTGATCGCGTAAGACAGCTTTATCAACCCGGGCAGGGGAAGGCGTCGACCGTCACCATGATCGAGTATCTCACCGCGGAAGTCGCCGATGCCACCGCGGCAGCCCAACTGGCGAGGGCCGAGGCCGCCTTGTCGCAAGCGCAAGCCCAACTGCAACTCTTGCTCGATGGCGCATGGGAAGCGGACAAGTCAGTGGCTCAAGCCACGGTGGCACAGGCCGAAGCCGCTATTCGCAAAGTGGAGACGGATCTGGATCGACTGATTGTGCGATCGCCAGTCGATGGCAAATTGCTTCGCCGCAGGGTCCATCCCGGCGAGTACGTGGGCGCTCCGGCTGGCGCCACGCTGATGGTCGTGGGCGACACGACGGTGCTGCACGTGCGCGTCGATATCGACGAACAAGACATCCCCCGATTTGTGCCCGGCGCGAAGGCTCAAGCGGTGCTGCGAGGCCGTAGCGACCTAATCTACCCGCTGGAGTTTGTGCGGGTGCAACCATTCGTGATTCCTAAACAATCGCTGACGGGCGACAACCGGGAACGCGTGGATACCCGAGTGCTGCAGGCGATTTATGCGCTGCACCCGCCCGCGGGCGCCCCGATTTATGTGGGCCAGCAAGTGGATGTGTTTATCGAGGTAGACACCCCGGCGTTGCGGAATCGGGAGACGCCGCAGTAACATCAGCAGGGGTTCGCCGGGCAATTTCCAAGTCCCGCCGGCTTGTCGATTGATCAGCGCGGGGGCCAAATGGCCCGTGACGACCTTACGCCAACCAAGCGGTCCATTACGCTGCCCGTCGCTTCGGTGGATGTACGTAGTAGGCTCCTTCGCGGCGGGCCACCTGTTCCTCGGGTTTTTGCATACCCGATTCCGCCCAGGTTTCGGACTCCAGCGTAAGGCGATTCAACAGGCGTTCGGTTTGCAGGCGATAGTGTTCGACGCCGTCTCGGTCGAGATTGGCCGGAATGTGCAGCGCCGGACCAACCACGCTGCGAGCCCGACTGAACGGCTTGGGCAGTGCGAAGCGATCCCAACTTCGAGCTCGCCACGGCGAGTCAAAACCAAATCCCATTGCTACCAGGGGCAACTGCAAACGACTGGCCAGAAACACTGCGCCGGGAGCCATGACGCGTCTTGGACCTCGCGGACCATCGGGCGTGATCGTGAGGTTCAAGTTTTTTGCCTGCCGTACCAGTTCTCGAAGCGCCGCAACGCCGCCACGATTGGTGGAACCTCGCACGCACGAAAACCCCAGGTGCCGCGCCGCCCGGGCGAGCAACTCGGCATCGCGATGCCGACTGATGAGCATCGCCAAATGGCAGTGGCCTCGCATATGGATCGGCAACAACAGGTACTCATGCCAAAAGACATAAATCTTTTGCCCATCGAACTCGGGGCGGGCGGGATCGATGGCCGGATCGTAATAGGCCACGGCGTAATCGAGCGTGCGCATCCAACTGCGAATAACGCCAGCGCCGGCAAACCCCACTAATTTCTGTACCCAGGGCTGCGTTAGTTTCATGCGAAGACCTCCATGCCTTCTTTCGTGCCGGTACTGGCCCTGGTTCTTTACGACCCAACGCACGGCGTCGGGCGCGGCGCGGCAGTGTTTTGTTGCCGCAGGCTTCCTCGACCCGCGTCCCGTCCGTTCATGTGCAGCCGCATGGGCACGACTCGGTGACCGACATGACTCGTCGCGTTAACACTCGCTGCTACATCGCTTACTGTTCTGCATTCCACTCACCGGTAAATACCTCGACGGCAGGACCGGTCATGTAGACGTGGTTGTTTTGTTCGTTCCATTCCAAGGTGAGGTCGCCGCCGGGGAGATGTGCCAGGATGGTTCGTTCGGAGCGGCCCGTGAGTACGCCGGCCACGCAAACGGCGCTGGCCCCCGTGCCACACGCCAGAGTGATTCCCGATCCGCGTTCCCAGGTACGCATAGTCACTTCGCCCGGTCGATGCACGCGAACAAAATGAACATTAATGCGGCGAGGAAACAATGGATCGTGCTCAAAACGAGGGCCAATCTGTTCCAGCGGCACGCGGGCGACGTCTTCGCAGTACAAAACCATGTGGGGATTTCCCATCGAAACCAGCGTCATCCGCGGGTCCAGGCCGCACTCACGCCACCAGGCGTTCTTGGGAGCGTCGGCGTTTTCTTCCAACGGATGATTCACAATCCGCGAACCGGGCAAGACTGTGGGAATATGTTTGGCTTCGAGGATAGGCTCGCCCATATCGACGCGTACCTTGTCCACTTTGCCCGAAGACGCAGTAAGTTCCAGCGAGAGCACGCCGGCGCCGGTTTCGATCCGAAGCGTGTCCTGTTGCGAAATGCCATGATCGTAGACGTATTTGGCGACGCAGCGTACACCATTGCCGCACATTTCGGACTCGGACCCGTCTGCGTTAAACATCCGCATCCGCGCATCGGCCACGTCGGAAGGGCAAATCAAGATCAGACCATCGCCCCCGACGCCAAAATGCCGGTCAGCGATCGTCCTAGCCAAATGGGCAGGATCGGCCGGCTGGGGTTCATCAAAACAGTTTACATAAACGTAATCGTTGCCCGCCCCGTGCATCTTGGTGAATCGCATTTCCAGCTACCTTTCCCGCCCACCGCCTGTACCAAACAAGACACCTCCCAGCACATATCCCCATTCTAAGGACGGTGCCAGGTGCGTTCGACCCAAGTGGTGTCGATTTTGCCGGCGACAAATGCCGAATGGCTGAGAATTTCCTTGAGGATGGGCTGCGTCGTCTTCAAACCCACCACGCGCATTTCCTCAAGCGACCGGAGCATTGCTTGAATGGCCTCGGCTCGCGTGGGTTGATGGACGATGATCTTGCCGATCATCGAATCGTAATAGGGTGAAACAACATAGCCGCTATGCGTGTGCGAATCGAAACGCACCCCTGGTCCACCGGGAGGAATCATGAGATCGATGCGACCGGGCGAGGGTCGGAAATTGTCGTGGGGATCTTCTGCGTTGATGCGGCACTCGATGGCACAGCCGTTCAGTTTTACATCTTCTTGGGTAAACCCGAGCGGTTCGCCGGCGGCCACGCGAATTTGCGATTTAATGAGGTCGATGCCTGTTACAGTTTCGGTAACGGGGTGTTCAACCTGAATGCGGGTATTCACCTCGATGAAATAAAAATTCTGATCGCGATCGACAATGAACTCCACCGTGCCGGCGTTGGTGTAGTTGGCTGCCCGGGCCAGTCGTACGGCAGCATTGCAGAGTGCGGCCCGCGTGTCCGGCGAAAGGTTGGGGGCGGGACTCTCTTCGATGAGTTTTTGATGCCTGCGCTGGGCTGTGCAATCGCGCTCAAACAGGTGTACGACATTGCCGTGCTTGTCGGCGAGAATCTGAACCTCCACATGCCGTGGGTTCTCGACGTATCGCTCGAGATAAACGGCCGGATTACCAAACGCCGCCTGGGCTTCGGCCTGAGCGGACTGCAACTCGCTTTTCAGCTTGAGATCGTTGAGGGCGACGCGCATCCCGCGGCCGCCTCCGCCCGCCGAAGCTTTAATCAATACCGGAAAGCCAATTTCGTGGGCTACCCGCTGAGCGTCTTTTTCGTTGTCGATCAAGCCATCGCTGCCGGGAACCACGGGGACGCCGGCTTCGCGGGCAAGTTTTCGGGCGCTGTTCTTATCGCCCAGCAGGGCCATGGCTTCGGGAGTGGGACCGATGAAGTCGATCCGGCAGTCGCGGCACATGTCGGCGAAATCGGCGTTTTCAGCCAAGAATCCGTAGCCTGGGTGAACCGCCTGGACGTTGCCCACCTCGGCGGCGGCGATCACATGGCTCTGTTTAAGATAACTTTCCGCGGGACGGGGAGGACCGATGCAGTACTTTTCGTCGGCCAATTCCAAGTAGTAGGCGCCGCGATCGGCCTCGCTGTACACGGCCACGGTTTCAATGCCCATTTCGCGACACGCACGGATGATCCGCAAGGCGATCTCGCCTCGGTTGGCTATCAAAATGCGCTGGTACATGAAGCAACCGTTCTGGAAACAAGAAACCGCGTCACAGGTCCGCGGATCGTTGGCTAGTCGCGCGACGTTACTGGCGCCATGAACGGGCAAGTATCGGCAAGCCGCACCGGTATTATTTGCTGGGGTCGACCTTGAACAGTGGTTGGTTCCATTCCACCGGGTCGCCGTTTTCCGCCAAGACTGCCACGATGGTGCCGGAAATTTCCGCCGGAATTTCGTTGAACACCTTCATCGCCTCCACAATGCACACCGTGGTGCTACTCGAGACGCGATCTCCTACTTTCACAAACGGCGGCTGGTCGGGTTTGGGAGAGCTGTAAAAAGTGCCGATCATGGGGCTGCGGATCAGCACGAATTGGGAGTCATCTTCCAGCTTGGGCGGAGCCGCTTCGGGTGGAACAACCGCAGGCGTGGCGGGACGTGGCGCAGGTGCGGCAAACCCTGCGGTTTCAATCACTTGTGCCACCTGCTCCGGGCCGCGGCGAATTCGCAGACGCGTATCGGCCTGGCGAAGATCGATTTCGCTCAAGTCGTGTTCGTCCATCAATTGGACCAGGCGGCGGATTTTGCGATGGTCGAAGATGTCACCCGAATTCGACCCCATGTCGGCCATTCCCAATTCTCCCTGGTGCCTTTGTTTCACTCGGCGTGGCGAGACGCGGCACACCGGGTGTTAGACAAACATTTGGTCCATGTTTTTCACGACGCTGGTGAGGACTTCGCAGCCGTCCCGGGTCACCAACACATCATCTTCGATCCGAACACCCAGCTGATTCGGCAAATAGATGCCTGGTTCCACGGTGATGATCATCCCGGGTTGCAACGGCAGCGCTTGTCCTGGCCCGAGTCGCGGTGATTCGTGAATATTCAAGCCGACTCCATGACCCAAGCCGTGGCCAAAGTATCGACCGAACCCAGCCGACTCGATGACCCCTCGGGCAACGGCATCGACTTCGGAACAAACCGCACCGGGACGAATCGCCTCAATCGCCCGCTGCTGGGCTGTCAACACAACTCCATATACTTTCTGGAGTTTGGGCGGGATTTTAGCTGTGAACAAAACACGCGTCAAGTCGCTCTTGTACAGCCCTTCGTCGGCGCCCCAATCCACGAGCACAGCGGGAGCGGAGCCAATTTTGCGATCGGTAGGCTGCGCATGGGGCAAGGCCGCGCGGTCGCCTACGGCCACAATCGGCGGGAACGCACAACCTTTGGCCCCCATTTTCCGAAGTTGATATTCCAATTCGTTGGCCACTTCACGTTCGGTCTGTTCTGGCCGTAGCGTGGCACGCAACACCGCGAAAACCCGTTCGGCCAAGGACACAGCCCGCCGGGTTGCGGCGATCTCCTCGCGGTCTTTGATGATTCGCAGCCCCTCCACCATGCCGCTGGTGCTGCGAAACTCCACTTTGGGAAGTCCTTCGCTCAACTTGTCCAACCCAGAAACGGAGAGCGAGTCGGCCTCCACGCCCACGGCCCCCACCTTCTGCTGTTTAATCAATTTGACAGCAGCCGCCGTGATGGTTTCGCCAGGTGGACGAATGTGGACCTTCAGGCCGGGGCATTCTTCCGACAGTTGGGTGGTATAGCGGGAATCGCTCACCAGCAGCAATTCGCGCCGCGTGACCAGCAGATAGCTGCTATCACCGGTAAATCCCGTCAGGTAGGTGACGTTGGTCTCGTTGGTGATCAGCAGGGCCGGCAAGGAGTCGTTAACCAGCAGGCGCTGCAGACGTTTTTGCCGCAATTCATGATCCATTCGGAAAAACTCCAGCAAGCAGCCTGATTTCATTGCCCGATGCCGCGTCTGGCCGAGCAGATTCCCAACTTCCGCCAGTAGCTTTGAAGCAGGCTGCATTGAACTGTTTACGGTGCGGCCTTGCAAGCACACCATCTGGTTCAGGCAGGTAAACGGTGAAATCCGTTTGAAGTACGGTGGCTTTTCAGTGACAAGCGTCACCCATTCTGGAGTGAAATTGCCCGAAGTGGCCGATTTTCTGCAGGCTCATGGCTGTTTTTGCCGACACAATCGTTAAGGTCTGGCAAACCGCTAGACCCGCTCACGTCTCGAAGCCAGGCGGAGTGTAAGACTCTGTTTGCGGAGGTCATTGGCATGCGTCGTCTTGCTATCGCGGGCACCCTGTCGGTAATAGGTTCTCTATCTCCGGGTTTGTATGCCCAAGGACTGCCGCAGCCAGCCACGGGCCACCAAGGCGCGCCGCAAGTGCAACCCCTTCCGCCGACCTTCGCGATGTCGGACCAACGGGCCGCGGCGCCCCCAACCTTGACGGCACCGACCGCCGTGTCTCCCGCTGGCGGCGCAACGCAAGACAGAGCCGTCGTGGGACGCTTTGCCACCCCACTCATTAATTCGCCGTCGAGCAGCGGTTGCGGAGGAGGCTGCTCATGCAATCACTGCCCCCCCAGCAACCAGTTCGGCACGCCTTCAACTTGGAATCATTCGCCTTCCAATTCCGCGCCCGGCAGGACTGCTGGACCGGCGAACCCATGGCAGACCGGCGGTCCAATGCCAACGTCTACTTATCCCAGCACCGACGGCATGACGGCCACCGGCTTGCCGGTTTCTGGACAGCTTGGCATTTCGCGCACACCGGCGGCATCGCCCGTTCCCGAAACGCGCATTCCTTCGGGGATTCCTCAGCAGTCGGGGTATCCTCAGCCATTAAGCTATTCGCCCGGTGGATACCCTGGGCGTGCCGATACGCAGGCCGGTGCACCAGGTGGAGCGATGCCTGCAGGCGGCTATGGGCAACCGTATGGCTCCGCATCGCCCTATGGCGCGCAACAGGCAAGTTATCAGGCTCCAAAATACACGCCTTCGCCCGTTAGCCGAGAGTCGACCGGCACCAGCGTGACTTCCCTTCCCTCCGAAAAGCCCTCTTGGTGGCGCAGGATGGTGTTGCGGCAGAAAACCGTGTCCCCCCCCGGGGAAGACTATTACGCGACGGCCACGGTCACCTCTCCCTATAGACCAGCCAGCAATCCAGCCGCCGCTCCAATACGATCCTCGGCGAATTCGGCATCGACCTCGGAAAAGACAGAAGCCGCGCCAGTTGCCAAACGACGAAATGGCTGGTGGCCGTTCGGCAAAAAAGAAGGTTGATGCCAGCCGCCATACTGTCTTGAGTACGGGCTTGCCACGGTGTAGGGTTAAGCAATTGCTGCCTTGAAATCCTACCTGCACCGCGGCCACCCTCCAACGACACCTTTATGGCAACCTCTTACCGCGCGGCGATTATTGGATTGGGGTTTGTCGGCTGTGGCGATCCCGTGTCGGGACAGCGTATCGGACAAGATCCGCGGAATCTCGACGGAACCCACTTCAGCGGTTACCAAAAATCGGATCGCGTGCAGTTGGTGGCGGGTTGCGACCGCGATGCGGGCAATCGCGAGCGATTTCAGCAGCGCAGCGGCGCAAACGTTTACGCCGATGCCATGGAAATGCTGGTTGCCGAAAAACCCGACATCGTAAGCGTTGCAACTTACACTCCCAGCCATCCCGATCTCACGTGCCTCTGCTTTGCGCAAGGTGTACGAGCAGTATTTTGCGAGAAGCCGATCGCGCCCACGATTGCTCAGGCGCAGGCGATGTTAGCCGCCGAACAAAACGCCGACGGTTTGCTAGTGATCAATCACAATCGGCGTTTCCATCCTAATTTTCTACGGCTTCGCGAATTGATTGCCGTCGAGGAACTCGGGACGTTGACCGGCGTCACGGTTCGGTGGCCCACGGGGCGGCTCGGAAACGTGGGCACGCACCTGTTCGATCTGGTGCGTATGGTCACCGGTCGCGAAGTGGAAGCCGCGAGCGGCACGCTCGATCTGTCGGAAAAGCCCGACTGTCGCGGTTCACAGTTTCATGATCCGGGAGGCTGGGGAGTGCTGCGTTTTCAAGGCGACTTGATGGCGACATTCCACGCCTCAAACCATGCCGTGTGTCCGACGGAAATTCGTTTCGACGGTACACTCGGTCACGCCGTTACCAATGGCGACGTTGTCGATGTGATCTGGAAGGACGGGCGAAACGACCATTGGGCCAGTCCGCGAGCCGAGGCTTCCTCAACCGACCGCACCGTGGCCGCCATGGTGCGCTGGCTCGACGGTGATCGCGCTTTCTCGGTTTGTTCGCGTGAAGCCCTGCTGACGCTGGAAACTCTCTTGGCGGTACATGCTTCGCATCATCGGGAAGGCGCCTGGACGGCCCTGCCGCTCGCGGGTAGCGATCGCGAGCGGATTCTCAACAGCGGGTGAGAGCATCGCTCCCATATCTCGGGCAGTTTGATCCGGTTGGAGGGACTTGGGCCGCAAGGCATCAGGGCCAGCGCGCACTTTGGGGCACCTTGGTAAATTGGGTAGGGTTGCGCCTGGGCGTGGGATCGTGTAAACCGGTGGCCGTGCGGTTGTGGTTCTC
>JAANMV010000011.1_pt1 | contig 176208 bp, 167 predicted proteins | sample 7279661 | NCBI WGS metagenome assembly JAANMV01 (sample SAMN14094540, study PRJNA606508) | bioreactor metagenome | isolation source: A lab-scale SPAN reactor treating ammonium-rich wastewater day 121 | place: Ireland: Galway | collected 2017-05-16
TAAAGCGCGGTACTCCGTGCTAGCGGAAAGAGGGTTAGCCCGTGATCCGCGGCAGCACCGCCCGCTCCGGCAAGAGGCCTGCCTCGTGATCCGCGGCAGAACTGCCAATCCGGGCATACGGGCACCGCAACCCGCGCAGTCCTTCCTGCTCTGGATCCCGGACCGGCTAGGGCCCGCTGCGGCCGAGAAACCGGTTCCGCCAGCGGGCCCAGGTCTGTCTGAGGGCATCCCGCTGGGCCGGGGTGACGGTGTTCCTTAGCCGGCGCAGCCAGAGCCGCGCCCAGGCAAATTCGGCGGCGAGGATCGCGAGTCCGAGGAGGATCGTGAGGATGCCAGGTCCTGGCGTAAGCAGCAGCACCGCGCCGACAACCAGCAGTGTGCCGCCGATCACGCCGGTCACGATGCGCCTGGCCAGGCGGTAGGGAAAAGGCCCTTTACTGCGGGCCATGGGCGATCCGCAACCTACCGGAATCGTTTCTGGATGGACGCGAGGTTCTTGCTGCCCGGGCAGACCTTGTCAAAGGGCAGGCTGTTGAGCGGCACGGCGGGCGTGTTCGCCAGTTCGTGCATCTCCGGCCTGCTCTCGTCGATGTAGAGCAGGCCGGTCACCACCTCTCCGGCCTGCTGGTGCTTCTGGATGTAATCGAAGGCAGCGGCCCGGTCGGTGGGATCGTAAGCGCCATCGGCCTTGCGCAGCAAGATCCGGCTGCCGTCATGGAGCTCGACGGGCAGCGCAGACCCTGGCTGGTATTCCGCGCGGATCTCCTCGGCATGGGGCACGAAGTCGGTGTAGGTTGCCGGAACGCTGTGCTTGCGCGTGAACTGGTAGCTCTTGGTGGAACCCTCGTGGTCGTTGAAGGTCACGCAGGGCGAGATCACGTCGATCATCGCAAAGCCCCGGTGGCGGATCCCGGCCTTGATCAGGGTCACGAGCTGCTGCCGGTCACCGGAAAAGCTGCGGGCAATAAAGGTACCGCCCACCGAGAGCAGCGTCAGCGCCGGGTCGATGGGCGGCTGCTGGTTGGTCTCGCCCTTCTTGGCGGTCGAGCCCACATCCGCCGAGGCCGAGAACTGCCCCTTGGTGAGACCGTACACGCCGTTGTTCTCGATCAGATAGAGCATGTTCAGGTTGCGGCGCACGGCGTGCAGGAACTGGCCGAGGCCGATGGAGAGGGTATCGCCGTCCCCGGACACGCCGATGTAACAGAGGTCCGGATTGGCGGCATTGGCGCCGCTTGCCACCGAGGGCATGCGCCCGTGCACCGTGTTGAAGCCGTGGGAGTCGCGGGCAAAGTAGGCCGGCGTCTTGGAGGAGCAGCCGATGCCGGAGAGCTTGGCCAGCCGGTGTGGCGGGATGGACAGCTCAAAGACGGCCTGCATGATGGCCCCGGTGATGGAGTCGTGGCCGCAGCCGGCGCAGAGGGTGGACATGCCCCCCTCGTAGTCGCGCACGGTCAGTCCCAGCTCGTTTCGCGGGAGCTGGGGGTGGGCAACCTTGGGCTTGGCAATGAAGGTCATGCCGCTATCCCCCGGGAAAGATCCTCGTTGACGCCGTCCATGACCGAGCGGGCCAGGATCGGCAGGCCGTCATAGTGGAGTACGGACACGAGCTTGTCCGGATCAACCCGCGTCTCCAGCAGCAGCAGGCTGCGCAGCTGCGCGTCCCGGTTCTGCTCCACCACGTAAATGCGGTCGTGGCTGTCCAGATAGTCCTGCACGTCGCGCCCGAAGGGGAATGCCTTTACCCGCAGGTAGTTGAGGGGCACGCCGTCGGCCGCCAGCCGGTCCCGCGCCTCCTTTACCGCGTTGTCGCAGGAGCCGATGGTAAGAAGCCCGCTGCGCACCCTGTCGCTCTGGATGATCTCGGCAGGCGGAACCATCTCTTTCGCCGTGTCGAACTTGTGCCGCAGGCGGTCGACCACCGCCTGGTACTCGGCGGCATCCTCCGTATAGGCACCGTACATGTTGTGGCCGGAACCCCGGGTGAAGTAGGCGCCCCTGGGGTGGGTGCCGGGCAGGGTCCGGGGCGCAATGCCATCGCCGTCCACGTCCAGATAGCGATTGAATCGGGGCAGCGCCTCGATCTGCTCCCGGGTCAGCACCTTGCCGCGGTCCGGCTGGTAGCTGTCATCCCACTTCAGGTCCCGGCACATCCAGTCGTTCATGCCGATGTCGAGGTCGGTGAGCACGATCACCGGGGTCTGCAGCCGCTCGGCCAGATCGAAGGCCTGGACCGCGTGATAGAAGGTTTCCTCCGGGTTGGCCGGGAACAGCAGGACGTGGCGTGTGTCTCCGTGGGAGGCATAGGCGCAGGACAGGATGTCAGCCTGCTGGGTACGGGTGGGCATGCCCGTGGACGGACCGCAGCGTTGCACGTCGAAGAGCACCGCCGGGATCTCGGTGAAGTACCCGTAGCCCAGGAACTCGTTCATCAGCGAAATGCCGGGGCCGCTGGTGGGCGTAAAGGACCGGGCGCCGTTCCAGCTGGCCCCCAGCACCATGCCGATGGCCGCGAGTTCGTCCTCGGCCTGCAGCACGCAGTAGTTCGCCTTGCCGGTCTCGGGATCCTTGCGGTACTTCTCGCAGAGCCGGCGGAAGGTGTCCATCAGCGAGGTGGATGGCGTGATCGGATACCAGGCGCCCACCGTCGCGCCGGCATACAGGCAGCCGAGGCCGGCCGTGGTGTTGCCGTCGATCATGATGTGGCCGCGGGTCTGGTCCAGCGGCACGGCCCGGAAGGGCAGCGGGCAGCTGAAGTGCTCCTGCGCATAGGCATAGCCGAGGTCGACGGCCTTCTGGTTGGCATCCAGCAGGCTCGCCTTGGCGGCAAACTGCTCGTTGAGCAGGTCCTTGATGATCTGCCGGTCGAGATCCAGCAGCGCGGCCAGTACGCCCACATACATGATGTTCTTCATCAGGATGCGGGCGCGGGCCTTGTCGAAATTCTCATTGCAGATACGCGACAGGGGCACGCCCAGGATCTGGATGTCGGTGCGGTTGAAAAGCGTGCTGCGCGGCCAGGTGGAGTCGTAGATCAGGTAACCTCCCGGGGCCACCTCCGCATGATCCTTGCGGTAGGTTTCCGCGTTCATGGCCACCATCAGGTCCACCCGGCCGGACCGGGCCAGGTGGCCGGCTGCGCTCACCCGGATCTCGTACCAGGTCGGCAGGCCCTGGATGTTGGAGGGAAAGTAATTCTTGCCGCAGACCGGGATACCCATGCGGAACAGGGCCTTCATGAGCATCGCGTTGGCGCTGGCCGAACCGGTGCCGTTCACGTTGGCGATCTTCAGCGTGAAATCGTTGTCCTGGGGACGTTGGGTGATGCTGCTCATCGGGCGGGGCCTTCGGGTGCTGGCGCGTGGCGCAGATCAGGGAATCGACGGGGGTTGATGAACGGCCTCAGGTGCCGTACTGCCGGCCTTGCGGCGCGGGCCGGTTCGCTTCGTCCAGGGCCTTGGGCCGTTGCAGGGTGAATATCTGCATGTCCCAGGCGGCCGTGGGGCACCGTTCGGCACACAGGCTGCAGTGCACGCACAGATCCTCGTCCTTGACCATTACCCGGCCCGTCTGCGGCAGGGGTCCGGAAACGAACAGCGCCTGGGTGTGATTGGTGGCCGGGGCAGTCAGGCGGGTGCGCAGCTCCTCCTCGGGACCGTTCGTCGTGATCGTCAGGCAGTCCACCGGGCACACGTCCACGCAGGCGTCGCACTCGATACAGAGCTTGTCAGTGAACACCGTCTGCACGTCGCAGTTGAGGCAACGTTCGACTTCTTCGATCACCTGCTCCACCGTGAAGCCGAGCTCGACCTCCACGTTGAGCTTCTTGAAGCGCTCCTTCAGGCCGACGTGAGGCATCAGGCGGCGCTCGGCACTGGCGTAGTTGTTGCTGTAGGCCCACTCGTGGATGCCCATCTTGGAGGTCTGCAGGTTCATGCCGTCGGGCAGGCGGTCGGCCAGGGCCTCACCCTGGCAGTGCTTGTGTATGGAGATGGCGGCCTGGTGGCCGTGCTCCACCGCCCAGATGATGTTCTTCGGGCCAAAGGCCGAGTCGCCGCCGAAGAAGACGCCGGGCAGGGTGGACTCGAAGGTCTTCTCGTCGACCCTGGGCACATTCCACTTGTCGAACTCTATGCCCAGGTCCCGCTCGATCCACGGGAAGGCATTTTCCTGGCCGATGGCCAGGATGATGTCGTCTGCCGGCAGGAGTTCCTCACCGACGATGCGCTCCGCCGTGATCCGGCCCCGGCCGTCCAGGTCGTACTCCATGATGTCGAAGAGCATGCCCGTGAGCCGGCCCCCTTCGCTGACAAAGGCCTTCGGCGACCGGTTGATGAGGATCTCGACGTTCTCCTCTTCCGCGTCCTCCAGCTCCCAGGGAGAGGCCTTGAAGAACTGGCGCGGCTTGCGCGCGACCACCTTGACGCTCTCTGCACCGAGGCGCAGTGACGTGCGGCAGCAATCCATCGCCGTATTGCCCACGCCGATGATCAGCACCTTCCTGCCAATGGCCTTGGTGTGCTCGAAGGCCACGGACTCGAGCCAGTCAATGCCGATGTGCACATGGGCGTCGTCGTCATGGCGGCCGGGCAGGCTGAGCTCCTTGCCCTTCGGGGCGCCGGTGCCTACAAACACCGCATCGAAGCCTTCACCGAGCAGCGCCCGCAGGCTCTCGATGCGGTGGCCGAGCCGGAGGTCGGCTCCCATGCCGATGATGTCGTCGATCTCCCGGTCCAGCACCTCGGCGGGCAGGCGGAAAGAAGGGATATTGGAGCGCATCAGGCCGCCCGGCACCGGCAGGCCCTCGAAAATCACCACCTCATAGCCAATCGGCAGGAGGTCATTGGCCACGGTCAGCGAGGCGGGCCCCGCGCCCACCAGCGCCACCCGCTTGCCATTCCCGCGGGCGGGGGCCTTGGGGAGGAACGCCGTGTAATCGTCGGCGTGGTCGGCCGCCACCCGCTTCAGGCGGCAGATGGCCACCGGCTTTTCTTCCACCCGGCCACGCCGGCACGCCGGCTCGCAGGGCCGGTCACAGACCCGCCCCAGGATGCCCGGGAAGACGTTCGACTGGCGGTTGAGCAGGAAGGCCTCGGTGTACTCGCCCTGGGCAATGAGCCGGATATAGCCCGGCACATCCGTGTGGGCGGGACACGCCCACTGGCAATCGACGACCTTGTGGAAGTAGTCGGGGTTACGGGTATCTGTGGGCTGCATGCTGCTTGCGAACGTGCTGCGGGGACACACCCCGCGAGATGACCGGGCGCGATTATACATAGCCGGTTTCCCGCGCATATCGTGACTTGCCGTAAGCGGCCCTTCCCGGACGTTGACGCACCCCCGGGCCGGGGTGAAACAATGGCCCGCATGAACAATCCAGCCGACGAATCCGCTCCCGGGCGCTACGCTGCGCTTGCCCTGCAACTCACCACTGCCTGCGTCAACGACTGCCCGGACCGGGCTGCGGCACGGCAGCGCATGGCCGATAACCTGGCGCATGCCGGGGCCTCCGTGGCGGCCAGCAAGGCCTTCATCCACCAGTACAGCGGCCAGACCGTCCGGCTGGTCGTCCTGCCGGAGTATTTCCTGACGGGGTTCCCGATGGGCGAGCCGGTCCCGGTCTGGCGGGACAAGGCGGCGCTTTCGATCGACGGGCCCGAGTACACCGCACTGGCGGCAATTGCCGCCAGGAACGACCTTTACCTGGCGGGCAATGCCTACGAAGTGGACCCCCACTTCCCCGAGCTGTACTTCCAGACCTGCTTCATCATCGCCCCGTCCGGCGAGACGGTGCTGCGCTACCGGCGGATGATTTCCCTCTCGGCCCCGACCCCCTACGACGTGTGGGACCGTTACCTCGAGATCTACGGGATCGAGGGTGTGTTTCCGGTGGCGGATACGCCTATCGGGCGCCTGGCCGCCATCGCCTCGGAGGAAATCCAGTACCCGGAGATCGCCCGCTGCCACGCCATGCGCGGAGCGGAGGTGTTTGTGCACCCGTCCAGCGAGGCGGGCAGTCCCTCGTTCTCAACCAAGGAAATCGGCCGGCGGGCCCGGGCAGCGGAGAACATTGCCTACGTGGTGTCCTGCAATTCGGCCGCGCTGACGCACATCCCGCTGCCGGCCGCCTCGGCAACGGGCATGTCGAAGGTCGTGGACTACCAGGGCAACATCCTGGCCGAAGCGATGCCGGGCGGTGAGTCGATGGTCGCCTTCGCCACCATTGATCTCGGCGCCCTGCGCGCGGCACGGCGCAAGACAGGGCTCACCAACGTGCTGGTGCGGCAGCCTTTCCAGGCTTACGCGGAGAGCTACCGCACGGCCCGCTTTCATCCCGCCAACCTGCTGCTGGCCGATGGGCAGCCGCGGGTGCCCGACCGGGGGGAACTGGCTGCATGGCAGCGGGCCGACATCGCCCGGCTGGCGGGCAGCGGGCTGATCTGAGAACGGGTATCGCGGAACGGGCCCGTTCCGCCGGCCACGATCGGGGAGCAGAGACGGCGGGAGGGGCGACAGCCCCTCCCGCACGGTCAGTCAGGTCGAGGCGGGCCTCAGGCCGTGGCCTCGCCGTCCTTCGGCGGCGTCCGGTTGACGATGCGCCGGGCCGGACTGACGATGGCCAGCACGACCACCGCCACCAGCGCCAGGGCGAACATGCTGAGCTCGAAGGCATACTTCTGGGGCTGCACCCAGATCTCTTCGAGATGCCCCCACTTCTCGAGGACCTCATTGACGTTCCAGACGATGATCGCGGTTGGAATGGCATAGCGCACGGCCGGGGCCATGCGCTGGAACCACCACAGGCGCTGGATCAGGTACAAGCCCCAGATGCCGAAGAACACCGCGTTCACCATCGTGAACCAGTGGTCGGTACCGAAGACATTGGGGTTGTAGAGGAGCAGCAGCCAGATGTAGCAGAACCAGGTGACGTAAATGGTCTCCATGGCCACGAGCACGGCAATGTTGCGCTTCTGGACCGAGGACCGCTCACCAACGTTCATGCGGAAATTGCGGTGGAACCACATGAAGAAATTGCAGCGTGTGTCCTTGTTGTAGAAGAAGTACATCAGCGAGGCAAGCATCACGCCGATGGACGACAGCATCACGCGGTATTCGCCCAGGGTTTCCTTGGCTCCCCACATGATGCCTTCCACACCGGTTTCGTCAGCCACCCAGACAAAGCTGAACTCGATCCAGGTCAGCCAGATCAGGCTGCCCCCGGTAAAGCCGAGCAAGGTGGCCGCATTCTCCGACTTGTTGCGCCCGATCCAGACCATCCAGGCACCAATGAAGCCCCCTACGGCCGACACCTCGATCACCGAATTGGGGAACCAGCTGTGCTCCATCAGGTACATGACCGTGTGGCCAAGTCCCTGCCAGAAGTAGACGATCAGCAGCGCAATGATGGCCGGCAGCGGCGCCTGGTAGTACTTCTTGAAACCGGTTGCCGGCGTGGCGGCAGTTGAGGCGGCGGACGAATCAGACATGGCGAATCCCCACAGGTCTTGAACGACCCGAAAAACAAAGGCTAGCACTGGCGGGAACGGCGGGATACGGCCCGGGGCCTGCAGGGCCTTCGTTGACCTGCCAGTGACAATCTGTTGACCGAAGGCGCACCGCCCTCAGTGCCGCACGGCATCGGACGCCGCCAGAAGGGCCTGAGCTGCCTCGTCACGCAGCAGCCGTGGGACCTTGACCTGATTGGCGTTGCTGCCGGCCAGCGCCTCGCGCCGGCTGGCGAGCAGCCCGTCAAAGGTGCCGGGCGGAACGATGCGCAGTCCCACCGGCCCGAGTCTGCCGTTGTCCCGGGCCAGGGCGGCATAGGCCGGATTTTCAGCAGCGAGCAGGGCATCCAGGCGCAGCGCCAGCGCGGCAGTGTCCCAGGCCGGCGCCTGTGGTGCCGGCTCCATGTGGACAACGTAGCGGTAGGGCACCACCGCGATGTCCGGCGTCACCGTGTACTCGGACAGCGCCGCAGGCCCGCCGGGCAACTCCCGGGCCAGGTGCGCGACGGCGTCGCGGATGTGCTGCTCCGTGGTCTTCTCCCCCACCAGGTCCAGCACGTTGCCGCGACGATGATCGAACTCGAAGACCGGCGTGGTGCCCTCATACGCCGCGATGCGCACCACATCGCCGAGCCGGTAGCGGTACAGGCCCGCCCGGTTGGTGATGACGGGTTCGTAGTGCCGGCCGACGGTCAGCGCCTCGGCGCTGACCACCCGGGGCGACGCAGAGTGGAGTTCTTCCTCGGGAAGGAACTCGAAGTGGCAGGCACCGAGCGCGAGGCAGTAGCGCTCCGGCGTGTCCGGCGCGAGATTGATGCCCACCATGCCCTCGGTGGCGCCGAAACAGGTGGTATAGAAGGCCGGGGCAGGGCCGGCAAGCCAGCGCAGGCGGGGCACGCTCACGGCAAAGGCGCCGGTCACCACGGCGCTGATCACGCGCAGGTCGGGCCAGAGCCGGGTCATGATGCCTTCCTGGCCACCTTCCAGCGCCTGTGCAACGGCCCGGGCACGTTCCGGCGCCGGCCTGAGCGCGGGGCGAAGCGCGGCCCGCTCGTCGTCCGTCAACCGCAGGTCCGGCGCCAGTGTGCCGGCCGCGAGATCCCGCAGGAGGTCCCCGGCGCGGCGCTCGATCAGCCCCATCCAGCTCACCACATGGCTGCAGTAGATGGCCTCGATGCAGCCGAGACCGGCGGCCCGCAGGGCGAAGAGCGCGTGCAGGTAGAGCGCCGCCGGATAGTCCGCCACCTGCAGCACCGCGGGCGGATAGACCCAGAAGGGTGGCGCCAGGGCGAGGATGCGCCGGATGCCGGCGCCGCTGGGATTGCCCACCGGAATCCCGGCCGCCGTCGCGCGACCCGCGCGGCTTGCCACCATCAGGGTCGCGGTCGGCTGGCGAAAGCCGAGGCCCGACACGGCGGCTGCCCGGGCGGCAGGCGTGAGCAGCGCGATGTACCAGAGGGCGGCGTTCTGCTGGCGGGTGGTCACCGGAAAGAGCTTCGGATCGCCGGTGGTCCCGGAGGTGCTGACCAGCATGCGGGGCCTGCCCGGGAACAGCACGTCGGCGGCGCCGCCGGCAATGCGGTCGATGTCCGCCCTGAACGCCTCGTAGCCGCTGACCGGGACCGCGCTCCGCCACGCCGTTTCGACATCCGGTGCCCGGGCCAGGGCCCTGAAGCCGTGGCGGCGGCCGTACTCCGAGTTCGCGTGCCGGGCAAGGATCCGGCGCAGCGTGGCGGCGTTCACGGCGGCACCGGTTGCGAGCTGGCGGCGATAGCGGGCCAGCGCCGCGCGGCTTGCCGCCTCCCAGGCCGAGAGCAGCAGCCCGTAGCCCGGCAGTGAGCCCACCGCTAGTTCAGGGGAATGGCCCAGAAACGGGTGCGGTCCGGATCGTGGGCGTGATAGATCTTGCCGATGGCACGGGGGTCATCCAGTGCCTGCACACAGAGCAGGGCCAGGTCGCTGCGGCGGATCCAGCTCATCGCACGGGTGTCCTCCGTCAGAAAGGCCTTGCCCTGGGACTCCCCGTTCAGCAGCCCGCCGGGACGGATGATGGTGAAATCGAGGCCGCTGGTCTTCAGGTAATCCTCCGCCTTGCTCTTCTCGGCGATCACCTTGTCGAGGAAACGGCGCGCGATCCAGGGGGCCGCGTCATAGGAGTCACCGGCGCCGATCACGGTCACCAGGATGAAGCGCTGCACCCCCGCGGCCCGCGCGGCATCCACAACGTTGCGATTGCCATCGAAGTCGGGCCGGGGGCCGTCCACGCGGGTGGCTCCCAGGGTGGAGATCACGGCCCGGAAGGAGCCGCTCCCGAACGCGGCCGTGAGGTCCGCCGGGTTCATCGCATCGCCGCGAAAGATCCGGGCCCCGGTGGCCTCAGCGGCACCTGCATCGGAGCCCTCGCGCACCAGCACCACCACGTCATCGCCCCGGGCCCTCAGCACCTTCACGATCTCGAGCCCGGTCGCCCGACTGCCGCCGATCACCAGCACGGCCCCTGCCCCCGGCACCGTCGCCACGGGGTCGAGCGCGGCGGGCTCCCGCCGGCCCTCGATGCCTGCGATCAGCACCCAGAACACCATCACCGCCACCAGGGCGAACATGATCTGCAGCAGTTTCACGACGAACTTCATCTGCCCTCCTCCCGGACTCCCGTGGACAAATCGCGGCGTCAGTTGACTCAACCGTCGAACGGGCCGCTTCCGGCAGAACGCCGCCCAAACTGAATCGGGTCAGGCGCCCCCGTGATTCAGCCGCTGGCCGGCGACGGCCGGGGTCACCTGGCCGTTCTCCCAGGCCACCACGCCGTTGACGATGGTGCACACAATGGCCGAGCGGAAGGTGGTGCCCTCGAAAGGCGACCAGCCGCACTTCGAGAGCACGTCCTCGCGCCGGACGGTGGTGTGCCGGCGGTGGTCCACGAGCACCAGGTCGGCGATGTAGCCTTCCCGGATATAGCCGCGGTCCCGGATACAGAAGATGTCCGCGACCCGGTGGCTGGTCCTTTCCACGATAAGCTCGAGCGGCAGGGCGCCGTCATGCACGTGCTCCAGCAGCGACAGCAGCGCGTGCTGAACGAGCGGCAGCCCCGAGGGGGCCCTGAAGTACTTCTCGCCCTTCTCCGCCAGCGTGTGGGGCGCATGGTCCGTGGCGATGTTCGACAACCGGCCGTCCAGCAGGCCCTCCATCAGCGCCTCCCGGTCGGCCGGGGTCTTGATGGCCGGGTTGCACTTGATGAAGGCGCCCTTCGCGGCATAGTCCCGGTCATCGAAATGCAGCATGTGCGCGCACACTTCGGCGGTGATGCGCTTGGTGCCGAGCGGCCCCGGCTCGAAGAGCGCGAGCTCCCGGGCGGTACTCAGGTGCAGGACGTGCAGGCGCGTGTTGTGGCGCTTCGCCAGCTGCACCGCCAGTTCCGAGGATTTCCAGCAGGCCTCGGCCGAGCGGATCAGGGGGTGGGCGGAAAACGGCACGTCGTCGCCGTATTCCTGCCGGTAGCGCTCCTCATTGGCCCTGATGGTGGGCGTGTCCTCGCAGTGGGTCGCAATCAGCGTGGGGCACTCCGCGAAGATGCGCTCCAGGATCACCGGGTCGTCCACCAGCATGTTGCCGGTGGAGGCGCCCATGAAGACCTTCACCCCGCAGCAGTCGCCGGGCTGCAGGGCCCTGATCTCGTCCAGGTTGTCGCTCGCCGCACCGAAATAGAAGGAGAAGTTGGCCTTCGACCGGCCCCGCGCCAGGCGGTACTTGTCCATCAGCACCGCGCGGCTCGTGACGTTCGGGATGGTGTTCGGCATGTCCATGAAGCTCGTGATGCCGCCGGCCACGGCCGCCGCCGACTCGGTGGCTATGTCGCCCTTGTGAGTAAGGCCGGGCTCCCGGAAATGCACCTGGTCGTCGATGAAACCCGGGATCAGGTACTGGCCCCCGGCGTCGATGAGCCGGTCCACGCGACTCGTGGGGATCTCCCTTGCAACGCGCTCGATGCGCCCGCGACGGATGAGCACGTCGCCGGGCGTCACGCGACCCTCGTTACAGATCAGGGCATTGATGATCAGCAGGCTCTGTTCGCTCATGGGGTATCAGGCCGGGTTGATTGCAAAGCGGTTGGTGGCGCGAATCAGCTCATGCACGATACCGGGTTCAAAGGCCGAGTGGCCGGCATCGGGCACGATCCTTAACTCCGCTTCGGGCCAGGCCCTGTGCAGGTCCCAGGCGCTGCGCAGCGGACAGACCACATCGTAGCGGCCCTGGACGATCACCGCCGGGATGTGCCGGATCCGGTGCACGTCCCGCAGGATCTGGTCGGGGTGCTGCATGAAGGCCTGGTTGACGAAGTAGTGGGCCTCGATGCGGGCAAAGGCCAGGGCAAAGGCATCGGCGCCGAAGCGCTCGATGGTCGACGCCGAGGCCAGCAGGTGGCTGGTGCTGCCCTCCCAGACCGACCAAATCTTGGCCGCTTCCAGTGCCAGGGCGCGATCGGTGCCCGTGAGCCGGCGGTGGTAGGCGCCCAGCAGGTCGCTGCGCTCGGCCTCGGGAATGAAGCTGCAGTAGCGCTCCCAGGCGTCGGGATAGATCTCGCTGGCGCCGTGCTGGTAGAACCAGGCGATCTCCGCCGGTCGCAGCAGGAAGATGCCCCGCAGCACCAGCCCGGTCACCCGCTCCGGGTGGGTCTCCGCGTACAGCAGCGCCAGCGTGCTGCCCCATGACCCGCCGAACACCAGCCAGCGGTCGATCGCGAGCCTGGCACGCAGTGCCTCGATGTCGGCGATCAGGTGCCAGGTGGTGTTCTCGTCGAGCTCCGCATGGGGCCGGCTTCGTCCGCAGCCCCGCTGGTCGAGCAGGACGATGCGGTAGCGCAGCGGATCGAAGAAACGACGGGGCGTCGTATCGCCACCCCCGCCCGGGCCGCCGTGGAGGAACACCGCCGGCTTGCCCTGCGGATTGCCGCATTGCTCGTAATAGATCTCGTGACGCCCCGAACCCTTCAGGTAGCCTGAATCGAAGGGTTCCAGTGCGGGATAGAGTGACTGCCTGCCCGGCATGCGCTCCCCGGCCCTTGCTGCAGTGTTCGCCATGTCGCCATTCTGGCATTTTCAGGCGCCGGTCGTCGCCGGCTAGAATGCCGGGCCACCCGCCAAGAAAGCTCACATGTACCGGACGCGCCGCCGCCTCCCGCTGCTGATCGCCGCACTGCTGGCCACGACGCTTGCCGGCACTGTGCAGGCCGCACCTGCTGTAGACATTCCCTACACCCTGCGGCGCCTCGACAACGGCCTGACCGTGGTCGTCCACGAGGACCGCAAGGCGCCGATCGTGGCGGTGAACATCTGGTACCACGTGGGCTCCAAAGACGAGACACCGGGGCGCACGGGCTTTGCCCACCTGTTCGAGCACCTGATGTTCCAGGCCTCGGAGAATCTCGAGGGTGAGTACCTCAACACCCTCCAGGAGCTGGGCGCCACCGACCTGAACGGCACCACATTCTTCGACCGCACCAACTACTTCCAGACGGTGCCCAGCAATACGCTGGACACGGCCCTGTGGCTGGAGTCCGACCGCATGGGGCATTTTCGCAACGCGATCACCCAGGCCGTGCTGGACGAGCAGCGGGGCGTCGTGCAGAACGAGAAGCGCCAGGGACAGAACCAGCCCTACGGCCGCGTCTTCGAGCAGGTGCTGAAGCAGCTCTTCCCCTCCGATCATCCCTATTCCTGGGAAACCATCGGCTCCATGGACGACCTGAACGCGGCGACCCTCGACGACGTGCGCCGCTGGTTCGATAGTCACTACGGCCCCAATAACGCGGTGCTGGTGATCGCCGGCGACGTGGGCACCGAGGAGGCCTTCGCCAAGGCCGCGAAATACTTCGGGGATATTCCGCCGGGGCCGCCCGTGGCCCGCCTGCAGGAGTGGATTCCCGGCCACGACCGGGTGCGCCGCCAGCGCATGGAGGACCGCGTGGCCCAGTCCCGGCTGTACCTGGCATGGACCGGGCCGCGCTGGGGCACGGCAGACGCGCAGCATCTGGAGCTGGCCGCGGCCGTGCTGGCCGGTGACAAGAACTCCCGGCTCTACCAGCGCCTGGTCTACCGGGACCAGATCGCCTCCGACGTGGACTTCGGCACCCTCGCCCTCGAGGTCGCCGGCATCACCTACCTGCAGGTGTCGGCCCAGCCCGGCGTGTCGCTCGCCACGCTGGAGAAGGCCGTCAGCGAGGAACTGGAGCGCTTCCGTCGTCAGGGCCCGACCGCAAAGGAGCTGGAGCGGGTCAGGACCCAGCGCCGGGCCGCTTTCACCCGCGGCCTGGAGAAGGTGGGCGGCTTCTCCGGCAAGGCGCAGATCCTGGCGGAGAGCACCGTCTACGGCGGTTCGCCGGACGCCTGGAAGCAGGCCTGGGACGCGGGCGAGTCCGCCACGGCGGCAGACCTGAAGTCGGTCGTGGCCCGCTGGGTCACCACCGCGCCCTTCGTCCTCGAGGTCACTCCGGCAGGGAAGTTTGCGGCGGCGGCCGAGGGCGCGGACCGCAGCGCCATGCCGCTGCCGCAGGGTGAAGTGACGGTGGGCTTTCCTGCCTTCCAGCGGGGCACCCTCAGCAACGGCCTGAAGCTCATCGTCGTCGAGCGCCCGGAGGTGCCGGTAGTCGGCTTCCGGCTGGTGCTGGACGCAGGCTATGCAGCCGACCAGTTCGGCGCACCCGGCGTCGCCAATCTCACCATGGCGATGCTGGACGAGGGCACGAAGTCCCGCACGACGCTCGAGATCAGCGAGGAACTCGCCCTGCTCGGCGCCAGCCTGGGCACGCGCTCGACGCTGGACACCTCGACCGTCAGCCTGTCGGCACTGGCCGACCGGCTGGAGCCATCGCTCGCGATCTTCGCCGACGTGATCCTGAACCCGGTGTTCCCGGCGGACGAACTGGAGCGCCTGCGCAAGGTCTACCTGGCGGCGCTCAGCCAGGAAAAGACCCAGCCCACGTCCATGGCGCTGCGACTGGTGCCGAAGCTGCTCTACGGGCCGGGCCACGCCTACGCCCAGCCCCTCACGGGCACGGGCACCGAGGCCACGCTGAAGGCGGTCACCCGGGAGAATCTCGAGGCCTTCCACGCCACGTGGTTCAGGCCGAATCACGCCACCCTGCTGGTGGCAGGGCCGGTAAACCTCGAGTCACTGACACCCAGGCTCGAACGCCTGTTCCGCGACTGGCAGCCGGGCGAGATACCGGTCAAGCAGCTGGCCACCGTCACGCCCCGGCCCAACCGCACGCTGTACCTGGTGGACCGGCCGGGGGCCGACCAGTCGGTGATCTTCGCGAGCCAGCTGATCCCGTCGCGGGCCATGCCCGACGCGCTGGCGATGAAGGCGATGAACGACGTGCTGGGCGGCAAGTTCACCTCACGGCTCAACATGAACCTGCGGGAGACGAAGCACTGGTCCTACGGCGCCTATTCCTTCACCTACGAGGCCCGCGGCCAGCGGCCCTTCCTGGCCTATGCGCCGGTGCAGTCGGACCGGACCGCGGAGTCCGTGACCGAGATCCGGCGCGAAATTGCCGACATCGTGGGAGCCCGGCCGGCCAGCGATGAAGAAGTGACGCTGGTGAAGCGCTCCAACACGCTGTCCCTGCCGGGCCAGTGGGAAACCGGCGCCGCGGTGCTGGGATCGCTGAGCGAAATGGTCGAGTTCGGCCTGCCGGACGACTACTGGTCGGGTTACGCGGCTGCGCTGCGGGGCCTGACCACGGCCGAGGTCAACGCGGCCGCCCGCGCTCACCTGCGCCCCGAAGACCTCGTCATCGTCGTCGTGGGCGACCGGGCCGTGATCGAGCCCGGCCTGCGCACGCTCGACTTCGATGCGATCCAGCCCGTCAGCCCGGACGGCGAACTCCTCGACGCCCCGCCGCCGGCCGCCGCCCCCCCGGCCGTGCGCTGAGCAGCCACGACGGGCCGGGATCGCCGCGACCCGCGATGCGACAGACGGGTTTCGCTGCCCGGCATCTTGCGACTTGGGCCGGGGCATGGACAATACCGGCTCCGCAGGGCTGTTGCCCCCGAACTGAACGCCTCTCATGATCTACGCTGACGGCCTGACCAAGACCTTTGCCGGTCGCCCCGCCGTGGACGGGATCTCGTTCCGGGTCGAGCCGGGCGAGGTGCTGGGCTTTCTGGGCCCCAACGGCGCCGGCAAGACCACCACCATGCGCATGCTCGCCGGCTTCATCGCACCGACGGCCGGCCGCGCCGAGATCTGCGGCTTCTCGGTCACCGACCAGCCGGTGCTCGCCAAGCAGAAGCTCGGCTACCTGCCGGAGGGCGCACCCAGCTACGGGGAGATGACGCCCCGGCAGTTCCTCGGCTTCGTGGGCCAGGTGCGCGGCCTGCGCGGGGCGGCGCTGAACCAGGGCGTGGATGGCGCCGTCGGCCGCCTGCAGCTGCAGGATGTGCTCGATCAGCCCATCGAGACGCTGTCCAAGGGCTTTCGTCGCCGGGTCGGACTTGCCCAGGCGATTCTCCACGATCCGCCCGTACTGATCCTCGACGAGCCGACCGACGGCCTCGATCCCAACCAGAAGCACGAGGTCCGCGAGCTGATCAACACCATGGCGGCGGGCAAGGTTATCGTGATCTCCACGCACATCCTCGAGGAAGTGGATGCCGTCTGCACGCGGGCGATCATCATTACCGAGGGGCGCGTCGTGGCCGACGAGACGCCCGAGGCGCTGGTCCGCCGGTCCCGGTTCCACAATGCGGTGACCGTGCGCCTGCAGCGCAAGGCCGACCTCGAGACCGTTGCCCGGGAGTTGCGCGCCGTACCGGCCATCAGCCACGTGGAGGTCGACGCCACCGGCCATGCGGTCACGGCCTTTCCGCGCGACAGCGCGCATGTACTGAAGATCGTGGACGAGCTGGCCGAGGCCCGGCACTGGCCCGTCGAGCAACTCCAGCTGGAGGCCGGCCGGCTGGACGAGGTCTTCCGCAGCATCACCGCGCGGGAGGTGCCATGACCGACGCGATCCGCATCATCGCCGCCCGGGAACTGCGCAGCTATTTCGCCACGCCGCTGGCCTATGTCTTCCTGGTGATCTTCCTCGCCCTGATGGGAGCCTTCACCTTCTATCTCGGCGGCTTCTACGAGCGGGGCCAGGCCGACCTGCAGCCCTTCTTCAACTTTCACCCGTGGCTCTACCTGTTCCTGGTCCCGGCCATTGCCATGCGCCTGTGGTCGGAGGAGCGCAAGAGCGGCAGCATCGAACTGCTGATGACGCTGCCGGTGACCCTCTGGTCGGCGGTGCTCGGCAAGTTCCTCGCCGCCTGGCTGTTCGTGGCGGTGGCCCTCGCGCTTACATTTCCCATCTGGATCACGGTGAACTACCTCGGCGAACCGGACAACGGCGTGATCCTGGCCGGCTATATCGGCAGCCTGCTGATGGCCGGCGGCTTTCTCGCCATCGGCTCCTGCCTGTCCGCCGCCAACCGCAACCAGGTGGTGGCCTTCATCATCACCGTGGTCGTCTGTTTCCTGTTCATGCTGGCCGGCTTTCCGCTGGTGCTGGACGTGTTCCGCGGCTGGCTGCCCCAGGCCCTCGTGGACACGGTGTCCGGGCTGTCCTTCCTGACGCACTTTGCAGCGCTCAGCAAGGGCGTGCTGGACCTGCGCGACGTGCTGTACTTCCTGCTGGTGATCGGCGTGTGGCTCTATGCCACCGTCATCGTCCTCGACCTGAAGAAGGCAGACTGAGCCCATGGCTGACCGGCACTCTGGCGGCAAGTCGGTGGGGCGCGCGGGCCTGCTGGCGCTGGCGCTCTTGTTCGTCGTGGGCGCGACGCTCATCAACGGCGTGCTCAAGGGCCTGCGCCTGGACCTCACGGAGAACCGGCTCTACACGCTCTCCGAGGGCACCCGGAACATCCTCCGCAGCATCCCCGAGCCGGTGAACATCTACCTCTACTACTCCGACCGGGCGACCAGCAACGTGCCGTTCTTCCGCACCTACGCCACCCGCGTGCAGGAGATGCTCGAGGAGTTTGCCGGCCATGCGGACGGCCGGCTCGTGCTGACGGTCGTCGACCCGCTGCCTTTCTCCGAGGAGGAGGATCGCGCAGCCGGCTTCGGCCTGCAGGCCATCAACCTGGGCACGCCGGCCGAACCGATCTACTTCGGCGTTGCGGGCACCAACGCCGTCGGGGAAAACCAGGTCATTCCTTTCCTCGACCCCACCAAGGAACCCTTCCTGGAGTACGACCTGGCCAAGCTGGTCTACACGCTCGCCAATCCCGAGAAGCCCCGCGTCGGGCTGATCTCAGGCCTGCCGATGACGACGGGCTTCGACCCCATGACCCAGCAGATCCGCCAGCCCTGGGTGGTCACGGAACAGCTTCGCCAGTTGTTTGACCTGCAGATCCTGTCGCAGGGCATCGACCGGATTGCCGACGATGTCCGGGTGCTGATGCTGGTCCATCCCCGCGCACTGCCCGCGGCCACTCTCTATGCCATCGACCAGTTCGTCCTCCGCGGCGGCAACCTGCTGGTCTTCGTCGATCCCCTTGCCGAGGCGGACACCAACCCCGAGGATGCCGGCGGGCCGGACACCGGGTCCAGCCTCGAGCCCCTGTTCCGGACGTGGGGCATCAGCCTGGACAGCGAACATGTGGTGGCCGACGACCAGTTCGCGCTCACGGTGCGGGGCGGCGACGGGCAACCCGTCCGGCACCTTGCGGTGATCGGCGTCGACCAGAGCGTGATGTCCCAGGACGACGTGGTCACCGGCGGACTCAGCGTGCTGAACCTCGCCTACCCCGGCCACCTGACGGCCCTCGACGCCAGCCCCACCACGCTGACTCCCCTTGTACAGTCGAGCGCCCTCGCAGGCCTGATACCGCTCACCGACCTCATGATGGCCTCGGACCCCGCGATGCTCAGGGATTCGTTCTCGCCGACCGGCACCCGTTACACGCTGGCGGCCCGCATCCAGGGCACGGTACCGAGCGCGTTTCCGGACGGGCCGCCCGGCGGTGAGTCGGGCACAACCCATCTCGCGGCGTCGCAGGCCCCGATCAACGTCGTGGTGGTGGCGGACACCGACCTGCTCACCGACCGCATGTGGGTGCAGTCGCAGGACTTCTTCGGCCAGCGGGTGAACCGCGTGTTTGCCAACAACGGTGATCTCGCGGTCAACGCCCTCGATAACCTGCTGGGCAGCGGCGACCTCATCAGCATCCGCAGCCGGGCCACCTTCCAGCGGCCCTTCACCCGCGTGCAGGAGCTGCGCCGGCAGGCGGAGGCCCGCTTCCAGACGGCCGAGGAACGCCTGCAGGACGAACTTCAGGAGACCGAGAGCCGCCTCACGGAGCTGCAGGCCAGCCGTGCCGATCAGGGCACGCAGATCCTCTCGCCGGACCAGCAGGCCGAGATCGAGCGCTTCCAGGCCCGGCGTCTTGAACTCCGCAAGGAACTGCGGCAGGTGCAGCGCGGCCTCGATCAGGACATCGACAGCCTGGGGCTGCTGCTCAAGGCCATCAACATCGGCCTCGTTCCCGCACTGATCTCGGTGTTCAGCCTGCTGGCGCTGGCCCTGCGCCGCAGGCCCGGGAGTCGCGGCCGGTGAGCCGCCTAACGCTCATCCGCCTGCTGTTCGTGCTGGTGGTGCTGGCCGGCATCATCGGCGTCCTGAACCTCGACCGGACGTCGGGCCGGGCCGCCGACACACTGCTGTTCCCCGACCTGAAGGCCGCGCTCAACGACGTGTCGCGCATCGTCGTCACCGGCGCCGGCGGCAGCACGCTCGCCACCCTGGAGCGCAGCGCGGAGCGCTGGACCGTCGCCGAACGGGGCAACTATCCGGCCGACGTGGGCCGCATCCGCAGGAACCTGCTCGCACTCGCCGATGCCCGGATTGCCGAAGAGAAGACCGCCAACCCCGATCTCTACCCGCGCCTGGGCGTGGAAGACGTGGCAGGCGAAGGGGCGACCGGGGTGCAGCTCGAACTGACGACCGGCAAGGATCCGGTCCGGCTCATCATCGGCCTTACCCAGCCCGGCACCGCTGATCGCACCTATGTGCGGGAGCCCGGCCAGGCCACAAGCTGGCTGGTGAAGGCCGAATTCGACCTCGGCAAGACGGCCGACGCCTGGATCGACCGGCAACTGGTCAGCCTGCCCGTGGAGCGCATCAGCACCGTGACGGTGACGCACCCCGGGCAGCCGCCGCTGGTGCTGCGCAAACCGGCGCCCGACGCCGCGGATTTCGACGTGGAGAACGTGCCGTCCGGCCGCAGCCTGAGCTACCCCGGCGTCGGCACCGCGCTGGCCGCCGTACTTGCCGACCTGCGCCTGGAAGCCGTCGACCCCCGCGAGGTGCTGGGCACCAACCCCGGAAAGCCGGTGGTCGCGCGCTTCACCACCACCGACGGGCTGACCATCGAGACCAGCGCCTTCAGGCTCCCGGCCGGCACGAGGTTCACCATCGTCGCGTCCGGTGAGGGCGATCCGGCCCGGCAGGAAGCCGACGCCATCAATGCCCGCCTCGGCGGCTGGGTCTATACGCTGCGCGACTACCCCACCGAGCAGCTCACGCACCGGCTCCAGGACCTGCTGGCCCCGGCCTGACCGCCATGCCATCAACCGATCCGCACGTCGGGCGGGACTACCTCGAGCAGATCCTCAAGGCGCGGGTCTACGACGTTGCCGTGGAGACGCCGCTCGACCCGGCACCGCGCCTGTCGGCGCGCCTCGGCAGCCGGATCCTGATGAAGCGCGAGGACCTGCAGCCGGTCTTCTCCTTCAAGCTCCGGGGCGCCTACAACAAGGTGAGCCAGCTCACCGAAGCCGAGCGGGCCGCCGGCGTGATCTGCGCCTCCGCCGGCAACCACGGCCAGGGCGTCGCGCTCGCCGGGCGCGCACTCGGCGTGCGGGCCGTGGTGGTCATGCCCGTGACCACGCCCACCATCAAGGTGGAGGCGGTGCAGGCACTCGGCGGCGAGGTGGTGCTGGACGGCATCACCTTCGACGAGGCTTATGCCCGGGCCATGGACCTTGTGCGGTCCGAGGCGCTCACCTTCATCCATCCTTTCGACGACCCGGCCATCATCGCCGGCCAGGGCACGATCGGCATGGAGATCCTGCACCAGCACCGGGGCGCGCTCGATGCGATCTTCGTCCCGGCGGGTGGCGGCGGCCTGCTCGCCGGCATCGCGCTGTACGTGAAGGCGCTGTACCCGGAGATCCGCGTGGTCGGCGTGGAGCCCGAGGAATCCCCGACCATGCATGCCGCTTTCGCGGCGGGCCACCCGGTGGACCTGCCCCGTGTCGGCATCTTCGTCGACGGCGTTGCGGTGCGCCGGGCCGGCCGGGAGACCTTCAGGATCTGCCGGGAACTGGTGGACGACATCGTGCTCGTGAGCAACGACGAGGTCTGCGCGGCGATACGGGATGTCTTCGAGGACACCCGGGCGATCATGGAGCCGGCCGGCGCGCTGGCGATCGCCGGCGTGAAGCGCTGGCTCGCCGATACCGCCCTCCGTGACCAGACCCTGGTGGCCGTCAACAGCGGCGCCAACATGAATTTCGATCGGCTGCGCTACATCGCCGAACGGGCGGGCATCGGCGAGCACCGGGAGGCGCTGCTGGCGGTGCAGATTCCGGAGCGGCCCGGCAGCTTCCGCGCCTTTTGCGAGACCATCGGCCAGCGCTACATCACCGAGTTCAACTACCGCTACAGCGACCCGGCGCGGGCGCGCATTTTCGTCGGCGTCGGCCTCACGGGCGGCATCGCGGAACGGAACCGGATCATCAGCAAGCTGCATGAACTCGGCTACCCGGTGGCCGATCTCAGCGACGACGAAGTGGCCAAGCTCCACGTGCGGCACATGGTCGGCGGGCCCGCGCCGGGCCTGAAAGACGAGCGGCTTTACCGCTTCGAGTTTCCGGAACGACCCGGGGCCCTGCTGGAGTTCCTGAAGGCCGTGGGCAACCGCTGGAACGTCAGCCTCTTTCACTACACCAACCCGGGCGCTGACTACGGGCGGGTGCTGGCCGGCTTCCAGGTGCCGGACGCCGAACTTGCCGACTTCGAGGCGCATCTCCTGGCCTCCGGCTACGAGTTCCGGGACGAGAGCGACAACTCCACCTGCCAGCTGTTCCTGACCGCAGGACCGGCAGGGCAGTCAGGCAGGACCGGCGAAAGTTGATTACACGTGCATCCGTGCGGTTCGGATAACCGCTTCGTCCTTTGGAGGGCCCTACAGATGAAAAGCGTTTTTGCGTCAGCTGCCGTGAGTCTGATCCTCGTTGCAGGGGCCGGCAGTATCGCCCTTGCCGACGACAGGATCGCCCCTGAAACGACAGCCACGACCGTGTGGGTCGACGGCAAGGGCCAGAGTTCCATGGCCAGCAAGACCAACAAGGTGCATGCCGAGATGACCGCACAGGGCTGGCGGTTTGCCGATATGGACCTTTATGTCGAGGACGGTGACATGAAGGGCATCTTCCTGACCTACGTCCGCGGTCCGGCGACCGCGCCCTGAGGGCTGTTCCGCACCCGGTTCCGACGACCGGGCGGGGCGCCGGAACAGCGGGTGCGCGGCCCGGGCCAGAAGCACCCCGTCCGGCCCCTTCGGCCCGCGAACGACTGTTTTGAATACGGCCCGATTCTGGATTAATCTCGACCGGCGCAGGTCGGGCACGCCCGCACCCGCGCGGATCGGACGACCGCCCGTTTCCATGAACAAGAACAAGGGGGATCCATGAGCGTTGTTTCTGCCTGGCGCCTGGCCGCCATCGTGATGGTGGCCGGCACCCTGTCCGCCTGCGGCGGCAGCAAGGAATCCGGCCAGCCGGCCGGCAGCACCGCGGCCTCCGGCGGCTCCTCCGCGGCAAAGCCTGCCGCCAACTCCAACGTCTCGGCGACCGCCGAGGAGGTGGCGGCCGCGGCCCGGGGCAAGGTCAAGTGCCCGCCGAAGATCGCCACACCGGGCCGCGCCGACGGCGCGCCCGTTGACGACGTGGTGGGCGTGCGGCCCGGCATGACCTTCGACGAGGCAGCCGCGGTGGTGATGTGCACCAACGACCTGATGGTGGTCACGCCGGACAACAGCCGGGGCTTCCGGATCGAGACCTACGGGCAGGCCCTGCGCCAGGGATTCAACGCCCGCCTGGCCGAACCGAAGATCGAGAAGACCTCGAAGCAGATCATGGAGGAGATGCAGGATGCGGCCATGGCCCGGGGGTCCAACCGGCGGGTCCGCGACCTGCAGCCCGGCCAGTCCAAGTGGTACGTGGGCACCATCGGCCTGCCCGGCCAGGAGCGGGTACTGAGCGCCGCCCGGGAGGAATGGTTCGCCGAGGGGCGCAACCCGACGGTGGCCAGCGTGGAGAAGGCCCTGCGGGACAAGTACGGCACACCGACCCGGTTCCAGGAAGCCAGCGCCAACCGCTACCTGACCTGGGCCTACGATCCCTTCGGTCGCCTCATCACCGAGACCTCGGCGCTGTTCAACCAGTGCAGCGGCCAGGCCAGCCCGGACGCCGGCGTAAACCTGTCTCCGGATTGCGGGATCGTGGTAGCCGCCCAGATCGGCGCCCTCCAGTCCAACCCGGACCTGGCCGAATACCTGCAGGCCAGCGTCGTGGACCAGGCCAATGGCTACGAAGCACTTTCCGCCACCGAGCAGGCGCTGCAGCAGGCCGAGAACGAGCGCCGGGCGAAGCAGGTGGAAGATGCCGCGAAGAACGCCGATGCGCCACAACTGTGAGGTACCGGCCATGCGCCTGATCCTGCCAGTTCTTGCCGCGACCCTGCTGGCCACTGCCTGCGGGCAACCCGACTCCGCCACGGCACCGGGCAATGCCGCGGGTGGCCCTGCGACCAGCGCGCCAGCCAGCCCGGCGGCCCCTGCCGGCATGACGCCGTCGGCCGGCCCGGCCGAGGCCGGCAATGCGGCGCCGGCACCGGCCGCTGCCTCGCCGGGGCTGCCCGGACGCACCGGGGAACTGGTAAACCCGGATGCCAGTACCGTGGTCCTCCTCTATTACGACCTGGCAGGCATCGAACTGCCGCTCACCAAATGGGTGGAGGCCGACAACCGGGTCCAGTTCGCGCAGCCCTTCGACAAGGAAGCCCGGCGGGCCGACGTGCTGGCGGAACTGCAGTCCGCCGCCGCCGCGGTAAAGGGCATCGGCAGCATCCGCCTCACCATGAACGCGGGGCTCAGCGACTACGACAGGACCTACGGCGAGTTCACGGTGCGGTCCCTGGCCCCGAGTTCCACCGTGCCCTACGACGCTCTCGGCCAGAAGGTGGCCCTCAAGTTCGCCAATGGCCGCACCGCCCAGATCTGGCGCGTGCCGGAAGCGGACGCCCAGCTGATCCGGGACAAGATCGGGCCCTATGGCGGCGGCAATGTGTCAGTGGACGTGCTGCTCCGGATCATAGGCGTCCAGCCGGGCCCCGGCGGCGGCACCATCAGCACGGAAGTGCTGGAGTACGACCTGCAGGAAGGCCGCACGGGCCTGACGCTGGGCCGGGTCCAGGTCGCCCGCTAGCCTTACGGCGGGCTGCTTATGTCCAGTGGCCCCTTGAGGGACGCTGGCACCCGGGCGTAGCCTCTGCACCATGCGGTCCCCGTTGCCTGCGGCTCTGCTTCTGCTCACCGGAGCGTCGGCACACGCCGGCGTCGTCAGCTACGGGTCCAACGATTTCTGCGGAACCAGCATGCCCGGAATCACCAAGGGCCCGCTGGAATTCGTAAGCACAGGGGTTGCGACCAACCAGAGCGCGCCGGCCTTCTTCAGCCAGACGGACAACTACCGGTATCGCGCCACCTCCACGGGAGCGGGCGGAAGCTTCGACCTGGGCTACTTCCCCTGCCAGAAGCTCTCGAGCTTCCAGATCAACAATGCAACCGAGGCAGAGCCCCGGGGCGAGGTGCTGCCCGAGGAAGAGTACCCGGACGACCAGCTGTTCCCCGCGTGGCTGCAGCACCTGTTCATCGAAGTGGACGGGCTGATCAAGCAGAACTCGGACCGGTATGAATGCGGCCAGCCGGGCCAGCCGCGCTGCTTTTACGGCGGCGGCATCCGGGGGTCACTCGAAATTAGGGAAGTGCTGGACCTGCAGACGGCCTCTCCGGCGTACTACACGTTCCAGCCCACCGGCAGCCCGGCCGTACTCGGCAGCCTGGCCATACCCTTCATCGTGGTCGAACCCGGCAGCGGCGACTCGCTGTCCATGTACCTGGGCTCGCAGCTGTTCTTCCAGCAGCCCCTGGCAGGCTTCGAACCCGGCCGCCTGTACTTCGCGCCCGTGCCGATCGCCGGCGTCACCAGCAACCCGGCCATCACCCTGTGGATCAACAGCTTCGGCCCGGCCGGCACGCGCGTGGTGATCCCCACGGCCGTCACCGCCGTGCCGCTGCCGTCCACCGCCTGGCTCTGCCTGACCGCCGTGGCCGGGCTGGCCGTCCGGAAGGTGCTGCATCGCCGGGTTCAACCACCGCTGCGCCAGCCCGGACGCTGACTACGGGCGGTTACTGGCCGCCCGGCAGGTGCCCGACGCCGAACTCACCGGCTTCGAGGCGCACCTCCTGGCCAGCATGCCGATCAGTGCGGTGCCGAGGAGCACAAGAGTGCCGGGCGCGGGCACGGCCTGGATCTCGTTGAGGTAATCCACTCCGGAACCGGATGTCACGGTGACGAGATCACGGATCTCCTGCCCGGCAGCAGTCCTGATCGAGCTGATGCCACCCCAGCGCAGTCCTGCCTTCACGGCGGCCGGCGCGTCGGTGACGGCCTGCAGGGCGAGTGCCGCGACCAGATCCTCGTTGTCGGCGCTGGCGGAGAACCCGCCGGTGGCATCGCAGCCGGGGTTGTTGAGATCCGCGCACGGCTGCGAGAACGCCCCCCCGGCTGTCGCCTCCAGGCGGGCCACGAAGCTGGTAGCCACGTTGAACGGTACCCACTGGGTGAAGGTCAGCGTATGGCTGGCGAGAAAAAAGTGTCCGGCATCACTGTCGGCCAGCTGCTCGGTGCTGATGATCCGGGGCTGGATGACGCCGTTTCGCAGGGTGTCCCTATAGGTCGTCAGACTGGCGCTGCCGGTGTACGGGTCTACCAGTTGGTACTTCAGGGTATCAATGTTGTTGCCGCCCTGGCTGGGCGGCAGGTAAGTGGCCGGAGTCTGGAAAGAGGCGGACAGCGTGGCACTGGCCGAGCTTGTCCCCGCATCGCCGAAGGTCAGCGTTTCCAGGTTTCCGGTGAGGTAGAACCTGAAGGTCACGTAGCCGCCGGCGAGGCCGGGCATTGTGGTCACGGTCAGCGTGTCGCTGAACTCGGCGCGGCTGATGGCGGCAGCCTCTGTGGTGGAGCGGGCCGCCCTGCTGATAGGGCCGGCACCGTCGGCCCGGGCGCTCACCTCAAGGACCCCGAGGCTGGACGTGGTGAATGCCCCCGAGCTGGTCAGGTCGCGGGTTCCGTAGGCCAGCACGGTCGTGCCCACGGTGGCGCCGTTGCCGTTCGTTTGCTCGTCAATGACCTGCACGAGCACGGGGACCGGCTCCGCGTTGCACTCAGTGACCGTGCGGCAGGAATCCTGCGCGCGGGCTTGTCCGTAGGCAGTGGTGCTGGCGGCCTGGGAAAGCGGGGCGGCCAGTACCAGCAGGGACAGAAGCGCGAGGCGGATCATGATTGGTCTCCGGATTGCTAAGGTTGACGGGGTTGCGTGAGCTGTCAGCAGCGCACCGGCATTGACGGGCAGGACCCGGCACATGCTGCCACGGGATTGCCCCGCCGGAATACGGCCCCGCTCCGGCGGGCATAGGCCAGGAGCGCGCCGAGCCCGGCGAGCAGCCCCCAGATCGTCCCGGGAAGGGGTACAGCCGCACCCGCCACGGCCAGCACGCCGTCAAGGTAGAGCCGCGACGTATCCCAGCTGAGGCCGGCGCGCAGCTGGGGCAGGCCAATGGTGGCAAAGGCCCCGGTCAACGTCGTCCAGTCCAGCAGGTCAAAGCTCTCGCCGCCGAGCGGATCGAAGCCGTCAATGAGCTTCACCAGCAGTGTGCCGTCCGCGTGGAACGCCCCCTGGACGCTGAAGTGGTCGTATTGCGACCCCGCCAGCGTGCCGGCCAGTTCCATCTCGAGGATGCCGCTGCTGGTCTGCGTGAAATCACCCGCGACCGTCAGTGCTCCGGGTGAACTGCCCGGACCGAAGGCGCCCGAGTTCACGATGTTGAAGGCCTGGATGCTGCCGCTGCCCGCCAGCGCGCCCCCGTTGATGAACAGCGTAATGGCCTGGAGGGTGCCGTCCACGACCGTCTTGCCGCCGGTCTGGGTATAGACGCCCGCCCCACCCACGCTCAAGGTGCTGCCGGAGCCCACCGTGAGCGCGCCGGCGTTCGAGAACGAGCCCGCCGTGTTGAAATCGCGGCCGTGGCGGATCTCGAACCCGCCAGCGGCCAGGTTCCCGGCAAGATAGGCCAGCGCACTGGTGGTACCGGAAGTTCCCGAAATGAAGGACGAACCGGCGCCATCCAGCACGATGGCGCTGGCGTTGCTGACGATGTCGGTACCAAAGGGCGTGCGCAGGGTTCCCGCGATCTCGTAGCGCCCGCCTTCCAGCGTCTTGCCCGCCGCAATGTAGTTGTTGAAGCTGCTCCACACGCTGAGCGTACTGCCGGCAAGTGCGCGCACGGTGCCCTCATTGACGAAGCCGCCCTTGCCTGCTGCCGGAAAGATGTCCAGCGGCGTGGCCTTACTGGCCACGATGAGCCCCCTGTTGAGCACACCCACACCGCCCTCGTAACCGATGGACCCTGAACCCTGGATCGTGTGTCCGGCATCATTGGTCAGCAGGCCGCCGGCGGATCCTGAGGCATATCTGATGCGCGCGCTGTTGCTGTCGGCCGGGGTTGCGGTCATTTCGAGCACGCCGTTGCCCGTGAGGACCACGTCGCCTCGCACGCCGAGGCCTGCATAGGCACCCGCGGCCGGCGTGTAGGCGAGCAGCATGCTGCCGTTATTGGTGAGCGTTCCCGACATATCACCGTATTCGACCTTCAGCGTACCGCGGTTGGTCAGGCCGGCGAGCGCCGCGGTGCTCCGGACCCGGATGACCCCTGTTCCCTCCGTGTCCAGAATGCCGCCGGTCACCCGGGCGCCGTTGAGATCCACCGTGGAGCCTTCAGATGCCCTGATCTGCCCGCTGTTGCCGACATCACTGTTCAGGATCTCCAGCGTCCCGCCATTCGTCGCCTCCATGAAACCGGAGTTGCTGATGTCGGCGATGCCGTCGAGGCCACCGGCCCGGAGCAGAAGCCGGTCGCCGCCGATGCTGGCCCGGATCACGCCGGCGTTGTCGATCCGGCTGACGGTGTTGACGGCGCCCAGGGTCCCGATCACACCCGCGCCCTTCACCGTGTTGCCGGCCCCGATTCGCAGCACCGGAGCAGCGCCCTGCCCCGTGACCTGGCTCTTTGCGCCCTGCAGCAGCAGCGTGCCGCTGCCGCCCAGGCCAATGTCGCCGTTCAGGATCAGGCGCGTGGGCGCCGCCGTGCCCGCATCGGTCCTGAGCGTGATCTGGCCGAAATTCTCGATCTCGGTCGCGCCCGTCTGGTTCACGTAGAGATTGGCACCGGGGGCGATATCGAGACTGGCGTAGTTCCTGATGTTCTCGATGAAACCGGTACCGAAGAATCCGAAGGCACCGTCCCCGTGCAACTCCCCGCCCCGGAGCGAGGCATGCAGCTCGACGGCCGAACCGGCGGCCGCCTCGATGATGCCGTTGTTGTTGGCGAGAAAGCCGGTTGTCCCGCCCATGGCGATCTTCAGGATGCCTCCGGAAGTCGCGCGCAGCGTACCGGCGTTGACCGACACGCCGCTGTCGTAGACGTTCAACTGCAAAACAGCTCCGTCATAGTCGGCCTGGATCAGGCCGCTGTTCGTCATGCCGGCGCCGGTCAGCAGCCCGGCGCCGCGGAGGGTGCTGCTGTTGACCAGGCCGCCCGGGTTCGAGATCGTGCCGCCGAGCAGGCGCATCTGGCCGTCGCCCTCGATCAACAGACCCGTGTTCGAGTAGATCGAGCCCGACACCTCAATGTCGCCCTCGTTGCCAATGATGGCGGTCTTCGAGAAGTACAGGCCGGTGTCCGGATCGGTGCCGGCCCAGTTCATCCCCAGCGACGAGGCAATCTTCAGAACCACGTTGTCCGCCACGTCGATGGTGGCGAGACTGACCGATACGTTCAGGTCCATCGTGGCAGGCCCGAGCAGCGGCGAATGGATGCTCGAGAGCCCGACCTTGTACAGCACGCCCGGTGCCTGTCCGGGGTAGCCCTTCTTCAGGCAGGTGCCGTCGATGTTTTTCTCGATGCAGAGTGAGCCCCAGCCCTCCACATTGGTCCACTCGCCATGCGGCGCAACGCCAGGAAAAGAGCCCTGCTGGAAATCGTAGGACACGGAACTCGTGCCATCGTCGGCAGCGGCGGGGTTGGCCGACAGCAGGAGAACCGCGAACAGGACGGGAACAGACCGGATACGCATACGGTTGACCCTCGAGTGCATCAATGCACTTTCTGCTTGATATGGCCTGATTCTGGCACTTCTGGGGTCGAGACGCACGGCGGCAATCGTCGCCGCTTTGCGGGTCAACATAAGCACCCGTCATGCGAATCATTCCCGGCCAGATGCGCGACAGGCCGTGCCGGGGCAACGTGACAGGCGTGTGCCTGTCCACTCTCCGGAGGGCTGGCAATCCGGACTCAGCGGCCGCCGAATTCCCGCTTGCAGGCCGGGCACGCCGGCTTCCTGAACAGCGGCCCGTACCAGCTCGCATCCAGGGCCGCCGACCAGAACCAGCGGTTCCCGCAGTCCGGGCAGCGGATGGCATACACGCCGAAGGCATAGCCGACCACGGCGAGTATCGTGCCCACCGTCCAGGACATGCCGCTCGACTCGAAGGCCGGGACGATGCTGCCGACGAGCAGGAGGATTACGGCCACGGCCAGCTTCCACAGCTGGCCCGTGCGGGAAATTACCGAATTCTGCATGGGGGCTTACCGCCTGGTTCCAGGTTCAGTGATCAAGAGTGCGCGTTTCCTGCCGGCCGGCAGCCGCTTGATGGCAGCCTCCCGGCGCAGCGCCGCGCTACGGTCCGGAGCCGGCTCGGTGTGCACGAGGCACACCGGCAGCCGTGACCGGGTATAGGCGGCACCCTTGCCCGCGTTGTGCCGGGCCACCCGCGAGGCTACGTCCCGGGCGATGCCGGTGTACAGGGACTGGTCCGCACAACGCAGCATGTAGACAAACCAGCCCGCGCCGGACCGGTCGTCTGCCGCGCCATCAGACGGGGGCATTGAATCCTCGCGCAGGCCGCCTCAGTCCGGCTTGCGGAAGCGGAGCGTGAAGCGGTCGCTCTCGCCGATGGCCGCGTATTTCTCGCGGTCCTGCTCCCCCTCGCGGAAGTTGGGCGGCAGGGTCCAGACGCCCTTCGGGTAATTCTTGAGGTCCTTCGGGTTGGCGTTGATTTCGGACTTCGCCTCCAGCACGAAGCCTGCCTTCCGGGCGAGCTCGATTGCGTAGTCCTCGCGCACATAGCCCGAGGCGGCCTTCGGATCCTGGGGCTTGTCCGCGGGTGCCCGGTGCTCGACCACGCCCAGGATGCCGCCGGGCTTCAGCGCCGCGTACATGGCCTCGAAGGCCTTCTCCGCGTTGCCGCCCGGCATCCAGTTGTGGATGTTGCGGAAGGTGACCACCATGTCCACCGACGCCGGTGGCGCGATGGTCGTCTTGTCCGGAAAGGACAGCACCGTCATCTCCGTGCCGCCATACAGCTCCGGCCGCGCGGCAAGCTTGTCCCGGAAGGCCTTGATGCCCCGCTGCACGAACTCGGCGGTGGAGTCCGGGTCCCAGCCGGCCGCGTAGTACTTGCCCTTCTCGCGCACGTAGGGCGCGATGATCTCGGTGTACCAGCCGACCGACGGCCAGATTTCCACCACGTGCATGTCAGGCTTGAGGCCGAAGAAGGTCAGGGTCTCGAGCGGGTGGCGGTGCACATCGCGGGCCTTGCTGTCGGCGGAGCGATGCTCGCCGGCGATGATGGCTGCCAGCGCCGGATCCGGGCTGTCCGCCGCCGTCACAACGGCCGACGAGAGCGCAAAGGCCACGGCCATCAGGGCCGCAGGGAAGGAAGCCGCTTTCTGCATGGCAGTACTCCGGTTCAGCCTGGACAGGGACCGGAGCTTAGCGGATGGACACCCTCAGTTGAACCCGGCGGCCCGGATGCGCGAGACCTTGGCGGTCTGCGGCAGCCGATAGAAATCCCGCAGCTCCCGCAGCATGGCCGGCACCAGCCGGCTCACCGGGTAACGGTTCTCCAGGCCGGCGCAGTAGCGGCCGGCGAGATGCGCCGCCGCTGCGTAGCGGTCCCGTTCCTCCCGGCCGAGCGCAGGGTCGAGCCCCGGTTCATCGAAGAGCCGGTCGAGCAGCGGCGCACCGAGGCCCGCGCCGGGCTGGCTTTCAAGCAGCAGGCGGGTACTCACGTACTTGTCCACCTCGCCCTGCATCTCGAGCTCGAGCAGCGTCACCGGGCGGTCGCGGGCCGCATTCCAGGCCAGGTAATTGAAGTGGCTCACGCCCTCGATCACGGTCCAGAAGTCGGCGAGATTGCGGCCCGAGAGCTGCTCGCGCGGATCCGCGGCCGCGAGCCTGGCCAGCACCTCCGCCTCCAGGTAAAGCGCCACGTCCAGGCAGTCGCCCGCCTCGCGGATCAGCAGCTTCTCGTCTGTGTCGCGGTGCTGCTCACCGGCCGTGATGGCCGCCAGCAGCCGCTTGTCGGTGACCAGGAAATCGCGCACGTCCTCGGGGAGCTCCACGTCGTAGAGCCGCCCGAGCTGCGCCTGCAGGTCCGGCAGCAGGTCGCCCGTGGCCGCGGCCATGCTCAGTGGGCCCGGACGCCGCCGGGCTGCTCCAGGGGGTGGATGCCAAGCTGGCGAAGCAGGCGGGCCGCCCGGCGGCTGCCGGTGGTCAGCCAGCTCTCGTAGAGCCGCAGCACGTCCCGGTCCCGGCTCGCGCTGCTGACATGGCGCACCTCATTCAGCACGTCCACCACATCGGCAAACTTGCAGGCCAGTTCGGCGAACACGGGCGCAAAGGCGCGCCCCCGCGCCGTGGCCGGCAGCGAGTTGGAGAGCAGGTGATAGGCGCCGCCGCCCATGCGCACGTAGTAGCCGATGCCCACGGACTTCTGGTCGAGGCCCTCGGCCATGAAGCCCGCAATGAAGAGCGCCACGTCACCGAGACGCTGAAGCGCCTGGTTGCGGGTGTCGCCGGGAACCGCATCGGCCGCATCCGCCAGCATCAGCGCGAGGGGCCGGTGGCCGGGACCCTGCTCCGCCGGATCGTGCAGCGCTTCGCTGCGCGCGAAGAGGGTGAGCAGGCTGACAACGTAGTGTGCCGTGTGGTCGTCGACGGCTACCTGGTTCGAGGCCATCGCAGCCCCGACGGATTCGCGAAAGAACTCCTTGAGGCTCGGCACCGGAATCAACCCCGGCGGAGCGTCCCTGCTGGCTGCGGACATGCACTCACCTCCTGGCCGGACTGCCGATGACGCCAACCCGGGTATGGTCGGTTATGCCCTGCCGACGGCACGCAGGCAAGCGTCCTTGCGTGACCGCCGTCACATCCGGGGGAAATCGGGGCGATCAGCGCGGACTGTTGGCAGACAGTGGCGGCGGCTGCCAGCTGACCTCGCTGACGCGGCAGGCCGTGAGGTCGTGTTCGAAACGGAAGGCGACAAAATCGCCCGGCCTCAGCAGTGCAAGACCCACGATGAAGCCCACGACATCCGCGCGCGTATTGGTTTCTTTATCGCATTTCACGTAGAAGGCACGGCCCGCGCTGTCGCCGGCCAGCAGACCCGCATCGCGGGCCTCGCCGAGATAACGGCGCACCTGCTCCGTCACCGCCCGCCAGGTCGCCTCGCCCGGCGCCTGCACCGCCGCCCAGCGGGTGCTGCGGGCGATGGTGTCGGCAGTGCTCACGGCACGGCGGCGGATGCTGAGGTGCTGCCATTCGGGCCGGTTGGCCCGACGGCGGGCCAGGGTCACGTCGCCGGTGAAGGAGATGAAGCCCGGCGCCGCGGGCCGGAGCGCATTCACACCGCGTCGGGCCAGCAGCGCGGCCTCGGCATCGTCGGCCTCGATCACCACCCGGGCGCGGGAGCGCAGCAGGGCCGGCTCGCCCGCCGTGGGACGGTCGCCGCCGCCGGCGGCGAGCATGCCGGCGATGGCGCCCAGCGCGCTCAGCGGCTGCGACGCACGGCCATCGGCCGCGGTGGCCGTGAGCCGCGGGAAATAGGTGATGACATTGGGGCTCGCGAAGGCGGCGTCCAGCGCGCTGGCGGCGACCTCTTCCACCCGGGTCCAGCCGGCCGGCGGGTCGAGCAGGAGCAGCGCATTGCGCCGTGCGCAGTAGCGCTCTGCGGCAACCAGGCCCACCGGGCCCACGTCGGCCTCGGGCGTACCGGAGAGCAGGCAGACGAGATCCACGCGGGGCACCTGGTCCAGCGCGTGGATGCCGGTGCGATCCTCCGGGCAGCCGATCAGGTCGTAGTCGCCGGGCGGGGCGCCCTGTCGCGCGTCCGCCCGTGCCCACACATAACCGACGGGGCCGGCGCCCGCGGCCCCCGGCGTGACCCAGGGCCGGGCCCGGGGCGGTTCGCCGTGCAGCTGCACCAGCCGCGACGTCGCGAGCGCATCACCGATGTAGCCCGCCTCATCGGCGGCAATGGTGATGGCGCTGAAGATCTCCTGCTCCTCGACGAGCGGATTCGCGGGCGAGCGCACGCGCTGCACCACCAGGTTGAAGCGCCAGAGGTCGTCCGGCGGAATGCCGTCGAAGTCCACCGCTGCCCGCAGGTACTCGAGCGGTCCCGGATTGACCGCCACCAGGTCCAGGGAACCGCCCGGGCCCGGCAGGGTGAGGCGGCTCGCCGCACCCCTGCGCGGTACGCGGACCACGATCGCGGTCTCACCGCCGTTGTCGAAGAACTGGCCGACGATCCATTCCATGCGGCTGCGCTCGGCCGGAGAGCCGAAGCGCTTGCGGAATTCAGCCACGCTGCCGATGGCGACGGGCATGTGGGCGGGACCGCGGGGCGCGGGGCCCACGAAGGCGGTGACGGTATCGCGGCGGAGCGGAATGGGCGCCTCGCCGGGGGGCGATTCAATAACGGTTATCCCGGCCTCGGGGAAGTCGGGCAAGGGCATGAACTTTCGCGCACAACAACAGCGCGAAGTGTAGCACCGGCCACCGCCGTGCCGGTCGCCGGCACGCCTGTGCCGGCCGCAGAATCCTCAGCAGCCGGCAGCGCAGTCGGCGGCGACCGGTTCGGGTGCGCTGTCGGTGGCTGCCAGCACATTCACGGTGGGGCGCGCGCGGGCCACGAGGCTGTCGGCATCGCTGGCCGGCTCGAGCAGCGGCACCGGGAAGCCGCGGCTCGCCGCCACGGTCCGCTCGACGAGCGCCGGGTCGAGGCCCGGCGCATCGGCGGCGCGACCCTTGAGCGCGCCCGTGAGACGCCTGTCGAGCTCGGCACGAAGGTTGCGCTTGTCCTCCTCGAGTGCCGGGTGGGCCTCGAGCCAGAGGTTGCCGTCCTGCCAGCCGAGCAGCAGCGGCTGGTTCACGATGCGCACCGTCGTGCCCACCGGCACCGCACCAAACAGCGTCTCGATGTCCTCCGGGAAGAGCTGTATGCAGCCGTGGCTCACCCGCATGCCGATACCGTCCGGCTTGTTGGTGCCGTGGATCAGGTAGGAGTCGAAGCCGAGCCGCATCGCGTAGGCGCCGAGCGGATTGTCCGGCCCCGGCGGCACGCGGGCCGGCAGGGGATTGCCTGCGGCGGCGTGCTCGCGGCGGATCGAAGCCGGCACCGTCCAGACGGGATCCTTCGTCTTGGCCACGATCTTCGTCGTACCGAGCGGCGTGGACCAGCCCTCGCGGCCGATGCCGACCGGATGGGTGATCACCTCGCGGGGCGCGCCCGGCGTCGCCTTCGGGAAATAGAACAGGCGCTTGGTGCCCACGTTCAGCACGATGCCCTCGCGCGGACCGTCGGGCAGCACGTAGCGGGTGGGCAGCAGCACGCGGGTGCCGGCACCGGGCAGCCAGGGGTCCACGCCGGGGTTGGCATCCACGAGCTCGTCGTAGCCGAGGTCATAGGCCCGAGCGATGTCGAGGAAGGTGTCCTCGTGCCGGGCGCGGATCACCTGGAGTTCGCCCACCACGTTGCTGTCGGGCCCGAGCAGCAGCCGGTTGGTGACCAGCGGCGGCAGCTCGGTGGCCACGCGCACGGGCCCGGCGGGCGGCTGCCGGGCCCAGTCCGGCATCTCGAAGAGGGCACAACCGCCGGTGACGGTGAGCAGCAGGGCCGCAAGGAGGCGGGGCAACTGGCGAAGGGACACGTTGATCATCCGTGGGCTGATCCTGGCGGGGCGGGCGTCCTGCCCGGCGTCGACCGCCATTGTAAGCACTCCTGCCCCCGGGGAAATACCCTCAGGGCAGGCGCGCCGCCCGGTTGCGCTCGGCCACCCAGCCGGCCAGCTCGTCCGCACCGGCCCGCACCGCGGAGAGCACCCGCTGCTGCAGCGTGGGCTTGGCGTGGTAGCTCACCCGGTAGACGTCGGCCGACTCCGCGGCCCGCAGCAGGTAGTCGTCGCTGGCCTCCAGGGCGTCCACGAGGCCGAGCTCCAGCGCCCGGGTGCCGTACCAGTGCTCGCCGGTCGCCACCTTCTCGATGTCCAGGGCCGGGCGATGGCTGTGAACCATCTGCTTGAAGAGCGCGTGCACGTCCTCCAGCTCCTCCCTGAGCTTGGCCCGGTCCTCGTCGGTGTTCTCGCCGAACATCGTGACCGTGCGCTTGTAGCGGCCGGCCGTCACCTGCTCGAAGTCGACGCCCCGCGCCGCCAGCGCCCGGTGGAAGTTGGGGAGCTGGGCAATCACGCCGATGGAGCCGATTACCGCGAAGGGCGCGGCGACGATGCGGTCGGCGACGCAGGCCATGAGGTAGCCGCCGCTGGCGGCGCCCTTGTCCACGATGGCGGTGAACGGGATCTGCCGGTCCCGCAGGCGCTTCAGCTGGGACGCGGCAAGGCCGTGCTCGTGCACCGCACCGCCAAAGTTCTCGAGGCGCAGCACCACCTCGTCGGTGGTGCGGGCCGCGGCCAGCACGGCGCTGACCTCCTCGCGCAGGGCGCCCACCGCCGTGGCCCGGATGTCGCCCTTGAAATCCAGCACGAAGACGTGCTTCTTCGGCGGGGCGCCTTCATCCTTGCCGCGGGTTTTCTCCTCGGCTTTCTTCCGCTCCTTCTCCGCCTTGTCTTCCTTCTTGCGCTCCGCCTTGCTGAGCGCCGCGTGGCGCAGCTGCCGGGACAGGTTGCGGTACCGGTCGTTGAGCTTCTCGACCGTGAGGCTGCCGCTGGCCGACTCCCGGCGTGAAGCGCCGAGCACGATCAGCACGATGGCGCCGACGGCGGCCACGGCGGTGACCGCCTTGGCGAGGAACAGGCCGTACTGGAACAGGAAATCAATCACAGGGGAGCCGATCAGCCGGCCGGCAGGCCGGCATTGTTGCCTTCGAGGGCGCGTTCCGCGCGGTAGCTGGAGCGTACCAGCGGCCCGGCGACGACCTCCATGAAACCCTTCTCAAGCCCGCTCTGCCGCCAGGCCGCAAAGCGGTCCGGGTGGATGAATTCGCGCACCGGCAGGTGGCCGGCCGTGGGGCGCAGATACTGCCCGAGCGTCAGCAGGTCGACGCCGGCGGCGCGCAGGTCGTCCATGGCAGTGGCCACCTCGGCCGCCGACTCGCCGAGGCCGAGCATCAGGCTGCTCTTGACCAGCACGCGACCGCCGCCCGCCTGGACCGCGGCCTGCTCCGCCACGCGCCGGCCTTCGGCCAGCACGGCCAGCGACTGGTCGTAGCCCGCGCGGGGGTCGCGCACTTCCGGCGTCAGGCGGCGCACCGTCTCGAGGTTGTGCGCGAAGACCTGGAGCCCGGACTCCACCACGGTGGCGACGGCCGCGAGGTTGCCGGCAAAGTCCGGGGTGAGCGCCTCCACCGCCGTGGCCGGGTTGCGCTCGCGGATCGCGCGCACGCAGGCGGCATAGTGGGCCGCACCGCCGTCCGGCAGGTCGTCCCGGTCCACCGAGGTGAGCACCACGTACCTGAGGCCCATCAACTCGACCGAGCGGGCGGCGTTGGCGGGCTCGTCCGGGTCCAGCCAGCCGCGCGGATTGCCCGTGTCCACCGCGCAGAAGCGGCAGGCCCGGGTGCACACAGAACCCATCAGCATGATGGTGGCCGTGCCCGCGCCCCAGCATTCGCCGATGTTCGGGCACATGGATTCCTCGCAGACCGTGGCCAGACGGTGCTCGTCCACGGTGTTCTTCACGGACGTGAAGCGCCCGCCGTGCGACAGGCGCACGCGCAGCCAGTCCGGCTTGCGGCCGACGTCCGGCTCCACGATCCGGCCCGGGGCCTGCTTGATGCCGTTGCGGATGGCCGTGAAGCCTGCCGGGGTCCTGTACTTGGCGCCGCTCTCGATCCGGATGCCCTTGAAGCTGCGCTCGACGTTGCTCATGGGCACCTATTCTGGCACGGCGCCGGGCAAAAAAAGGCCCGGCACAAGGCCGGGCCAATACAGGGGGAACCACGAAACCGAAAATCAATCCACCACGTCAGCCAGATTGCCGTCGCTCAATCAGGGGCAACCCTTTCCTCAGTGAACCCGTGACCAGTTGAGGAGCTCGACTTCCTCCCGGTCCCGCTCGAAGTTCTGGGCCAGCAGGGCCTCGATCTCCCGGGGGTCCAGCACCTGGTCGGCCCCCTGGCTCAGCTCCACCACGCCGCTGTACTCGTCCGAAAAGCCCGGCTCATCGGAGCGCAGCAGGAAGCGGGTGTAGTACTTCGCGCGCATGGAGCGAAACTTAGGTAAAAGATGGCCCGCCGACCGTGAACCGCTCCACAGATTTGCCGCCGGATGCTATAGAGACCCCCTGACCTGCCCGTGAAAGTGCTGCCCATGCGCAAATTGCTGCTGACTCTCCTCCCGGCGCTGGCCCTCGCCCTGCTCACCGTGCCCGTGGTGCCGGGTGCGCCCGCCCAGGCCCAGGGCCAGTCGCCGGGCGCCGTGGCAGGCGACAGCGGCCTGGCCGGCGGACTGGCGGCGCGGGCCGCGGCCGAGCGGGCCGAGGCGGCGCGCTACGCCCCCGGCCAGTGGCAGAAGGCCGAGGCCGAACTCGACAAGGCGCGCAAGCGCCGCAACCCGGCAGACCCTGGGGGCGCCGCGACCTGGAATGCCCGCGTGACGCAGGCCTATGAGGAGGCCGAACTGCAGGCCCTGCGCGGCCTCTACCTCGCGGGTGTACGCACCACGCTGCTGGACGCCGACAAGGCCAAGGCCGGGCGTTATGCGCCCCGCGCGTTGGCCAGCGCCCAGGCCCGCCTTGCGGCCGCCGAGTCGGCGCTGGCCGCCAGCCGCGCGCAGCCGGAAAAGGCCGCCGGCGCCATCGCCGCGGCCGAACGCGAGGCCCGGCAGGCGCTGCGCCTCGCCACCCTGCTCGCCCAGGTGGACAAGGGCGAGCGCAGCGCCGAGGACCTGCTGCTCGAGGTCGATGCGCTCACTGGCCGCCTCGCCGAGGCCGGCGACCTGCCCGCCGACCCGGTGGTGGGCGACCCGGCCGCCGCGGGGGCGCTGGTGGCCGCCGTGGCCGAGCTGCGTGCCCGGGCCGACGCCGCCGAGCGGGAGCTTGCCGAACGGGAGCGCCAGGTGCTGAGCCTCGAGGAGGAGATCCGGGACATGACGACGCGGCTGGGCGGCGCCTCCGCCGAGCGCGACCGGCTGCTGATGGCTGAGGCAGCGGCCCGCCGCCAGCAGGAGAAGATCGCCGGCCTCGACACGCTGTTCTCCCCCACCCAGGGCAGCGTGCTGCGCCAGGGCAACGACGTGGTGCTGCGCCTCACGGGCCTCAGCTTCCGTCCCGGCGGCGCCGAGCTCGGTCGCGCGGCCGAATCCATCATCCGGAAGGCCGAGGAAGCCATCGCCCTCTTCCCGCGGGCCACGATCATCGTCGAGGGGCACACCGACAGCCAGGGCAGCGACGCCAGCAACCAGCGCCTCAGCGAAGCGCGCGCCGACACCGTCGCAAAGCGGCTCCGCGAGGGCCTGACGCTGCCCGCCGGCCGCATCCGGTCGACCGGCTACGGCGAGAGCCGGCCGATCGCGACCAATGACACGGAAGCCGGCCGCAAGCTCAACCGGCGCATCGACGTGGTGATCCGCGGGGACGCGGGATAGGTCGGGCGCCGACTACCGCTCAGCGCCCGCCTGGACTGCTCCGGGGTTCAGCCAACGGCTCAGCCGGTCCAGCAGCGCCTTCATCTCCTCACCCGTCCGGGGGAGCTCGCCGGGTGGCAGATCGAGGTGGTTCGGCGGCACCTCCTGCCGGTACTGGCTGAAGACCGGCGCGACCACCTCCAGCGGGTAGCGGGGGATGCGCCGGTTCCGGCGGAACTCGGCGATGGGAATAACCGCCTCGATGATTCCCTCGTTGTTGGTGGGGTCCTCCGCCAGCACCTCGCCGCGCGGGCCGACGATCAGCGACTGGCCGCCCATCGCCGCCACCGGGCTGTCCGGCGGGAAAGTGATGTTCGACATCGCCGAGTAGACGTTGTGGTAGCGGGCCGTTGCCTTGACGTCGTCCGGCGAGAACAGCGTGGCGGTGCGAAACATGATCTCCACGCCGCGCATCGCAAAGGCGGCGAATACGAAGGGATCGAGCTGCACGGTGCTGACGGCGATGTTGCCGTACTCGGTCTGCAGCACCGGGAACTCGGCCTCGATGCCGTAACGCGCGCGGAATCGGTCCCGCACGTTCTCGATGGTGGTCGTCGGAATCTCCTCGCCGGGCGTCAGGCGCGTGATGTTGCGCGTCTTCCAGTACTTCTGCGCGATCCGGCCCTGGCGGTCGATCACCGTGTTGATGCTGAGGATGTGGCCCGGCCAGTCCTCGTCCCGTGCGTAGCTGCCGAAGATGATCCAGGTGTCGCAGTCACGGGCGAGCTCGCCCAGGCGTTCGGTTTCCGGGCCCGGAATCGTGATGGTGAACTTCAGCTTCTCCTCGCGCGAACCCGCCGAGTAGCCGGTGAGGGGGAATTCGTTGAAGAGCAGGAAGTCGGGCTTTGCCCCGGTCGTGCACGCCTTCTGCACGAACGACGCCATCTTCTCAAGGTTGGCCGCAAGGCCCGCCTCGATGCTCGGCGCCTGCTGCAGGTTGTCCACGCCATTCTGGATGACCTTGACGACCACGCTGTCCTTCGCGAGCGGCTGCACGGGGTAGCTGCCGTCCGGCCGCACCAGCACCGGCAGGGATCCCGGCGCGGCCGCCCCGGGGCCGGCCGCGCCGTCCGGGCCATTGGCGGGGCTGCAGCCGGCGGCCAGGAAGGCGGCAATGCACGCGAGCGCGCGCAGCGGTCGGGGAAATATCATGCGGGTTTCTCCGGGAGGGGTGCCCCTAAGATAGCCAAATTCGACAGGGCGTGCCCCGCCTACGGCTCGTCGCAGTCGCCGAGCAGCACCCGCCACGCCGCCCTCTTGGCCTCCAGGCCGAGGCCCGCATTTGCCGGACTCGTGCTCGGCAGGGTCACGAGCGACAGCCGGCGGCCCGCGATCACACCGTCTGCGGATACACGTCGCTCGAAGAGCCGCGCGGCCGTGCTGCCATTGAACAGCACCCGCTCCACGTGGGGGTGTGCGGCCAGGAATGCGGCCAGGTCGTTGGGCACGGCATCCGCCGTCCGGATCGCGGCGTCCAGGCTGCCGGGCCGGTGGCAGCTCTGCAGCACGTCCCAGAGCGCGATGCGCCGGTCGGTGAGTGCCGCGAGCCGCGCCGCGTAGGGCATCGCCGGATCGAAGCCGAGCAGCGTGCCGAGAATCGGCCAGAAGGCGTTGCGCGGATGGGCGTAGTACTGCTGCAGCTCCAGCGAGCGGGTGCCGGGCATCGAGCCCAGGATCAGCAACCGGGCATCGGGGGTGGCGACTGGCGAGAGGCTCTTGCGGATCATCACGATTGTAGACAGTTTAAGCAATTCGCTGGCGACGCCTGCCGCGACCGGCTTGAACGCCCCACCGCCCTGGATGCACCCGCCATGCCCGACCGCGCCGCCGGCTACGTCACTGACCTGCCCTACACCCCGGGCTACCACGCGGAGCTGAACCCGCTGCACACGCGCCTCGCCTTCCTCCGGGCCGGGCTCGCGCCGCCCCGCATCGCCACCGCCTGCGAGCTGGGCTTCGGCCAGGGGCTCAGCCTTGCCGTGCACGCCGCGGCAGGGACCGCGCGCTGGTGGGGCAATGACCTGCTGCCGGAGCACCTGCGCTTTGCGGAGTCGCTGGACGATGCCTCGGGCGCGGGCGCGACGCTCTCGGCGGCCACCTTCGGGGAATTCGGCCAGCGCGCCGACCTGCCGCTCTTCGACTTCATCGGCCTGCACGGGGTGCTGAGCTGGGTCTCGCCCGACAACCGCGCGCGCATCGCGCGCTTCGTGCGCGACCGGCTGGCGCCGGGCGGCGTGGTCTACACCGGCTACAACGCGCTGCCCGGCTGGGTCGAGATGCTGCCGCTGCGGCAGCTGATGGCGGCGCACGCGGCGCGCGCCGGTGAGGCCGGCACCGTCAACCGCATCGAGGCGGCACTCGCATTCACGGCCCGGCTGCTCGACAGCCATCCGCTCACCGTGCGCGCGACCCCGGGCCTGCCGGAGCGCTTCGAGCGGCTGCGCCAGGCGGACCGGCGCTACCTGGCGCACGAGTATTTCAACCGCGACTGGCAGCCGCTCGGCTTCAGCGATGCAGCCGGCCTGCTGGCGACGGCCGGCCTGCGCCACGCCGGCCCGGCGCGTCTGCGCGACCACCTCGACGCGCTGAACCTGACCGGCGACCAGCGCGACCTGCTCGAGACGGTCGCGGATCCGGTGCTGCGCGAGATGGCGCGCGACTTCCTGACCCGCACGCAGATCCGGCGCGACTACTGGGTGCGGGCGCTACGGCCCCTGAACGGTGAGGCCTTGCGCGAGGCCTGGGATGCGACGCGGATCGTGCTCACCGCACCCCGCGAGGACATCGCCGAGCGCATCACGGGGCCGCAGGGCGAGCTGCGCCTTGACGGGGCCGCGCACCGCGCGGTGCTGGCCACGCTCGGCGATCACCGCCCGCGCACGCTCGGCGAGCTCGGGCGGCGCACAACCGGCGCCGGAGCAGACGAGTTGGCGAACGCCGTCTTCGACCTGGCCGCCTTCGATGCCGTAGCCGTCGCGCAGGACGAGGCCGACATTGAGCACTGTGCCCGGCGCACCGCGCGGCTCAACGCCCGTCTCGCCGCCGGGGCGACGACCCCGGGCGATATCGGCGTGCTGGCGAGCCCCGTGACGGGCGGCGGCGTGGCGCTGAACCGGGCCCATCCCGTCGCGGAACGGTGGCTGCCGGTGCTGCGGGCGCTCCGGGTCGTGTGACGCGGGGCGGGCTGCCGGTTTTGCGGTAGGGTGTGGGTACGGGGCTACGCGCCAGACGGGGAGGCACAAGAACCATGAACTGCGCTCTCGCTTCGCCAGACTGTCACGGCAAGGGGCTGCCGACGTGACCGGCACGCGCATCGCGAAACGGCCTGGCGAACTCTCGCCGTCCCCGAACCTGCTCGACTACGCGACCACCTGCGCGGGCTTCAGCTGGGAAGACGCAGCGTGCCGGCTGGATGGCCTGCCGGACGGCGCAGGCCTCAACATCTGCCACGAGGCGGTGGATCGCCACCTGCAGCACGGCCGCGGCGCGAAGACAGCGCTGCGCTGGCTCGGCAAGGGTGGTGAGCGCCGCGAGCTGAGCTATGCCGACCTGTCTGTCGCGACCAGCCGCTTTGCGAACGCCCTCGCGGGCCTCGGCGTGCAGCCCGGCGAGGCCGTCTTCCTGCTGATGGGCCGGCTGCCGGAGCTCCATGTGGCACTGCTTGGCGCGCTGAAGGCGCGCTGCGTGGTCACGCCGCTCTTCTCGGCCTTTGGCCCGGAGCCGATCGCGATGCGCGCCGAACTCGGTGACGCCCGGGTGCTGGTGACGACGCCCGAGCTCTACCGACGCAAGGTGCGCGGGCTGCGCTCGCGCCTGCCCGGCCTGAAGCACGTGATCCTGGCCGGCGAGGCGCCGGCAGACGGGCCGGAGCCGGCCGATCCGGAGGTCCGGTACTGGGATACGCTGGTCGGGTCCGCGGCCAGCCACTACGTGATCGGACCCACCGACCCGGAATCGCTGGCGCTGCTGCACTTCACCAGCGGCACCACCGGCCGGCCCAAAGGCGCCATGCACGTGCACGGGGCCGTCGTGGCACACGCGGCAACGGCGCTCTATGCGCTCGACCTGCACGACGACGACATCTTCTGGTGCACGGCCGACCCCGGCTGGGTGACGGGCACCAGCTACGGCGTGATTGCACCGCTGGTCAGCGGCGTGACCAGCGTGGTGGTCGAGGCCGAATTCGACCCGCAGTCGTGGTACGGGGTACTGGCGCGCGAGCGGGTCAGCGTCTGGTACACGGCACCCACCGCGATCCGCATGATGATGAAGCTGGGAGCCGGGGCGGTGCGCGACTTCGACCTCGGGGCGCTGCGCTTCATGGCCAGCGTTGGCGAGCCGCTGAACCCCGAGGCGGTGGTCTGGGGCCAGCAGGCATTCGGCCTGCCCTTCCACGACAACTGGTGGCAGACCGAGACGGGCGGCATCATGATCGCCAATTTCGCTGCCCTCGACATCAAACCGGGCTCGATGGGCAGGCCGCTGCCGGGCATCACCGCAGCCATCGTCCGGCACGGCGCCGATGGCCGGGTGGCGGTGATCGAGGCGCCCGGCGTGGACGGCGAGCTGGCGCTGAAGGCGCCGTGGCCGTCGATGATGCGGGGCTACCTGCACGAGGAGGAGCGCTACCGCAAGTGCTTCGCCGACGGCTGGTACCTCACCGGTGACCTTGCCCGCCGCGACGCCGATGGCTACTACTGGTTCGTCGGCCGCGCCGACGACGTGATCAAGTCGGCGGGCCACCTGATCGGGCCCTTCGAGGTCGAGAGCGCGCTGCTCGAGCACCCGGCCGTGGCCGAGGCCGCGGTTATCGGCAAGCCCGACCCGATCGTCGGTGAACTCGTGAAGGCCTTTGTCGCTCTGAAGGCCGGTTTCGAGCCGGGCGAGGCGCTGCGCCGTGAGCTGCTGGGCCATGCCCGCAAGCGGCTGGGTGCCGCAGTGGCGCCCAAGGAGATCGACTTCCGGGGCAACCTGCCGAAGACGCGCAGTGGCAAGATCATGCGGCGGCTGCTGAAGGCGCGGGAGCTCGGCCTGCCCGAGGGCGATCTGTCCACCCTGGAGAGCGACGAAAAGTGAGCACCGGCCGATGACACAGAAGATTCCGCTGGAGCGCGGCCACCTGCAGGAAATCTACCGGCAGATGCTGCGCATACGGCGCTTCGAGGCAAAGTGCGTTGAACTGTACCAGGCGCAGAAGATCCGTGGCTTCCTGCATCTCTACGACGGCGAGGAGGCCGTGGCCGTCGGCGTGATGCAGGCCCTCGAGCCGCGGGATGCCGTGCTCGCCACCTACCGGGAGCACGGCCAGGCACTGGCCCGCGGCGTGCCGATGGGGCCCCTGCTTGCCGAGATGCTGGGCAAGGTCGAGGGCGTGTGCCGCGGCCGGGGCGGATCGATGCACATCTTCGACCGGGAGCGACGCTTCTTTGGCGGCAACGCCATCGTCGGCGGCGGCCTGCCGCTGGCGGTGGGCATCGCGATGGCTGACAAGCGGCTGCGGCCGGGCGCGGTCACGGCCTGCTTCTTCGGCGAGGGCGCGGTGGCCGAGGGGGCTTTTCACGAGAGCATGAACCTGGCCGCGATCTGGCAGCTGCCGGTACTGTTCGTCTGCGAGAACAACCTGTATGCCATGGGCGTGCCGCTGGCAGATGCGGAGTCACAGACCGACATCTACAGGAAGGCGGAAGCCTACCGGATGCCCAACCTGCAGGTGGACGGCATGGCGCCCGTGAAGATGGAGTTTGCGGCACGCACCGCCGTCGGGCACATCCGCAGCCACGGCGGCCCCTACTTCATGGAGTGTCGCACCTACCGCTTCCGGGCCCACTCGATGTTCGACACCCAGGCCTACCGCACCCGGGAGGAGATCGAGGCCTGGAAGCAGCGCGACCCGATCGGGCGGCTGCGCACCTGGATGAGCGACAACCATCTGCTGACGGCCGGCGAGGCGGCCGGCATTGACGCCGGCATCACCGCGGAGATCGACGCGGCGGTGGCCTTTGCCGAGGCGGGCAGCCTCGAGCCCGTGGCCGACCTCGGACGCTTCGTGCTGATGGACAGCGTGGTGCAGGAGGCGGCGCGATGACTGGCGACGCGCCGCGCATGACCTACCGTGAGGCCTGCCGGCAGGCGATCCGGGCCGCGCTGCTCGCCGATCCGCGCTGCTTCGTGATGGGCGAGGACGTGGGCAGGTACGGCGGCTGCTACGCGGTGACCAAGGGCCTTCTCGAGGAGTTCGGCCCGGAACGGATCCTCGACACGCCGCTCGCGGAGAACGGGTTTACGGGCGCCGGCATCGGCGCCGCGCTGGCGGGCCTGCGGCCGATCGTCGAGATCATGACCTGCAACTTCAGCCTGCTCGCGCTCGACCAGATCCTGAACAATGCAGCCACCATCCCGCACATGTCGGGCGGCCAGTTCGCCGTGCCGCTGGTCATCCGCATGGCCACGGGCGGCGGCCGGCAGCTCGCCGCGCAGCACTCCCACAGCCTGGAGGGCTGGTATGCCCACATTCCCGGCCTGAAGGTGCTGGCGCCGGGCACGATCGAGGACGCCCGCCACATGCTGGCCGCCGCGCTTGCTGATCCGAACCCCGTGCTCATCTTCGAGCACATCGTGCTCTACAACGCCGAGGGCGAACTGGATCCCGCGGTGGCCGGCGTGGACATCAGCCACGCGCGCATTCGCAGGCCTGGCCAGGACCTCAGCATCATCACCTACGGCAACAGCCTGCCGAAGTCACTGGCCGCGGCCGATGCGCTGGCCGCCGAGGGCATCGCGGCCGAGGTCATCGACCTGCGCGTTCTGCGGCCACTCGACCTGGCAACCATCATGGCCTCCGTGACGCGCACCCGCCGCGCGCTGATCGTGGACGAAGCGTGGAAGAGCGGCTCGCTCGCGGCCGAGATCGCGGCCCGGCTCGCGGAAGACGCCTTCTACGAACTCGATGCGCCAATCGGGCGCGTGTGCAGCGCCGAGGTGCCGGTGCCCTACGCGGCGCACCTGGAGGAGGCAGCGCTGCCCCAGGTGGCGGACATCGTCGCCGCGGCCCGGAGTCTCGCGCGGCCGGCAACCGGTACGCCATCGTGACCGCCAGCATCGCTGATTTCTGCATGCCTTCTCTGGGCGCCGACATGGAAAGCGCCAGGGTCGTCGAGTGGCTGGTAAAACCCGGCAGCCGCGTAAAGCCGGGCGACGTGGTCGCCGTGGTTGAGACCCACAAGGGCGCGATTGACGTCGAGATCTTCCTCGACGGCGTGATCGGGGACCTGGCGCCGCTCAACGAGCAGCTGCCGGTGGGCGCCCTGCTGGCGCATGTGCGCAGCGCCGGGGAAACCACTCCAGCGGCAGCCGCGACCCCGCCGGAGGCTGCACCTCAGGGGCAGGGAACGCTGGCAGCCGCGACCGCGCCGGTCCCGCCACCGACCCCGGCAGGTGCGAACGTCGCCCGCGGCCGGGTCAGCCCGGCCGCACGGCGGCGCGCCGAAGAGGCCGGCATTGACGCCGGCAGCCTGCGCGGCACCGGCGCGGATGGCGCCGTGACGCTGGCCGACGTGGAGGGCGCGATAGCGGCGCGCAAGGCACCTGCACCCGCAACGGCGGGGCGCACCGGGCGCGGGGGCTTTGATCCCGCGCAGATGCGCCGGGCGATCGCCGCGGCCATGGGCCGTTCGAAGCGCGAGATCCCCCACTACTACCTCAGCACGACGGTTGATTTCGATGCGGCGCAGTCGTGGCTCGCGGCCTATAACGCCAGCCGGCCGCCCCCGGAGCGGCTGCTGCCGGCGGTACTCCTGCTGAAGGCCACGGCGCGTGCGCTGGCCGTAGTGCCGCAACTGAACGGTCACTACGACAAGGACGCGTTTTGCGCTGCGCCCGGCATCCACATCGGCTGGGCGATTTCGCTGCGCGGGGGCGGGCTGGTGGCGCCGGCCCTGCACGACGTCGACCGGCAGCCGCTGCCGGCGCTGATGGCGGCCCTGCGCGATCTGGTGCAGCGGGCGCGAAGCGGCGGCCTGCGCAGCTCGGAACTGACCGACCCGACGATCACCGTCACGAGCCTCGGCGAGCGGGGCGCCGACAGCGTGCTCGGCGTGATCTACCCGCCGCAGGTGGCCATCGTCGGCTTCGGCCGCGTCGTGACGCGGCCGTGGATCGTCGCGGGCGCGGTGCTGGCCCGGCCGCTGGTCACGCTCAGCCTGGCCGCCGATCACCGCGCGAGTGACGGCCACCTGGGCGGGCGCCTGCTCGCGGCCATCGACGAAGCGCTGCAGACTCCGGCCACGCTGTGACCGGCAACGACACGAGGTATGTCATGAACGAGACCGAGATTCGCGCGCTGGCCGCCAGGGTGCTGGCCGGCATTGCCCCCGAGGCCGACCTCTCGACGGTGGGCGACGACGAAGACCTGCGCGCCGCCCTCGACCTGGACTCGATGGATTTCATGAACTTCGTGATTGGCCTGCACCAGCACACCGGGCTCGACATTCCCGACGCCGACGTGCCCCGGCTCTTCACGCTGCGGGGTCTCACGGACTACCTGAAACGCTGACGGGGAATACCGCCTGTGAAAGGCCGGCGCCACCTGGACACCTGTCAGGGGCGGTAATCCGCCCGCTCCTCGGCCGCCAGTCGAAGCCCCGGCTCGCCCATCGCCCGCGCCCATCCTGCCGGCAGTCTCAGAAGTTCCCTGCCCCGCAGCCAGACGGGCCCACCCGCCAGCTCCGGTACCGCCAGCCAGAGCGCCCCGTCGGCTCCGGCCTCCCGCTCGACCGCGAGGTCGGTTAGCACCTGGAGCAGCGCGAACCTGTAGGTGGAGGTGAAACACGGTCTGCCCGACGCGGATCCACAACCCCGTCACCGGTCTATATATACACTTGTATTCATACAGTAACTGTTCTATAAAGCCACCCATGGACACGACCGGCGCGACCTACGACCTGGACGCCCTCTGCACCCTGGCGGGTTTGCCGCGGCGCACGGTGAGGTACTACATCCAGCTGGGGCTGGTGGACCGGCCCGACGGGGAGACCCGGGCGGCCCGCTACACCGGCCGCCACCTGGCCCAGCTGCAGCAGATCCGCCAGTGGACCGGCGTGGGCCTGTCGCTGGAGCAGGTGCGGGAGCGCCTGGGACGGTCGGGTGGCGAGCCCAGGGCGCCCCGCCCGGCCCCGGCGCCGGGGAGCGTGACGGTCCGCAGCCACCTGGTCGTGGCGGATGGCGTTGAACTGGTGATCGAGCCCGGACTGGCCGGGCTGAAAGCGGAGGAGGTGCGGGAACTATTCCGGCAGGTGATGGCGGCCTACAGCGCAGTGAGCAACAGGACTACCGAAGGGGAACAGGACCAATGAACAGCCAGGCAGCAGTACTCAGATCCGAAGATGGCGACGCGGTGCCGCTCCGGGGCGTGAAGGCCCGGGGCACGCTCAACGGCCTGCTCTTCGAACTCAGCGTGGAGCAGCGCTGGGAGAACACGGGCAAAGCCAGCATCGAGGCGGTCTACAGCTTTCCCGTCCCCCACCGGGCCACGCTGCTCGGGCTCGACCTGACGATTGGCGGCCGCGAACTGTCGGGCGTCGCCCTCGCGAAGCGTGAAGCCAGCGAACAGTACGAGGAGGCTGTTGAAGGCGGTGACACGGCCGCGCTGCTGGAGCAGGCCGATGACGGCCTCTACACGGTGAGCCTCGGCAACCTGCAGGCCGGCGAGCAGGCGGTGATCCGCTACCGCTATGCCCAGCTGCTGGACCGGCACCAGGATTCGGTGCGCCTGGCCGTACCCACCGTGATTGCGCCGCGCTTCGGCGATGCGGCTGCTGCGGGTCTCGCCCCCCACCAGCAGCCGGGCACGGACCTGCTGGCGGACTATCCCTTTGAGCTGGTCATCACCGTCCACGGGGCGCAGGCGCGGGCTGCCTTCAGCTCGCCGAGCCACCCGGTGCAGGTGACCGACGTGGCCGAGGGCAGGCAGATCGTGCTCGGCCCGGGGGCCCGGCTGGACCGGGACTTCATCCTCCAGCTGAGCGGCGCCGTCACGGCCGCCGCGAGCGTGACGGCCCCGGATCCCCGGGCCGCTTCCGCGACCGACGCCCAGCCCGGCTATGTGAGCCTGGCAAGCCTGAATCCGTGGCCGGAGGCGACGGCGCTGCGCCACCTCAGCCTCAAGCTGGTCGTGGACTGTTCCGGCTCCATGGGGGGCGACAGCATCAGCCAGGCCCGCCAGGCGCTGAAGGCGGTACTTGGCCGGCTCGCGCCAGCGGACCGGGTCAGCCTCACGCGCTTCGGTTCCACGGTGGAGCAGCTGGTACCCGGCTGGCGGGCAGGGTCTCGCCCCGGCAGCATCCTGCACGGCGAGGCTGCCGATCCGCTGCCGGGCGTCGCGATGCAGCCGGCCACGACCGGCATGCTGAGCTTCCTCCACACTGCCGTCGCCGGGATGGACGCCGACCTCGGCGGCACCAACCTGCCCGCAGCCCTGGAGGCCGCCATTGCCATCCCGTCCGTCGACACCGCCGGCATCCGTGACCTGCTGCTGATCACCGACGGCGAGGTCTGGCAGATGGAGGACGCCCTGGAGGCGGTGGCCCGCGCCGGTCACCGGCTGTTCGTGGTGGCGGTGGGTGCCGCGCCCAACGAGTCTCTGGCCCGCAACATCGCGGACACCACCGGCGGCGCCTGCGAATTCGTCACGCCCAACGAGGATATAGAGGGCGCCATCGTGCGCATGTTCCACCGGCTGCGGGAGGCGCCGAAGCGCATCACGGCGGTGGACTGGCCGGCGACCCCCGCCTGGCAGGCCCCGCTGCCGTCCATGGTCTTTGCCGGCGACACGCTGCACCTGCTGGCGGGCTTTGCCACGCCGCCCGCGGGCGAGCTTCGCGTGACCATCAGCGATGAGTCGGGCGAGATCCGGCAGGTCCGCTGCGCGCTTGACCCGCCTAGCGATGTGGAGGCCCTGCCCCGCCTGGCCGCCGGCCGGCGTCTCGCGACGATGGATGAAGATGAGGCCGCAACGCTCGCCGAGCGCTACCAGCTGGCCAGCCGCTACACCAGCTTCCTGGTGGTGCAGGCGCGGGCCGACGGCGAAAAGGCTGAAGGTCTCCCGGAGCTGCGCCAGGTGGCCCAGATGCTGGCAGCCGGCTGGGGAGCGACGGGGAGCGTGCTTGTGCAGCCGATGGCGGCACGGTGTGAAGCTGAGCCTGCCCCGTTCATTGGGACCTATAAACTGAGCGCAGATGCTTTCGCAGCAGACGAGGCGCGCTTCATCACGAGAAGCAAGCGGTCATTTTTCGAGCCGGGATGCATTGAGCTGGATGACCTGCTCGATGCCCCTGACGGACGCGATACCCCGGCCCTGCCGCCCGCCCGCCTGCTTGAGGCGCTGGCCGGCCTGCTGGTCGCCGGTGACGATCTCCCCACCGCTATCGACGAACTCCACGCGGCAGGCCTGCCGCGGGAAATCGCCGGGGAACTGGCGGCGGTGCAGCGGGTCAGCGGCGAGGACGAGGAGATCGTCATTGCCCTGTACATCGCGCTGCTGGCGGCCTCCCCGGCAGGCGGCAGCCTGACGGCCGACCAGCGGGACGCCCTGACGGGCGACTGGCTGGTCGAACGCGAGCTCAGGGCGCTGCGCCAGGCACTGAAGCCGCTGGTCAGCGGCGTGACGGCAGAGGCCTGGAGTCCGGCGGCTGTGCTGCCCTGAGCAGCGGGGGCTGAGGCCGGCCCGACTCAGCCGGCCCGCCACCACCGGGCGATCGCAGCCCCGGTCGCGGCATTGACGAAGTAGCCGTAGCACTTGTGCACGTTGAGGCCGTCAGGGCCGCGGAAGGGATTGATGAGGTCGATGTCATCAGTGATCGCCTCCACGAGACCCAGCTCCCGCATGTCGCAGAAGTCGTTGGCGAAACGGTGGCCGAGCGCCGTGAGCCCGCCCCGGGCCGCCAGGTTGTGCCAGCGGCGGATGCCGGCGGGGTAGCGGCGTGCGCCGGTCCCGGCGTTGCCCTGCAGGCGGCCGCGGATATACCGGGTGCCGAGCGGACTGCCTAACGTGAGCAGGAGATCGACCGGGCCGGGACCGCCGGGCCGCGCGGGCCGGTTGGCCTGGCCGTGGGTCAACTGCCAGAGGGTGTCCCAGACGATCACCGAGCCGAAGCTGTGGGCCATCACCAGCACGCGCTCACCGGCCTGCCAGGCCCGCTCGAGCTCTGCAGCAAGCAGGGCGCGCACGGAGTCCGCCAGGCCGTTCTCGTTCCGGAAGTAGCGTTCGGAGTCGTGAAGGTTGATGCGGGTGTTGGTGCTGGCCAGCCAGCGGATCCAGTCGGGGTAACTGTCCCCGAAGCGGTAGGCCGCCCAGTGCAGGCGGTGGCGAAGGCCCGCAACCTCCGGGATCGCGTCGGGGCCGGGCGCCGGACTGGCGAACAGGGCCTCGATGCCGGACTCGTCGAGGGCAGGATCCCGGTACTGGTCGTAGAGCAGGTGCCCCCAGAGCACGGGGCGCAGGGTGTCCGGCGCAGCTGCAAAGGCGGCGGCCACGGCCGGGTCGGCCCGGCGGATGCCTTCGCCGATACAGCGCAGCAGCAACTGCCGGTGACGGTCGGGCGGCGGCTTGGACCGCACGCCGGGAACGTAGAGTATTCTCCGGGCCAGTGACGACATCGGGGTCATTCTAATGAAGTACCTGCATACGATGGTGCGGGTGTCCGACCTGGACGCCGCGCTTGATTTCTACTGCAACCTGCTGGGTCTCGTGGAGCGGCGCCGGCACGAGAACGACCGCGGCCGCTACACGCTGGTGTTCCTGTCCGCGCCGGACGACGACGGCCCGATGCTGGAACTCACCTTCAACTGGGACCCGGAGACCTACGCCGGGGGGCGGAATTTCGGCCATCTGGCCTACCAGGTGGAGGACATCTACGCGGCCTGCGCGCGGCTGCAGGCGGGCGGGGTGACCATCAACCGGCCGCCCCGGGACGGCTACATGGCCTTCGTGCGTTCGCCGGACGGGATTTCAATCGAGCTCCTGCAGCAGGGGGGCGCGCTGCCGACGCAGGAACCCTGGCAATCCATGCCCAACGTGGGCAGCTGGTAGCGCCCGGGAGCTTCAGCCCGCTGACTGGTACTTTGAGGCACGGAAGCGCCCCGTCTGGATGTGGGCGCTGCGCGATTCCTTGAAGACCACCCGGTTACGGCCTTCTTCCTTCGCCTGGTAGAGCGCCTCATCGGCGAGCTGGATCGCACCCGCGAGGCTGCGCTCGTTGCCGGGGCTGACTATGGCGACGCCCACGCTCACGGTCAGCCAGTCGCCGGTGGACGACTCGGCGTGGGGGATGCACAGCTCTTCCACCGAACGGCGCAGCGTCTCCGGGATCTCCCGGCTGAAGTCCTGGGCGGGGCCGTAGAGCACCAGCGCGAACTCCTCGCCGCCAAAGCGGGCGGCAAAGTCGAGCGGGCGCTGGGCACAGCCGGCGATCACCTGGGCGACACGCTTCAGGGCATCGTCGCCGGCCTGGTGGCCATAGAGGTCGTTGAAGGGCTTGAAGTGGTCGATGTCGACCATCAGGAGCGTCAACTGGGTGTTCTCGCGGCGGGACTGGCGCCACAGCCGGTCGATGTCCTTGTCGTAGTGCCGGCGGTTGTAGAGGCCGGTCAGGCCGTCGCGCTCGGCCAGATCGTTGAGCATGCGGGTGTCCCGGAAGGACTCGCGCGCGGCGGCCTCAAGGCGCAGGCAGGACAGCCCGCCGATCAGGTTCACCACCACCAGGGTGATGCCGGAAAACAGCAGCTCCGGATGCGCCACCTGCCAGTGCAACAGCCCCCAGACATAGAGGCACGACAGCGACACGGCCACCAGGCCCGCATGCCAGCGCAGCAGGCCGAGGACCTGCCAGGCGAGAAAAACCAGCGCCACCTGGGCACCGAAGAAATAGGGCGCGCCGTTCAGGCTGGCCCGCACGGTCATCGAGGTCCCGATCAGTCCCACGCAGAGCGCAGTGAGGGCGAGGCAGGTCTGGTAGCCTGCATGGGCCTCGGGCTTGTAGGACAGCAGCAGGGTCGCCATGATCAGCGGCAGTACCGCGCCCAGCACAAAGGCGGCCGTGGGCCACGTCAGTGACTCGAACATCACGGCCACGATCAGGGCGATCAGCACGGCGCCCCCGGTACCCATGAGGATGAGCCGGGTCTTGGGGTAGTACACCTCGGCGAAATGCGCTCGAAACTCCGCCTCGACGGGCGGACTGAAATTCTTCAGCCGCTCGAACCGGCCGGTCTGCTGCCCGGTCCGGAACATCGTGAGCTGGTGCTGAAGATCTACACTCAAGGCAACCGCCTGTACATTGCACAACAACCGCCGCGGCGGGATCGACTCGCGGCCGGTACCGGCCGGGGTCCTGATCGACCCGAAACACCCTCGGGCAAGGTACTGGCAGGCGCCTCCGGCGGCTTTGCGTTAAGTCACACTTCACCGCCGGGGGTACCGCGGGCACCGGCGGACCGCGCCGCAACTCGCTTAGCATAGGCACCCATGATCAGGCAGGCACAGGTGCCTACAGTGGGTGACGGTACCCCCGCCCCGGGCGAGGCACTGCGCGGACTGGCCGGCACGGCGGGCTGCGTGGGAGTGCTGCTGCTGGGCGCCCTGGCGCTGAACCAGCCAGGCCCGGGAACACCCGGAATTCCTGCACGGATGCCTGCATTGCCGGTGGCCGTGACCGGCGCACTGCCACCCCCGGTGCAGGTCGCCGGGTGCAGCATGGCGCCGGGCGGGTACGTCACGGGCCGCTGGTTCGGTGCGCTCGATCTCGCGATTGACTGGGCGGGTCCGGGTCTGGGCTGCGAGGGCATGCTGCGGCCGGACGGCCAAGGAGTACGGCTGCTTTTTGCCCGGCAATACGGACAGGCCAGCCGGCTCGTTCTGGTAATGGGCATAGACGCAGACCCGGCGGCACTACCGGGGCCGGAGCGGCCGACCAACGTGACCGTGATCGATGAGCAGAACGGCCGTTTCTTCAGCACGGCCGGGTCGGTCCGGTGCTGGACGGACATCCAGTCGGTCGAGGCGCTGCCGGCGGACACGGCCGGTACCGGCGAGTGGCGGGTGATGGGGATGCTCTATTGCGCGGGCCCCTTGCCCGCTCTCACCGACCGCAGTGCCCTGACCCTCGGCGACACCCGCTTTGCCGGGCGCTTCAGCCAGTCCCTCCCGTGACCGTCCCCCACCGACCGCGACGGCCATGCCTCGCCCGGGCGCTGCTGGCCCTCGCGGCCTCGGGGCTTGCCGCCGGCGCGGGCGCACTGGAGCCGGGGCATCTGGTGGCCGGCTTCCCCCGCGGGGCGCTCCTGATCGAGACGTCGGGGTTCCGCTGCCTGCTGATCGATGCCTGGCTGGCCGTGGACAACGAGCAGCGCGCCCAGGGGCTGATGTATGTCACGGACCTCGGGGAATTCGAGGGCATGTATTTTGCCTACCCGCAGCCGGTCGAGATCGCGATGTGGATGAAGAATACTTATATATCGCTGGACATGCTGTTCATCCGCGAGGACGGTACCGTCGGGAGCATTGCCGCCCGCACCACGCCCCACTCCACCGACCGCATCAGCGCAGGCCTGCCTGCAATCGGCGTGCTGGAACTGAAGGCCGGCTTTGCGGAGCGCTGGGGAGTGGTGCCCGGCAACCGGGTGCAGCTGCTGCAGGCCGAATAGATCAGGCCGGGGGTGGGGTTGCCGGTGCCGTGCAACGAATTTCCCAGCGCTGTCGGTATCCCCCGGGGTTGTCTTCCAGGTACTCGAAGGGCCGGCGTTTGACGACCTCGTGGCCGGCCGGGCACAGGCGGCGCTGGGCCAGCCAGGCCTCGAGCCAGTCCTGGCGGACGGCATCGGCCGCCGCGTCTCCCTCGGGATAGGCCGCCGGGAACATGACATCGAACCAGATGCGGTCAGGGGCTTCGACAGGCCGCACGAGGCGGCTGTAGCGATGGCGATCAAAGTCCGCGCTCATCTCCGGCGAACCGGCACATCCTGCTGCCAGCATGCCCAGCAGCAGGATGGCCGCGCACCGGGCCCCGCCCTGGACCGCGCCCAGGATTAACCGCTTGTCATCCACGTGCTTTTGTCGCCCCGGGCACCAGCTTGATTGCAGCATTCTTCCAGTCCGGCGCCGGCGTCGCCAGCCCTGAAACCGCATGCGCGCCCTGAAACCGTCCATCCCCCGACGGCCGGGCCCGCGGCATGCCATCCGGGCATGGCCGGCAGCTCCGATTGCCATGTGCAATAAATGCAAAGATCGGGTAGATTGTCCGCCCTCAGGCCGCGGGGGGTTCCCGGCCCGAGGAGCTGGTCCCGCGGACGCCTGCGACTATGCGGGTGCCGCCGACACAAGAAGCCGGCAAGACGTTAGATGACCGGAGCGCTGCGCAATAATCCAGTGGGGGCACTAGGCCCGGTAGACTTCGCCTGTTGAGCAGACATGGAAAGCACCTTAGTTTTCGAAAGCACGGCCACTACCCGCAATCCCAAGCGGAATGCCGTCATATTCGGGATCCTCATCGGCTTTCACGTGCTGATGATCGCGGCTCTCAACTCCAGCCTGTCGAGTGTGGTGATGGAGCGCCTGCCGACGATCATCAAGGCGGAGATCATCGAGGAGATCAAGAGCGACGAGGAGCCGCCGCCGCCGCCGCCGTCCATCGAGGCGCCGCCGCCCTATGTACCGCCGCCGGACATCGTCATCGACCTGCCCGTGGCGGCCCCGGCCACTACGGCCCTGACCCAGGTCACCAACGTTCCCAAGCCACCGCCGCCGCCCGTACAGAAGCAGGTGGTGAAGAAGGCCCCGGTAATCGCCCCGAACTACCGGCGTCGTTTCCAGCCCGAATACCCGCCCACCTCGCGGCGCCTCGGCGAAGAAGGCTCTGTAGTCCTTCAGGTTCTGGTCGACACCGACGGCAAGGTGATGGATGGCAAGGTACAGACGAGCAGCGGTTTCGCGCGGCTCGATGAAGCGGCACTGAAACACGCCCTGCGCGCCTGGCGGTTTACCCCGGGCACAGAGGACGGCGTCCCGGTGCAGATATGGCATTCGGTGAAGGTGACCTTCAAGATCGAAGGTTGATTTTTCAAGCCCGGCTGTCCCGGGCGCACACTCAAGGTAGACGAGCAATGGCAGGCGAAAACATTCAGCTGGCACAGGACACCGCCCCCGATCCGGCCCTCGAGGGTCTGGATCTCGGCGAGACGGGTACCCAACTTGAGGCACTGCCCGATGGCGGCATGCTGCTCGACACCATGCCAGCGGAGATGCCTGCCGAGGCGGCAGCTGAAGAGGGCGGCACGGCCGACAACCCCTATGGCCTTGCCGAATTGTGGGGCCAGGGCGACTGGGTGGCGCGGGGTACGCTGATCATCCTGCTGCTGATGTCGCTGTATTCGTGGTTCATCATCTTCACCAAACTCATCGAGCAGGCCCGCCTGCTCAAGCAGGCCCGGGACGCCACCCGGGACTTCTGGACCGGCAACTCGCTGGAAGAAGGCATGGAGAAGCTCAAGGGCAAGGACAACGTGTTCCGCGCCGCCGTCGAGACCGGCATCCGCGCCAGTGCCCACCACGACAGCAAGCTGACCGAGAACGTCCCGCTGGCCGACTGGCTCAGCCAGAACCTGCAACGCAGCGTTGACCGCGTCAACAACGACCTGCAGCGCGGCCTGTCCTTCCTGGCCTCCGTGGGTTCCACGGCACCCTTCGTCGGGCTGTTCGGCACGGTCTGGGGCATCTACCACGCACTCATCGCGATCGGCGTCGCCGGCCAGGCGAGCATCGACAAGGTGGCCGGTCCGGTCGGCGAGGCGCTCATCATGACGGCCATCGGCCTCGCGGTCGCGGTGCCCGCCGTGCTCGGCTACAACTGGCTGCTGCGGCGTAACAAGTCCATCCTTGACCAGTTCCGCTACTTCACCAATGACCTGTACAGCACGCTGATCAGCGGTGGCGGCAAGGCTGCCAGGGGCAAGTAGGGGCAGGTCCGGTTCGGGGAGCGCACGCGATGGGCATGAGCATTCAGTCGGGGGATGGCGACGATCAGGCCATCATGTCGGCAATCAACACGACGCCCCTGGTCGACGTCATGCTGGTGCTGCTGATCATCTTCCTGATCACCGTGCCCGTCATTACCCAGACCGTAAAGCTCGACCTGCCGCTGGCCACCAATATCGCCACGCAGACCAAGCCGGAGAACATCACGATCGCGGTCGACCAGAAGGGCAATATCTACTGGAAGGAAGCCCGCGTGCCCAGCCAGCAGGCGCTTGCCGACCTGATCCGCAATGCGGCTCTAACGGTGCCCCAGCCGGAAGTGCACGTCCGTGGCGACCGCAACGTGCGCTACGAGCATGTAGGCCGCGTGATCCTGATGCTCCAGCGGGGCGGCATCCAGAAGGTCGGGTTCATCTCCGAGCCTGACCGCGGCCTCGGCCGCTGACGGTCGGCGCAGGCATCAACCGGATGACGAGGTTCGCATAAATGGCAATGGCTGTAGGCGGCGCCGAAGGCGAGCCGATGATCGAGATGAACACCACGCCGCTGATCGACGTGATGCTCGTACTGCTGATCATGATCATCGTGACCCTGCCCATCATGACCCACGCGGTGAAGCTCGACATGCCGCGACCGGACAACACGCCACCCGAAGTCCAGCCTGAACTGATCACCATTGAAATCGACTACGACGGCACCATCCTGTGGAACGGGACCGCCGTACCGAGCATGGCAACCCTGGAGCGGTACTTCAAAACCGAGTCGGAGAAGTTCCCCCAGCCACAGGTGGCCATCAAGCCGGACGCCCGGGTCAAGTACGACTATGTGGCCCGGGTCCTGGCCAGCGCCCAGCGCAATCGCATCGAGAAGATGGGATTGATCGGCAGCGAGCAGTTCGAGTAGCGCCATGCCGGTTGCCAGCGCATCCCGGCGGCCGCCGGTCGCTGCGGTGCGTATTCAGGGCTGATTCAGTCCTCCGGCAGACCATCCCGGGGAACCGGTTCGTGGCGCAGCCTGCGGGCTGCCGGCACCGCCGAACGCGGGACGATTGAGACCGACCTGAACTATTGCGGAGACCCGGGATTATGCGAAACCTGCGCATTGCGGCCCTGATGATGGCACTCGCGTTCTCCGGCAGTGTGCTGCTCGCCGCACTGACGGCCCCTGAGGCTGTCGCCCAGGCCGCGAAGGCCAAGCCTCCCAAGATGAACCCCAAGGTTCTGAAGCATCTCCAGGCCGCGCTCAAGCTCAGCAATGAGGAAAAGTACGCGGAAGCCGAAGCGGAACTGAAGATCGCCGACGCGGTCCCCAACAAGACCCCCTTCGAGCAGAACCAGATCGACGAACTTGTGGGCTTCACCGCCCTCAAGCAGAAGAAGTACGACACCGCGGCCGCGGCCTATGAGCGCACCCTGGAGTCGGGCCTCGTGCTGCCGGAACAGGTGGATGACCGCGTCCGGCTGCTGTCCCAGCTGTTCCTCGCGACCGAGCCGCGTCGCCTCGACAAGTCTGGCAAATACGCCAAGCAGTGGCTGGAGGCCACCGGGACGAAGGATCCGCTGATCCTCGGCCTCGCCGGCCAGGCCGACTATTTCACCGATGATTTTGCCGGTGCCGCCGCCTACATGAAGGATGCAGTGACCGCAGCGACGGCCGCAGGCAATGCGCCCGACGAGCAGCACCTGCTGATTCTCCAGAGCGCCTATGCAAAGCTGGGGGACCGTGCTGCCGTCGTCGAGACCACCACCGAACTGGTGCGCCATTACCCCCGCAAGGAGCACTGGAATACGCTCGGCACCAACCTGCTCGCGCAGGCCGCCAACAAGGACCGGGCAATCCTCCAGGTGTTCCGGTTCCTGTACCAGGTTGACGCCATGGACACGGCCGCTGATTTTACGGAGGCCGCGAATGTGGCCACCCTGCTGGGATTCCCCGGCGACGCCCTGAAGTTCATGGAGAAGGGCTACTCCTCGGGCATCCTCGAGACCAGTGGCGACAAGGCCAAGAACCAGGCCCTGCTGGATGAGGCAAAACGGCTGGTCAAGATTGACCAGCAGTCACTCGCGCAGTTCGAGAAGGAGGCCCGGGCAGGCGCCCAGGGCGAGGCGGACGTCAAGCTGGGAGAGACTTTCCTGAGCTACGACCAGCCGGCCAAGGGCCTGGAAGCCATCCAGCGCGGCCTCGGCAAGGGCGGCGTGAAGAGCCCCGACGAGGCCAACCTGGCCCTGGGCCGGGCCCTCGTCCTGGCGGGTAAAGGCACGGAGGCTGTCAGCACCTTTGAGAAGGTTGCCAGTCCCGACTACGCACAGGTCGCCAAGCTCTGGGCTATCTACGCGGCACAAGGCCGGGACTGACGGAATTTCACCAGGGGCCAGACATGCCCCGTTGCTCAGCTTGCAAGGACTCTTAGCCATGCGGATGAAGAACCGATTGTCGACGGCCACGCTGGCGCTCGCGGCCAGCCTGCTGGCGGGCGGACTGGTGCTGGCGCCATCCAGCCAGGCCGTGGCCCAGCAGGGCAAGCTCAGCACCGCCGTTGGTACCCCCCTCAAGGAAGCGCTCGACCTCGGCAATAAAGGGCAGTACGCCCAGGCGCTCGCGAAACTGAAGGCTGCCGAGGCTGCGCCGAACAAGTCGGCATTCGAGCAGTTCCAGATCAGTGAGACCTACGGCTTCGTCTACCTGAAACAGAAGAACTACGCCGCCGCCGCCGCCGCCTACGAGAAGAGCCTCAACTCCGGGCAGCTGCCGGCCGCCAAGGTCCAGGAGCGGGTCAAGCAACTGGCCCAGCTCAACTTCCAGAATCCGCGCAATCTCAACAAGGTGATCGAGTACGGCAACCGCTACCTGAAGGAGTCGGGCGCGAAGGACCCGGCCATGTATGCGCTGGTGGGCCAGGCCTACCAGCTCAGTGGCAACGACAAGGCGGCCGTGACCGCCGTCGAGTCCGCCATACGCAATGCCCAGGCGGGCGGCCAGCGCGCCAGCGAGAACTGGCTCCGCATCCTGCTGAAGTCCTACGGCGCCCTCGGCGACACCGCAGGGGTGAACCGTACCACCCTGAACCTCGTCCAGCTCTATCCCACCAAGGACAACTGGCGCCTGCTCTCCGGCGCGCTGCGCCGTCAGGCTGCGGGCGACGACCGGGTGGCCATGAACGTCTACCGGCTCATGGCGAAACTCGATCTGATGGACAAGCCAGATATCATCAACGAGGCGGCCATCGTGGCCATCCAGGCCGGGTTGCCCGCCGAAGCCGTGGCCCTGATGGACCAGGGCTACGCGAGCAAGTCCCTGGCTGCCGACGACGCCCGCAGCCAGCGCATCCTGGCGGATGCGAAGAGCCGGCTGGCGGCCCAGCAACCCAATATCGGGCGCCTCAAGGAGACTGCGGCCAAATCGACCTCGGCCCAGGACGAGATCCTGGTCGGAGAACTGCTGCTGAGCTATGGCCAGGTGGACCAGGCTCTGGCCGCGGCCAAGCGCGCCAGCGAAAAGGGCGCAGATGCCGATCAGGTCAACATGCTGCGCGGTCGTGCGCTCGTGGAGCAGAAGAACGGCGCCGAAGCCCGCAAGGCCTTCTCCAGCGTCAAGGGCGAGGAAACCGCGCTCGTCGCCCGCCTCTGGGGCATCTACGCCTCCCGACTCTGAAGCCTGCCCCTGACCGACCCGGCGCGCAGGGGCAGGCCCGCTGCGCGTTTCCGGATTGCCCGGGCCATGGTCCGGCGCTTTGCCCCCCGCCGATCCTGGTATATAACAGGCCAAAGCCTCCGTCCCGGGGGCCAAGGTTCCGGGGGAAAACAATCATGAACGGTCCGGTACGGCTCTCCAGTTTCGTCGCCCTGTTCACCCTGCTGCTGGCCGGCTGCGGACAGAAACCCGCCGAACCGGTTGCCGCCGGCACCGACGGCGCACCTGCACCCGCACCCGCCGCCGTGGACACCGATGCGGAAAAGGTCCTGAACGTCTACAACTGGTCGGACTACATCGACGACAGCATCATTGACGAATTCACGAAGGAAACCGGCATCGCCGTCAAGTACGACGTGTTCGACTCCAACGAGGTGCTCGAGACCAAGTTGCTGGCCGGCAGCACCGGCTACGACATCGTGGTGCCCTCGGCATCTTTCCTCGAGCGCCAGATCAAGGCGGGGGTCTTCCAGACGCTGGACCGCTCCCGGCTGCCGAACCTCAGGAACCTTGACGAGGAGATCACGGCCATCGTCGCCCGGCATGACCCCGGCAACGAACACTCGGTTAACTACCTCTGGGGGACCTCGGGCGTGGGCTACAACGAGGCGAAGATCCTGGCCGCCATGCCTGACGCGCCGATAGACAGCTTCGCGATGTTCTACGACCCGAAGGTGGTATCGAAGTTCAAGAGCTGTGGCGTCTCAATCCTGGATGCCCCCTCGGAAGTCGTGGGAACCGTGCTCATCTGGCTCGGCAAGGACGCGAACAGCGAGGATCCGGCCGACCTCGCGGCAGCCGAAAAGGTGCTGACCACCATCCGCCCCTACGTCAAGTACGTGAACTCCTCGAAGTACATCGAGGACCTGGCGAACGGCGAGATCTGCCTGGCCCTGGGCTGGAGTGGCGACGTGCTGCAGGCCCGTGACCGGGCCGAGGAAGCGGGCACCGGCGCCACGATCAAGTATGCGATACCCCGCGAAGGCGCCATCATGTTCTTCGACATGCTCGCCATTCCCAACGATGCGAAGCACGTGAAGAATGCCCACCTGTTCATTGATTTCCTGCTGCGCCCGGAGATCGCCGCCCGCAATTCCAACTACGTGAACTTTGCCAACAGCAACGCGGCTTCCCTCGAGTTCGTCAGTGATGAGGTCAAGGGCGACCCGAACATCTATCCGCCTGCCGGGATCAAGGCGAAGCTGGTGCCGGACCTGGCGGAATCCGCGGAATTCACCCGCCTTCTGACCCGCAGCTGGACCCGCTTCAAGACCGGCAAGTAGGCACCTGCCGCAGTCCCGCCCCGTGTCGTCCGACACCCGCTCGCCGGCTGGCGCCTGCTCATGAACACTGAGGGGGCGTCCAACCGGCCCAGCGGAGCGGCCCGCGGCCCTGAATACGTCCGCTTGGAAGGCGTCACCAAGCGCTTCGGCGACTTCGTCGCCGTGGACAACGTCACGCTGTCGGTCTTCAAGGGCGAGATCTTCTGCCTGCTCGGCGGATCCGGCTGTGGCAAGACCACGCTGCTGCGGATGCTGGCCGGTTTCGAGCAGCCCTCATCGGGGCGCATCCTCATCGACGGCCAGGACATGGCCGACACCCTGCCCTATGAGCGGCCGGTCAACATGATGTTCCAGAGCTACGCCCTGTTTCCGCACATGACCGTGGAGCGCAATGTGGCCTTCGGCCTGGAACAGGAAAAGCTGCCGCGCAAGGAGATCGACCGGCGGGTCGCCGAAATGCTGGACATCGTCAAGCTGGGCGAACTGGCCCGCCGCAAGCCCCACCAGTTGTCAGGCGGCCAGCGCCAGCGGGTGGCGCTGGCCCGGGCGCTGGTCAAGAAGCCGAAGCTGCTGCTGCTGGACGAGCCCCTCGGGGCCCTGGACCGCAAGCTCAGGGAGTCCACGCAGTTCGAGTTGATCAACCTGCAGGAACATCTGGGCGTCACCTTTGTGGTGGTTACCCACGATCAGGAGGAGGCCATGACGCTGGCCTCCCGGATCGGCGTCATGGACCGCGGCGAGATCGTCCAGGTAGGCTCCCCGACCCAGATCTACGAGTATCCCAACTCGCGTTTCGTGGCCGACTTCATCGGCACGGTGAACATGTTCGAGGGGCACCTCAGCGAGGACGAGCCCGACCATGTGCGCATCATCACTGCCGAGCTGGACGCCACCATTTACGTGGATCACGGCATCAGTGCCGCGCCTGAGGCGACCGTATGGGTAGCGATCCGGCCGGAGAAAATCGAGATCAGCCGGGACGAACCCGCCGCGCGGGACAACCGCGCCCAGGGCGTGGTGCGCGACATCGCCTACATGGGCGACATGTCGATCTACGTCGTGCGCCTGCCCGGCGGCAAGCTCGTGCGCGTTACGCTGCCGAATACCGTGCGCCAGGAAGACGAACGTATTTCCTGGGACGAGACAGTGTGGCTGTCGTGGGATCCCTCAAGCCCTGTCGTCCTGACCCAGTAGCGGTCGGCAAGCCCCGGTAGATCCATGCCGCGATCAACTCCCCCTGCGCCACCCAAGGCCCTGATCCAGGGCGCCAGCGCCGGCAAGCTCGGGCTGGGACTGCTCTACACGCTGCTCTACCGCTATGGCCCGCCCCGCTGGTCACACTATGTGCGGCAGCACTGGGCCGGAAAGCGGCTGGTGATCGCCCTGCCCTACCTGTGGCTGCTTCTGTTCTTTGCCATCCCGTTCATCATCGTGCTGAAGCTGTCCTTCTCCGAGATTCGCCTCGCCATGCCGCCGTACGCGCCGCTGATCGAGAAGGTGGGTGAGACGGCCTATATCATCAAGGTGAACATCGCCAACTACGCTTACCTCTTTTCCGACAGCCTCTACATCAGCTCCTACCTGTATTCGGTCAAGGTCGCCGCAGTCTCTACACTGCTATGCCTGCTGATCGGCTACCCGATGGCCTACGCCATCGCCCGCTCCGAGCCCACGATGCGCAACATCTGGCTGATGCTGATCATCCTGCCTTTCTGGACGTCCTTCCTGCTGCGCGTCTATGCCTGGATCGCGCTGCTGAAGACCGATGGCCTCATCAACCAGTTCCTGGGCCTTTTCGGCCTCGGACCCTACACCATGATGTACACGGACTTCTCCGTGTACATCGGCATCGTGTATTCGTACCTGCCCTTCATGATCCTGCCCCTCTACGCCAATCTCGAGAAGCACGACCTGACCCTGCTGGAGGCCGCTGCGGACCTGGGCGCAGGACCGGTCAAATCCTTTCTGAAGATCACGCTCCCCCTGTCGTTCTCGGGGATTGTTGCCGGATCCCTGCTGGTTTTCATTCCGGCCGTGGGGGAGTACGTGATTCCGTCCCTGCTCGGTCGCTCGGACCAGCTCATGATCGGGCGGGTGCTGTCCGATGAGTTCTTTGCCAACCGGGACTGGCCCGTGGCCAGCGCGGTGTCCATCTGCATGCTGCTGCTGCTGGTGGTCCCCATCATGCTCTTCCAGCGCTTCCAGAACCGGGAACTGGCGGGGCAGCACAAATGAAGTCGAAGACCTGGTTCCGGCGGCTCGCCCTGTTCGTCGGCTTCGCCTTTCTCTATATCCCGATCCTGTCCATGATCGTATTTTCGTTCAACAACTCACGCCTGGTCTCCGTCTGGGATACGGCAGACTCACCGACGCTCAAATGGTATCGGGCGCTGCTGGCCAATGACCAGATCCTGGGCGCCGCATGGCTCTCGATCCAGGTCGCGGCCGTGACGGCGACCGGCGCCGTGATCCTGGGTACCCTCGCCGGGCTCGTGCTCGCGCGCTTCGGTCCGTTCCGGGGCCGGACTCTGCTGGCCGGCTTCACTACCGCGCCGCTCGTGATGCCCGAGGTGATCACGGGTCTGTCCCTGCTGCTGATGTTCGTCACCCTGGAACAGTTGATCGGCTGGCCAAAGGGCCGGGGCTTCACCACCATCGCCATCGCGCACATCACCTTCGCCATGGCCTACGTCACCGTAGTGGTGCAGTCGAGGCTCGCGAGCTTCGATGATTCCCTGGAAGAAGCAGCGCTGGACCTGGGCGCACGGCCGGCCAAGGTCTTTTTCCGCATTACGCTGCCGCTCATCCTGCCGGCCATCCTGTCGGGCTGGCTGCTGGCATTCACACTGTCATGGGATGACCTGGTCATTTCCCAGTTCGTTGCCGGGCCCGGCTCCACCACCCTGCCCATGGTGGTGTTCTCCAAGGTACGGCTGGGGGTGAGTCCGGACATCAATGCGCTGGCCACCATCATGGTGACCATTGTCGGGATAGGGGTGCTGCTCTCGGCGCTCTACATGCGCCGCCAGGACCGCAGGCTGGCCCGCGAGATGCGGATGGCGCGGACCGACAAGTAGCCGATCGATCGCCTTCAGTACCGGGCCGGCCCCGACTGCGCGCCCCGGACGGGGCGCGCAGCCGGTATTCGGGACATCAGTCCTTTGACCAGGGGAAGGTGGTGGCCACGCTGAAGATCACGCGCTCTTCGGAAGAGTTGGCGTCGATGCCGACATCTGCTTCCTTGAGGTCGCTACCGTCAACCCAGGCCACCTGGAAATCGAAGTTGCCGAACGAACGGGTGATGCCCACCGAGTAGTCGTAGAACTGGTCGAGCCCGTTGTCCTCGTCCCAGAAATCACCGGAGCTGTAGCCCACGTGCAGGTTGAGGCCGAATTCCCAGGGCAGGGGAATCTCGGCGTTGCCTTCGGTGTACCAGGCGCTGTCGCCGGAGTTCACGTAATCCGGCGCATACCAGACCTTGCCCGAGAACATGCCCAGGCTCAGCCCGGCATAGATTTCCGTGTAGTCGATGCGGTCACGGCCCGGCAGGTACGCGTAGTGGGTCACGCCCAGGTCGTAGGCAAGAGCCTCGGTGATGTCACCCGAGAACCCGGCGATCAGGTCGACTTCAAGGTTGGAGTCCGACTCCGCACCTTCACCGCCGTCAAAATCGACATTGCTGCCCCAGACGCCGAGGTAGAAGCCGCTGTCATGTTCCCAGTCAACACCAAGCTGCACGGCCGGATCCTGGGCCGTCTGGGTGATGCCGCGGAAATCGTAGTCACTGGTCAACGTCAGCGTGGTGCTGAGTTCCGCCTGCGCCGTGCCTGCCGCCAGCAGTACGCCTGCCGCCAGCACACCGTGGCCCGCCCTGAAGTGCTTCATGCCGCCCCCTCGAAAGTGTTGGTGAAATGACCTGTCGAAGTATAGACGGGCACGCTGCAAGTCTGCAGCGCTGATTCGGCGTGGCATGCGCGCTACAGGCGGTCCCTGAGGGCGTACCAGAGCATGCCGAGCACCGTCCCGGGCCAGCGCAGCCACGTGCCTCCGGGAAATGCCGGGGGAGGCAGCCGGGCGAAGACATCGAAGCGCTCGGCAGTGCCGGCGATGGCCTCGGCCATGAGCCGGCCGGCCAGCGTGGCCGTGGACACCCCGTGGCCCGAGTAGCCCTGGGCGAAGTACAGATCGGCGCCGAGCCGGCCGAGGTGGGGCAGCCGGTTCATGGTGATGGCCAGCGTACCGCCCCAGGCGTACTCGATGGGCGTGTCCGCTGCCTGCGGAAAGACCCGGAGCAGATGCCGGCGCACGAAGGCTTTCAGGTCGGACGGAAACTGCCGCCGGTAGTTCTCGCCCCCGCCGAAGATCAGCCGGCCGTCCGGGGACAGGCGGAAATAGTTCACCACGAACAGGGTGTCGTGTACGCAGGCGGAAGTGCCTATGAACGCCCGACCGCTGTCTGGCAGCGGGCGGGTAGCCAGCAGGAAGTTGTTGATGGGCATGATGCGTGGGGCTATGCGCGGCTCGAGGCGGTCCAGATAGCCGTTGCAGCCCAGCACCAGGTAGCGGGCCTGCACCTGGCCCTGCGCCGTCCGGACCTGCACCGGCCCGGTCCCCGTGTAGCCGGTTACCCGGGACTGCTCGAAGATCTGCACACCGGCCGCGCGGCAGGCACGGGCAAGGCCCAGTGCGTAATTGAGAGGGTGCAGGTGGCAGGCATCCGAATCCAGCACGCCGCCGTGATAGGCCGGGCTTGCCACCACCGCGGCCATCTCTTCACGCGACAGGACGCGCTGGTGCGGGTAGTCGTAGCGCTCGGCGAGCCGGGCGGCCCGACGCGCGAGGCTGAGGTGGTGGGCGGGCCTCGCCGCGCACAGCAGCTGGCCGGGCGTCAGGTCGCAGGCAATCCCGTGCCGCTCCACCAGGTTGCGCACCAGAGCCCGAGCCTCGAGGCCGAGATCAAACAGCTGGCGGGCCACCGTCGCACCAAAGAGCTGCTCGAGCTCTGCCTCGGAGCGGCGCTGGCCGGTACCCACCTGCCCACCGTTGCGGCCGGATGCGCCCCAGCCAACCCGCGCAGCCTCCAGCAGCACCACGGCATAGCCCCGCTCGGCCAGATGCAGCGCCGCCGAAAGGCCCGTGTAGCCGGCCCCCACCACGCACACATCGGCAGTAACGGTACCGGCGAGGACGGGGTGATCGACCGCATCCCGCGCCGTGGCGGCGTACCAGGAATCAGGATGGGCGGACTCTGCGGCGGCTTTCGGGCGCCCGGTCACCGGCCTCTCAGCCCTGGGCCTGACGGAGCCCCTGCAGGGTCATGTCCAGCGAACGCCAGGCCTTCTCCAGCAGCTCATCCAGCTGGGCCTCCGTGATCACATAGGGCGGCGCCACGATCATGGTGTCGCCGACGGCGCGCATCACCAGGCCGTTCCCGATGCACAGGTCACGGCACCGCTCGCCAACCTTCAGGTCCTTGGAATAGCGCTGGCGGCTGGCCTTGTCGCGCACCAGCTCGAGACCACCGATCAGTCCCACGGAGCGCGCCTCGCCGACGAGCGGGTGCTCCGCCAGCTTCTGCCAGCGGCTCGCAAAGGCAGGGATCACCGTGTTCTGCACGCGTTCGACGAGCCGCTCATCGCGCATCACCTTGAGCGTGGCCCGGGCCACCGCGCAGGCGACCGGGTGCCCGGAATAGGTGAAGCCGTGAAAGAACTCCCCGCCCTTCGCCACGAGCACGTCACCCACCCGGTCGCTGACCAGCACCCCACCGAGAGGCTGGTAACCGGATGTGACGCCCTTTGCGAACGGAATGAGATCGGGCCGGATACCGTAGTGCTGCGAACCGAACCAGGTGCCGAGGCGGCCCATGCCGGTGATCACCTCGTCGGCGATCAGCAGGATGCCGTACTCGTCGCAGATCCGCTGTATTTCCGGCCAGTAGGAGTCCGGGGGAATGATGGCGCCGCCCGCGCCCTGCACCGGCTCGGCGATGAAAGCGGCAACCTTGTGCACTCCCGCCTCCTCGATGGCCCTGGCGAGCTGGCGGGCGATCTGCAGGCCGAAGTCGTCCGGATCCCGGTCGCCACCGAGGCCATACCACCAGGGCTGTTCGATGTGCAGGATGTTGGGGATCGGCAGGCCGGCCTGGGCATGCATCCAGGGCATGCCGCACAGGCTTGCCGCCCCTACGGTACTGCCGTGGTAGCCGTTACGGCGCGCAATGATGATCTGCCTGTCGGGCTGACCCTGCAGCGCCCAGTAGTAGCGCACCATGCGGATGATGGTGTCGTTGGCCTCGGAGCCGGAGTTGGTGAAGAACACCCGGTTGAAGCCGGGCGGCGCAAGCTCGGTAAGCTCGCGGGCAAGGTCAATGGCCGGGGCGTGGGTGCACTGGAAGAAGCTGTTGTAGTAGGGCAGCTCGGCCAGTTGCCGGCAGCCGGCCTCCACCAGTTCCCGACGGCTGTAGCCGAGGTTCACGCACCAGAGGCCCGACATGCCGTCGAGAATACGGTGGCCGGAGGCTTCCTGGATGTAGATGCCGTCCGCGCCGGTGATCACGCGCGTGCCCCGCTCGCCGAGTTCCCGGTGATCCGTGAACGGGTGCAGGAAGTGCGCGCGGTCCGCCTGCTGCAGGCGCCGGAGTTCGTTCGTCATACGTTCAACAGGAGATACTCCCGCTCCCAGGGCGAAATGACCTCGAAGTATGCCTGATGCTCCTGGCGCTTCATGGCGGTATAGATGCGCACGAACCGGTCGCCAAGCAGTTCCCGGATCCGGCCGCTGGCCTCGAGGCATTCCAGCGCGTCCGCCAGGTTGCCCGGCAGCGCGAAGGGCCGCTTGTAGGCATTGCCCTGCTCCGGTGCGGATGGCTGCAGCTGCTCCTCGAGACCGAGCAGGCCGCAGGCCAGGCAGGCGGCAATCGCCAGGTACGGATTCACGTCGGCCCCGGATATCCGGTGCTCGATGCGCCGGTTGTCCGCATCGGAAGTGGGAACGCGCAGGCCCACGGTCCGGTTGTCATAGCCCCACTGCAGATTGATCGGCGCCGACATGAAGCGGGTGAACCGCCGGTAGGAATTCACGTAGGGCGCGCAGAAGATGCTGGTTTCCGGTCCGTACTTCTGCATGCCGCCGATGTAGTGACGGAAAAGCTCGCTCTCGGAGCCGTCGGGATTGGAGAATGCATTGCTGCCGTTGTCCATGCGCCGCAGGCTGATGTGCCAGTGCATGGCGCTGCCCGGCTCGTCCTTCATCGGCTTGGCCATGAAGGTGGCGTAGATCTCATGGCGCATGGCCGCTTCGCGTGTGGTGCGCTTGAACAGGAACATCTGGTCCGACAGCTCGATCGGATCGCCGTGCTCGAAGTTGATTTCGAGCTGGGCGGTGCCGGTCTCGTGGGCCAGGTTGTCGACTCGCAGACGCTGCACCTCGCAGTAGTCGTAGATATCCTCGATGAAGGGCTCGAACTCGTCCACCGCATCCATGCTGTAGGGCTGGCGCACCGTCTCCTTGCGTCCGGAGCGGCCGATGGGCGGCTCGAGCGGGTAGTCAGGGTCCGTATTGCGCTTGACCAGGTAGAACTCGATCTCCGGGGCCACGACCGGCTGCAGGCCCCGGGCGTGATACATCCCGAGGATCCGGCGCAGTACCTGGCGGGGCGCGATGTCGACAGGCTCGCCCTCCTGGGTGTAGCAGTCATGGATCACGCAGCAGGTAGGTTCCTCGCCCCAGGGCACGAGGCGCAGCGTCGCGAGGTCCGGCCTTGCAACCATGTCGCGGTCGGCCGGGTTCATGGTCTCTTCGTCCAGATAGTCGTCGATGTACTCGCCGGTCACGGACTGGAAGAAAACCGACTCCGGAAGACGCATGCCGCCCTGCTCGGTGAACTTGCGGGCCGGCATGTACTTGCCGCGCGCCACGCCCGCCATGTCGGGCACCACGGCCTCGACCTCGTCGATCTTGTTGTCGACGAGCCAGGCACGAAGCTGCTGTTCGTTCATTTTTGCACCGTCATTCATGACCGGTATTGCCGGCACGCGTTGCCGAAGGCGCCAAACATGGCCATCGACAGGGGATTGTCACGGACCCGCCATTCCGGATGCCACTGCACGCCCAGGACGAACCCGGTAGCGCCGTCCACCGTGACGGCCTCGACCAGGCCATCCGGTGCCGTGGCCTCCGCCCTCAGGCGGGGCGCCAACCGGTCCACGCCCTGGCCGTGCACGGTATTCACCCGGGCGCCGCGCTCGCCGGTGAGCCGGACCAGCATACCGCCCGGCGTGAACTCTACGTCGTGGGCGGGCCCGTACTGCTGCTCCAGTGGCGCTTGCTTGTCCTCGCGGTGACGGATGAGGCCCGGCACGCTCGCGAGATCCTGATGCAGGGTGCCGCCAAAAGCCACGTTCAGCTCCTGGAAGCCCCGGCAGATGGCAAAGAGGGGCATTCCGGCATCGACCACTGCGGGGATGAGCGCAAAGGCGGCATGATCGCGTTCGGGGTCGTGCAGCGTGCCCTCGCTGCTGGCCGGCCCCCGGTAGCGATGGGGCTCGACATTGGACGGCGAACCGGTCAGCAGCACGCCATCCAGCACCTCGAGGATCTCCAGCAGGGCCAGGTCGGCGGCGACCTCCGGACCGAGTACCGGGAGGCCGACCGGCCAGGCGCCGGCGCCGTGCACCAGGGCCGTCAGGTACTTCTCGCCCTGCACCTGAAAGGGATGCGCACCGAGCATTCGCCGGTCCGAGATGACGCCCACGACAGGACGGGAGCTCCGCATGCAGCCTACGGTGCCAGAGGACCCGGCGGGCCGCCAGCACCCCCTGGGTGGAAAGCAGCAAAAAGAGCGGCCGGACCCCGAATCCGCTGGCGTCCGGCGGTCGAAAGAAGGCTGATGACCACTGCATAAGCAGGGATCATCGGCGATGGCCTGCCGGGTTGACTTGGGGACCGGCCTCCGTCCAGAGTGCCGGCGCTGATCAGAAGGATGTTCTCTTGACCCAGGCGACAGACCCCGGGGCCGGATCGGCCTCTGCCCCCGGCACCCCCACCCTGCCCAATATCCGGATCGGCCCCATCGAGTTTGCGAGCGGCGTCTCGCGAACCAACGCGTGGACCTTTCTGTACACGAATTTCATGATCATGCCGGTCGTGGCCTTTCTGTCGATCGCCCAGCCCTACATCCTGAGCGAGGTCGTGGGCATCCCTCCCGAGGAGCAGGGACGGATCACGGGCTTTCTGGTCACGATGCAGGAGATCGTGGGCCTGGTGCTGATCGGTTTCGTTGGCGCGCTGTCCGACCGCTTCGGCCGCCGCCCCCTGTATGCCATGGGAGTGCTGATCGCGGGCGCGGGCTTTGCGCTGTACTCGACCGCCACCACCGAGGGCGAACTGTATGCCTTCCGTTTCGTATACGCGGTCGGGGTTGCCTTTGCCGGCGTGATGATCGCCGTAACGGCCGCGGATTACCCCGCGGAGAGCTCCCGGGGCAAGCTCTCGGGAGCCACCGGCTTCCTGAACGGCCTGGGGGTCGGAGTGGCGGCCGGCCTGCTGCTGCCCAAGCTGCCGGCATTCTTCCAGGCGCAGGGCGCCAGCGTTGCCGACGCCGGGCGCTACACCCTGCTCGTGATGGCCGGACTCGCGCTGATAACGGCCATCATCATGCAGGTGGGCCTCAAGGGCGGGACCCCGGGCGGGCGCTCGCAGAAGGTCAGCCTGCGGCGGGCACTGGTCACCGGCATCGAACAGGGACGGGCCAATCCGCGCCTGATCGTCTGCTACGCCGGCTCTTTCGTAGCCCGGGCGGACCTCACCCTGGTGGCAGTGTTCATTTCGCTGTGGCTGCAACAGGTGGGGCGCAACGAAGGATTGAGCGCCGCCGACGCCTTCAAGCAGACCGGGATCATGATCGCGATCATCACCGGCTCATCGCTGCTCTGGGCACCGGTGGCCGGCATCCTCATCGACCGTTTTCACCGGCTGGCCTGCGTCTGCGCGGCACTGCTGATTGCGGGTATCGGCTACACGCTGCTCGGCTTGCAGGTGCACCCATTCTCGGCGCTGGGGTATCTGGGCGCAGTGCTGACCGGCATCGGTCAGATGAGCGTGATCCTCACCGTCACCGGACTCCTCGGTCAGGAGACGCCGATCAACGTGCGGGGCTCGGTTATCGGCTTTGCGAGCCTGGCCGGTGCCTTCGGCATCCTGGCAACGAGCCTGGCCGGGGGTTACATCTACGACAAGGTGGCAATCTCGGGGCCGGTCGTCCTGACGGGCCTTGCCAATCTGATCGTCTTCGGCCTCGCGCTGCTGATCTGGTTCCGCGACGGCAAGCCGCTGCGCTTTGATCCACGGGAGGCCCGCTCCGCGGAGGCTGTCGGCTTCGGTCACTGAGCCGCTGCTTCAGGCAAACGGCCTTGGGCCTTCAGTGCACGTGACCGTGCTCACCGTGAGCGTGATCATGTGAAGCCCCGTGCCCTTCCCCGTGATCATGGGGTGGGGCGGGATTCGCCTCGGCCCGCCGGAATTCCTCGTGGTCGACGCCGGAAACCAGCGACAGCCTGAGTGAGGCCAGGGCCGGCAGGTGCCTGGCCGCCTGACGCTGCAGTTTCTCCGTGAGGATGGCCGCCTCGCGCACGAGCAGCGAGTCATCAACCACCACATCGGCCTCGGCATACATCCGGTGGCCCAGCCAGCGGGTTCGCACGTTCTGGACGCCCCGCACCCCGGGCACATGCTCGCCGGTATGGCGCAGCAGGGCGGTGAATTCCGGCTCGACGCCGTCCAGAGCCCGGGTGAAGACCGCCCGGGCTGACTGCCAGACGATGCCGAAGATCAGCACGGTGATGATGGCGCCGACGACGGGGTCGGCAAGGGGAAAGCCCAGCCACACGCCGAGGGACCCGGCCACCACGGCGAGGCTGGTGAGGCCGTCGACCCGGGCGTGGTAGCCGTCGGCAATCAGGGCAGCGCTGTTGATCTCGCGGCCGACGCGGATGCGAAACACGGCCACGGCCTCGTTGCCGATGAAGCCGATCACGCCCGCGGCTGCCACGGCCCACAGGTAGCTGATCTCCTGCGGATTGATGAAGCGGTCGATGGTCTGGTAGCCCGCCACCAGCGCGCTGAACAGGATCAGGGCCACGATCAGCATGCCGGCAAGGTCTTCCACGCGGCCCAGGCCGTAGGTGAACTGGTCGCTGGGCCTGCGCCGGGCAAACACAAAGGCGATCCACAGCGGAATAGCGGTGGCGGCATCGCCCACGTTGTGAATCGTATCGGCAAGCAGGGCCACGCTGCCGGAGATCAGGAAGACGAAGATCTGGAAGACCGCGGTAATGGCAAGGATAACGAACGACCACTTGATCGCCCAGATACCCCGCTCAGTAGTGGCAATAGTGGGATCTATGACCCCGTGGGTGTGGGCGTGGCCGCCATCATGACTGTGGCCATGGCCCGCGTGCGCATGTCCGGCCGCATGGCCCTTCTCGCCAAACCCCAGCCAGTCGAGTGCGGCCCGCAACATCCTGCTTCTCCGCCTGCCTACAGGTAACGACTGATTTTTCGGAAGTCGTCGATGGCAACCCGCTGTTCGCGGCTGGTTGGCCCGATGGCCGTCTCCAGGCAATGCTCCATGTGGTCATGGATCAGGGTGGTCTTGGCCGCCTCGAGCGCCCGGATCACCGCGTGCATCTGCTGGGCAATCTCGCCGCAGTCTCGCCCGGACTCGATCATGCCCGTGATGGTCTGCAGGTGACCGGTAGCGCGGCGCAGGCGGTTGACGACCTCCCTGTGGGTGCGGTGCGTGGCCGCGTCATGTTCATGCGCCACTGACGCCGCAGCCCTGGTGGCCATATGAGGAACCCCTTACCCGCAACAGAAGCTCACTATATCCCCTCCAGGGGGATAGGTCAAAGGTCACAAACGGAACCCCGCCGTCTGGAACTTCAGTACCATGCGACCCGCATGCTGAAGTTCACCCGCTATCAGTGGACCGTGCTGGCGGCCGCGTGGCTGGGCTGGGGCTTCGACGTTTTCGACGGCCTGCTCTTCAACTACGTGGCGCCAAACGCGGTGCCCACGCTGCTCGGCCTGCCGCTCGGCTCGCCGGAGGCCCGGGCGGCCACCCTTTACTGGACAGGGCTGCTCACCTCGATTTTCCTGATCGGATGGGCGGTTGGTGGCGTGATCTTCGGGCCCATCAGCGACCGGTTCGGACGGCGGCGGACGCTGATGATCACGATGGTCATGTATGCCTTCGGTACGGCGGCCTGCGCCTTCGTGACGGACATCTGGCAGCTGATGGCCTGCCGGATCATCGCGAGCCTCGGCATTGGCGGCGAGTGGGCGGCGGGCGCTGCCATGGTGGCCGAGGTCGTGGACGAGGAACACCGGGTGGAAGCCGGGGCCCTCCTGTACACCGCGGCGCCCTTCGGGCTGTTCCTCGCCACGGGCATCAACGCCCTGGTCGCCGGCAACCTGCTGCTTGACGATCCCGCCTTCAGCTGGCGCGTGGTGCTCCTGTTCGGCCTGCTGCCGGCCGGCGTCGCGTTCGTGGTCCGCCTGTTCGTCAAGGAACCGGAGCGCTGGCTCGCTGCGGCCAGCCAGGCACCGCCACCACGGATCCGGGAACTTTTCAGCCCCGTATTCTGGCCGCGCACACGCAGCGCCCTTCTGATGACCTTCATCGCCCTTCTCACCTGGTGGAGCTGCAATGCCTTCATCCCGGTAGTGAGTGCGGCGCTGGGCCAGGCCGAAGCAGCAGCCCGCGGCCTGGATACGTCAGCCACCAGTTCACTCGTCGAGAGCTGGAAGACCATTGCCACCACCTGCTTCAACCTGGGCGGCCTGATCGGTACGCTGCTCACGGTACCCATCGCCAAGCGCTTCGGGCGCCGGCCAATGTTCGCCGCGTACTTCGGCATCGCGGTTCTGTCCATCATGGCGACTTTCGGCCTCGATATCCCCAATGAACTGCGGCTCTACCTGTACTTCTTCATCGGACTCAGCGTCTTCGGGGTGTTTGGCAGCTTCACGTACTACCTGCCGGAGCTTTATCCCACCCGGCTCCGGGCCACCGGCTCGGGCTTCTGCTACAACATCGGCCGCGTGGTGGCGGCCACCGGGCCCTACGTGGTGGGCGCGGTCGCGGCCGCCGGTGCGGGCTCTCCCGTGGTGATCCTGAACGCCCTCTTTGCGGTGGCCTTCGTGCCCCTGGCGGGCCTGCTCTTCATCCCGCTGGTGGTGGAAACGCGCGGACAGACCCTGCCGCCCTGAAGCCTCCGGGCGCCCTGAAACCGGAATGTGACCGGGCTGCAACTGACCGGCTCACCGGCCCGCCGGTAGGCTAGCCGGCCCATGTCCATCACCCTCGACCAGATCACCAAGCAGTATCAGGGCACCCCCGTCGTCAACGACGTGTCCCTGGCCATCGCCGAGGGTGAATTCTTCGTCCTGCTGGGCCCGAGCGGCAGCGGCAAGAGCACCCTGCTGCGCGCAATCGCTGGCCTGACCGAGGTGGATCACGGCCGCATCACGCTCTTCGGCCAGGATGTAACCCAGGTCTCCGCCCGGGAGCGGGAGGTGGGCTTCGTCTTCCAGAACTATGCCCTTTTCCGGCACATGTCCGTCGCCGACAACATCGAGTTTGCGCTGCGCGTGCGCAAGGTCGGCGCGGCGGAACGCAAGCAGCGCCGGCAGGAGCTGCTGGAGCTGATCGGGCTGCCCGGCATGGACGATCGCCTGCCTGCCCAGTTGTCAGGCGGACAGCAGCAGCGGGTGGCAGTGGCGCGGGCTCTGGCTCACAAGCCCAAGGTGCTGCTTCTCGACGAACCCTTCGGCGCGCTGGACGCCAAGATCCGCGAGGAGCTGCGGCGGACGATCCGCGCAGTCCAGCGCGAACTAGGCATAACCACCATCCTCGTGACCCATGATCAGGAGGAGGCCTTTGCACTGGGCGACAGGCTGGGCGTGATGAACCTCGGCCGGCTGCTCGAGGCAGGCCGCCCGATGGACCTCTACACGAGGCCTGCCTCGCGCTTCGTAGCGACGTTCCTGGGGGCGGCAAACCTGCTGCTGCGCAGGGAGGTACGGACCAGCCGGGACGCCCAACCGGCTGCCTCTGGCTCAACCGGGGGCAAACCGCACCGGGAGCAGGAGGTGGTGGCCATGCTGCGACCGGAGGAAGCTGACCTCGCCCCGGACCGGGATGCCCTGATGAGCACTTATCTCGGCTCCGGCACCGTGGAGGAAGTCCAGTTCACGGGGGCACTGGAGCGCATCAGGCTCCGCATGCGCAACTCCGCCGATGACAACGTGGACACCCCCGAAGCCCGCGGCAGCGCCCTTCCGCCGGTACTCATCGACGTCATTCGCACCCAGCCGGAGCAGCGCGCTTTTCCGCTCCGGACCGGCCAGCTGGTGGCCGTCGGCACCCGCCGGATCCACGTTCTGCCAACCCCCCTGTCCAGCTTCTCCGTCTGCGCGGTGACGGCCGCATCCCGTGATGCCCTCCTGGCCAACTCTTGGCTGAAGGCTCTGGCCACGCAGATGCAGACGCGCCTGTCGGACCATCTGGAACCCGGGCTCGGTGGCCCGGAAGCCGAGGCCATCTCCGCGCCACCGGGAGTGGCCGTTGTGGCAACCGGGCCGGATTGCCCGGCCCAGGTCCGCCAGCTTCTGCGCCGCGGCGCCTTCCCCGTACTCTGCCTGCCGCCCGGTTCTGGCGCGCCGGGCCGGGTACTGGTCCACTTTGCGGGACAGGTGGCGCGTCGCACCACCCTCGCCGTTACGGCCAGCCTGCTGAGACATGTGCCTGCGGAGGCTGTATTCCTCGGCATCCTGCCCGCCGAGATTCCGGAACGGGCCCGCACTGCCGGAGTCCGCCAGTTGCTGGACGTACGCTCCGAGGCCCAGGCCGGTCACGGTCTGGACGTGCGCACGGAGCTGCGCTTCGGCGACCGGATTTCCGAACTGCTGCGGGAGCTCAGCACACAGCCGGGTCAAATGCTCGTGCTTGGCCTGCCGGAGTCCGGCTCCCTGCCCGAGAATTTCGAGACTCTGCTGACCCAGTCTCCGGGCTGGCCGGTTCTGCTGGCCTGAGCGACCGTGCGCGGATTCAGGGACCCCAGCGTACTGCCCGGCTTTGGCCTTACGCTGGGCTTCTCCACTTTCTTCCTGAGTGCAATTGTGCTGCTGCCTCTGGCGGCACTGATCCTCAAGACGGCGAGCATGAGCTGGCAGGATTTCATCGCCGTTGTCACCCATCCGAGGGCCCTTGCATCCTACCGTCTGTCCTTCGGGGCCTCGCTCGTCGCGGCCCTCATAAATGCCGTATTCGGCTTCATCGTCGCCTGGACGCTGGTTCGCTATGACTTTCCGGGCCGCCGGTTGGTGGACGCACTCATCGACCTCCCCTTCGCCTTGCCGACGGCAGTTTCCGGCATCGCACTGGCGTCGGTCTTTGCCGGCAACGGCTGGATCGGCCAGTACCTCGAACCCCTGGGCATCAAGGTGGCCTACAGCTGGCTGGGCGTTACGGTGGCACTGACGCTCATCGGCCTGCCTTTCGTCGTCAGGTCCGTACAGCCTTCGCTGCTGGAAGTACAGAGGGACCTCGAGGATGCCGCAGAGACCCTCGGCGCCACTCCACTTTACAGCTTCCGCCGAATCATCTTTCCCACGGTACTGCCTGCCCTGGCCTCTGGATTTACGCTGGCCTTTGCGCGCGCGGTCGGTGAATACGGCTCGGTGATCTTCATTGCCGGCAACCTGCCCATGAAGACAGAAATCACGCCCCTCCTCATCGTGATCAAGCTGGAGGAGTTCGACTACAACGGTGCAGCAGCACTGGGATTCGTCATGCTCACCATGTCGTTTGTGATGTTGCTGTCCATAAACCTGGTGCAGGCCTGGGGCCGGCGCCGCCAGACGGGAAGCCAGCGCTGATGGCTGGCGTCGGTACTGCCGCTGTTGCCGAAATGGCGCGCCGCCCGGGGCGCGGCGGCCTGCGCTCAGCCCTGGTCCGATCGGCGTTCATTGCCATTTCTCTCGCCTTCCTCGCAGCCCTGCTTCTTGCCCCCATCGCTGCGGTATTCGCCACGGCCTTCAGCAAGGGTATGTCTGCCTATCTGGAGAGTTTCTCCGACGTGGACACCGGTGCGGCCATCCGGCTGACGCTGCTCACCGCAGCCATAGTCGTGCCGCTGAATACCGTGTTCGGCATCTGCGCTGCCTGGGCCATCGCCAAGTTCGATTTTCGTGGCAAGAGCCTGCTCATTACGCTGGTTGACCTGCCCTTCGCCGTCTCGCCCATCATCTCCGGCCTGATCTACGTGCTGATGTTCGGCGCCCAGGGCTGGTTCGGGAGCTGGCTGATCGAGAATGACATCAGCATAATTTTCGCTTTACCCGGCATCGTCATCGCGACATTATTCGTCACGTTTCCCTACGTCGCCCGCGAGCTCATTCCGCTCATGGAACAGCTCGGCAATGACGAGGAGGAGGCAGCCATCACCCTGGGCGCCAGCGGGTTGATGACTTTCTTCCGCGTGACACTGCCCAAGGTGCGCTGGGGGCTGATCTACGGCGTGATTCTCTGTAATGCCCGGGCCATGGGCGAGTTTGGTGCCGTATCGGTGGTCTCCGGGCATATCCGGGGACTGACCAATACGATGCCACTGCACATTGAAATCCTGTACAACGAATATGCCTTCGTGGGTGCCTTCGCAGTTGCCTCCTTGCTGACGCTGCTGGCAGTGGTCACACTGATTGTAAAGAGCATTGCCGAATGGCAGGCGGAACGGATCCGTGGCTGATGTCATGAGCACCTGGAAGGACAGGCTACGTATCGCCCTTGAAGGGCTGCGGCCAGGGCAGAAATCAGGTCAGCCCCCCACGGGCACCCGGAGCCTTGCGAGACTCCTTGCCGGCATCAATATTGGCCTCGTGGTCCTGGTGATTTTCGGGATCTCATGGAGCGCCGTGGACCTGTTGCGGAACCTGGCCGATGACCAGGGTCTCGGCCGGGTACAGGTGGCGGCGGCGACTGCGCGGGAGGACGTCCGCGGGATTGCTGACGCCGCTCTCAATGAGGTCCGCAGCCTCAGCGAGCGGCCGACCCTTCTGCGCCTCTGGCGGGAGCAGCGCATCCGCTCGCTGGAGGGCTACCTGAAACGGGTCTGCCAGTCGGAAAGCATCGATGGCTGCGCCCTCGTGGCACCCGGCAGCCCGCCCATTGTCATCGGCGATGACCTGCCCTGGACGGATATCCTTGATGCCGCCGCCGAGCAGGGTGAGCGTCTGCTGATTGCACCCGCAGATGCCAGCGCACCGCTGGTGGGTGGGGCAGCCGGTATTCTTCAAGGTCCGAGTTCGGGCCCGCCCGCCCAACTGGTTGTTGTCGTGGCTCTCGGCGAGACTGTGGCCGCGAATCTCGCCAAGAAGTCGGGGCTTGCCGTGCGCCTGCTGGGTTACAACAGCTTTGCTGACGAAGGGGCAGACCAGTTCACTCCCCTGCACACCGTGGCTTTGGCAAGTGGCCAGCTCACGGCCCGTCGCGTCGATGCACTCAACGTCTATGCAGCCAGCTACCCGCTGTTTGCCTCCACCGGCGAGCCGGTCGGACTCATAGAGACGCAATTGCCGATAGCGACCGCGTCATCTTCTGTCGATCGTCTCATCCGGAAGCTGGTGCTGATTGCGCTGGCCTTCGCTGTTCTGGCCGGCCTCGCGGGCGTGGCTCTGGGCAGGTGGGTCGCAGGGCCCGTGCGGGATCTCACGGCTGCCGCGACCCGCCTCGGGCAGGGCGACTTTTCGACCTCCATTCCCGCCGGTGGAGCCGCAGAGGTGGGTGCGCTGGCGCGAACCATGGAAGACATGCGCCGGAGCCTGCTGGACCTCACCAGCACCCTGCGTAGCCGGGAGGCGGAGGCCCAGGCCGTGCTGGATGGCATTGTGGAAGGCGTCTACGCCGTCGACCGGGAGCGCCATATCCGCTACCTCAATCCGCGCGCTGCCGAACTGCTCGGCGTACCTGCCAGCCAGGCGGTCGGTCGCTTCTGTGGCGACGTGCTGCAGCCCAGAGTCACGGATGGCGAACGGCCCTGCGAGACTGCCGCTTGCCCGATCCTTGTGGCCCGCAGGGAAGGCACCGCACGGGCTACCGAACTGCTGACGGCCGGTGCCGGACCGGCCAGAACGACGGTCATCACCAGTTCGCCCATCGTGGATGACCTGCAGGTCCAGGTGATCCGAGATGAGACGGAGCTGGAGGCCGTACGCCGGGCGAGGGATTCCGTGCTGGCCAATATTTCCCACGAGTTCCGTACCCCGCTGGCGGCCCAGCTGGCATCCATCGAACTGCTTCTCCAGGAACTCGACCAGCTCGAACCCGCAGCCCTGCGGGATCTTGTGCTCTCACTCCAGCGCGGCACGGTGCGCCTGACGCGGCTGGTCGACAATCTTCTCGAGAGCGTGCGAATCGAGTCGGGCCAGCTGGGCGTGAGGCGCCAGATAGTGACACTGGAGGAGGTTGTCGAGCAGGCCCGCGGCCTCATCGAGGCGTTGATGGCGCAGCGAGGCCAGTCGCTGCTCATAGAGATGCCGGCCGACCTCCCCGAGATCGACGGCGACGCCCCGCGGCTGACCCAGGTATTCGTCAACCTGCTTTCAAACGCCAGCAAGTTTGCACCGGAAGGATCCACGATTCGGGTCGGTGCCCGTGCTGAGGGCAATGGCGTCAGCGTCTGGGTCGAAGACGAGGGCGAGGGCGTGCCCGACCTTGCGGATGGCGGGATCTTCGAGCGCTTCTACCGCGGCAAGGACCAGGAGCCGGAGCCCACGGGTCTCGGCCTCGGGCTCTGGATCGTGAAGTCCATCGTCGAACGCCACGGGGGCAAGGTGAGCGCCGGCAGGACAGCCACCGGGCGGACGCGTTTCTCGGTGGAATTGCCCGGACGTCAGGAAACATGAAGATCCTCGTTGCGGACGATGACCGGGATCTCCTGGAACTGGTGGCCTTTGCCCTGGCTCAGTCCGGTTACCTTGTCATCAAGGCTCATGATGGCGAGGCCGCGCTGCGGCTGTTCGCCGCGGAGTCCCCGGACCTGCTGATTCTCGACATCAATATGCCGGGACAATCCGGCTTCCAGGTCTGCGAACAGGTTCGTCGTCATGCACGCACCCCCGTCATGATGCTCACGGCAAGGGGCGCAGAAGAGGATCTCGTCCGGGCCCTGGAGCTTGGCGCCGACGATTACCTGAACAAGCCCTTCAGCCCGCGGACCCTGCTGGCGCGCGTGAAGGCATTGCTCCGGCGCGCGGGCATGGAGACCAGCTCGCCGATGGCCGCAGGGCGCCTGCGGCTCGACATGGAGGACCATGCACTGCAGATCGGCAGTCAGCCGCTGGTGCGCCTGACAAAGCTCGAGCTTCGGCTTCTGCAGGTTCTGATGGCCAATGCCGGTCACACGGTCAGCTCCGACCGGCTGTTGCTCCAGGTCTGGGGCCATCGCGGTGCCGGCGACCGCCAGTTGCTCAAGCAGCTGGTGCATCGGCTGCGGCAGAAAATCGAAACCAACCCGGCCGAGCCCCGGATCCTGCAGACGGCGGCCGGGGCTGGCTATAGGCTGATCGCTGACTGAGACGGCGAGATCCGATCGAGGCCGCGATCAGGATTCATCACGGCACCGGTCGTTGAGGGCCAGGCGCGGAGGGAGACGGAGACCTACCGCAGATAGATCTGGTCGAAGATCGCCCCCTCGCCGAAGTGGTCCTTCTGCGCCCTGGACCAGCCACCAAAATCGTCGATCGTCATCAGGTCGAGTTTCACATACCGTTCGGAGTACTTCTCCGCTGCCTTCTGCTCGCGCGGGCGATAGAAGTGCTTGCCGATGAGATCCTGTGCCTCCGGGGTGTACAGGTATTTCAGGTAGGCATCGGCAACCTCGCGGGTTCCCTTGCGCAGCGCCACCTTGTCAACGACCGTCACCGGCGGCTCCGCCAGGATGCTGAGCGAGGGCACAACGATATCCAGCTTGCCGGTGCCAAATTCTCTCTGCGCCAGAAAGGCTTCATTCTCCCAGGACAGGAAAACGTCCCCGATGCCGCGCTGCACGAACGTGGTGAGGGAGCCCCGGGCCCCCGTATCCAGCACCGGCACGTTCCTGAACAGCTTCCGCAGGTACTCCTTCGCCGACTCCTCCGTGGCGCCGGGCTGCCGCAGGGCCCAGCCGTAGGCAGCCAGATAATTCCACCGCGCGCCGCCGGAGGTCTTTGGATTGGGCGTGATCACCTGTACGTTGGGTCCGGTCAGGTCGCCCCAGTCCCGGATGTTCTTCGGGTTGCCCTTGCGTACGAGGAAAACGATCGTCGAGGTATAGGGCGAGCTGTTTTCCGGCAACCGACTCTGCCAGTTGGCGGGCAGGGACCTGGCGTTGGTGGCAATGGCATCAATGTCACCGGCAAGCGCCAGCGTGACCACGTCAGCCTGCAGCCCGTCAATCACTGACCGGGCCTGCTTGCCGGAACCGCCGTGACTCTGGCGGACCTGCACGGACTTGCCGGTCTTCTCCTTCCAGTATCTTGCGAAGGCTGCGTTGTACTCCTGGTAGAACTCACGGGTGGGGTCATAGGAAACATTGAGCAGGGTGATATCTGCTGCGCGTGAGGGGCCCGGCGCCGCAAACAGCAGGGCGGCAGCCGCCAGCAACGCGGGCAAGGGCGTGGATGTCATGCCTGGTCTCCGAACGATGCGTTACAACAACACTGAAGCCTTTGGAATGCAAACCGGATGCGGGTCGGCAATCGGGCCGTCAGCCGCGCATCCTGGGCACCGCCCGGTCACGCTGTCAGTCGACTCCGGGTCACAGAGCGGTCATCAGGACGGCTGGCGCGGAACGAGCCGGCTGAAAGCGGGCGGCGCCTGTGATTCTGGTAATTGCCCACCCGTCGTCCCGCTGCCAATGGCAAGCTACGCGGGTCCCGGTCACGCCGCTTCCACAGGTCCGCCATGGTCTCGCCCTCCTCGCCCGTCCCTGCCGCCCTGCCTGCCAGTCACGCCGGTCAACGGCGGGAAATCATCACGCTGCAGGGCCATATCCTGCAGCAGCAGGCCCATCACCCCGAGGCCACGGGGACCCTCTCGTGGATACTCTCGGCCCTGTCCATCTCCGCCAAGATGATCGCGGCACAGGTGCGGCGCGCCCGGCTGGAGGACGTGCTGGGCAGCGTCGGCAATGAGAACGTGCAGGGCGAGCAGCAGCAGAAACTGGACGTGATCGCCAACGAGATCCTGCTGCGCACGCTGGGCGGACGCCAGGGCGTGGCGATCGTCGCCTCCGAGGAGAATGAGGAGCCGGTGATCCTGCGCGACCAGCGAGAGGGCGAGCGCCGCTATTGCGTGCTCTTCGACCCCCTGGACGGCTCCGCCAATCTGGACGTCTGTGGCGCGGTGGGCACGATCTTCAGCATCCTGCGGCAGGACCGGCGTGCGGAACGGGTAGAGGAGTCCCTGTTGCAGCCGGGCCGCGACCAGGTTGCGGCGGGCTACATCCTGTACGGCCCCTCGACGATCTTCGCGCTGACCATCGGCGCTGGCGTGGATCTCTTCGTACTGGACCCCGCGATCGGCGCCTTCATGCGCGTGCAGCAGGGCGTGCGGATTCCCGCGGCGAGCAGGAATTATTCCGTGAATGAGGGCAATCGCCTCAGCTTCCCCGCGGGTTACCAGCGCTATCTTGCCTGGGCGCAGGAGCAGACCTACTCCAGTCGCTACGCGGGAGCGATGGTCGCGGACGTACACCGCATCCTGCTGAAGGGCGGGGTGTTTCTCTACCCGCCCACCGCCCGGGCGCCGCGCGGCAAGCTGCGTCTCATGTACGAGGCCAACCCGGTGGGCTGGCTCGTTGAGCAGGCGGGCGGCAAGGCGCTGGCCGCGCCCGGGGAGCGGATCCTGGATATCGAACCGACGGACATACACCAGCGCACCCCGGTCGTCATGGGCAGTCCGGTCGAGGTGGATCGGGTGATGGCGCACCTGGGCGGCGGTGCCTGAGGCGAATTCCGGGCACGCCGTCGGCCGCCCGCCGGTCCGTTACCAGCCGTGGTGCGGGTGTCGCGCCACCAGTTCCGGGTTGCGGAAGAAGAGGACCAGAATGGCACCGGCGACAAAGCCGCCGATGTGCGCCCAGAAGGCCACGCCGCCACCCTGCGCGCCGATGGAGCCGACGCCCCCGATGAGCTGGACCACGAACCAGTAGCCCAGCATCCACAACGCGGGAATGCTGAAGGTCGTCACGTAGAAGCCGAGAAACACGAGCATCGTGACGCGCACCCGCGGGTAGAGCAGCACGTAGGCACCCATCACGCCGCCGATGGCGCCCGAGGCCCCCACCATCGGAATGCCGGAGGCCGGATCCGCCACCATCTGTGCAGCCGCCGCAGCGAGACCGGAGAGGATGTAGAAGACGGCGAAGCGCAGGTGCCCCATCGAATCCTCGACGTTGTTGCCGAAGATCCACAGGAACCACATGTTGCCGATGATGTGCAGCCAGCCGCCATGCAGAAACATGTGGCTGACGGCAGTCAGCCAGTTGGGCGTATCGGTGAGGATGCACCAGGCATTCGGGCCGATCTGGAAGCGGGTACCCGGTGTCAGCGTCTGCAGCAATTCGCCGGGAACGAGGCCCAGCGTGCAGACCGAAACGCCCAGGCGCGGCTCGGAACCGAAACCCTGCACCAGGCCCCAGGCCACAATGTTCAGGCCGATGAGCAGCCAGGTGACGTAGGGCGTCAGGAAATGCGGGTTGTCGTCCTTGAGGGGAAACATGGCGGCCGGCATGGTAACAGCCGGCGGGAGGCGGCCGCGGAGATATCAGCAGTAGTTGACAGTGTCTATACCCTCAACTAGGCTCCGGGCATGTCCGGCATCCGCAGCTATTCACTGGCCCAGCTCGTCGACGCCACGGGTTTCGACCGCCGCACCATCGTCTATTACATCCAGGCCGGTCTCGTGCCCAAGGTCGGCCGCCGGGGGCCCCATACCCGCTACCCGGAGGAGTGCCTCCACCGACTCCAATTTATAAGGGGAGTCAAAGACCTACAGTCTAAAGGCCGGCTCCTGACGGCAACGCTCGCCGAGATCCGGCGGGCGCTCGATGGTCTGGAGGCCGAAGCTGTCCGGACTCTGCTCGAGCGCGGCCTGCCGGAAGCCGAGGTGGAGGGACTTATTGCCGCGCCGCAGCCTGCCCCACCGCCCGCCGATCCAGATCCACAGCCCGCCGCGACGGTCGTGCCGGCCGCGGAACATGGCTCTCTCGCCCCCGCCATCGCCGCGCCGGCACCGGCCAGTCCGGTCCAGGCGAGCGCCGACCGGCGCAGCTACGGCCTCGCCGATGCCGGAATCCGGCAGCGCTACGGCCTGGAGCGCCCCGTCGCGCCGGCCGGCAGTACGGACCAGAACCGGGCGCCTCCCTCCGCTGCCCCGGCCAGCGGTCCTATGGATACCGGGCCGGCCGGCGATGCGGAACTCGGCGCCCTGCTGCGGGAACTGGAGATCCGGCCCGCACTCAATGCCCAGCGCAGCCCGCCGGGCTCCCCCGAGCAGTGGACCGAAATCCCGATCACCGGCCGCGTTTATCTGTCGGTGCGCGGCCTCGCTGCCGGCGACACGCCCCTGGCCGAGGCCGTGGCCCGCCATCTCAGACGGGCACTCCGCACCCGACCGGCGCCGGCCTGATTCCAGCAGTAGACTGGGGAGATGGTCCACCGGCCCCTCCATCGCCCCTGGCTTGCCGGCCTGCTTCTCCTGGTCGTGTCCCCCTTTCAGGCCGGAGCCGACGACGAGGCAATGCTGCTCGCCTACCGCCAGCAGATCGAACGCGCCTACCACCAGCGGGACAACGCGACCATCGAGAAGGTCCGGGAGTCACTGCTGGAGGCCGGGCGGACGAGCGGAGAAGAAGACCGGGCCACCTACTACGCGGCCCTTGCACGCCTGCGCCAGTCGACCGTCGCGGCGGACAACAAGGCGCAGGCCCGCGATTACCTCGAACGCTGCATCAGCGAGCTCGCGCCGCTGCTCGCACGACGGCCGGACTATGCGGAGGCCCGCGCCCTCAATGCGTCCTGCCTCGGGGCGAGTTCCAGCTACTATGTGCTGCGCGCAGCCACACGCGGGCTTGCGGCAGGACGGGAAATGGCAGCCGCTGTAAAGCTGGCACCTGACAACCCCTGGGTCGTCCTTCAGGACGGGGTCAGCGATTACTCAACGCCGCCGCTGTTTGGCGGCGACAAGGACCGGGCGCTCCTCAAGCTGCGACGGGCCGCAGAACTTTTCCTGGCGTCACGGCCCGCCGGTTCGACACAACCCGTCCCGGGCGAGGCCGAGGCCTGGCTCTACATCGGGCGCTGCCTGGCCGCCAAAGGGCAAGCCGTGGAGGCCCGCGAAGCGCTGGAGAAAGCGCGGCGCTACGCGCCCGAAAGCCGGGATGTGACGGAAGCACTGGCGGCGCTGTAGCGGGCAACTTCAGCACCAGAACCGGTGGCCGCAACGCACAGGAACCAAGGGCCTTGCGCAGTAGGGGAATCCCACTATTTAATGCACCGCAAAGAGCCGGCACACTCGGGATCTGGCGGGCGATTGCGGTTCTTTTTCCAGAGCGCGTCCGATGAAAACTGCCAACAAAGGCCAACCCCCTACCGGACATCGCCGGTATTGGGCGCAGGCCGTGATGATGCGCTGCGGTACGCGGCCCGCCCCCCTCATCCCCTGTCACCTGACCCCCCATTCTGCCGTGCCGGAAGGCCGCTTCCGCGCCTTTCGCTTCGCTGGCTCCCGGATTGCCAGGGACCGGTGCCGGCCCGAACTGTTTTTGAGTCGTTGAATCACCGGAGAAGTCCAATGAAAGAACCCAGACCCGTTACGACCCTGGTGCGCCTGGCAGCAGCCCTGCCCCTGGCACTCGCAGGATTCATCAATGGCGCCTACGCCCAGGGGGCCCTGCCCGAAGCGCCTGCAATGACGGCAGAAGAGAAAGCCGCCGGCAAGCTCATCTACTTCGAGCGCTGTGCCGGTTGTCACGGCGTCCTGCGCAAGGGGGCCACCGGCAAGAGCCTCGAGCCGCATTGGACGAAGAAGCTGCCAGACGGCTCGACCCAGGAGGGCGGCACGCTGAAGCTGGGCACGGCACGACTCGAGAAGATCATCGCACTCGGCACCGAGGGCGGGATGGTCAACTACGATGACATCCTGACCAAGGAAGAGATCAACATCATGGCACGCTACATCCAGAACGTGCCGGATGTACCGCCCGAGTTCAGCCTGGCGGACATGCAGGCATCCTGGAAACTGCTGGTGCCTGTCGACCAGCGGCCGGCGAAGCAGCAGAGCAAGATAAACCTCACCAATATCTTCGCCACCACGCTGCGCGACAGTGGCAAGCTGGCCCTGATCGACGGCGACACGAAGAAGATCTGGCAGATTCTCGACACCGGCTACGCGGTGCACATCTCGCGCCTGTCGGCTTCGGGGCGCTATGTCTACACCGTGGGTCGTGACGGCCTGATAACGCTGATCGACCTGTGGTTCGCAACGCCCACCACCGTCGCCACCGTCAAACTCGGCTCGGACGCCCGGTCGGTCGACACCTCGAAGTTCAAGGGCTACGAGGACAAGTACCTGATCGGTGGCAGCTACTGGCCGCCGCAGTACTCGATCATGGAAGGCGACACACTGAAGCCGCTCAAGGTCGTTTCAACCCGCGGCATGACGGTTGACGGCGAGTACCATCCCGAGCCCCGCGTGGCCTCGATAGTGTCCTCGCACATCAAGCCGGAGTGGGTAGTCAACGTCAAGGAGACCGGCCAGATCCTGCTGGTGGACTACAGCGACATCAAGAACCTGAAGACCACCACGATCGAATCGGCCAAGTTCCTCCACGACGGCGGCTGGGATGCCTCGAAGCGCTACTTCCTCGTGGCAGCCAATGCCTCGCACAAGGTGGCGGCCGTGGATACCAAGACCGGCAAGCTCGCCGCCCTGGTTGACACCAAGAAGATCCCGCACCCGGGCCGCGGCGCCAACTTCGTTCATCCGAAGTACGGTCCCGTGTGGGCCACCGGGCACCTCGGCGATGCGGCCATCTCGCTGATCGCCACGCCCTCCGAGGACAAGCAGTACGCGCAGTACCAGCAGTACAACTGGAAGGTGGTCGAGGAACTGCCCATGCCGGGCGCCGGCAACCTGTTCGTCAAGACCCATCCGAAATCGACGCACCTCTGGGCCGACCTGCCCATGAACCCCGAGCGCGAGAACACCGAGGCGGTCTACGTCTTCAACCTCAAGGACCTGAGCAAGGAACCGGTGAAGATCGACGTTGCCAGGGACTCCGGGCTGCCGGTAACCAAGGCTCTGCGTCGCGCAACGCATCCGGAATACAACAAGGATGGCAATGAGGTGTGGATCTCGCTCTGGGGCGGCAAGGCCGACCAGTCGGCGATCGTCATCTATGACGACAAGACCCTCAAGCTCAAGAAGGTGATCACCGACCCGCAAATGGTCACTCCGACCGGCAAGTTCAACGTCTGGAACACGCAGTACGACATTTATTGATCACCATGAAGCACATGGCAGTCACCCGGGAGCGTATCTCCCGGGTGACTGCCGACCGGCCGGCCGGCCGGTTTCCGCCGGCAACGCGGCGCTACTCGCCCGCCAGCACACAGAGGCATTTTTTCGATGTCCGACCAATCAACCTCCCAGGGCGGCTTCTGGCGCCGCCTTCGGCAGCCAAGCGCCAGATACTCCCTGCTGACCCTGATCGTCGGCGGCTTCGCGGCAGGAATCATTTTCTGGGGCGGCTTCAATACCGTCGTCGAAGCGACCAACACAGAGCAGTTCTGTATTGGCTGCCACGAGATGTACGACAACGTCTACCAGGAATACAAAGAGACCATCCACTACACCAACCGCACGGGCGTCCGTGCGATCTGTTCCGACTGCCATGTGCCGAAGGAATGGACCCACAAGATGGTCCGCAAGGTAAAGGCAACCCGGGAGCTCTACGGAAAGGTCACTGGCACCATCAGCACGCGCGAGAAGTTCGAGGCCAAGCGCATCCATCTGGCCCGCCGCGAGTGGGCCCGCATGAAGGCCAACGACTCGCTGGAATGCCGCAACTGCCACAGCCTGGAGAGCATGGACAGCACCAAGCAGAAGCAGCGTGCCAGGAAGCAGCATGAACTCGCCGTCGAGGATGGGGATACCTGCATCGACTGCCACAAGGGCATTGCCCATCACAAGCCGGCCAATATGACAGAGGAAGATGAAGCGTGATTTTCGCCGCCATGAGCGGGTAACTTTGCCCTTATACTTTTTGGACAATCCTTTACTGCTGAGCAAGGACACGATCATGCACAAACCGATCACCGCTACCGCGATAGGTTTATTGCTCGCACTGAACGCGGGCAGCGCATTGGCGTCACCGGACTGGGGCGAGGTGCCGGCCAAGACGATCACCGTTTTCTACCCGGGTGTGTCGCCCATCGAATGGGTCACGACTGGCACCGAGCACGGTGGCGCGCGCGGCCTGAAGAAAGGCGAGACCTGTGCCGGCTGCCATGACGAGGAGACGGCCGACATGGGCCAGAAGATGGCGAGCGGCCAGAAACTGGAGCCCAGCCCGATCAAGGGCAAGGCCGGGTCAATTCCCGTCAGGGTCCAGTCGGCCATTGACGACGGCAAGCTTTTCCTGCGCTTCAGCTGGAAGCAGCCCCAGGGCGGCGCCGCGAAGATGGACGCGGATAACGCCGTGAAGCTTTCGGTCATGCTCGACGACAACAAGGTTCCGCGCGCGGACCTGTCGGGTTGCTGGGAGGCCTGCCACCAGAATCTGCGCACCATGCCCGGGGCAGCAGACGACAAGAAGACCAAGTACGTCCCCGGTGGTGACCTCAAGGCCGGCATCTTCTATGACCTGATCCAGTGGACCAGCAAGGGCGCCAAGCACGACGGCTATATCGCCGACAAGCGCGTCATGGACGGCGGCAAGGCGCTGCTGGACGCCAAGGGCGAGAAGAAGGGCGATGAGTGGGTCGTGACCTTCACCCGCAAGCTGGCGGGCGGCGGCGAAGGTGACATCACCATGGCATCAGGCAAGGTGTACAACCTGGGCTTCGCCATTCACGACGACCACACCCACGGTCGCTTCCATCATGTTTCACTGGGATATACGCTCGGTATCGGTACCGGCGGGGACATCACGGCGGCGAACGAGTAGCGCCCTCCAGCCATTGGCAGATAATGGCGGCGCCGCAGCACGTTTGCGGCGCCGCCGTCAGGGAGCTTCCAGTGCGTAAAAGAAGCGGTCTGATCCATCTCTTCCTGGCCGTGTTTCTGCTTGCCACCCTGGCGGCACGGGCGGACACGGAAACCGTTGAGGTCACCATCCAGGACTATCGCTACGAACCGGCAGAACTGACCGTCAGGGCCGGCACGACGGTCAGGTGGCTGAACAACGAGACCCGCACCAGCCATTCGATCTTGTTCACCGGCCCCGACGGCTTCGAATCCGAACGGATCTTTCCCGGCGAGTCCTGGGAACGCACCTTCGACAAGCCGGGCGTCTACCCGTACAGCTGCGGGCCGCATCCCGAAATGCACGGCATCGTCAACGTCACTTCATAGGCGGGCGCCAGCCCGCTTTCCTGGCTTCCTCCTCCGAACAGAACCAGCGCTCGCCCCTGGCCTCGTCGATCCGGGTGTCGGCGTAGGATGAACCGCCCGGGACGTGGTAGATGCGGTCGCCGCGGGCATTGATATTGCCCTTGATGCGGCATCTCGCCGGCCCGTCTGACGCGGGGGCAGGCGTGGCCGGCGCGGCCGGGCGGCCGGCGCTCTGCCCGATGTCGGCGCGGCAGGAATCCGCCGTCTCGCGGGAGTAATCCGTGTATCGGGCCCCGGCCTCGCCCGCGCGCCTGAATTCCCAGGGCGCCTGCCAGGTCTTCCGGTCGCCGACCCAGATGCCGCGGCCCGCGCTGCGCGCGGCATCCTCGAGGTCGCAGTAATGGCGCGTGTCAGCATCGAGATACTGGCGATACGCCCAGGCGTACCCCTTCTCCAGCATCGCGGCATTTACCTCATGCCCATCGGCGTAGACGCGTGCGACCACGCGGTCATATCGGTCCTGGGCGACGGGCTCGACCTCCAGTACGGCACCGTTGACAAGGCTCTTCAAGACCTTCGTCGCTTCGGGGCCAAAGCGCTGCCGGCGGGGACGGACTTCCGGGGCATCGATGCCGTGCAGCCGGATCTCGACCACTCCACTGGCGAGCCCGACGCGCAGGCTGTCGCCGTCGGTCACCGTGAGCAGGCGCGCCTGCAGAACGGGCGACGCGTCATCCGTACGGAAAGCCGGGCCTTGCTCGCAGGATGCGATGGCGGGGAATGCGGACAGCAACAGCCACAGGAACCGGGAACAGCGACGGTGCTCGGGACAAAACCGGCTCACCCGGCGATCTTAGCCCCGACGGCGGCTCTGGCGCACTACCGTTGTCCAGACGCACTCGCGGAATTCGTCCAGATACCGGTTGAAGACTTCAGGCTCGGTAACGCCCATCCGGCCGCCACCGACGTGGCCAAAGCCGAGGCTGAGCGGCGACTCGGCATCCGTGCACTGGATGAAGAACGTGACCAGGCGGTCAGGCTCGCCGTCCTGGTGGTCGTAGAGGTGGGACAGCACCCGCCGGCGCGGCTCGCCGGCCAGCACCATGGAGGCGCGGGATTCCAGCTCGCGCAGGACGGCCAGAAGGTAGGGTTCCAGATCGCGGAACAGGTAGTCCAGATAGATGCCGCTATGCTGCGCGGTAGCCTCGCAGGTGGAAAAGTGCTGGCTATGCCGCTGGCGCACGGTGTCGCCATGGCGATCCTGCTTCGACGGCTGGCGTCCGGGCCCGTTCATGACGGCCATGGTGCCAATCCACCACGGCAGCGGGGCGTGACGGCGTTCACGGTTCGGACGGCGCAGCCCGGACCTCGATGACCGGCGGCAGCAGCTTGTACATCACGGGCGTGACCAGCCGGGCGAGGAGCGTGCTCGTGACCAGCCCGCCGATGATCACCCACGCCATCGGCGAGTAGAGGGCGACATTCTGCAGGGCCAGGGGCAGCAGCCCGCCAATTGCCGTGGCCGAGGTCAGCAGGATGGGCACGAAGCGGATCTCGCCCGCGCGCTCGATGGCCTCGTCCAGGGCCACGCCGCGCGCGCGGAGCTGGTTCGTGAAGTCCACCAGCAGTATCGAGTTCTTGATCTCGATGCCGAGCAGCGCGATGAAGCCGATGCTGGCGGTAAAGGACACGCTGTTACCGGTGGCGAGCAGCGCCAGGAAGCCTCCGACCAGCCCGATCGGTATCACGGTGAGGACAATCAGCGTGGATTTGAAGCTGCCGAACTCGATGACCAGCACCGCAAAGATGCCGAACAGCGCCACGATGGCGGCCGTGCCCACGCCGCTGAAGGACTCGGCGCCGGACTGAGCCTCCCCGCCGAGCGCATAGCGATAACCCCGGGGCCACGCGTAGCGGTTCAGCTGGCGCACCACGTCCGCAGTCACCCTGGCCGTGTTCTCCCCAAGCTGTACGTTCGAATTGATGGTCACGGAGCGCTGCCGGTCGTAGCGCTGGATCTGGGGCGGCGCCTTCTCGAAGACCAGTTCCGCCAGCTGGGACAGGGGCAGGATCCGGCCCGCGGCGTTCGGCACCCGGACTTCGGCCAGCGCCGACAGGTCGGCGCGGCTGCCCACCGGTGTGCGCACCACGATCGGGTACTGCTCGCCGTCGGCTGCCTTGAAGCGCCCGGCCTCCAGGCCCGACACCGAGAGGCGCACCGCCTCGTCGAAAGCGGCCCCGCCCACGCCCAGCAGGCCGGCCTTCTGGCTGTCCACCTTGAGCCGCAGGTTGGTGCGCGGCACGCGCAGGGGATTGTCCACATCCCGGGTTCCAGGCGTGTCGCGAATGAGCACCTCGACCTCCCTGGACAGGCGCTCGAGTACGGCGAGATCCGGACCGACGACGCGCACCGCAATCGGCGCCGTGATGGGCGGGCCGTTGACGAACTCCTCGACAAAAATGCGCGCGTTGGCGTAACGGGAAAGCTCCTGCCGCAGCACCTCCAGCTGCGGCGGCGTGCTGCGCGGACTGTAGCTATTCAGCAGGACGAAGACCTCAGCGTAGTTCGGGGCATCCTCCCGTGGCACCTGGTTGTAGAAAACCTGCGGATTGCCGTGCCCGAGATTGGCAAATTGGCTGCGCACCCCGGGCATCGCCGCCAGCCGGCTCTCGACGAAGCGCAAGGCCTCGTCCGTCGCGGCCAGGCTCGAGCCGTTCGGCGTCTCGATCTTGACCAGGAACATGGGCGTGTCGGCCTTGGGGAACAGGCTTGAACCCACCACGGGCAGCAGCGCGAGGGACGCCAGCAGCGAGCCACCGATGGCGATTACGGCTGTGCGTCGGGGACGCTTGAGGCAGTAGTCCAGGGCGGGGCGGTACCAGCGCTCCACCAGCGCCATCAGGCGTTGCAGGCTGGGGTTGCCGCCCGGATGCCCGGCGACCGGCAGCAGGCGGCTCGCCAGGAACGGGATGATGAACAGCGCAATGATGAGCGAGCCGATGATGGTGGTGATCACCGTCAGCGGCAGCACGCGGATGAACTTCCCCGCCGTCTCCGGCAGTACGATCAGCGGCAGGAAGGCGAACAGCAGCGTCGCCGTGCAGCCGAGTACGGCCTGAAAGATCTGCGTTGTGCCCCGCAGAGCGGCCTCTGCACGGCTGAGGCCCGTACGCAGGTGCCGGCTGATGTTCTCCACCACGACGATCGAGTCATCCACGAGCAGGCCGAGCGCCAGCACGAAGCCGGCTATTGACAGCTGGTTCAGTGAGAAGCCCAGGAAATAGATGCAGGCGAGCCCGAAGGACAGCGACAGCGGAATCGAGATCATCACGATGCCGGCGGCCCGCAGCCCGAGGGGCAGCAGGGTGATGCTGACGATGGCGATGGCAATCGCCAGGTCGATGAACAGCCGGTTCAGGCGGTTCACGACGTTCGCCGACTGGTCAAAGCCCCATTCCAGGCGGATCCGCCCCGGCACCTCCTCCCGGAAGGTATTGACGGCGGCCTCGATGCGGGAGCGGACCTTCGTGATGTCGTAGCCATCCTTCTGGTTGGCCGTTATGAACACCGCACGCTCACCGTTGTAGCGACCGACGTAGCTCCACGGCTGATCGGCCCAGGAGACCTCGGCCACGTCCCGTACGCGGGTCACGGCACCGTCACGGCTGGCGACGACCGTGTCGCGCACGGCATCGAGCGATGCATAGCTGCCCGACGTCTTGAGCGTGAAGCTGCGGGAGCCCAGGTCCAGAACGCCCGCCGGCACCTCGCTGTTCTCGCTGCGGAGCGCCGCTGCCACCTCGAGGGGCGTGAGCCGCAGCTCGGTCACGCGCCGGAGATCCACCTCGACCCGCAACTCACGGGGCGGATAGGCCCAGGTCTCGGCGGTCCGGATGCCGTCGATGGTCTTGAGACGGTCCTTGAATTCCCGCGCAATGTCGGCCAGTTCCCGGTAGGTGGCGGTCCCGGACACCAGGGCAAACTGCACCGTGTTGACCATGGCCGGGCTGAACTTGCGGATTTCAAGGCGCACGATCTCCGGGGGCAGTTCGGGACGCAGGGCGTTGATCTCGCGCTGCACGTCGTCGTACTTGCCGTCGGGGTCGGTGAAGGCGTGGAACTGCACGGCCACCACCGCCACGCTGTCACGAATGCTGGTCTCGATCTTCTTCAGGTCATCGAGTTCGGCGAGCCGGTCCTCGATGGGCTTTGCAATCAGTCGTTCCATGTCCACGGGATCGGCACCCGGAAGCACGACTGCGATGAAGAAGGCCGAGATCTTGAAGTAGGGATCCTCTTCGCGCGGCACGTTGAGAAAGGCGAAGATGCCCATGACCACCAGGCACAGGAACGCAACCAGCGTGGGCTGGTAACGGCGGATGGGGTACTCGATCAGCCTCATGGGGCCATCGGGACCGTCGCGGTGGGAGACCCGGCCGTCGCAGCAACCTGTACCGCCTGGCCGTCCTCGAGGTAGAGCGCGCCGTCGGTGATCACGGTTTCACCGACCTTGAGGCCCTCGCGTATCGCCACCGTGTCGGCGGCGATGAAGGCTACCCGTACGGGACGGAGACGCGCGATGCCCTCCTCGAGCACGAATACGGCACCGCGCTCGCCGTCAGCTTCCAGCAGGGCCGCGATGGGCGCGTGGGGCAGGATTGGAACTTCCGCATTCAAAGGCTCGATGCGCAGCCGGGCCACCAGCCCGCTTACCAGGGGCAGATCGGCGGGCCCGATCGCGATTTCGGTCTCAAAGAGGCCAGTGACCGGATCGGCGGCGGCCGGCATGCGGGTAATGCGCCCGGTGAGCGCCTGGCCGGGAAAGGCGTCCAGCAGGGCAGTGACCGGATCTCCCGGGCGCAGCCGCACCACGTCCCGGTCGGCGAGGTTCGCGCGGATGACGAAGCCGCTGGCCTCGGGCCCGACCACGAGCACGGCCTGTCCGGCCTGCACGAACTCGCGTTCCTCCACCAGCTTGCGCAGCACCACGCCGTCTCCCGGGGCGACAATGCGCGCAAAGCTGCGATTGAACTCCGCCGCACGCAGCGCCGCGCGGGCTACCGCCGCCTGGGTACGCAGCGCCTCGAGCTCTTCCTCGCTGATCACCTCGTCGGCGCGCAGCCGCTCGCTGCGGGCCAGGTCCCTTCCGGCCTTGTCGGCCAGCTGCCGGGCCCGCTCCACCTCGGCATCCACCTCGGCCGGCTCGAGCTCGGCGAGCGGCTGCCCGGCAATCACCGCCTGCCCCGCTTCCACCCCGATCCGGCGCACGATCCCGGCCACCTTGAAGGACAGGCGCAACTCTTCCTTGTTCGTCAGCACGCCACTGGTGAGCACCGGCGGCTGCCCCGGCCCGCCCGTCACGAGGGCAGCGCCGACGCTCGTGGCAGGACGCGCAGGGGCCTCCCCCGCGCTATCACAGCCTGCCGCGACGGCGGCAAGCAACACGAGCAGCAGAAAACGGGCAGGCATGGTCAGGGGACTCCTTCGTCCAGCGGCAGGGGATTGATGGCCGTGGCGTAGGCCAGCTCCGCCTGCCTGGACAGCAGTGCAAACCGGGTCAGGTTCAGGTTGAGCTCGGCGCCGGTGAGAGCCGAGCGGGCGTCCAGGAAGTCCACCTGATTGATCACGCCCAGGTCGCGCTTGCTGCTCGCAATGCGAAAACCGGCCCGGGCAGCCTCGGCCCGGGCTTCGGCCGTCGCCAGCGAATCGATGGCGGTTCGCAGCCGGTCGATGGCCTGCTGCACCTCCAGCTCGATCTCACGGGCCGCTTCTTCCCGGCGGGTGGCCAGTTGCCGGGCCGAGGCCCGGGCGGCGTCGACCCGGGCGCGGATGGCGCCGCCATCGAATACCGGGACGCTGAACAGCAGGGAGGCCGTGCCCACGTTATAGCCCGGGCCATAGTCGTAATCCTCGCCCTGGATGCCCCCGTTCATGCCCAGCGACAGCTGCGGCTGGCGGGCAGCCTTCTGCTGCATCACCTGGAGGTCCGCAGCCCGCGCCAGCGCCTCGATCTCCCGGAGCTCGGGCCGGCGCTCGAGGGCATTGCCGCGCAGCCGGTCGTCTGCCGGGTCGATCGCGGGAGCTGCCGGTGCCTGCCAGCCGAGCGCGGCGACCTCGAGCGGATCGTCCAGCGCCCGGTTGAGCAGGAAATTCACGAACTGGGCGCTGCGCGATTCGATGTTCCTGACTTCCCGCTGCTGCTGCTGGACCTCGAGCAACTCGGCGCGGGCCCGCAGGACCTGGTCCTGGGTGACACGGCCATTCCTGTAGAGCGAATCCGTGACCCGCAGGTTTTCCTGCAGGAGACCCAGGCTAGCCTCCACGATGCCGACGCTGCTCCGCGCCCGCAGCCAGTCCAGGTACCCCACGGTCACATCGCGCTCGAGGCGGCGGGCGAGCGCCTGGCGCGCGTACCCGACACCGTCCAGGGTGGCTTGCTGGGCGCGAAAGGCGGCCGGGATGGCGGGCGCGTACAGCGGCTGGCGCAGCGTCAGGCGCGTGTCCTGCTCCCGCTCCCGCAGGAACTGGAACTCCAGGTCCGGCGGGATCTCGATCGTCCGGCCGCCGTCGGCCCAGGTGTAGCGGGCCTCCACGTTCACCTGCGGCAGGAAGCGGCTGCGCGCCTCCGCAAGCCCGGCCAGCTGCCGCTCCACGTCAAAGCCCTGGCTCTTCAGCGCCAGATTCGAGCGCAGCGCCTCGCGCACGTAGGCGTCAACGATGGCCTGGAGGGGTCGACCCGTATCGTCCTGGGCGACGGCGACCGTGCCGGTCACGACGAGCAGCAGTGCGGGGCAAAGGCGCATCACCGTGGGCATCGGTCACTGGGGGCGGAGCGACACGGTCGCCATGCGGATACCCTGCTCGATGAGATCAGCAGGGCTCACCCCGTGCTGGGCCAGCACGGCCTGCTTCATGCGCGCGATCTGGATGAGGCCGTGGGTCATGCCCCAGAGAGCCATCGCCACCGTGGTGGGTGCGCCGGCGGCCGGCGCGATCGAGCCGTCCGCCATGCCCTTCTCGAGTGCGGCCGTCATCAGGGCGTGTACCCGTGCGCCGGCGGCCAGGCAGTCCGCCAGGTTGCTGTCGGGCTGCGCAGCCGACGCATCGCTGGCCTCGAATCGGGCCAGGGCCTCGAACTGCACCGGCTGTTCAACGGCGAAGGCGACGTAGGCGCGACCCATCGCCACGACGCGGTCCAGCCCCTGTTCTTCGCGGGCGATGCAGGCGCAGAACCGGGCGTGGAGCTCGGCCAGCGCCCGCTGGCAGATGCCCCTATGCAGATCCAGCCGGTCCTGGAAGTAGACGTACAGCAGGGCACGGGACAGGCGCGCCTCACGGGCCACCCGGTCCATGGTCATCGCTTCGATGCCGGATCGGGCGGCGACGCTCTCGGCGGCATCCAGGATCTCGTTGCGGCGGCGCTCTTTTTCTTCGAGGCGGCGGGCGATCAGGGGTTCCACAGGCGCAGGCTACGCGCTCTGTTGACAGTTCGTCAAGAAACAGACAGCTGTCTAGATCACTGATTATGTCCGATGTTTCGCTATCGGCCCGTCGGTTTGTTTGGCTAACCGGGAATCATGTACATTTTGTGCCTGCAGCATAAAAACAAGAAAAGGATGCGCGATGAACAGCCCGACCGGTCTTCGGCCACTGCCTGTCCTGCTCCTGATCGCCGGACTCACCGCCTGCGGCGGCGGGGGTGGCGGTTTTGACGACGAGGACGATTTCTTCCAGATCCTCGCCTACTACGACTACGCGGTCACCAACCCGGCCGGCGCGCCGCCACCGCTGACGAGGACCATCGTGAATGCCGGCTCGCCAACGAATGTCTACAGCATCGATGCCGGGACCGGCACGGTGCGGGGGCGTTACTTCACGGCCGATCGCAACCTGAGCTTCACCAATACCTCGACCTACACCGTGAACTGGAGCGGGGGCGGACCCCTGCCGGCCCTGCTCTTCGTGGGCGTGACGGCCAATGGCAGCTTCCCCACCGGGAACTTCATCCCCGTCTCCGGGGCCCTGGCAATCACCTGGGGTCTGGAGACCATCACCGTGCAGTACGGCAACGCGGTACAGATTGCGCTGAACGGGGGTGTGCCGCTGCAGTTCACGCCCTTCGCTTTCAGTGAGCTCGACCTGGACACTGCAGCGCCGGACTGGCAGCGGGTCGCGTCCCGTGCCTCGCGGGCGCTGGTGGACCTGCTCACCGAGGTGCGGAACAACGTCGGCTTCCTCGAGCGCGTCTACAACGGGGATCTCGATTCAGGCCAGGCCGTGACCGCCTGCACGACGATCCCGGGCACGCCCCCGCCGGGTGTCACGAACCAGACCGGCGAGATCATTGCCCAGGAGCTGAATGCCCGGAACTACCGCAACACCGCCAACGAGTGCTTCACGGGTACGACGCCCAATTTTGGCCTCCTCCTCGACGGCACCGTGGACCTGCGCAACCTGGTCACGACCGTGGACAATGGCGTCCTCGTCGGCTTCAGCCTGCTCGGCGCGCCCGGGCAACCCGGGGGCGTGAGCTTCGATTTCGACCTGATCTCCCTGCAGCAGACCCTGCCGGGCGTCTGGAACTTCAGCGGCGGCCAGCGTTCTACGACCGGGGGCTACAACCTGGCGTTTCAGTACCCGCCGAACTGAGCCGCGGGCACAGCCAGGCGCCCGGGCGGGGACTACTTCAGGCGTCGAAGCGCCCTGATGTGCTCCCCGAGCTGGCGGAACTCGGCCCCCCGGTGCGAGCCCTGGCGCCAGGCAAGGCCGATTTCCCGGTAGCTGCGCTCGGGCAGCGCAAAGGTCTGCACCCGGGTGCCGGCCAGCAGGGCCGAACCCTCCGCCATTTCCGGCAGGAAGGTGATGCCGAGATCCTGGTCCACCATCTCGATCAGTGTCAGCAGGCTGGAGGCGGCAAAGGGGCTGACCCGGTCCGGGCTCGTCAACCGGCAGGCGGCAATCGCCTGATCCCGCAGGCAGTGCCCGTCGTCCAGCAGCAGCACCGTGTCCCGGTCCAGCGTACCGACGCTCCAGGCCGCGGGATCGAGAAGCTGGCTGCCCCGGCGGCAGGCCAGCCGGAAGGCATCGCGGAACAGCGGCATCACCTCCACAGGGCCGAGTTCGTAGGGCAGCGCCAGCAGGAGCAGGTCCAGCTCGCCGGTGAGCAGCCGGGCGTGGATTTCGGCGGTGCGTCCCTCGTGCAGGTAGAACTGCAGCTTCGGCAGCTTCCTGCGCAGGCGGGGCAGCAGCTTCGGCAGCAGGAAGGGCGCAATGGTCGGGATCACGCCGAGCCGCAGAGGGCCCGTGAGCGGACCCTGCCCGGTACGGGCGAGCGCCACCAGCGACTCGATGTCGCGCAGACAGTCCCGCGCCCGCGCGGCCACGGCCTGGCCCAGCGCGGTGATGGTGACCCGGCGATTGGTGCGGTCCACCAGGCGCAGGCCGAGCGTGGCCTCCAGCTCCCGGATGCCAATGCTGAAGGCCGACTGCGAGACGAAGCAGGCCGCTGCAGCGCGCCCGAAGTGCCGGTGCTCGGCCAGGGCAACGAAATAGCGGAGCTGGCGGGTGCTCGGCAGGGTGCTCATGTGCGGCGGTCCCGGGCGTGGCTGGAGGGCGGCGTCCGCGTCTCCCTGAATGATAGGATTATTCTATCGTTACATTCTGAATATTCTGCTTTTCAGATCACAAGTCCTGCGGCATCCTGCCGCCAGTCCCCACTGCTGCAGGAGCAACCGAGATGCTGACCAACCGCGAAGGCAAGCGCGTCCCCGACGTGACGTTCCGCACCCGCAAGGGCCATGAATGGGTCGACCGGACCAGCCGGGAGATCTTCGACGGCCGCACCGTCGTGGTGTTCTCCCTGCCGGGCGCCTTCACGCCCACCTGCTCCTCCACCCACGTGCCCCGCTACAACCAGTTTGCGGCGGCATTCAGGGCCAACGGCGTGGACGAGATCGTCTGCATCTCCGTCAACGATGCCTTCGTGATGAACGAGTGGCAGGAGGACCAGCAGGCCTGGGACATCACCTTCCTGCCGGACGGCAACGGCGAGTTCAGCGACGGCATGGGCCTGCTCGTGGGCAAGGAAGACCTGGGCTTCGGCCGGCGTTCGTGGCGCTACTCCATGCTCGTACAGGACGGCGTGATCCGGAAGATGTTCATCGAGCCCGAGCAGCCCGGCGATCCCTTCGGCCTGTCCGATGCGGACACCATGCTGGCCTGGCTGGCGCCCGGGGCAGCCAAGCCGCTCGACGTGACCGTCTTTGGCCGCAAGGGCTGCCCCCACTGCGTCCGCGCCAAGGCGCGCCTGACCGAGGCCGGCATCCCCTTCGAGGAGCTGACCCTGAACAGGGAGTACTCGGACAGCACGCTGAGGGCCGTGGCCGGCACCACCACCGTGCCCCAGATCTTCATCAACGGCCGGCACATCGGCGGCGCCGACCAGCTGGAGCAGTGGCTCGCGGAGCGCAAGGCGGCCTGAGAAACGGGGCAGGCTGAGCCTCAGCCTGCCCCACTCGCCCAAACGTCACTCACACGGGCCAATGCCCTCCGGCAGCACGCCCTCCGCCAGCAGGCGGCGGTTCACCGCCGCCCGCATGTAGTCGGGGTCGAGCCGCAGCGCCTGCTCCCAGGCCGCTGCCGCACCCGGCAGGTCGCAGCGCGCGGCCAGCCCCAGGCCCAGGTTGTTGAAAGCCCGGGCGTTGTGGGGCGACTTCAGCGCCACATCGCTCCAGAAGGCCACCTCGTCGGCGTAGACCCGGTTGCGGAGCCAGGTGGCGGTGCCAAGCATCGTCGCCAGCGCCACGGTCACCACCAGTGCGGAAGTGACCCGGTGGCGGGCGAGGCCCGCAATGCCCAGCCCGACCAGCAGCGCCGGGCCCACCAGCGGCAGGTAGAGCTGGCGGTCATTCGCCAGATCGAGTCGCGCCAGCACCGAATTGGTGGGCAGGAGCCAGAGCAGGAACCAGCCGATCGCAAAGGCGAGCACGGGCTGGCGGCCAAGGCTCCGGCCGAACACCCCCAGCGCCGCCACCAGCGCGACGCCGGCCACTGCAAAACCGACCCCAAAGGCCGGCGTGAGCGCCGGATCCGCATTGAGCCGGTCAAAGCGCAGCAGCTGCCCCGCCAGCCAGGCGATGGCCGCAGGCTGCGCCAGCAGGTTCTCGAGCACGCCCCGGTGACCGAGGCTGGCGGCCAGCAGGCGCTGGTAGGCCGGCAGGCTGAGCGCCATCAGCAGCACCGCGCCGGCAATCAGCCAATGGAGCGCCGTCCGGCGCAGCACCGCCCGTCCGTCGAAGCCGCCGGGTGCCGTGGCCTCCCACAGGAGCAGCGCGAAGGGCACCATCGCCGCCATCTCCTTGGTGGCGAGCGCGAGCAGCAGCAGGAGCGGCGATGCGCCGTAACGCCAGCCCGGCCTGTGTTCCCCACGCGCCCAGGCGGCGATGCTGGCGAGCGAGAACAGTGCGCAGAGGGAGGTCGAGCGACCCGACACGTAGGTCACCGCCTCGGTCTGCACCGGGTGCAGCAGGAAGATCGCGGTGGCCGCAAACGCGGCCCACGCGGCCTCTGCCGGCGCCGCAGGCTGGGCGCGCACGAGCCAGCGGCTGAGCAGCCAGAAGACGAGGGCGCCGTTGGCCGCGTGAATCCCCAGGTTCACCGCCTGGAAGCCCCGCAGGCCAAATCCGCTGGCATGATTCAGCGCGTAACTGAGCTTGAGCAGCGGGCGGATGCCGGGCATCCCGGCCCACCAGGCGTCGAGGCCCTGCACGCGGGGATCGCGGACGATGACTTCCCAGTCGTCGAACTGGTAGCCGGCATCGAACAGGTTCGACCAGGCGACGATCAGCGCCAGCGGCAGCGTACCGAGCGCGAGCGCCCTGACCGCGCGGGCCGCGCCAGCGGGCATCAGGCCGGGCGCGCCCACGGGGCTGGCCGGCTTCCGGCTAGCGCCCGAACAGGCCTTTCAGGCGCTTCGTGCCTTCCTTCATCAGGTCGGCCGGCGTGGGCACGGCGCTGGCGGGCGCTCCGGAGGCATCGCCAGCATCATCAGCATCATCAGCAGCCTCCTCGCCCTCCATCACGCCACGACCGTAGCGGTTGCAGAAGCCCCGGTACTTCTCGGCGGGCGGGGCGGAGTGACTGCGGCCGGCGCACTCCCGCTGGGCGATGGGCTGGGCGAGATCGGGACACCAGCCGCCGATGAAGCCGAGATCCTCGACCTGGCCGGCCTCGTTGCAGAGCCGGGCCTGCAGCGGCTCGGCCTGCACGCCGCAGAATTTCGCGACCTCGGGCAGGGTGGCGGCATCCACCTCCGGGCTGCCCGTGGGCCTGCGGACGGCGACCTTGCGGAAACCGGCCCGGGTGCCGAACTTCGCGCACAGTTCCTGCCTGTACTTCGGGTCGCAGTCGGCGCCCATGGCGGTCAGCATGTAGGGGTTCATCTGCTCCGGACCCGACGCGCACACCTGCTTCTGCGCCGCGGCCCCCTGGGCCTGGATCGCGGCCGCCTGCTTCTTCATCACGCTGGCATCGCAGGATCCCAGGCGGCGGCCTTTCTGGACCATCTGCACGGTCTCGCCGTCCATGGTCATGGTCATGCGCGAGGTGTAGCTGTCATTGCCGTCCCAGACCATCTCGCCGGTGCCTGCGCCGTCGGGGCAGGTGACTTTGTAACTGAACCTGCCCGGCGACTGGCGAACGTCGGACATCTGGCAGCGTTCGTCGCCGCCTTTTGCCATGGTTTCCGGATCGTCTGCCCCCTCGGGAGCGCAGAACCGGTTGGTCGTGCCGGGCATCTTCATCCCGCCCATCTCCATTGTGGCGGTCACTTCCCATTCGGTGCCCGGCTCCGCCGCGATGGCGGGCAGCGCGATACACAGCGTGGCAAGGGCAATGACGGGCAGGCGCATGGCAGATCCCCTGAACATGATCCGGTGTGGTGGGCAGTATAGGCGCAGGCGTAGGATTGAACAGATGGAGCACCCCGCCGACCTGAACGAGCTGAGAGAACGCCTGCGGGAATTTGCGCAGGCCCGGGACTGGGAGCAGTTCCACACCCCGAAGAACCTGGCCATGGCCCTGGTCGCGGAGGCCGCCGAGGTGGTCGAGCATTTCCAGTGGCTGACCCCGGGCGAGAGCAGCCAGCTCGACCCGGACAAGCGGGGCGCCGTGGCCCTGGAGCTCGCGGACGTGCTGCTTTATCTCGTGATGCTGGCCGACCGGCTGGACATCGACCTGGCAGAGGCGGCCCGGCGCAAGATCCTGATCAACGGGCAGCGCTTCCCGGCGGCGGCGCATGACCCCGACCCCGGCTCCGGCCCGGGAAACTGATCCGGACCTGACGAATGAAGACGTCCTTTCAGTGCATAGCCTTGCCATCCGCGCCGTTCACGCCCCTGTTTGCGCTGAGCGACCCGGAGCTGCTGGCGATCGGCGCCCGTCGAATGGTCGCGGACGAGAAGCCGGGGTACCCCTGCCGGGTCAGCCTTGCCGACGCTGAATTGGGTGAGACCGTACTTCTCGTGCCGTTCACGCATCACGACGTGTCCTCGCCCTATCGGGCATCCGGACCCGTCTTCATTCGCCGGGGCGCAAGCACGGCACATCCTGCAGCCGGCGAGATTCCGGCCATGCTCAGGCATCGCCTGCTGTCTGTGCGCGGATACGATGCGGCCGCCATGATGACCGGCGCGGAGGTCGTCAATGGCCGCGAACTCGACGACAGCATCCGGCGTTTCTTTGGCAATGAGAACGTGAGCTATCTGCACATCCACAATGCCGGTCCGGGTTGCTACAACTGCCGTGTGATTCGCGCATGACAGCTGCCCAGGCCGCTACCGCGCCTCCGTCAGCCACGCCGTCCGCCAGCCGCTGCGGTCATCGTTCTTCAGCACCTGCCACAGCCAGGGCAGCAGCCGGTTGAGCTCCGCTTCGAGCCCGTAGGGCGGGTTGACGATCGCGAGGCCGGAGCCGCGCATGCCCGCAAAGCCGGGGGCCTCCACCTGCAGCTCGACCTGCAGGATGTCCGGGATACCGGTCGCGCGGATCTTCGCCGGGAAGCGCTCGGCCAGCGGATGACGGATCAGCGGATACCACAGCAGGTAAACGCCGCCCGGGAAGCGCCTGTGGCAGATCCGGAGCAGCCCGGCCACCCGGGTGAAGTCCTCCTTGATCTCATAGGCCGGGTCCACCAGTACCAGGCCCCGGCGCTCCGGCGGCGGCAGCAGCGCCGGCAGACCCTCAAAGGCGTCCCGCTCGTGGATATGCACCCGGGGCTCGCGCCCGAACTGGCGGCGCAGGCGTTCCAGGGCCCGGGGGTGCAGCTCCATCAGTTCCAGGTGATCTGCCGGACGAAGCAGGCCGTGGGCGATGGCGGGTGACCCCGGGTAGCGGCGGAGCGGGGCTGCGGCCCCGCCATTCGCGGCGCGGACGGCGGCCAGGTAGGGGTCGAGCTCGGGCGGCGGACCCGGCGCCGCCAGCACCCGGGCGATGCCCTGCTCGTGTTCCCGGGCCTTGCGCGCCTCCGGACCGCGCAGGTCGTAGCTGCCGCTGCCGGCATGGACGTCCAGAACGCGCAGCGGCCTAGCCTTGCGCTGGAGCGCGCGCAGGACGAGCGCCAGCACGGAATGCTTGAAGACATCCGCGTGATTGCCCGCGTGGAACTCGTGCTGATAGCTCAACATCTGCGACAATTAGGCCATGGGACGCATATTCGAAACCAGAAAACACGTGATGTTCGCCCGCTGGAACCGCATGGCGAAGCAGTTCACACGCATCGGCAAGGACATCACCATCGCCGTCAGGGGAGCCGGACCCGACCCGGCCAACAATCCGGCGCTCCGCCGGGTGATCGCCAACGCCCGGGCCGTCAACATGCCCAAGGACAAGGTGGACGCCGCCATCAAGCGGGCCACGGGCAAGGATGTCACGAATTACGAGGAAGTGATCTACGAAGGCTATGCCCCCCACGGGGTGGCCGTGCTGGTGCAGGCGGCCACCGATAACCCGACCCGCACCGTGGGCAACGTGCGCAACATCTTCAACAAGAACGGGGGCAACTTCGGCTCCTCCGGCAGCGTCAGCTTCATGTTCCGGCGCATGGGCGTGTTCCGGCTGGATCCGGCCGGCCTCGATCAGGACGACCTGGAGCTCTACCTGATCGACCACGGCCTCGACGAGATGGGCGAGAGCACCGGGGAAAAGGGCGAGCCGCAGCTGGTGATCCGCTGCAGTTTCGCGGATTTCGGCCAGCTGCAGAAGGCGCTGGAGGACCGCGGCCTGTCCCCGCTCTCGGCCGAGCAGGAATACATCTGCACCACCCCCATGGAGCTGCCGGAGGACGAGGCCAGGGAAGTGCTGGAGCTGATCGACAAGCTGGAACAGGACGAGGACGTCCAGAAGGTGTTCCACACGCTGGTCTAGTCACAACCCGGAGGCAGGTCCGGTTTCCGGCGCCTGGGTGTTGGCTTATGTGAAGCGCGGGTTGCCCTGCCTGAAGTGACGTGCTATCTGTCACTTTAACTACAGTCGTGTCCAAAAGGCGCAAGCCACGATGAACGGTGGCGGCTGCCGGTGGATGCGCAATAAAAGTACTTACTTCACTTCAATCACAGCCAAGGGGGACTACCTGATGTCGTTCAGCTCAATACGCCTGAAATTCCTGGCCCTGTCCGCGCTCGCGATGACCGCGGGTACGGTCCACGGTGCAACCGATTACCAGCTGCAGAGCATTACCTTCCAGACGTCGAGCGTACCGAACAGCACGTTTGCCTTTGGGGTCGGCGGCCTGGCTGCCTCCCTGTGCTACACCTGCGGCCCCGCCGGATCCCATCTGATCGACGATGGCGCGGGCAACCTCACGGTGAACACGGTCAGTTACCTGCTGAGCGGCTTCGGCGCCAACTTCACCCACACTTTCTCAGGCACAGCGACCCTCGGCACCACCAGCCTGCTTAAGGGCCCCGGTGAGACCTGTGTCGCTCACAATGCGGCGACTCACCTCTGCAATCCGGCGGATCAGAGGAGCTGGGCGGGTAACTGGTACAACGGCCTGCTGGCGGATGGCGTGACGCTCGCTCCCACCCATCAGTTCTCCGCGGTGGCCAGCGGCAACAGTCTGGTGCTGCGCGTTCGCACGAACCGCGACGCCACGCCTTTCGACGATGCCGACTGGCTGCAGATGAACTTCAACTACCAGGTGGTGCCGGTTCCGGCCGCGGTCTGGCTGTTCGGCAGCGCCATTGGCGTGCTGGGCTTCGCCCGCCGGCGGAGCATCGCCGCCCGCGCCTGACACGCCTTTCCGGCCGACGTGACGAATGCGAGGCCCCCGGTTGGGGGCCTCGTTTTTTTTGAGGGGTGAGCCCGTCAGACCGTGAACGGGACAAGGACGTGCTGGAACTGATCGACAAGCCGGAACAGGACGAGGACGTCCAGAAGGTGTTCCACACGCTGGTCTGGCCGCAGGTCGGGAGGCCTGGCGGCCGCAGAAAGAGAAGGCCCGGGGCGGCAGGCCCCGGGCCCGAAAATCCTAGTTGACCATCGCCTTGAGGGCCTTCAGGGGCAGCACCTTGACCTTCTTGGAGGCCGGCTTTGCCTTGAAAACCATCTTCTCGCCGGTGAAGGGGTTGGTGCCTTCGCGGGCCTTGGTGGCAGGCTTCTTCACCACCTTGAGCTTCAGCAGGCCGGGAAGGGTGAAGAGACCGCCGCTGCGCAGGCTCTTCCGGATCACACCGCCGAGGGCATCCAGCACAGCGCTGGCGTCCTTGCGGGACAACCCGGTTTCCTTGGAGATGTGATTCAGGATGTCCGACTTGGTCGGGGCGCCGCCTGATTTGGCCATGTGTTCAAGTACTCCTTCAGAGATGACAACAACCGTTGAAACCTTGGATTTCACGGCTTCCGGCGCGAACCATAGTAGCGGGCGCTCTCCGCCGCAAGCCCTCGGCTGAAAAAAATCCCGTAAAAACCAGTGTCACGAGCAAGGCGCCGGACAGTTGCCGTCGCCAGCGTGCGTTCGGCTGCCGCTCAGGAATCGGCCTGAAGCCCTTGCAGGAGAACGGCAATAAACCGCTGCCTACACCTGCCGCTGCCGCCAGCGGCCGCGCCGGAACACCAGCAGCGCCACCACCGCCAGCAGGGACTCGGCAATCAGCACCGCGAGGAAAACCCCGCGGGGGCCCAGTCCCAGCCCGCTGGTGAGCGCCCAGGCAAGGGGGATCTGGAAGCACCAGAAGCAGGCCAGGTTGATCAGCGTCGGTGTGTCCGTGTCCCCGGCTCCGTTCAGGGCCTGCGTCATCACCATGCCGACACCGTAGAAGACGAAGCCGGCAGCCGTGATCCGCAGGCAGTCCACGCCGTAGGCCAGCACGTCGGCGTCCGGCGTAAAGGTGCCGATGATCCCGGGCGCCCAGATGACGCAGACGGCGGCGAAGAAGCCCATCAGCCCCACATTGAACCAGGCCGCCTCCCGCACGGACTGCGCGGCCCGGTCCGGCTGGCCCGCGCCCAGGTTCTGGCCCACCAGAGTGGCAGCGGCATTGGCAATGCCCCAGGCCGGCAACAGGCTGAAGGCCAGGATGCGCACGGCAATGGTGTAACCGGCCACGGCCTCGCTGCCGTAGGGTGCCAGCAGGCGTATCAGCACGATCCAGCTCGAGGTGGCAATCAGCAGCTGCGCGACACCGCCGACGGACAGTCGCGCGAGTGCGGTGGTCACTGCCGGCACCAGCGGCAGGTCGCGCAGACCGAGCGAGATGCGGCCGCGCCCCCCCGTGAGGCACCAGAGCTGCCAGGCAACGCCGGCGCCGCGCCCGATGGTGGAGGCCACGGCAGCCCCGGTCAGGCCCATCTCCGGGAAGGGCCCCCAGCCGAAGATCAGACAGGGATCGAGCACGATGTTGATCCCGTTCGCGAGCCACAGTGAGCGCATGGCGATCATGGCGTCGCCGGCCCCCCGGAAGACGGCATTGATCAGGAACAGGAAGATGATCGTGGCCGACCCGCCGAGCATGATCGCCATGTAGGCGGTGCCCTCCGCCACCACGTCGGGCGCTGCCCCCATCAGGCGCAGCAGGTCGGGCGCGTAGACCAGCCCCGGTACGGCGATCAGCACCGACACCGCGAGGCCGAGCCACAGCGTCTGGGCGGCGGCGCGGCGCGCATCGGCCAGGTCCTGCTCGCCAATCCGCCGGGCGACCAGCGCCGTCGCGCCCATGCTCACGCCGATGCCGATGGCATAGACCAGCGTCAGCACGGCCTCGGTGAGGCCCACGGCAGCCACGGCGCCGGCGCCGAGCCCGCCCACGAAGTAGATGTCCACGATCGCAAACAGCGATTCCATCGACATCTCGAGCATCATCGGCACGGCCAGCAGCACCACGGTCCGGCGGACGGGGCCGCGGGTGTAGTCCTGCTCGTTGCCCCGCAGGGAGTCCCGGAGCAGCCGGGCCAGCTCGCGCCACCAGGGCGCAGGGCGACTACGGGTCATGGTGCTGGGGCACAGGGCGGGCGCCTGCGGCGGTGCGGCCTTGCGCGCCGGCCGGGGCTGGAGTGAAGGAAAGTCCGGGGCGGCGAGGCCCGCGCGCTGCCAATTGCCGCGCGCGGGCCTCGACCTGCATCAGTCAGCGAAGGTCATGCCGATCTGGCACCCGCCCGTCCGGCCGCCGCCGTGCCCGGGGGCACCAGCGGCACCGTGTCCAGCACCCAGTTGCCGGACTCCCGGCGGGCCGGGCACGGTATGGCGAAGGCCACGTCACCGACCTGGCTGCGGAGCGCCTTCATGTCCACGCGCCAGCCGCGGGCCTCCCAGTCGTCCAGGTGCTGCCGGTAACGGAAGACGGCCTGATCACTGGGGAGCAGCACTTCCTTCGTGGTCGTCTCGGGCGTGCGCACCGGGTTCAGGCTTTCCAGGATGCCCATGTCCTCCTTGACCACATTGAGCGTCAGCTGCTCGACCCGCTCGTCGTGCTTGTCCTCCATGAGCCAGTTGCGCATGTTCAGGAAGAAGAGCCGGGTGTTGTTCTCGTCGACGGGCTGCTCGAAGATGTACTGGTGGAAGGCATTGGTGGCCGTCAGCTCGATCCAGGTCACGAGCTGGTTGGGGCCCTGGTACCAGGAACCGGCCCGGCCGGTGCGCTGGCCCGTGCGGTCGCCCTGCAGGGTCGTGCCGTCCTTCTTCGAGCCGAAGGGCAGGAAGAACTTGCTGCCCCAGGGAATCTCCTCCATCGGCAGCGGATTGCGGGTGAGTTCGAGGTCCATCTTGGGCGCGCCCTGCAACGGGTGTACGAACTCGTTGTGGGTGGGGTCCATGCCGTTCTCGATGGAGCGCTGGTAGTAGGCGTTCAGGTCGAGCACATAGGTCTGGTTCTTCCACGCCGGGTCGCCCCACTCCTCGATGTGGTAGATCGGCGGGCGCTCGGCCTCCGGCAGGTCGCCGAGGAAGGCAAAGACGATGCCGTAACGCTCCTCGACCGGATAGGCATCAACCTTGGCCCGGGCAGGCACCTTGCCGTCATCGCCCAGCGAGGGAATATGCCGGCACTTGCCGTCGCCGCTGTAGGCCCAGCCGTGATAGGGACAGACCACCCTGCCGCCTTTGACCCAGCCCTTGGAGAGCGCGCCGCCGCGGTGGACGCAGGTATCGGACAGCACATGGGCCTGGCCCGACTCGTCACGGAAGGCGACGAAGGGCAGCGACAGCACCTGGGCGCGGAAGGGCTTGTCGGTGGTGATTTCCTTCGACAGGCCGATGGGGTACCAGAAATTGATGAACATGAGACTCCTCCAGTCATGCAATGCTAACCCGATTCCCCGCGCCGGGGCCGTCGGGAATGCCCCCCGGCCGAAACCAAAGCCGGCCGCGGGGCGAAATCACCGGCAGGTCATTCCATTCAGGGGACGCGCCGTGCAGCAGACTTCGACCCGCAGTGCCGGATGGATGAGCGGGCTTTGTGCCCTGGCGCTCTGTGCCCTGATGGCGGGGCCCGCCGGCGCGCGGGCGGACACCCTGGCAGAACTGCAGGCCCGCATCGAGATCAGCTACCAAGCCCGCGACCTGTCCGGCATCGGGCACGCCCGGGAAGCGCTGCTTTCGCTGGCTGCGGACCCGGCCGTGGCCGACACGGCCCGCTACTACGCGGCCTATGCGCTCTTCCGGCAGGCCCTGGCGGCCGGCGAACGCCGCAGCGTCGCGCGGGACTACCTGGAGGGCTGCATCACGGAACTGAAGACGCTGGTGCAGCAAAGTCCCGGCCACGCCGAGGCCCGTGCGCTGCTCGGCTCCTGCTACGGCATGAGCACGCTCCACGACGTCTTCGCGACCGTGACCCGGGGCCGGGAAGCCCGCCGGCAGCTGGACGAGGCGCTGCGGCTCGCGCCCGACAACCCGTGGGTGGTCATGCAGGACGGCCTCGCCGTCTGGGCCACGCCCCGCCTCTTCGGCGGCGACCGGGAGGTGGCCCTCGTCAAGCTCGCCCGGGCCACCGGACTCTTTGCGGCGGCCATCGAGGCGGATACCCCGGCAGCCGCCTGGGGCGCCGCCGAAGCCTGGACCCAGCTTGGCCTGCGCTACGCCGAGCTCGGCCGGCGCGACGCGGCCGATGCGGCCTTCCGCCGCGCCGAAAGCCTGCTGCCCGCGCTCACCGAAGGCACGCCCCGCCTCGCCGACGCCTACTGAGCGGCTGCTACCGGTAGCGCAGCCGCTTGCAGCTCCGGATGCTGCACTTCGGGCATTTGGGCGCGGTCCCGCACAGGTCGCCGTAGTCGGTGGACGCAAACATCGTCAGCAGGTTGATGACCGCCAGCGGGTCCTCGCCTTCCTGGTCCGCCCAGCTGCGCACCAGCGCCTCGGCCTCGGCCGGGCTGACCGGCCGGTGGCTGAGCCCAAGCCGTCCCGGCCCGGCGATCCGGGCGAGCAGGTCCGGCGCCGCGAGCCGCGCCTTCACCGGGCCGTCCGCGGCCGCGGCCAGCGCCGCGTTCACGTCCACGCCGTGCCGGGCAAAGGTGGCCCGCAGCTGTTCGAGCAGCTCCGCCGGGTGTGACCAGGCGCGGTTGCGCCGCAGCCAGTAGACGGCCTGGACCATGCCGCCGCCGACGATGTCGGGCAGGTCCTCGAACTCCTCGCGGGCAAAGAAGCGCTCCTGCAGGTCCGGGGCGAAGAACGCCAGGATCTCCTCACGGGCCACCCGTCGCGGACCCATGCGGCCGGAGGGCTGGCCCGGGTAGCGGGGATGCCAGTGCAGCAGCACGAAGTCCGCCGCCTCGCCCAGCGCCGCCAGCAGCCGCGTCCGGTAGGCCGCGTGCCGGGCCGGGTCCATGTTGTGCAGCAGGCCGTGGTCCAGCACCAGGTCGAAGGGCCCGGGCGCTTCCCACTCCGTGATGTCGGCTTCGACCGGCGTCACGGTCACGCCGGCCTCGCGGGCCCGGGCCGCGGTAAAGGCCAGCGCCTTGGGCATGAAATCAAGCGCGGTCACCGACCAGCCGCGCTTCGCGAGGTACACCGAGTCGGTGCCCGCCCCGCAGCCTATGTCGAGCGCCCGGCCGGGCGGGCGCCGGTCGCAGATCTCGGCCAGCAGGAGCGTCGGCTCCTCGTGCGCCCAGGGCAGGTCCTGCCAGCTCTTCGCCCAGTCATAGGTGGCAAAAAAAGTGTCTTTCTCCGGGGTCGTCATCGCGCATGCTCCACAGGGACGAGGCCACTATCAGGCCTCGATCCGGCCGTGCGCAAGGCCTAGTCGCGCCACTCCACCTCATAGCCGAGGCCGAGGCGGATGATCCGCTCGAGCAGGGCCTCGTAGGCCAGGCCACCGCAGTGGGCCGCCTCGGCAAAGTCCTCGCCCTGGCTCAGGTTGGGATTGCAGTTGGCCTCGAGCAGGAACACCTGGCCATCGGCCCGCAGGCGGAAGTCCATGCGGGCATAGCCGCTCATGTGCAGGGCGCGGTAGATGCGCCTGCTGTAGCGGACCAGGCGCTCCCCGGCGCCATTGGGAAGCTCACGCGCCCGGTTCGTGCGTATGCCGTGCCTCGCCTGGTATTTGCGGTCCCACTTCACCTTGCGCGTGGCGATGCCGACATTCACGTCCGGCAGCGTGCCGAAGTCCATCTCCCAGACCGGGTAGGTGCTGAGCCTTTCGTTGCCGTCGATGGCCACGTAAAGCTCGCGGCCCTCGATGTACTCCTCCACCAGCGCGTCGGTGTTGATGTGCTGGTGGATGAAGTCGATGCGCTCCTTGAGGTGCGTCACGTCGTTGACGATGGACGCCTGCGAGATGCCGAGCGACGCGTCCTCGGTGGCGGACTTGACGAACAGGGGAAAGGCGAGCCGGCGCGACAGCCGGTAGCGGCGCCCGCGGCGAAAGACGGCGAACTGCGGCGTGGGCACGCGGTGATAGGCAAGGATCTGCTTCGACAGCACCTTGTCCCGGGACAGCATCATGCCCCGGGGATTGCAGCCCGTGTAGGGCTGCCGCGAGAGTTCGAGATAGGCCACGATGTGCTGGTCGTAGGTCACGATCCCCTGGAACTCCTGGAGCAGGTTGAAGGTGATCTCCGGCTGCCATTCAAGGATGCGGGCCCGGAGCTCCGCCAGGTTGTCGTACAGGCCGAGCACCTGCACCTCGTGGCCCGCCCCGCGCAGCACCGACATCACGTCGAACTCGGTCTTCCACTCGTCGATCTCCTGCTCGCTGCGCCCCTCGATCGAGTCGGGCGGCACGAGGCTCTCGTGGGTCAGCAGCAGGACCCGCAGCTTCTTCATAGGGCGTAGCGCTCCCTGCCGCGACGGACGAAGTCGAAAAGGATACGCTCCAGCACGCCGAACAGCTCCCGCTTCGTGCGCCGGAGCGGCAGGTGCACGCAGAGCTCAAGCTCGTCCAGCCGGCGGATCACGAGGCGCATCACGTGGTGCACGAGGTAAGGGTGCAGCCGCGAGCGGCGGATCAGCAGGCGCCGGAGCTCGGGCCGCGCCTGGCGGACGAAGGTGGCAGCGGGCGGACGGCCGGGACAGTCGGCCGCCCGGCCAAAGACCCGCCGCAGGCGCCGGTCATAGCGATCCGTCTCGCCCCGGTCTTCGGCGGCAAGCCGGCCGGCGTAGTACTCGCGCAGCGTGCGGTGATCGGCGTCCAGCGGTTCAACGACGGCCCGGCGGCGCACCGGTGGCGGCACGTCCCGGATGTCAGCCATCAGCTCATCCACGTAGCGCAGCTTGCGGAGCGCGAGCCAGTCCTCGTACTCGGTGCGCCAGGCGGCATTGGGCGCCAGCCACACGGCAAAGGTCTCGGCAAAGTCCTCGGTGGGGTGACTCTGGGCATACCAGTGCCCGAGGTGCATCACGTAGTTGCGGCTGGTGATGCGGGGCGCGTAGCGGGTGGGATAGGCGCGTGACGGCGGACCAAAGACCTGGCGCCAGCGCTTGCGGCGGCGCAGCCGGTAGGCGTTGTCCAGCGCGTGCCCGGTCTCGTGGCGCAGGATCCGCTGCAGCCAGCGGGCATTGCCCCCCTCCACCTCGTGCATCAGCCGGCGCTCCAGCGCCGCCAGGCGCGGGTGCGCCACGAAGAAGGGAATCGCAAAGCCGGGGGTGCCGTCCGGGCAGAACCATTCCACCGACAGCCAGACGTTCGGCCGGAAGCGGAAACCGCGGCGCGCCAGTTCCCGTTCGAGGCGCTCGAGGGCCGGCTTCAGGGGCCCCTGGTCGAGGCGCAGCTTGAGGTCGCTGAAGCGCAGGTCGAGCAGCGCCTCGTCATCGAGCTTCGCCCACCAGAAGGGCGGGATCACGCGGCGCGCCACGCCCACGCCCCGCCGGCACGGTTTTCCGCTCTGGCCATCGGCCTGCCCTCCGGCGGGTACCCGCCCCCTGGGCAGACAGCGTCGCCGAGGCTGCGCCAAAAGAGAAGGGCCGCATCGCTGCGGCCCTTCGTGAGATCGGGCATCCCCAATCCCTTATGCCTGGCGGGCCCTTCTGACGGGGCCGCGATCCCGGCCCGTCATGGAGACCGACGATGGTCCCCCGTCAGGACGAGACGCGAGGGCTGGGTGGACACCGCGAGAATCTCACTAGACATCGGATCACCTCCTTTTCTCCGTCGAGCCAGCGCCGAGTATCGGACGCCTCCGGCCACTTGCCAAGACGCACCACGCACAATTTTGCGGCTGGCGGGACCCGCCGGGAGGTGTGCTAGGCTTCTGGGCGAGACGCTGTCTGGTTTGTCTGGGGGAGTCGAGCAGCCATGCCGGAGTCATTCCTCGTTCCAGTCCTGGCCGTCCAGGACGCGCGGACGCGGCGCTTCACCCGCGCCGGCCTCGTGACCGCTGCACTCGCCCTTCTGTCCCCGTCCACCGGGCTGCTGGCCCAGGAGGACGACCCCGGAGCGGCCGCCGAAGGGCCGGAGATTGCCGCCCTCGAAGAAATCACCGTCACCGCCCGCAAGGTGTCCGAGAGCCTGCAGGACGCGCCGCTGTCGGTGGTCGTGCTCACCGGCGAGGCGATGCTGGAGTCCGGCATCAGCCGCGTCGAGGAACTGGTGTCCTACGTGCCGAACTTCGCCATGTCGGAGACCGGCATCGGCACCAACCTCTACGTTCGCGGCATCGGCTCCGGCATCAACCAGGGTTTCGAGCAGTCCGTGGGGCTGTACATCGACGGCATCTACTACGGCCGTGCCCAGCTCACCCGGGCGCCCTTCATGGACATGGCCCAGGCCGAGGCCCTGCGCGGCCCGCAGGCCATCCTGCTCGGCAACAACAGCATCGCCGGCGCGCTCAACTTCACCACCGCCCGGCCCACCGACACCTTCCAGGTCAGCGCCAACGGGCTCTACGAACCCGACCACGGCGAGCAGGAGATCAATGCGGTGATCTCCGGTCCCCTGGGCGACCGCTGGGGCGCCCGCTTTGCCGGCCGCTACCGGACCATGGACGGCTACATCGAGAACACCACCCTCAGTCGCGACGAGCCCGACCGCGAGGAGAAGAGCGGCCGGCTGACGCTGGCCTGGACCGGCGACACCGTCGATGCGACGCTCAAGCTCGAGAAGAACGAGTTCGACGTGAAGGGCCGGCAGATCGAGATCATCCGCGCCGACCCGGCCATCACCCGGGGCACCAGCCAGACCGGCTTCAGCAACAACACCGGCAGCTCCGGCTACTGGCGCGCCGGCTACGACTACCTCGAGTTCCTCGACGTGTTCTTCGACGGCCCGCCCATCGACCCGCTCACCTTCGACCCGGACAACGACTACACCTTCGACAACCCGTCGCTGCGCGACGACCGGCTGAACTACCGCCGCCACTCCAACGGCGACTACAGCAACAACGACATCACGGCCATCGTCGGCACGCTGAACTGGACGCTGGGCGGACACACGCTGACGGCGACCGCCGGCTACCTGACCTACGACTACAGCGAGCTCTGCGACTGCGACTTCACCGGCTCCACCCTGTTCGAGCTGCTCTCCGAGGAGGACTACGACCAGACGAGCCTGGAGCTCCGCATAACTTCCCCGCAGGACGGCCGCTACCGCTACATCGCGGGCGCCTACTACCAGGCCGACGAGCTGAACTTCGGCGACCAGATCTTCCTGCCGGTGGACAGCGGCGTGGTGCGGCTGGTGGGTTACGCAACCACCGGCGACCCCAACGGCGCCGTCGGTTCGCTGGGCGACACTTCGGCCTTCCGGAACTTCGACCAGAAGACCTACACCAGCTCGGTGTTCGGCCAGATCGGCACCGACATCACCGAGCGCTGGCGGGCCAGCGTCGGCGTGCGCTACAGCCACATCGAGAAGGAGGCCATCCGCATCCTGCGCGAGGGCGATCTCGAGCGGAACCCCTTCAACCTCAACGACGCCAACGACTTCGACCGGCTGGCGGCGGGCTCGGTGCTGTTCGCGTCCATCTTCAAGGTCTCGTTCCACCAGCTCGGCGGCAATCGCACCGAAAACAGCACGGCACTCGAGTTCGTCACGGATTTCGACCTGAACGACGACACGCTGCTCTACGGCTCCATAAAGACCGGCTTCAAGGGCGGCGGTTTCGACGTGCGCTCCAACAGCGAGCCCGTACCCGGTTCGACCGGCGTCGGCACGCTGTTCCCGGCATCATCGCTGGGTGCCGTGCAGAGCAATGTCCCGCCCGGATCCTTTGAATTCGAGGACGAGAAAGCCGTGGCCTACGAGGCGGGCACCAAGCTCACCCTGCTGAACGGCACCGCCGAGCTCAACATCGCGCTCTTCTACACCAACTTCGAGGACCTGCAGGTCAGCATCTTCGACGGCACGCTCGGCTTCAACGTGGGCAACGCGGCCGAGGCCGTGAGCCAAGGCGTGGAGCTGGACGGACGCTGGCGGATCACCAACGAATGGTCGCTGAGCGGGTCGCTCGGCTACCTGGACTTCGAGTTCAAGAACTTCGAGAACGGCCAGTGCAACCAGGGGCAGACGCCCGACAGCCCGGGCGGCTTCTGCGACTACTCCGGCAAGACCAACCAGTACGTCGCCGACTGGTCGGGCAGCGCCGCCCTCAGCTACGAACGCCCGCTCGGCGATTTCGTGTTCCGCTCCACGCTGGACAGCCAGTTCACCACGTCATTCGAGACCTCGCAGAACCTCGATTCCCGGGTACGCCAGAACGGCTATGCGCTGTGGGGGCTTCGCCTGGCCATCGCCGACCCCGACGAGCGCTGGGAAGTGGCCCTGCTGGGCCGCAACCTGACCGACCGGGAGGTGGTGACCTACGCCAACGACACGCCGCTCGCCTTCAGCCAGTTCGGCACGCCCACCTGGTACGGCTTCGTGGACCGGCCCCGTTCCGTCGCCCTGCAGGCCAGCTACCGCTTCGGCGATTAATGCGGCGCAAGAAGGACTTGCCGGTGCTGGATGCACCGCAAGATTTCAGCGTTATGTAAGAACGACTATCCATTGCCCGGAGGCGGGACTATATTCAGCCCAACAAACGATTAACAAATCGTAAGTTACTCTCATAAAACGGCTGGTCGCCTGCTACGTGCGAAACAGCCAACAGCAACAGCAAAGCAACAGTGGGGAGTTTCACATGATGAGTTCTCTGACCGGCAAACTGGCCATGACGGCTGCGTTTGCGCTGACTGCTTCGAATGCGATGGCCGCAAACTGGGCTATCGATACCTCCGATCCGCTCAATGGCCTCACCGGCATCTACAGCGCGAGCTTCGATCCCGCACTCTCGGCGTGTACCGGTGGTTCACCGTCCTACTGCGCCTTCTTCGGCGGCGAGTGGACGACCGGTGCGGTACTCGCCTCTCCGAATCCGTCACTCGTCACCAGCGGCGTGCCGGGCGGCATCGGGCCAAGTGGAGTGCCTGTGCAGCCGGTGCCGGCCGCGGGTTCCTTCCTTGACCTCACGCTCAGCGCTGGCAATACCTTGCTGACCCTGGCTTCGGGCAGCTCGATCCGGTTTGGGGACGTGACGATCAACATTCCCTCCCAGGCCACGTCGGCCACGGCCTCTGGCGCCGGCATGGTCTTTGCGGCCGGCGGCGTCGCCTCGGTCAACGGCAGTGGCCAGGCCGAGTTCCTGGTCAATGTGGCGCCCGGACTCGCGGTTGACTTCAGCCGCTTCTCGCAGGTGGTCGGAGTGAACTGCTCGGGACCGGCCTGCGGCCTCATCCAGTTCGATATCCTGAACCTGGACATGGTGAGGTACCGGCTGTTCATCGACTTCGATCCGACCTTTACGTCCTTCACGGCCGACTTCATCGGTCAGACCGGCAACAATTCAATCGTGTTCGCGACCCTGAATTCTGCCGTGGTGCCGATTCCGGCCGCCGCCTGGCTCATGATCTCGGGCCTGGGCCTGCTGGCAGGCCTGCGTCGGCGGGTACTGGTGAACTAGGCGCCACACCTTCCGGACTGACGACCATGAAAGCCTCCCGGGGCCGCAAGGCTCCGGGAGGCTTTTTTTAGGGTTGCCCGCAGCGGTCACCTGATACAGACTCACCCCAGGGTTCAGCAGGGTGATGGGGAGTCCAGGTGACAACCGCAATACTCGTCCGGGGGCTCACGGCCCTTGTCCTGACAGCCGTCTTCAGTCTGGCCGCACAGGCCGCGCCTCGCGCCATTGACCCTGCCAGTCCCGCCAACGGCATCACCGATCTCTTCAGCGCCACCTTCGACGGGGCCCTGTCGCCCTGCACGGGCGGTGACCCCGCCTGGTGCAGCTTCTTCGGCGGCAAGCCGGGGGCAACGCGGGCCATCGTCGTCACGCCCTCCCCTGCCGGCGTGATCAACGGCGTTCCGCTGGGCTTTGCCACCGTTCCGGCAGCCGGCTCCTATCTGGACCTCAGCCTCAACGGCAGCAATACCGAAGTCACCATTGCCGGGGGCACCATCGCCTTTCCCACGCTGACCCTCACCATCTCGGGTTCGACGGTGGTCAGTGCCGGCGGTGCCGGCGTGGTGTTCAGCATGGCGCCGCAGACCGCCACGCTCAATGCGAGCCGCCAGGCCGAATTCCTGGTGAACCTGGCTCCGGCATTGGCCGTTGATTTCAGCGACTTCGGCACGATCGTCGGAGCCCCCAACGGCAGCTGTTCCGGGCCGCTGTGCGCCCTGATCCCCGTGTTGACCCTGGACATGATCCGCTACCGGCTGCTGTTGCAGTTCGACGAGAATTTCAACGCCTTCACCGGCGACTTCATCGGCCAGACCGGCAACAACTCGATCCTGTCCATCACGCTCAACTCCACCGTCCCGCGGATCGGCGTGACCGATTCCGTGGCGCCGGAGGGCGACCTGCAGATGCCCTACGGTGACGTCACGGAGCTGGCGACCTCCATCGAGACCGTCACCGTGACCAATACCGGCACCGCCGACCTGCTGCTGGGTGCCGTGGCGGGTGCCAACCCGCTCGCCGCGCCTTTTGCGCTCGTCAATGACAACTGCACGGCCCAGACCCTGGCTCCCGCGGCCAGCTGCATCTTCGGGGTGCGCTTCACGCCGGGCAGCGTGGGCAACTTCACGGACAGCCTGGATATCCCGTCGAACGACACCACGACGCCTGCCGTCACGGTCAGCGTGTCGGGCAACGGCGTGGCGGCCCTGGTGCCCAACATCAACGTCACCGACTCGGTGGCGCCCGCGAGCGACCGCAGCGTGCCCTTTGGCAGCATCGCGGTGGGTAGTCAGGCCAACCAGACGGTGACCGTCACGAATACCGGCAATGCCGACCTGGTGCTGGGCCAGGTGGGCGCTGCGAACCCCCTGGCCGTGCCCTTCAGCGTGGTCAGCGACAACTGCTCCGGCCAGACCGTCGCGCCGGCCGGCAACTGCAGCTTCGGCCTGCGCTTCGAGCCCCTGATCGCCGGCGCCGCGGGCGACAGCCTGGATATCCCCTCGAACGATCCCGACGAGCCGTCGGTCACCGTGAACGTCAGCGGCACCGGTACCGCGCTCGCGGCGCCCAATATCGTCATCACGGACGATGCGCTGCCGGCGGATGACCGCCTGGTCGCCTTCGGCAACGTCACCGAGTCGACGACCCGCGACCGGACGGTGACCGTCACCAACAGCGGTGGCGCGGCGCTGGTGCTGGGCACCGTGGCGCAGGCCAATCCGCTGGCGGCACCTTTCAGCATCGTCAGCACCACCTGCTCCGGGCAGACGCTGGCGCCCGCGGGCACCTGCACCGTCGTGCTGCGCTACGCGCCGGCCAGCGTGGGCGCCGCCAACGACAGCTTCGACATACCCTCCAGCGACCCCGACGAGCCGTCGGTGACGGTCAGCGCAAGCGGCACCGGGATTGCCGCCGGCGAAGGCGGCGTGGAGACGCCCACGCCGGGTGGAGCGGATTCCGGCTTCATGGCCGTGGACCCGGCAACGCTGGCGGGCCTCGGCCTGCTGGCGGTCTGGGGCCTGCGGCGGCGCCGGGCCCGGCGTCCGGCCGGCGCCTGAGCGTCATCGCCGGCCGCAGCGCCCGACCGCCAGGCCTCAGCCCAGCCGGAACAGGCTGTCAGGGCCTACGCCTGGCTGGCGCAGCCCAGGCACTGTGCGGAGGCGGGACGGGCTTGCAGGCGCGCCGCGTCGATCGGCTCGCCACAGCCGGTGCAGGTGCCGTAGGTGCCCGCGTCCAGCCGGGCGAGCGCCGCATCGATGGCCGCGACTTCGATGCTGGCCTCGTTCTCGAGCCCCGACACCACGGCCATGTTGGCGAGCTGCGTCGCCTGCTCCTCGGAGTCCTTGTCGAGCGGGTTGCGGGCGTGGGAGTGGATGGTGTCGATGCGCTGCTTGAGCACGGCCCGGTCGGCCAGCAGGCGCTGGCGCAGCCCGTGAAGCGTGCCCGCAGAAATGTCCGGGTGGGCGGTCATGGTCTCTCCTCGGCGGCAACAGTCAGTGTGGCTTGCAAATGCCGCGGATCAGAGGCCCTGGGCCGGACTCGCGCGACTCGGCTTCGATTGTAGCGTGGACCGGCGCTAGCTCCGCACCGCCGGTGACGGCACCGGGGCCGCCTCGCCGGACGCCGGGGTGATAGCCACCGGCCGGGGTTCCGCCCGGACGGCCGTGCCCGCCGGCGCCGGGACGCTGCCCGGCCTGCCCGCCGGCGCTGCGGTACCGCCGGATTTCACCGCCACGGCCTTCGCTGGCGCGGCTTTGACGGCCATCGGCCGGGCTTTGGACCTGGCGGCCGGCCCGGACGAGGCGGGTTTCTTTGCCGGTGATTGGCGGGCCACCGCCTTCTTTGCCGCCGGCTTGCGGGCCGCCGGCTTCCGGGCGGCGGGCTTCTTCACGGCGGGCGCCGGCGCGATGGCCCGGGCCAGGGCGGCGCGCTTCTGCCTTGCCAGCGTCGCCATGCGGGCGAGACGCTTCTTCGCCGCGGCCCGGATTTCCTTCAGCTCCTTCCGGGCCTGCTTCTTGGCGGCCTTGAGCTGGCGGCGGACCTTCTTCAACTCCTTGCGGGCAGCCTTGATGGTCTTCTTCAGGTCATCCGCCCGCCGCCGGGCAGCATCCACCGCGGCGCCGGCCTGCGCCCGGGCCTCGCGGCCGGGCGTCTTCTTCTGCGTTGCCATGAAGCTCTCCCTTCTGCGTCGGGTCTGGAATGCCGGGAATCTGTAAGAACCTAACCGTAGCACGGGACGCGGCCGGTGGCAGCTGATCCGGAAGGGCAGCCCGGGCGAATAGCTTCGTACTTCCAACGGAGATCCGCCCCATGTTGCGATCCCTGTCCCTGGCTGCGACCCTCGTCCTGCTGGCCCTGCCGGCAGCCCGCCCGGCCGCGGCCGCCGCGGAGCCCGCCTACCGCCTCCTCGAGCAGGACGGCGGCTTTGAGCTGCGGGAATACCCCGCCCTGCTGCTGGCCGAGGTGTTGATCGGGGACGCGGACTTCGAGGAGGCCGGCAACCGGGCCTTCAAGCCGCTCTTTCGTTACATCAGCGGCAACAATCGCGCCCGGGCAGAGATCGCCATGACGGCCCCGGTGGTGCAGGAGGCCGCCGAAGCCGCGCGCGGGGAGCGGATCGCGATGACGGCGCCGGTGCGGCAGGAGGCCGCCGAGGGCGGCTACCGGGTGGCCTTCATCATGCCGGCGGGCTATACGGCGGAGACGATTCCGGAGCCGCTCGACCCCCGGGTGCAGCTCCGCAGCACGGCGCCCCGCCTGCTCGCGGCGCTGCGCTATTCGGGCGGCTGGTCCGCTGCGGCCTTCGCCCGCCGGGAGAACGAGCTGCGCGCCGAGCTGGCCACCCGCGGGCTCACGGCGGCCGGGGAGCCCATCACCGCCCGCTACAACGCCCCCTTCGTACCGGGCCCCTTCCGCCGCAACGAGGTGCTGATCCCGGTCACGCGGGACTGAGCGGCGCGACTGTGCGGCCGTCTGGCGCTACCCGGCGGACGGAACGGCCTTGGGCGCCGGGTCCAGCCGGTAGCGGTTCAGGATCAGGATGCTGCCCGCGTGCAGCACGGCCGGCAGCACCACGTAGGCCAGCGTGATGCCCCGGAGCACCTCCCCGGTCTGCGGCACGAGGCTGCCGTCGCTGCTTTCGACGAAACCGAGCAGCGACAGGATGCCCAGAAAGATGGCCGCCCCCAGCGCATTGCCCACCTTGTCCACCGCCGAGTACACCGCCGACAGCGCGCCCTCGCGGCTGATGCCGGAACCGGCCCGGTCGTGGGCGATGGTGTCGGTGAGCACCGAGAAGGACATCAGCACGAAGCCGCCGTTGAAGAGGCCGATGGCCACTGCGATCAGCCAGACGATCCACAGGGAGTCGGCATCCGCCAGGAAGTAGGCCTGTATCGAGAGCGCGTAGAGGATCAGGCACCACTTGTAGACCCTGAGCTTGCCGAAGCGCGCCGAGGCCCGGACCAGCAGCGGCATGGCGGCTATGGAGGCCGCCGAGATGATGATGATCCACACCGGGATCACGTCGAACACGCGAAAGCCCAGCCCCAGCGCGTAGGCGAAGAAGAAAAAGCCCCCCGCATAGCCGATGCCCGCGCTCACGTACTGCACGACATTGGCGCTGATCAGCACCACGAAGGGCTTGTTGGCCCAGGCGATGCGCAGCTGCTCGCGCAGCCCCACGCTGGCCTCGGTGGCGCCTCGGGCCGGCGCCCGGGCCGTGCCGAAGAACACCGAGAGCGCGGAGGCGGCAATCACCCCGCCCATGATCAGGCCCATCCACCGATAGCCCGCCGCAGGCGTGCCGCCCAGCGCCTGGGACACATGGCCCACGATCTTCGGCGCCAGCGCGCCGCCCAGGATCAGGCCGATCGCGAGGCAGGCGTTGCGGAAGGACAATAGCGTGGTCCGCTCGTCGGGATCGTCGGACATCTCCGAGGCCATGCTCAGGTAGGGCACGGAGTACAGCGAGTAGCCGGTGTTGAGCACCAGGTAGATCGCCGTCATGTACAGGAACAGGCCGAACTGCCCGGCCGACGGCGGCACGAAGAACAGCAGCACGAAGCACAGGGCCGCGAGCAGCCCGCCCGCCAGGATGAAGGGCCGGCGCCGGCCCCAGCGGGACCGGGAGCGGTCGGAGATCACGCCCGCCACCGGGTCGGCGAACACCACCCAGAACTTGGCGATCACGATCACGAGGCCCGCGAGCGCCGGCTCCAGGCCGAGCACGGTCGTCATGTAGAGCGGCAGGATCAGCGCGGGCGTGTCGCGCAGGATCTGCCCGCCGATCTGGCCCACGCCGTAGCCTAGGCGGAGGGGGATGCCGAGGCGGCCGGACGGGGGCATCATGTGGCGCGGAGTGGCGCGGGGCAGCCGGCCGGCGGCGGAGACAGGCTCACGCCGCCCGCCGGACCGTCGGCCCTACTTCTTCCGGCGGGCCTTCTTCGCCACGGCCTTCGTCGCCGCCGCGACCTTCGGTGCCGCCTTCTTGCGGATCGTGCGGGCCTTCTTCTTCAGCGTCTTTGCGGTGGCAGCGACCGCGGGAGCGGCCTTTTTACGGGCTGCCTGCGCACGCTTCGCGACGGCCTTCGTCGCGGCCGCGGCTTTCGGTGCCGCCGCCTTGCGCAGCGTCCGCACGCTCTTGCTGCCCGCGCGCCGGGCCTTCACCACGCCCTTCTTCGCGGCGGACTTCGCATCCCCCCAGGCCGCTTCGACGGTGCCGGCAGCCTGCGTCGCCCGGCCCTTCACCACGAGGCCCGGCTTGTGCAGCACCTTGCCGGCGGCGGCCGTCACCCTGCCCGCCACTTTCTTCGCGCGGCCCCTGATCTGATTCCTGTTCACGGCTGACTCCTGTCACTGTCTTATGTTGAAGCGCGCGCAGGGTAACACTTCGGGCCGGATTCGCCATGCCCTGCGGCATCGGCCGCCCTGCGGGCTTCGCGGGAGCGGGTTGAGAAAGCAAAAAAAAGCCCCGCCGAAGCGGGGCTTTTCACTCTCCGGAAGAGAGGGGACAGACCCGAGTCTGTCCCCCTTCCCGTCAGACAGCGACTCAGGCAGCCAGACGACGGCGCATGAAGCCGATCAGGCCCAGCGCCGAGCCGAACAGCCAGACCGCCGCCGGCACCGGCACCACGACCTGGAAGGTCATGTAGTTGCCGTTCGCCGCCGTGTAGTTGGCCTGGTTGGCCAGGATCAGGCGATCGAGGCCCGCGCCGTAGAAGTTGGCGGTGTAGTTGACCAGGTACTGCACGAAGGCACCGTCGGTGGCATCGCAGCCGCCGCCGCCGGCAAAGTTGCCCACGCCGCGGGGGTTGCCGCCGATGGTGTCGTCGCCGCCGACCGTACGCACTACGCAGGCAGCATTGCCGCCGACGTTGTAAGCCATGGTGGTATTACTTACGAAGTCGGCACCGTTGAGCGTATTGGCACAACCATTGGCACCGACGCCCGCGAGGAAGTTACCTTCGATACAGCGATAGCTGGACGCGCTGGTTGAAGCGGTGTTCGTATTGATCACCAGATCATCCACCGAGTCAGCCAGCACGACCGAGAACGGATTGCCGCCAACACGCGTCCAGGCCTGGTAGGTGCCCGTACCGGTCAATACGCCACCGCTCCAGTCCCACGTCGCATTCGCGGCCACGCAGAGGCCCGTTCCCGCTGCAAAGCCTATCGCGCAGTTTGCCGCATCACTATACAGGGTGCTCGGCGTACCGCCGCTGGACACCAGCGTGTGCGAGACCAGGGTGGCCGTGGCCGCCTGGGCAGCACCGCCGGCCGCCAGCAGCACTGCCGCCAGAGCCAGTTTGCTATTTGAAATCATTCCCACGTTAAGAACTCCCCTTGGATGATTGCTTATGATTAACTTGGTTACCGGTCGCCGCGCGTCATCCCTGAATCGTTTTCGCTATGGGACTGCAGCAACCTTACCGTTAGTTTAGCCACCGTCCCCGGATGTGCAATGCCCTTATTGACATAAGGGAAAAGTTTCACGGATTTGTTTTGGGCGGCTGGCGCGCGTCCCGCCGCCTCCCGCCGCGCCGCGCCGGCGCGCCTTAACGCACTGCGGTATCGGCTTTTCCCAGACCGATCAACGCGGTACCGGATCCCCGGCCGCAGCGACCAGCCGGCGCTCGCCTATGCCCGCCGCCGCCGCCGCCGCCATGTCCGCCGGCTTGTCGCCGATCATGATGCTGCGGGCCGGGTCGATGTCGTGTTCGGCGATGGCCCGGAGCAGCATGCCGGGCGCCGGCTTGCGGCAACCGCAGTGCCGGGTCTTCGGATCGCCAAAGTCCGGGTGGTGCGGGCAGTGGTAGACGGCCGTGAGGGTCACGCCCTGCTCGCGGAAGCGCTCGCACATCCAGTCGGTGAGCCGGGCAAAGTCCTGCTCGCTGTACAGGCCGCGGGCAATGCCGGACTGGTTGGTGACCACGATCAGCAGATAGCCCTGCGCCTGGTAGCGTCTGCAGGTCTCGAAGATGCCCTCGACGAACTCGAAGTCCTCCGGGCGCGAGACGTAGCCGCGATCCACGTTGATCACGCCGTCTCGGTCGAGGAACACGGCCTTGTTCACAGGTGCTGCTCGCTGACGACGCGATCGAACATCGCGGTGACGGGCCCGACCGCGATTGCGGCCATCAGGTTGCCGCCCTTCAGGCGCTGGCCCCAGCGCGCCTGGCCCGCCACCTTGCCGTGCTCTGCCGCGAGCCTGTCGTGCCAGACCTCCACCACGTACTGCCGCCAGCGCCAGGGGCCGGTGCGCGCCGGGTTGCTGTGGGCGTAGAGGCCGATCACCGGGGTGCCCGCCGCCGCCGCCATGTGCGCGGGGCCGGTGTCGGGCATCAGCGCGAGGCTCGCCCGTCGCAGCAGCGCGAAGAGCTGCTTCAGCGAGGTCTGGCCGACCAGGTCGTGAACCGGCGCCTGCGCCTGGCGGATGATCGCCGCCGCCAGCTGTCGCTCGGCGGCACCCGGGCCGCCGCACAGGTACACGGCAAAGCCCCGGTCCGCCGCGTGATCGGCGAGGGCCGCGTAGCGCTCCGGCAGCCAGTTGCGCTCGGCGGCCGAGGCGGCCGGCGCGATCACGAAGTGGCGCGTGCCGTGGCCCTCGAGCGCCGCCGCCGCCCAGGCGTCGTCGGCCGCGGCCACCGGGATGTCCCAGCGCGGGGTGGTGTCCGTCACGCCTATGGCCTCGGCAAACTGGCGGAAGCTGTCGAGCACGTGGTCGCCGCGGCGGGCGCCGATGCGCTCATTGATGAACAGGCCGTGCAGCTCCTTGCTGCGCGCCCGGTCATAGCCGATGCGCCGGCGCGCGGGCACCATCAGGCTCGCCACCCCGGCGCGCAGTGCCAGCTGCATCAGCAGCAGCACGTCGAAGCGGCGCCCGTGCAGGGCGCGGCGCAGCTCCTGCAGGCCGGCAAGGCCCGCCCGCTTGTCGAAGACCACGAACTCGATGCCCGGCAGGCCCCTGAGCAGCTCTGCCTCGACCCTGCCGATGACCCAGGTGAGGGCCGCCTGCGGATACGCCCGCTGGATGGCCTGCACCACCGCGACCGCGTTGCACACGTCGCCAATGGCGGACAGGCGGAGCAGGCAGATCGAGCGCGGGGGCGCCGGACGTGGCAAGTCAGCCCCGCACCCTGCTGATCGTGTCGCTGGTCGAACGGCCCGGGAGCAGGGGCAGCACGGCCACTTCACCACCCTGCCCGCGCACGAAGCCGGCGCCGGCGATGGTGTCCGCGCTGTAGTCGCCGCCCTTGGCCAGCACCTGCGGCCGGACGCGGCGAATCAGGTTTTCCGGCGTGTCGCCGTCCGCCGGGTCGTCGCCGAAGGGAACCACCCAGTCCACGCAGGCGAGCGCCATCAGCACGGCGGCGCGGTCCTCGTAGCGGTTCACCGGCCGGTCCGCGCCCTTGAGGCGGCGTACCGAGGCGTCGCTGTTCAGCCCGACGATGAGCCGGTCGCCCAGCGCCCTTGCCTGCGCCAGGTAACGCACGTGTCCCGCGTGCAGGATGTCGAAGCAGCCGTTGGTGAACACCAGCCGCTCGCCGCCGGCACGGGCGTAGTCGATGTGCTGCAGGCTCTGGTCCACCGACGGGTGCCAGGCGCCATTCTTTGCCAGCCAGCTGCGGCTGACCGTGGCCGCCAGCTCCGCCGGCGAGACCGTCGCCGCGCCGAGCTTGCCCACGACGATCCCGGCGGCCGCATTGGCGAGCCAGGCGGCATCCGGCAGGTTGAAGCCGGCGCCCAGGGTGGCGGCCAGCGTCGCGATCACGGTGTCCCCGGCGCCGGTCACGTCGCTCACCTCGCGCACCTCGGCGGGAAAGTCGTGATGGCTGTCGGCGGTAATCAGGCTCATGCCCTGCTCGCTGCGGGTGAGCAGCATGGCGTCGATGCCGGCCTGCCGCAGGATCCGGCGCGCCGAGTCGACCAGCGCCTCCGTGCTTTGGGCATCGCCACCGGCAGCGGCGAACTCGGCCAGGTTCGGCGTGATTACGGAAGCCCCGCGGTAGACGGCGAAGTCCTTCTGCTTGGGATCCACCAGCACCCGCCTGCCGGCGGCCCGGGCCGCGCCGATCAGGCCGCCCACGCCGGCCAGCGTGCCCTTGTTGTAGTCGCTGATCACCAGGGTGTTGCAGTCAGCCAGCAATGCCATGGCGTCCCCGGCCACCCGGCTGGCGGCCCCGGCCGTGACGGGGGCCTCCATGTCGAGCCGCACGATCTGCTGGCGCCGCGACAGCACCCGGGTCTTGGTGATCGTGCGCGCGCCGGGATCGCGCAATAACCGGGACGTTACCCCTTCCGCGCGCAGCAGGGACTCGAGTATCGCCGCCTCGGGATCGTCGCCCACCACGCCCAGCAGCAGGGCGCGGCCGTCGAGATGGGCAATGTTGCGGGCCACGTTGGCGGCCCCGCCGGCCCGGTCCCCGGTGGACCGGACGTGCACCACGGGCACCGGCGCCTCGGGGGAGATGCGCGCGGTATCGCCGGTGAGGTAGCGGTCGAGCATCACGTCGCCGACCACCAGGACCGTGGCGCCGGACAGCTTCCCGAGTGCGGCGGGGTCGATCACCCGCCACCTGCCGGCAGCTCGTCCAGCGCCTCGCACAGCCAGTGGCCGATGAAGATGTGCGCCTCCTGGATGCGGGCGGTCTCGTCGCCGCCGACGATGATGGACAGGGTGGCGATGTCCTTCGCGCGGCCGCCATCCCGGCCGGTCAGGGCCACCGATACCGCGCCGCAGGCGTTGGCCGCCGCCAGCGCGCGGTTCACGTTCTCGCTCTGCCCCGAGGTCGTGAGGCCGATCACCACGTCGCCGGCACGCGCGAGGCCCTGCACCTGCCGCTCGAAGACCGACCCGAAGTCGTAGTCGTTGGAATGCGCCGTGAGAATGGAGCTGTCGGTGGTCAGGGCGATGGCTGGCAGCGGCCCGCGCTCGCGCCGGTAGCGCACCATGAACTCCGCGGCCAGATGCTGGGCGTCGGCCGCGCTGCCGCCATTGCCCAGGAACAGCACCTTGCCGCCCTGCTTCAGGCAACCGGCAACCGCGTCCAGCAGCCGCCGGGCGCCGGCCTCGTGCTGCCCCAGCGTGTCGAATACGGCGCGGTGACGGGCCAGTGCGGCGCTGTAGCTCTGCTCCCCGGGCATCGGTTCTTTATGCTTTATACAGGTAGATAGGCCATGACCTGCGCGCGATGGTGGCCTGCTTCAGCGTCCCGCGCAACAGGGGCAGGGCTTCCCGACCGGGGGGCAGAGGCGCCCGCTCAGAAGGCCGGGCCGGCCGCGCGCTTCCAGTAGCCGAAGCGCCGCCTCAGGCGGAATTTTCGCATCAGGTTGAGCGGCTTTTTCTTCAGCGGCCCGAACCCGCCGTCCAGGAGGGCGCCCACCGCATCCATCACCCGCTCGCTCGAGCGCCCGTCCCTGAAGGGATGCAGCTCGTGGCACAGCTCGCGGGCCGCGGCCATCAGCTCCGGCGGGCGGGTGAGCGCCCGGCGGAGTGCGCCCTCCACCTGGTCGGGGGCGGACACGTCGAGCAGCCACGGGCCGGGATTGCGGGTGCGCAGGGTGACCACCGGCCTGTCGAGGAACATGAACTCGTACATGATCGAGGAGGTGTCACACAGCATCACGTCCGCCCGCGACATCGCGGCCAGCAGGTCGTCGCCCGGCGGCACCCAGGCGTAATTCGGGTTGCGGATGCCCCGGTAGCGCCGGATCACCGCCGGGTCCGTCTTCGGGTGCAGCGTCGTGATGACGCGGAAGCGCCCCGACGCGGACAGGCCCTCGATCAGCGCCGCCAGCGCCGGCGCCGCCGTCATCGAGGGGCTGAAGGTGGAGGCAAAGAACACCGTCGGCACGGCGCCCGCCGCGCCCCCGGAATGGCCGCCCGAATCGCCCCCGGCCTGCGGCTGCCGGCCGCTGAACAGCGGATCGAGCTTGGGCCACCCGGTTCGCGCCACGTGGAAGGTTCCGTACCGGCCGGCCAGCGCCTGGAAGCGCGCCGTGTCCTGCTCCGCGTGGGTGCAGTACAGGTCGAACCAGCCGCGGATGCGATAGTGGTCGCTGTCGTCCTCGCTCGCCGCCCCCCGCTTGTTGCGCGCAATGCCGTGGAACACCTGGATCTTGGCCCCCGGCAGGAAGTAGGGCGTGAAGTCGCCCGGCGAGAACACCGCGTCCGGCCGCCAGCCGGCGGCGGCCGACACATCGGCAAGCAGCAGCTCATCGGGTCCCAGCGGCGCCGGGGAGCAACCCGACACCAGCCACGCCGCCCGGTCGCCGCGCGCGCGGATTACCGCCTGCAGCGGGCGCAGGATCGGGTAGCAGTACTCGGCGTTGACGAAGAACAGGTAGTTGCGCATGCGGGTTGTCCGGCTGCTGGCCCGTCTGCCACGGCGGGGTCCGCCCGCCCGGCATGGGCTACTTTATAGGGATGGTAGCCTGCGCCGCGAATCAGCCCTGCTTCCACGGCTCGGGCGCATCCAGGCGCGCCCGGTTGATGACGACCGTCTCCCCGACCGGCCAGCCCATGGTCCAGTACCTGTGGTCGTCGACCGGCCAGCAGATGTGTCGCGTCCGGTAGTAGAAGTCGGCGTAGCCGAACCGCCGGATCAGGGTGATGAAGCGGTCGAATGCCGCCTGGCCGGGCTCGCCTGACTCTCCCTTGCGAAGGACGTACTCGTGCGGCGCCTTGTCGCGGTAGGTGACCGCCTCGCGCCAGCTCCGCGCCGCCACGAAGTCCCGCGCCCACGCGACATCCTCCGGGGTGGGTACCTCCCGCAGTTCGGGCAGGTCGAGCTTTCCCGGAGGGAGGGGGTCGCCGGATCTGCCGTATCTCATGTCCTCCTCAGACATCGCGATTGAGAAGTTCCATGTAACGCCGGTACTCGAACACGCGGTTGCGGCGTCGGCCCGTCACCTCTCGCACGATCCCGAGCTTCGCCAGAACATCCAGCGCCTTCAGGATGGTTGGCGGCGATCGGCGAGTCACCTTCTGCAGTCCCGAGACATTGCGAAGTGGCCTGGCCTGCATCACCTCATGCACCTGCAGTGCGGAGCCCGCCTCGCGGCCGAGGGCCTGGATGCGCTCGCGGTCTGCCTTGAACAGGGCACCCAATTGCCTTGCCGTATCGACGGCGCCCATCGCGGTGGTGCGCACCGCGTCGGCGAAGAATTCCAGCCACTCCTCCCAGTCGCCCTCCCGACGGACCTTGTCGAGCAGCTCGTAGTAGCGCTGGCGGTTGCGCTTGAAGTACAGACTCAGATAGAGCAACGGCTCGCTGAGCACGCCCTCCGAGGTCAGCAGCAACGTGATCAGCAGTCGACCGATACGTCCGTTCCCGTCCAGGAACGGATGAATGGTCTCGAACTGCACATGAGCCAGCGCGGCCTTGACCAGGGTTGGCGTCGGGTGAGGCTGATTGTGAACGAAGCGCTCCAGGTCAGCGATGCAGTCCGCAATGCGCGGCCATGGCGGAGGGACGAACACGGCGTCGGCCGGCGTGCGGCCGCCAATCCAGTTCTGGGTGCGACGGAACTCGCCGGGCTGCTTGCTGGCGCCACGTCCGTCGCGGAGGAGTGCGCCATGCATTTCACGAATCAGGCGGGACGATATCGGCAGGCCGTCCCTGATGCGCTGGAGACCGACTTCCAGTGCTGCCACGTAGTTCGACACTTCGCGGACGTCGTCCATGGGTACGCCGGGTGCTTCATCGAGCTCAAACAGCAGCAGGTCGGACAGCGAGGATTGCGTGCCTTCGATCTGGGAGGAAAGCACGGCTTCCTTCCGGACGTAGGTGTAGAGGAACAGCCGGGTATCAGGGAGCAGCGTCGCCACGCTGTCGAGGCGACCCAGGGCAACCAGCGCGTCGTCCAGGGCCTGGCGCAGGGTACCCGTCAGATCCAGGGGCGGTGTCGGCGGCAGCGGGTCGGGCACAAAGGCCTGGAACGGGCCACTTCCGGTGACGGTAACCGGCTCATAGCGACCTGTAAGTCCTCGACGCATATAGGTTTTTCCCAGCTAGTAAAGGCACTTGACTCAAGGTCATCACTAATTAAGCGAATGAACATTGCCTTTATTAGCCGGTTTCGTCAACGAGGCGATTCGTCGATCGGGTCGACCTGTCGGCCGGGACATGCCGACGGATTGGCGTTTGGTCGACATGTAGGTTGGTTCGGGGTGGGAGGTCAGCGGCCTTCTTCCTATCCGGACGGACGTGCCTGAACAGGTGAATGGTGGCCAGGGGCGGGATCGAACCACCGACACGCGGATTTTCAGTCCGCTGCTCTACCAACTGAGCTACCTGGCCATCGGGACGCACGGCGGTGGGCGTTGGGGCCCTCCTGAACGGGGACCGGTTGCCGGTCGGGACCGCGCGGGACGCGTATTTAAGCCGGGCGGAACACGGGGCGTCAAGAATCGTGACCATCCGGGGGCTTTTCCGCCTGTCCAGTGCCACCGGCGGGGGCTATGCTCCCCAGGTCTTCCAGGGATGACATATTTATGTCTGCGCCTTATCCTCGGCCTCATGAGAACCACTGTGCGCCTGCAGGACGAACTGCTTAAGCGTGCCAAACAGCGGGCGGCGGCCGAAGGCCGCAGCCTCACGTCGCTCATCGAGGAGGGGCTGCAGATGGTGCTCGGCCGGCCCGGGCCGCGCCGGGCGCGCAAGGTCTCGCTGCCCGTGTCCCGGGCCCGGGGCGGAACGCAGCCGGGTGTGTCTCTCAACCAGATCGGCACCCTCGACGACCTGATGGACGGCCGGTGATCCTGCCGGACGTCAATGTCCTCATCAACGCCTTCCGGGCGGATGCCGCCGATCATGCGCTGTGCCGGGAGTGGCTGAACCGGGTGATCGGCGAAGACAGCCACTACGGGATGAGCACCCAGGTTCTGTGCGGCGTGATCCGGATCGTGACTCACCCGCGGATCTTCGTGCAGCCAAGCCGTCCTGCCGAAGCGGTGCGCTTCTGCAATGCACTTCTGGGCCAGCCGCACTGCTCAACGATCACGCCGGGTGAGCGGCACTGGAGCCTTTTCCAGCAGATGCTGTCGGGAGGCCGGGCGCGGGGCAACCTGGTAAGCGATGCCTGGTTTGCCGCACTCGCCATCGAAGCCGGCTGCGAGTGGATAACGCTCGACCGGGACTACGGCCGATTTCCGGGTCTCCGGTGGCGCCGGCCATCGGTGCGCCCCGCCTGACCGACCGCACCGGGCCCCGTTCCGGCGCGCCTACAGCGCACCCACCGCGCGGCGCAGGGTCAGCTCGGCCAGGGCGGCATCGAGCACGGCGTTGTCCCGGTTGGTGACGGCGGTGAGGCGCAGGGCCTCGGCGCCCAGCACCTGGGTGTGGGTGGCGAGCCCCACGCCGTACAGCTCCCGGCTCGAGCGCAGGTTCTCGTCGGCCTCGGCGACCGCCTCGCGGGTGACGGGTACCCGGGCGCGGGCCTCGGCGGCATTGAGCCAGGCCTCCCGCACCTCCAGCTCGATCAGCGAGCGCAGCTCGTCGCGCTCGCGGGCCGCGGCCCTGCCGGCGCCGGCCAGGCTGTCGGCCCGGCGGCGGATGCGGCCGGCGTCGAACAGGGTCCAGGTGACGCCGACGCCGACCAGGGCAAAGTCCTCGCGGTCGAGCACCTGGTTCTCGAGGTACTGGTACTCGGCCAGCGCGCCCACCTGGGGCCACGCCTGGGCCCGCTCGCTGCGGGCGCGCTCCTCCAGCGACCGGCTGCGGGCGGTCACGCCGGCCAGCTCGCGGCGGCTGTCCAGCGACTGCGCGACCAGTTCCTCGAGCGAGCCGGACGGCAGGGCCGCGAACGCCGGCGGATCCTCGAGCGCGGGCTCGCGGTCGAGGGGCTCGCCGAGCAGCCGGTTGTAGGCGGCCCGCGCGAGATCGCGGCGGTTGCGCGCGCGCAGCCGGGCCTGTTCGGCATCGGCGAGCGTGACGCGCGCGGCCAGCAGGTCGGTGCGGGCCACGGACTCCTGCTCCACCATCACCGCCACGTCGGCGGCAAAGGCGGCGAGGCTGGCGACCCGGGCGTCGGCCGCCTGCAGGGCGCGTCCGGCGCGCAGCACCTCGACGTAGGCCTGGGCCACCGCGAGCTTGAGGTCGGCGGCGGCGCTGTCGCTTGCGAGGCCGGCAGCCGTGGCCGAGGCCTCGGCGGCGGCGATGCCGGCGCCCAGCCGGCCGGCCGTGAAGAGCGGCAGGTCCACGCGCGCGCGGCCGGTGTAGAAGTCATCGCCCCGCACGATTTCCGGCGAGGTGAAGGTGGCCGGACCCGAGCCCGCGTCGAAGGGAAACTGGAAGGCCGGCGCGTCCTGGAAGCGCTGGTAGCTGCCCTCGAGCGTGAGCTTCGGCCAGCGCTCGGCGCGCGCCGCCTGCTCGTCGGCGCGGGCGGCCTCTGCCCGGCTCTGCACGGCACCCAGCGCGTGGTTGCTGGCGAGCGCCAGGGCCCAGGCGTCCTCGAGGGATTCGGCCTGCACAAGCGGCGCCCCGCACAGCAGGCTGCAAACGGAACTGCGCAGCAGCCGGCGCCACCTGTCAGCCGCAACCCCCCGCCGCCTGCCTGCCGCTGCCCCTGTGCCGCGCGCGCTCATGCCGCCCCCTTCGCCGGCGGCCAGCGCCGCCGGTAGCTGAAATAGAGTATCGGGATCACCACCAGCGTCAGCAGGGTGGAGACCAGGATGCCGAAGATCAGCGACACCGCGAGCCCGTTGAAGATCGGGTCGTCGAGGATGAAGAGCGCCCCGCTGATGGCGGCGAGCGCCGTCAGCACGATGGGCCGGGCGCGCACGGCGGCGGCGCTGATCACGGCCTCGTCCAGCGGCTGGCCGCGGGCGATCTCGCTGTCGATGAAGTCCACGAGCAGGATCGAGTTGCGCACGATGATGCCGGCGAGCGCGATCATGCCGATCATCGAGGTCGCGGTGAACTGGGCGCCGAGCAGCGCATGGCCCGGCATGACGCCGATCACGGTGAGGGGGATGGGCGCCATGATGATGAGCGGCATGGCGTAGCTCCGGAACTGGGCGACGATCAGCAGGTAGATGAGGATGAGCCCCACCGAGTAGGCGAGCCCCATGTCCCTGAAGGTCTCGTAGGTGATCTGCCACTCGCCGTCCCACTTGATGGCCACCTCGCCGGGATCGGCAGGCGCGCCCAGGAAGTGCTGCACGGGGGGCGGGCCTGCGCCGAGGCCCTCGCTCACCTTGCCGACGATGGCGAACATGCCGTAGAGCGGGCTGTCGAGCGTGCCCGCCATGTCGCCGGTGACAAAGGCCACGGGCAGCAGGTCCTTGTGATAGATGGCGCCATCCCACGGCACCGTTTCCACCGTGACGATCTCGGAGAGCGGCACGAGCCGGCCGCCGGCGGCGCGCACGCGGAGCGCCAGCACCGATTCCAGGCCGGCCCGGTCCTCGACGGGCAGCCGCAGCCGCACGGGTATCGGCCGGCGCTCGCGGCCCTCGCGCACGAAGGCGGCGTCCACGCCCCCGAGGCCGAGGGCCAGCGCCTCAACGGCCTCGGCCTGGGAGACGCCGAGCAGCGCCGCCCTGCCCCGGTCCACCTGCACCACCAGCCGGGTGGCGGGCGCTTCGTTCGAGTCGTTCACGTCGACGATGTCGGGCGTGCTGTCGAAGACGGCGCGGAGCTGCTGCACCGTCTGCCTGCGGGACTCGTAGAAGGGCCCGTAGACCTCGGCCACGATGGGGGCCTGCACCGGCGGGCCGGGCGGCACCTCGACCACCTGCACCGTGGCGCCGTGGCGGCGGCCGATATCGGCAAGCGCCGGACGCACGGCCAGGGCAATCTCGTGGCTCGAGCGGCGGCGCTCGTGGCGGTCCAGCAGGTTCACCTGAATGTCGCCCAGCGCCGGATCCTGGCGCAGGTAGTACTGGCGCACGAGGCCGTTGAAGTTGATGGGCGCGGCCGTGCCGGCATGGACCTGGTAGTCGGTCACCTCGGGCACCGCCGCGATCACCTGCGCCAGCTCGTCGAGCACCCGGGCGGTCTGCTCCAGCGGCGCGCCTTCGGGCATGTCCACCACCACCTGGAACTCGGACTTGTTGTCGAAGGGCAGCATCTTCAGCACCACCCACTGCAGCACGGCCAGGCTCACGGCCAGCGCGATGGCGAGCAGCACCCCCCAGTACAGCCGGTGGCGGCGCGGCCGCGCGCCATCGCCGCGCAGGAAGGGCCCCATCAGGCGCCCGAAGCCGTCGTGCAGCCTGCCGGCCGGGGGACCGTGGCCGGCGCCGTCTGCAGGCCCGGCGTGGGTGGCGCCGAGCAGCCGGCCGGACAGCCAGGGGGTAAAGACCAGCGCCACGGCCAGCGAGATCAGCATGCCCATGCTGGCGTTGATCGGGATCGGGCTCATGTAGGGGCCCATCAGCCCGCTGACGAAGGCCATCGGCAGCAGTGCGGCGATGACCGTGAAGGTGGCGAGGATGGTGGGGCCGCCCACCTCGTCCACGGCACCGGGGATCAGGCTCAGGAAGTCGCCGCGGTCGAGCTGCCGGCGGCGGTGGATGTTCTCGACGATGACGATCGCGTCGTCCACCAGGATGCCGATCGAGAAGATCAGGGCGAAGAGCGAGACGCGGTTGATGGTGAAGCCCCAGGCCCACGAGGCAAAGAGCGTGGCCGCGAGCGTGACGATCACCGCCGCCCCCACCACCACGGCCTCGCGCCGGCCGATGGCCACCAGCACCAGCACCACCACGGAAATCGTGGCCAGCATCAGCTTCTGGATCAGCTTCATGGCCTTGTCGTTGGCCGTCACCCCGTAGTTGCGGGTGACGGTCAGGGTGACGCCGTCCGGGATGAACGTGCCCCGGAGCAGCTCCACCCGCTCGATCACCTGCGTGGCCACGTCGATCGCGTTCTCGCCGGGCTTCTTCGACACCGCGATGGTCACGGCGGGCTGGTGGCCCCCCTGGCCGGCACCGCCAGCTGCGCCCGCCCCGTGCCACACGTAGGCCGTGGGCTCATCCGGCCCGCGGACCACCGTCGCCACGTCCCCGAGGTAGACGGGACGGCCGTCGCGCACGGTGACCACCAGCGACGCCACCTCGTCGGCGCTGGCGAGAAAACTGCCGGCCTGCACGGGGCTGTAGCGGCCGTCGCCAACGATGGCGCCGGCCTGCTCCGCGACCCCGGCCGCGGCGAGCGCGGCCACCAGCTCACGGGCGCTCAGGCCGTGGGCCGACAGGGCGCGGGGATCGAGCGCGACCCGCACCACGCTGTCGGGGCTGCCGATGGTGCTCACGTCGCGCGTGCCGGGCACGCGCTTGATCTCGCTCTCGATGGCGCGGGCCACCTGGCCGAGCTCGAAGGCGCCCCGGTCCGGATCGGCGGTGGACAGCGTGAGGCTCAGGATCGGCACGTCGTCGATGCCCTTGGGCTTGATCAGGGGCTGCAGCACGCCGGCACCCGGCGGCTGCCAGTCCTGGTTGGAGTACACCGCGTTGTACAGGCGCACGATGGCCGCGGTGCGCTCCTCGCCCACCGCGAACTGCACGGTGAGCACGGCGATGCCTGGCCGCGACACCGAGTAGATGTGCTTCACGCCGGCGATCTCGCCCAGCACCTTCTCCATCGGCGTCGCGACCAGGCTTTCCACCTGGGCGGCACTGGCGCCGGGAAAGGCGACGAAGATGTTGGCGAAGGTGACGTTGATCTGCGGTTCTTCCTCGCGGGGCGTCACGAGCACCGCGAAGACGCCCATGAGCAGCGCCGTGAGCGCCAGCAGCGGCGTGAGCTCGGAGCGCAGGAACAGCCGCGCGATGCGGCCGCTGAGGCCCAGCGGCTCAGTCATCGCGGGCGGGCGTCAGGGCCCGCGCGGCGGCCACCGGATCCAGCGCCACCCGCTCACCGGCGCCCAGCCCCGTGAGCACCTCGACCCGGTCATCGACGCGCTGGCCGGTGCGCACCTGGCGGAAGCCCACGCGGTTGTCCGGCCCCACCACGTAGAGGGCCGTCACCTCGGACCGGGCCACGATCGCGGTGGCCGGCACCAGCAGGCGCCCGGCCTCGCCCACCCGGAAAGCCACCTTGACGAACATGCCCGGCGACAGCGCCGTGCTGCCGGGGGGCAGCTCGACGCGCGTGCGGAAGGTGTTGGTGGCGCTGTCCGCCTCCGGGAACACGGTGACGCCCTCCGCATCGAGCCGGGTGCCGTTCACGTAGACCGCCGCCTTGCGAAATTCCCGGACCTGCGCCGCCAGCGACTGGGGAATATCCACGGTCACCCGCAGCTTCCCGAGCGACAGCCCGCTCATCAGCGGCGTGCCCGGCCCCACGGTCTCGCCGACGCGCACCAGGCGCGCGGTGACGATGCCGGCGTAGGGGGCGCGCACTTCCGTGTAGGCAAGGCCTTCGCGCGCGGACTCGACGGCAGCCCGGGCCGCCGCGAGCTCTGCGACCGCGCTGTCCCTGTCGGCAGCGACCTGGTCCAGCTGGGCCCGGGGCACCACCTGGCGCTCGTGCATGTTGCGCACGCGGCTGTAACGGGACTGCGCCTCGGCTTCGCGGGCCGTGGCCGCCGCGAGTCCCGCCTCCGCCTGGGCCAGGCCGGCCCGCTGTTCGGTGCTGCGCAGGCGGACGAGCACGGCACCCGCCGGCACCGCGTCGTTCACGTCGTAGAGGATCTCGGCCACGCGGCCGGCGGTCTGGGCGGCGATGGTGGCCTGGTCGACGGCCTCGACGAGGCCGTCCAGCTGCCGCTCGACGGGCACGGTGCGCAGCGTGACGATTTCGGTGGCGAGACCGGGATCCGGCAGCGGTCCGGGCGCCGGGGGCACATCGCCACCGCAGGCGGCCAGCAGCAGCGCGCCGAGCGCCGACACTGCGAGGCGCAGCCGGCCCGTGGCGACGCCCGTGCGCGCCGTGCAGCTGTCTCGCCTCATCGCCCGGACCTCAGAATGCGGCACCGGGCTTCAGCCCGAGCCTGCGCAGGATCATGGCCACCGGGCAGAAGCCCGTGAACGACGCCTGCAGCAGGTTGGCCCCGACGAAGGCCGTGAGCCAGAACCAGCCCGTGTGCGCCCAGATGCCGAGGGCGAGGCTGATCAGCACAACGAGCCCTGCAAACGCCATGACCGCGCGATCGATGCTCATCGTCTACTCCCCGGGGGGTGGCCCCGCCTTGAGTCGCTCGATGCCGAGGGCCTTCAGCACGTAGGTCTCATAGACCGGCGTGATGGACCCTGACTTGACCTTGCGCAGAAAGTACTTCTCGAAGGCGATCTTGCCGAGGTGCACCCACTTGCCCCGCTTCGCCCAGGTCACGTTGCGCGGCGGGATCTGGGGCAGGGCCACGAAGGCGATGCCGGTGTCCCCGAAGTCGGCGAGGCACACGGCATTCCAGGTGGCCCTGGCCGTCTGCGGACGGCCCGCGATGTCGGCGGCAATATTGGCGCAGATCGCGCTCACCATCGACTCGATCATGTAGCCGGTCTTCGGTGCGCCGGTGCCCACCGGCGTGGCCTCCACCGGGGGAATGGCCACGCAGACGCCGGCCGAGTAGATCTGCGGGTACTTGCGGCTGCGCTGGTGCTCGTCGATGAGCACGAAGCCGCGGGGATTGCCGAGATCCGGCACGGCGGCCACGGCATCCACGCCCCTGAAGGCCGGCAGGATCATGCTGTAGGCAAAGGGCAGCTCGTGGCTGCGCACGGTCTGGGCCTTGTCGTCGACCTCGTCAGCGTAAACCGTGCCCGCTTCGGCCCGCGTGATCCGGGCGTTCGTGATCCACCGTATATGGCGCTGGCGGAATTCCGTCTCCATCAGTCCCTTGCTGTCGCCAACGCCGCCCAGGCCCATGTGGCCGATGTAGGGCTCCGGGGACACGTAGGTCATGGGCACCCGGTCGCGGAGCTTCCGCCTGCAAAGGTCCGAATCGAGGATCATCGCGAATTCGTAGGCCGGCCCGAAGCAGCTCGCGCCGGGCGCAGCGCCAATGACGATCGGTCCCGGGTTCTTCAGGAATTCCTGGTAGTGGGCCCAGGCCTGTGCGGCATGGGCATGGGTGCAGATGGACTGGGTGAATCCAGCAGGCCCCAGGCCCGGGACCTCGTCGAAGGCGAGCTTCGGCCCGGTGGTGATGACCAGATAGTCGTAGTCGAGCGTGCGGCCGGAGGCCACCGTGACCTTCCTCGCGACGGGATCGATGGCGGTCGCGGCCTCGGGTATCCAGCCGATGTCCTTGCTGGCCAGCGGTCTGGCCAGGTCCACGCCCGTCTCGACGGTATCGCGCCAGCCCACGGCCACCCACGGGTTGGAGGGCGTGAACTCGAAGCGCGGGGAGCTGCCGATCAGCGTGATCTGGTGCTGGCTGCCCAGGTGCCGGCGCAGGTCGTAGGCGCAGGGCACGCCACCCACGCCTGCGCCTATGATCACGATGCTCGCCATTCCGGACTCCTCTGGGCTAGCGCCGGACCGTGAAGTCGGTGACCCGTATCGCGTCGTCAGGCACCGGAGTCACCGGGATCCCCCTGTAGTTCTCGGGGCCAATGTCCAGCGACGACAGGTCCATGACGTGGGCAAAAAGCCCCATGCCCCGCTCGTCGCTGCGCGAGAAGACCATCTTCCTGCCGTTGTGCGAGATCGACTTCATGCCGTCGAAGCCGGCGCGCCAGGTGAGGCGCAGGGGCTTGCCGCCGGCCAGATCGCCGAGGTACAGCTCATGGTTGTTGCCGTCGACGATCGTCGTGTACAGGTAGTGACGCCCGTCGGGGGTGGGCGCGGGCCCCCAGTACATGCCGCGGTCGAAGGTGCGCTGGGTCAGCTGCGAGCCGTCATGCCGGATCGTGAACACGGTCATCGGCGTCGGCGTCACCTTGCCGTATTCGCTGGCGCGCCAGGCCTGGAACATGATGGTCTCGCTGTCCGGCATGTAGATGGGCGCACCGGGCTGCCAGTCTTCGGTGAAGGTCACCTGCTGCTGGTCGCTGCCGTCCGGGCGCATGCGCCAGACGTTGAAGTTGCCGTCGATCTCCCGGACGAAGGCGATCCATTTGCCATCCGGCGAGATCGAGACCTCGGCCTCGTACCACTCGTTATTGGTCAGCCGGACGACGTCCCTGCCGTACAGGTCGGAGGTGTAGAGCTCGGCGCCCTGCGGATACTCCCCGGGGTCGGACCAGTTGCCGGCCGGCAGGTCCATGCGGTCCCGCGTGGAGGTCCACAGCACGCGTTTCTGGTCCGGAAAGAAGTAGGAGCAGGCGTCCATGCCCCGGTCGTTGATACGCCGGGCGAGCTTGCCGTCGTCGGTGAGGATATAGGTCAGCGAGCCGCCGACCCGGCCGCCGCCGGGTTGCTGCGCATCCCGGTCCGGAACCTGGGCAATCAGGTGGTAGTCGTCGGGCGCGTAATAGGCCTCCGCGGCGGGCGGGATGCCGGGGATCCGGCGTACCGGGAGCTCCCGGCTGCTGTCCACCGCCGGCGCGGCGGGACTGGCGCCCGACACCGCATCCGGTTTGCCATCCGCCTGCGGCCAGGCGGCCGTCATGAACAGCAGCGCGGCGAGAGCAACGGTTCCGGTACCGGCTTTGCGGACCATGTGCATGACTCAGACCCCCTGTGTCGATTCCTGCGGTCGTGACGGGGCGGCCGCGGTTCAGCCCGCCCGGAACTCCGGCGGCCTGTCCGAGCCCCCGCCAAAGAAGAATTTTTCCATCTCGGTCTCGAGATACTTGCGCGCCTTGGGCTCGATGGGGCTCAGGCGGTACTCGTTGATGAGCATGGTCTGGTGGGCCAGCCACTGCTGCCAGGCCTGCTTCGAGACGTTGTCGTAGATGCGCTTGCCGAGGTCCCCCGGGTAGGGCTGGTAGTCGAGACCCTCGGCCTCGATGCGGAGGAGTACGCAATGCACGGTGCGGGCCATGGTGAGCTTTCAGTCGCTGAGTGAGGTGATCAGTCTGGCCACGGGCGCGGCGAGGCCCACCCGGGCAGGGTTGCTGGCGTTATACCAGAGCCACCGCTCCCCCTCCACGGCACCGCCGTGCCCGGCGGCCTCTGCGCCGTGCAGGCCGGGATCCGGTGCGCTCTCCCTCACCCGTCGCGGCGGCTGGTCCTGCGCTTCGTCAACCCGCAGCTCGACCGGCGTCATGTCCAGGTCGAAATGGCTGAAACCGTGGCGCACCACCGGCCAGACGCGCACCGAACAGGGCGGCCTGCCCAGCGTCGCCTCGCACCAGGGCGTCGCCTCGTCCACTGACGCGGTTTCGGGCAGGCCCCAGAGCCCGCCCCAGATGCCGGTCGCGGGCCGGCGCTCGAGCAGCACGGCGCCGTCGGTCCGCCGGCACAGCAGCAGCACGGTAGCCTTCAGCGGTCGCGCCCTGGCGGGCTTGCGGGCCGGCAGCAGCTCCGCCATGCCGGCCCGGTGCGCCGCGCAGTCCGCCCTGAGCGGACACCGCGGGCAGGCGGGCCTGCGGCGGGTGCAGAGCGTGGCGCCCAGATCCATGATCGCCTGGGTGTAGTGGGCGACGCGGGCCTCCGGCGTGCAGGCCCCGGCGAGCCGCCAGAGTTCCCGACCGACGGCGGTAACCCCCGGGTAGCCCTCGATGCCGAACACCCGGGCAAGGACCCGCTTCACGTTGCCGTCCAGGATCGGGTAGCGCTGGCCGGCAGCGAGGCTCAGGATGGCGCCGGCCGTCGAACGGCCGATGCCGGGCAGCGCAGCGAGCGCCTCGAACTGTACCGGCACCTGGCCGCCGTGCCCGTCCCGCACGACACGCGCGGCCCGGTGCAGGTTGCGGGCCCTGGCGTAGTAGCCGAGGCCCGACCAGCGATGCAGCACTTCATCGGTACTGGCATCCGCCAGCGCGGACACGGTGGGAAACGCGGCCATGAAGGCCTCGTAGTAGCCGATCACCGTCGCCACCTGGGTCTGCTGGAGCATGATCTCCGAGACCCACACGCGGTACGGCGTGGGATCCTGCTGCCAGGGAAGATCCCTGCGGCCGTGCCGGTCCCACCAGGCGAGCAGCGCGGGCGCGAGCGTCAGGGAAGTATCCCGGTCCATGCCGGGCAGGGTAGCAAGGGAAGGGCCGGTCTGGCGCCGGGGACCCGGCACCGGCAGGCGCGGGGCCTGTCTTCAGACCGCCAGCGCGGACCGCGGCAGGCGTTCGCCCCGCACCGGTTCGATGCCGAGCCAGCCGGGGATGTCGAGCGCCGCCATCGGCCGGGCGAACAGGAATCCCTGCCCCTCGTCGCAGCCCAGGGCCGAGAGCGTCCGCCGCTGGGCCTCGGTTTCGATACCCTCGGCAAGCGTCATCAGCGTGAGGTTCTGGCCCATGCTGACGATCGTGCGGCAGATGGCCTCGCTCCGCGGGTCGCGCTCGAGCGCCATCACGAAGGACCGGTCGATCTTCAGCCGGTCGATGGGCAGCAGCTGCAGGTAGCTGAGCGAGGAGTAGCCCATGCCGAAGTCATCGATGGCGATGCTGACCCCCACGTCCCTGAGGCTGCGCAGGATCTGCAGGGCCACCTCGGGATCGCGCGCCAGCACGCCCTCGGTGATCTCGATCTCGAGCCGGTCCGCGGGCAGTCCCGATTCGCGCAGGACCTGCTCCACATGCTTCCAGAGGCGCCGGTGGCTGAACTGGCGCACCGACAGGTTCACGGTCATGCGCAGCTCCGACACCGCCTCGGCCCGCCAGACCGCGGCCTGACGACAGGCGCGGGCCAGCACCCATTCGCCCATCGGCTGGATCAGGCCCGACTCCTCGGCTATCGGAATGAAGCGGCTGGGCGCGATCGGTCCCAGCGCGGGATGGGTCCAGCGGACCAGGCTCTCGACGCCGACCGGCTCGCCGTCCGCAAGCCGCACCTGGGGCTGGTAGTGAAGCTCGAGCTCGCCGTTCTCGACGGCGCGTCGCAGGTCGTTCTCCAGGCGGTAACGCTCGTAGACGGCGCGCGTCAGCCGCATCGTGTGCCGGTGCACCTGCCAGCCGCCGTGGGCCCTGGCGCGGCTCATGGCGGTGGTCGCGGCGGCGATCAGCTCCCGCGGGCTTTTGGCATCCCCGGGGTAGCGGCTGATGCCGACGCTGGCCCTGGGGCGAAATTCCGCACCCCCGACCAGCATGGGCTCGGCCACCGCCCGCAGGATGTCGCGGCTGACGGCCTCCGGCCGATCGCGGTCACCGGAGCCGTCGAGGACGGTGACGAAGGAGCTGCCCTCGTGGCGGCCGAGCAGGTCGCCGGGAGCCAGCGTCTGGCGGAGCCGCTGGGCGACGCTGGTGAGCACCTGGTCCCCGGCCACCGGGCCCAGGTTTTCGTTCACCTCGCGCAATCCGTCGATGTGGATGGCGAGAACCACGACCGGCCGCTGCTCTCCCGCCGCCTTCAGCGCAAGGCTGATCTGCGAAATGAGCAGCGCCGAGTTGGGCAGGCCCGTCAGGGCATCATGGCGGACGAGATCGGTCAGCTCGCCTGAGCGCACGGCCAGATCGAGGGTGCGGTGGCTCAGCCCGAAGAGCCCGAGCGCGGTCACCGCGATGATGGCCCAGCCCTTCAGGTCCTGAAGCACCAGCGCCTGCGAGGGATCAGTCGCGATCCGGGCCATCAGGCCATCGGCGAAGCCCATCCACAGCAGGCCCGCGAGCAGGTACGCGCCCGCAATCAGGAGAGCACCCCTGAGGGCCGTGTGGGCAGCAGTGATCCAGCGCGGCAGCGAGGCCATCGGGGCAGCTCCGCCCTCATCCAGGCCCCTGATTCTCGGCGAGCGGGGCCCGCCCGGCGGCGATGCAGTTCTCAGTCCGGCGCGTCGGGCTTCAGCAGCCGGTCCAGCGTGCGCCTGAGCCGGTCATCTTTCTGCGGGGGCGGCGCTTCCGCGGGGTCTGTAGCCGGCGCCGCAGTCTCGCCCCCGTCGGGCACGCTCCCCTCTGCCGGCGCCGGCGCCGGTGCGGGGGCGGCCGGCGAGCCGAGCCCGAGGCGATCGAGCAGGCGGCCGCCCTTTTGCCGGAGCACATCCTTGAGTTCGTCGGTGACGGCGCCCCGCACCATCCTGCTCAAGTCCACCCGCACCTTCGGGGAGGCGACCGGACCCGTGATCACAAGGGGGATCCGTGCATTGACAAGACCCGCCAGGCTCTCGTCCTCGCCGAAGACCGGCTTCTCGAAGACCAGCGCGGTCAGGCTGCTGTCCAGCGTCTTGTCCCGTACATTCACGGTCGCGCCACCGGACACCCGCAGGAAGGGAATTTCGACCAGCAGCCTGTCGGTGGTGAGCCTGCCATTGGCGAGCCTGCCGCTGAGATCCAGCGCCTTAATCGCCGTCTGCTCGGGGCCCGTCCGCGCCGGCGGCGGCTGCATCTGCGCCAGTGCCCATGCCCTGCGGATGTCGTGCCAGACGTCGAGGCCGCTGTAGATACCGTCTGTCATGGAGACGGCCACGCTGCCGGCCAGGTTGTCCAGCAGGGCATCGCTGGTCGGGCCCGCGCCGGCACCCTCGAGATTCAGGTTCACCGTGCCGCTCAGGTTGTGCACCCCGGCGAAGTCCGCCAGCAGGCCACCGAGCGCAATGCCGGTCAGCGCCTGGCTGATCGCAAGGCGGGGCTCGGCGCCACGGGCGTCCAGCCCGACGCGGCCCTTCAGTTCGCCGCCGTAGAGGCTTGCGGTCAGTGGGGACAGCTCGAGGCGGCCGCCGGCCGCCTCGATGCCGACCGCCACATCGGCCATCTTCAGCCCGTCCCAGATCAGCCGGCCGAGGCGGATCCGCCCCCCGAGGTTGAGCCCCCTGAGCGTGTCGGTGGGCAGCGCCCCGGCGCTGTCACCCGCGCCGCCGCCGGCGCCGGACGCGGATTCGGGCTCCAGGTAGCGGTCCAGGTCGAGCTGGTCGATGTTCAGATCGAAGCGGGTGCGGGGCGTCTTCCGGCTGCCGTCGGCCAGCAGTTCACGGGACACATTGCCGGTGATGCGGCTGTCGTCCAGGGCGAGATCGAGTGCCTCGACGCCGGCTGCGTCCTCACGCAGAAACCAGTCGGCCTTGCCCGCGAGCTTTTGCAGCACCCGGGCGTCGGCGGTGGCGGGCACGGCCTCCCCGAGCGCGGCCAGCAGGGCCCGCGGGGACACCTCGGGAAACTTCAGCGTGCCGCGCAGCGCATTGCGGGCGCCGAACTCGCCGCCACCGGTGAGCGTCAGCGGCACGCCGGCCACCCCCGCCGTGGCGTTGAAGCTCGCGAGGCTGCCCTGCTCACCGTCCACGTCGTAGCGCAGTTCGCTGACGGTGGCCTCGAGCGCGACGGCACCGCCCGGCAGGTCGGCGCCGCCCAGGCGGAGGTCGGCCGTCAGTGACGGCAGGTGCAGCGAAGTCGTCCCGCCGGACTCGACGCGCAGCAGCGGGGTCGCAAACTTGCCCTGCACCGTCTCAAACCCTGCGAGGCCGCGGCCATCCAGCCCGGCCTCGAGGCCTTCCAGCGCGACGACGGCCACTGCATCGGCGTCGCCGGGAACCACCCGGGCCCGCAGCGTCAGCCCGGCACTGCTGCTGTCCGCGAGGTCGGTGACGGTCAGCGCGGTGCTGAGGTCGAAGGGCTCGCGGCCCCGGATAGGGCCGGTGGTGAGCTCAACGTCATCGGCACGGTAGCGGGCGCCGCTGCCTTCATCCGTGTAGCCGAGTATGGCGTTGGTGACGCGCAGCCCGGCGAGCGAGACATCGCCGAGCCCGCCGCCGGTACCGCCACCGTCGCCACCGGCCGCCGCCGCGCGGTCTGCGAATGTCCAGTTGTCCTGCCCGTCCCGCGCGACCTGCAGGTTGGCCCTGAGGCCGTCGATGCTGACGGTGCTGATCTGAAGCGAGCGCGTCGTGATCAGCGGCCAGAGCCGCAGCGCAACGCGGGCCGACGCCACCTGCAGGAACGGCTCCCCGCCAAAGCCGGGCGGGTTGCCGAGAGTCGCCTCGCCCACTTCCAGCGCGCAGCAGGGGAACAGGTCGAGGCTGAGCGGGCCTGCGAGGACCAGCTCACGGCCGGTCTCACGCCTGACGTTGTCCACGACGAGATCCCGGTACTCCTCGGGCTTGACGAGCACGAACACGATGACCGCCAGCGCCACCAGCAGCACGAGGATGCCGGCAAGACCCCCGAGCAGGAACTTCATGAAGGTTCTCACCGGCAGCATTACAGCACCCGCGGCACGGAACGCCAACGCCCTCCAGGGGAGACTTGTCCGGCAGGCATCGGCAGCCGGCGCCAGTGCACGGGGCCGGTATCGGCCGGAACTGTGCGCAGCTACCCGCCCCGCGGCCTGCCCTGTGTGAACCCCTTCTCAGGGAAACCGTGCGGTAGCGCCTTAGATTACGGTCAATTGCTCCCCGGGGAACGGGGGCGTTGCGCGTGGGGTCGTGGCAATGCGGCTGCTGGTGGTGGAGGACAACCCGGCTGACGTCGAGTTCCTGGCGGCGTCGCTGCGCCGCCAGCGGGCCGGGGACGTCGAGCTGGTCAATGCCCCGACGCTCGCCTCGGCCACCCAGCACCTGTCCACCGGAGACTTCGACGTGGTGCTGCTCGACCTGCACCTGCCGGACGCGACAGGCCTGCAGTGCATCGATGCCGTCATGGCCGTGAACAGCGAGGTGCCGATCGTGGTGCTGAGCGGCCAGAACGACGAGGACTTCGCGGTCAGCACCCTGAACAAGGGCGCCCAGGACTATCTGGTGAAATGGGAGAGCCAGGGACGCACGATCCTGCGCTCCATCCGCTATGCCATCGAGCGCAAGCGCTCCGAGCTGCGGCTCAACTACCTGGCCCAGTTCGACCCCCTGACGGGCATTCCCAACCGCCAGTTCTTCTATGACCAGCTGAAGCGCGCCACGGCGAGGGCCCGCCGGGAAAACCGTCGCGTCTCCCTGCTGTTCCTCGACCTCGACGAGTTCAAGGTCATCAACGACACGCTCGGCCACGATGCCGGCGACACGCTCCTCAAGGAAGTCGCCACGCGACTGCGGCGCTCCCTGCGCGAGGGCGACGTGGTGGCACGGCTCGGTGGCGATGAGTTCGCCATCCTGCTGGAGGGAGTGAACCAGCCGCTGGACGTGGAGGCCACGGCCAACAGCCTGCTGGAGGTAATCTCCCGGCCCTACCGCATCGCCGACCGCCAGATCACGGTTACCACCAGCATCGGCATCACCATGTATCCGTCGGACCACGCGGACACCCACATGATGATGAAGAACGCCGACATCGCCATGTACCGCGCCAAGGAAGACGGCCGGAACAACTTCAAGTTCTTCACGGCCGGCATGCACACCGAGCTCATGGCCTACCACGAGCTCGAACGGGACCTGCAGGAGGCCCTGCGCCTCGGCGAGTTCCACCTGGCCTACCAGCCCAAGGTGAACCTGCGCACCCGGCGACTGCAGGGACTGGAGGCCCTGCTCCGCTGGCAGAGTCCCACCCGGGGGGCCGTCTCGCCCTCCGAGTTCATCCCGGTTGCCGAGGACAGCGGCCACATCATCCCGCTGGGCTACTGGGTGCTTGAGGAGGTCCTGAAGACGCTCCGCGGCTGGATGGACCGGGGCATCCGCTGCGTGCCGATCTCGGTGAACGTCTCGGCACGGCAGTTCCAGCAGGCCGATTTCCACCGCCGTGTGGCCGGCCTGCTGGCGAGCTACCGGGTGCCGCCATCCCTGATCGAGGTCGAACTGACCGAAGGCCTGGTCATGGAGGACACCGGCGCTGCCCAGGCCGAGCTCGCGCGCCTCAAGGAAATCGGCCTGCGCATCTCGATTGACGATTTCGGCACGGGCTACTCCTGCCTGAGCTACCTGCGCCGCTTCCCCATCGACGTGCTCAAGATCGACCGGTCGTTCGTGGAGGAGATCGGCAGCCACCAGGATGCCGAAGCGATCATCGAGGCCATCATCTCGCTGGCCCGCAGCCTGCGGCTCGACACGGTTGCCGAGGGCGTGGAACGGACCGAACAGCTGGATTTCCTGCTCGAGCGCGGCTGCGAAGTCGCCCAGGGCTATCTCTTCGGCAAGCCCATGGAGCGCGCCCTCGTGGAACCGCTCCTCGGCGAGTCCGACGTGATCGAGGCCACCGGCGCACGCCGGGCCGTCGCGGGTGCGGCATGAAGGACGCGGGTTCGCGGCGGGACCTGAGCCCGGAGCTCGAGCGCACCCTGGCGGCCAGCGGCGTCGGCCTTTTCGTCTTCGACGCGGCGACCCGGACCTTCGATCTCGATGACACCTGCCGACGGATCTTCGACCTGGATCCGGACGACGCCCTGTCGCCACACGTCATGCTGACGCGCATCCATCCGGACGACCTGGAGCGCTACTGGTCCGCCGCCAACGACAGCATGGGCAGCGGCGCCTTTAGCTGCGACTACCGGGTGCGCCACCGGGACGGCAGCCTGCACTTCGTCAGCAGCCACGGCCACCTGCTGCCGGTGCCCGCCGGAGCGGCGCCCCGGTTGCAGGGCCTGTGCATCGACGTCACGGCCCAGCACGCGGCACAGCAGGCCCTGGAGGCCAGGAGCGCCGAGCTTGCCCGCTCGAACCAGGAGCTGGAGCAGTTCGCGTACGTGGCCTCCCACGACCTCAAGGCACCGCTGCGGGCCATCGACATCCTGGCGGACTGGCTGCAGGAGGATCTCGCCGGCTTCGAAGGCGGCGAGGTGCGCCAGAACCTGGGGCTGCTGAAGCAGCGGACCGCGCGTCTCCACCAGCTGCTCGATGACCTGCTGGCCTACTCCCGCGCCGGAAGAAAGCCCGGTGACATCGTTACTCTGGATACCCGGGCGCTGGTGGAGGACCTCTTCACGCTGCTTGCCCCGCCTTCCGGCATGCGCCTGTCCGCCGACCCGTCACTGCCGCTGATGCGCGCCTGTCACGCGCCCCTGGAGCAGGTGCTGCGCAACCTGATCAACAATGCAATCAAGCACCACCCGACGAAGGCCGGCTCGGTGAAGGTCTATGCCCGGGACAGCGCCGACGAGGTGCTGTTCGTGGTCGAGGACGACGGTGCCGGCATTCCGCCCGAGTTTGCCGACAAGGTCTTCCAGATGTTCCAGACGCTCAAGCCCCGGGACGAGGTCGAGGGCAGCGGCATGGGCCTCGCCATCGTCAAGCGGCTGGTGGAGTCGCAGGGCGGCCGGATCTGGCTGCATGGCGGGCCGGGCGGGTGCGGCACCGCCTTCAAGTTCACGTGGAAAAAGCTGGCCCCCGAAGCGGGCTGCACGACCAGGACCGGGGTAAGCGATGAGCGCACTGGACAGAACCGTACACATCTTGCTGGCTGAGGACGACCTGATCGACCAGCGGGCCTTCCTGCGCGCGATCGCGAAGCTTCGCATCCGCAACCCGGTGATCGTTGCCAGGGACGGGATCGAGGCCTGGGAGATACTGAAGGGCAGCAGCGAGCAGCCACCGCTGCCGCGGCCCAACCTGCTGATCCTCGACATCAACATGCCCCGCATGACGGGCCTCGAGCTGCTCGACCGCATCCGTCACGACGAACAGCTGCACGACTCCATCGTCTTCATGCTGACCACCTCCAACGACGAGGCCGACAAGTGCGAGGCCTACAACCTGAACGTGGCCGGGTACATGCTGAAGTCGGATGTGGGAAACAGTTTCCTGCGGGCGGTGGAACTGGTGCACAACTACTGGCGGGTGGTGGAGTTCCCGCCGGACGACGGCCTGGAAAACGGGAAAGGCGACGACCGTCGCCGCTACGTGCGCCACCCGGCATCCCGCGGCCTGCTCTAGAACCCGGCCGCCGCCCTGCGGCCGCGCCTACTCGCAGGCGTCTTCGGCCTCGATGACGAGGGCACTCATCTCCGAGGACAGCGCGTCCTTCTTCCTGTCGGAAGCCCGCATCTTGTCGAGCTGCTGGTCGGCGTTCTTGGCGGTGGCGGGATCATCGGAATTGGAGGCCAGCAGCAGCAGCCCGAGCCTGAGGTCGGCTGGGGACAGCTTGTCCCCCAGGAACTTCCAGACGCAGTCGCACTGCGTGGCCGTGAGGCCATCCACCGTGCAGATCTCCGCATTCAGGATGGCGCGCTGCGGATCGGCGTCCTGGGCGCTGGCGGACAGGGATGCGAAGCCGAGCAGAAGGCCGGTCGCAACGGTGACAGGGAAGCGGCGCATGGCAACTCTCCGGTGAGCAGGCTCTTCGGCAATTCTCACCTAAGTGCCCACGCCCGTCACCTGTGCCGTCCAGGCCCACAGGCGCTCGCGGCTCACCCGGTCCAGGGCCAGGGGCGACAGGGCTGCCTCCGTGCAACAGGCAAAGTACCTGCCCGTCACCCCGGCCACCGCGGGCGACGACGCGACATGAATATGCGTTCTTGCGCCCTTCTCGGGCGTGTTCAGCCGCAGCAGGCTGCCCGGGCCGAAGACCAGCCGGGAGCCCCACCCGAAGGCCCCGGTCAGGTTCCGGTAGATCGAGGTGTTGACGAAATAGCCGGGCGAGACGGCGTTGATCGTGACGCCGGTGCCCTGCAGGCGCTCGGCCATCCCCAGGGTGAAGTAGATGTTGCACAGCTTGGCGCGGTGATAGGCCCTGAACGAGGCCCCGTTGGAAAAGTCACTGCCGCCCCAGATCTTCTCGTTGTTCAGGTCATCGAAATCGAGGCCGGGACCCGCCCTGTGGGCTTCCGAGGAGATCATCACGACGCGCGCCGGGGCGCTCGCCTTCAGCCGGTCCAGCAGCAGGTGGGTCAGCAGGAAGTGCCCGAGGTGACAGGTGGCCAGGTGCATCTCCCAGCCGTCCACGCTGAGCCGGCGGACGGGATCCGTGATGCCCGCGTTGCACACCAGGATGTGCAGCTGCGGGTAGCGGTCGAGCACATGCGCGGCCACGCGCCGCACCTCGTCCAGCGACGAGATATCGCCGTACACGAACTCGGCGGCTTGCCTGCCGGTCTGCCGGTTGATGAGATCCCGGGCGCGGGTACCCTCCTCGCCTTCCCAGTCCACCAGGATGACCCGGGCGCCCATGCGGGCGAGCGCGATGGCCGAAACCCGGCCCATGCCGCGCGCGCCGCCGGTGATCAGAGCCGTCCTGCCGCCGAGGTCGGTGATCCCGGTCATGTCGCTGGCTGCGGTGCCTGTCATGCCGTGAGCAGATTGCGGCGGGCCAGCCAGGCCCGGGCCTCGTCGGCATCGTGCTCGAACCAGGCCCGCGCCGAGCCCAGACGGAAGCTGTAGCCCCAGGCATCCATGTCCGCCAGCATGCGCTCGCGGCTCCAGCCCGGCCCGGCCAGGCGCGCCGCGAGCAGGATCTGCAGGTAGCACACGGCATCCTCCTCGGCGATATCGCCACCCGCATCGCGGTACAGGGTGGCGCGGCGACCGGGGTCCATGCAGATGAAGTGACAGGCTTCGTGGAGCGCGGAATGCACGGGCGTATCCGGCCGGACCAGGAGCACGGCGCCCGAAAGCCCCGCCTCGGGCTCGCCCCAGTAGCTGCCCGGGATGACGGCACCCGCCTCGAGCAGCACGAGTTCGAGGCCGAAGGCAGAGAGCAGCGCCGCCAGCGAGCCGCGGTCGAGCTGGCTGACGGTCAGCACCGGATCCGGGGTGGTCAGCGCGGTCGCAGATGGCATTCGCACGTCGCCCGCCTTAGGCTTCCGCGCACAGTATGGCGAAGCCCGCAGGAAAATACCCACCCGCCCCCGGCTTCCCGGGACTGCCCGCGAAGAATCCCACGCTGCGGGGCCTGCTCGACGTGCTGAAGGTGTCGCAGTGGTGGCCGTCCGCCGATCTCGGGGCGGCCGAGGAACGGCAGCTCGCCTGGCTGCTGGGCTGGGCGGCCCGGCACGTTCCCTGGTACGAGAGCAGCGACTGGGCCCTGCCGCTGGCCAGCCAGCTGGCCCGTGAACCGGCGCGCTTCGCCGAACTGTGGCGGCAGGTGCCGCTGCTCACCAAGCCCGCGCTGCGGGAGCTCGGCTCACGGCTGAATGCCCGCACCGCGCCCCCGCACGAACTGCCGCTCGGCGTACTGCGCACCTCGGGGTCCACCGGCATCCCCGTGGAGATACAGACCACCGCCACGACCCGCCTGTGGTGGGACGCGCTGACCGTCCGCGAGCATCTCTGGTCCCGGCGGGATTTCATGGCGCGCATGGGCGCCATCCGCTCGCGGAAGCGGGAGGTGCAGTCCACCGACGGCATGGTCCACGGCGGCTGGGGCAAGCCCGTGTCGCTGCTCTTTGCCAGCGGGCCCGCCTCGGTGATGCACATTGGCCGGCCGGTGACCGAGCTGGCGGACTGGCTGCTGCGCTTCGATCCCCGCTACCTGCTTACCTACCCCAGCATCATGCCCGCCCTGATGGACGAGGTCGCCGCCCGGGGCGGCCGGCCACAATCCCTCGAGGAGGTGCGCTTCATCTCCGAGCCGCTTGACCCGGATCTCGTCGCCCGCCTCGAAGCCGAATGGCAGGTGCGCAGCACCGACCTCTACTCGGCCAACGAGGTGGGCTACATGGCCTTCCGCTGCCGGGAGCAGGGGGCCCTGCACGTGCAGTCAGAGGCCCTGAAGCTGGAGATCCTGGATGACCGGGGCGAGGCCTGCGCTCCCGGCGAGACCGGGCGCGTGGTGGTCACCGCCCTGCACAACCTCGCAACGCCACTGCTGCGCTACGAGATCGGCGACTACGCCACCGTGGGCGAGCCCTGCCGCTGCGGGCGCAGCCTCCCGGTGCTGGCGCGCATACAGGGCCGTGTGCGCAACCTCGTGCGCACGCCGGAGGGCCGTCGCTACTGGCCCACCGCGCTCGCGCGCATCCGCACCGTGGCGGCCATCGTCCAGGCGCAGTACGTGCAGACTGCACCGGACACCATCGAGCTTCGCGTCGTGCTGTCGCGGCCGCTCACCCCGGATGAGACCGGCGAGGCGCGGCAGAAGGTCAGGGAGGCGCTCGACTATCCCTTCGAGGTCGTGATCGTGCCGACGACAGGGATTGCCCGCGGGCCGACCGGCAAGTTCGAGGAATTTCTCTCACTGCTGCCCGAGTAGGCGGAAGATGGAGCGGGTGATGGGAATCGAACCCACGTTAGCAGCTTGGGAAGCTGCAGTTCTACCATTGAACTACACCCGCGTCAGCGGCAATTCTAGGGAGTACCGTGACCAGACTGCAACGCGGTCGTGAGCCGCCACCACCGGGAGCCGGATCGGCCCGCCCGGTGCGCAGCTTCGTGCGGCGCGCCGGGCGGCTGACCGGCGGCCAGGAGCGTGCCCTGGGCGAGCTCCTGCCGCGCTTCGGCCTTGCGCCGGGCACGGGCATCCTCGATCTGCCCGGGATCTTCGGCCGCGACGCCCCGCGGGTGCTGGAGATCGGCTTTGGCAACGGGGATGCCCTGCTCGCGATGGCTGCGGCGGCCCCGGGCACGGATTTCCTCGGTGTCGAAGTGCACCCCCCGGGCGTCGGCCACTGCCTGCTCGGCATCGAGCGGCAGGGCCTCGGCAATGTGCGGGTGCTGATGCAGGACGCCATCGAGGTACTGGAGCACCGCCTGCCGGACGCGAGCCTCGCCGGCGTCCACCTGTATTTTCCGGATCCCTGGCACAAGAAGCGCCACCACAAGCGCCGGATCGTGCAACCCGCCTTCGTGGATCTACTGACTGCGCGGGTCACGCTGCGGGGGTATTTTCACGTGGCGACGGACTGGCCCGACTACGCGGAACACATCCGCGCCGTGATGGCGCAGTCGCCGGCCTGGGATCCGTGCGCAGGGGACGTGGCCCGCCGGCCCCGCACGCGCTTCGAGGCCCGGGGCGAGCGGCTTGGCCATCCGATCTGGGAAGGCTGGTACGAGCGCGGGGCCGGACATCATGGTAATGGGCAGGGGGGCGCAAATGAGCTATAAAAACTACCGGCGGGCAGCACTCGCGTCGCCGCAGGCCAGAGGCAGAACAACATGAGCATCAGTCTTCCGCTACCGGAGACCGGCAGCTGGTTCAGGGGCCCGGACGGCAGGACCTTCGAGGTGGTCGCCGTGGACGAAAAGGACCAGACCATCGAGCTGCAGCACTTCGACGGCACACTCGAGGAAATGGATGCGGAGGCCTGGCTCGAGCTGGCGGCCGAACCCGTTGACGCACCCGAGGACTGGTCAGGCTCCCTGGACATGGACAGCGAGGATCTGCCGAAGGACGACATGGTCCATGAGGCCTTCGATGACCCCATGAACTTCGTCGACAGCTGCGAATAACGCCCGCCGGGACCGGCTGCAGCACGCCGCCGGCTTTCACCGCAATCCCTCCGGGGACCTCACCAGCACGGTGCCGTCCTCCACCCAGCACTCCAGCGCCCGGAGCTGGCGGCCGGCGCAGGGTCCGAACAGGCACAGGCCCGTCTCCGGCTCGAAGAGCGCATGGTGCGAGGCGCAGACGAGCAGCTTCTCGCCGGGCACCAGGAAATCGTCATCGCGAAGGTTCAGCGGGTGCCCCTTGTGCGGGCAGACGTTGGCGTAGGCCCGGAGCGTGCCGTCCACCCGGACGACAAAGCCCCGGAACGGCCAGTCGCCCTCGCCGACGTAGAACTCGCGGGCGCCCGGGTCCGGCAGGTCGGCAAGGCGGGCAACGGGCGTCACCACCATGCCGCTCACGTCCGGTCGAGCGCATCCACCTGGCGGCGCAGCAGCACGAGCACCACGAGGCCTGGCAGGGCGGTGAGGAAGGTGATGATGAAAAAGGTGCTCCAGCCCACCGCGTCCACGAGAAAGGCGGCCGGCGGGCCCAGAAAGTTGCGCGCCACGCTGGCGAGCGCCGACAGCAGCGCGTACTGGAAGGCGCTGTAGCGCGTATCGCACAGGCCCATCAGGAAGGCCACGAAGGCGGCCGCCCCCATGCCACCGGCAAAGTTGTCGAAGCCGAGTGCGACCACCATCAGCGCCGTGTTCTTGCCCGCCACGGCCAGCGCCGAGTACAGGAGATTGGTGGTGGCCTGCAGGATGCCGAAGATCAGCAGCGAGCGGAACAGGCCGATGCGGGCCAGCAGCAGCCCCCCCACGAAGGTGCCGAGCAGGGTCAGCACGATGACCACCGTCTTGGAGATGGCGCCCACCTCGGTGGGCGTGAAGCCGACCCCCTTGATCAGGAAGGCCGTGACCAGCTTGAGGGCGAAGGCATCGCCGAACTTGTAGAGCACGATCAGGGTGATCAGCGCGATGGCCCCGGGCCGGCTCATGAACTCGCGCAGGGGCTCGGTGATGGCCGCCGTCAGGGTCCGCGGGGTTGCGGCCACCCGTTCCGGCTCCGGTGCAAACCAGGTGAAGGCGACGGTGGCCGCCATCAGCGTGGCCATCAGCAGGTAGGTGTTCCGCCAGCCGATCACGTCCGAGAGGATCAGTGCGAGCGCGCCGGTGATCCAGGTGGCCACCCGGTAGCCCACCTGGGTGGCGGTCGAGCCCACGCCCCGCTCTTCGGGGCGCAGCGTGTCGGCCCGGTAGGCATCAATCACGATGTCCTGGGTCGCGGACATGAAGGCGATGAGGAGCCCGATGGCGGCCACCGCGTAGATGGCATCGCTGGGCGCCTGCAGGCCGAGCAGCGCGATCAGCCCGGCCAGCAGCAGCTGCAGGATCAGGATCCAGCCTCGCCGCCGGCCGAGGATGGGAATCGCATAGCGGTCGAGCACCGGCGCCCACAGGAACTTGAAGGCATAGGGGGCACCCACCAGCGTCAGCCAGCCGATGGTCCTGATGTCCACGTCCAGCGTGGCCAGCCACGCCTGGAGGGTGCTGTCCGGCAGGTTGAAGGGCAGGCCGGAGGCAAAACCGAGGGTCATGGCGGCCGCAACCCGGCCGTTGGCGATCAGCTCCCGGAAACGGACCCGCGCCACCGTCAGAGGCCCGGCTCGTAGTCCATGCAGAGCGGCGCGTGGTCGGAGAAGCGCGCTGCCTTGAAGATCTCCGCCCCGCGGGCCGCGCCCCGCAGGCCCGGTGAGCCCACCTGGTAATCGATGCGCCAGCCCACGTTCTTTGCCCAGGCCTGGCCCCGGTTCGACCACCAGGTGTACTGCTCCGGCCCGGGGTTGACCTCCCGGAAGGCATCCACGAAGCCCTGGCCGATGAACAGCTCATCGAGCCAGGCCCGCTCTTCCGGCAGGAAGCCGGAGTTGCCGCGATTGGCGCGCCAGTTCTTCAGGTCAATCTCCTTGTGGGCGATGTTCCAGTCGCCGCACAGCAGGTAATGGCGCCCATCCTGCCGCAGTTTTGCCAGGTGCGGCGTGAATTCCGCCATGAAGCGGAACTTGGCCTGCTGACGCTCGGCGCTGGCCGAGCCCGACGGCAGGTACAGGGAGATCACGCTGAGCGCGCCGAAGCGGGCCTCCAGGTAGCGGCCCTCGGCGTCGAATTCCGCGGAGCCAAAGCCGCGAATGAGCGCGTCGGGCTCGCGGCGGCTGAACAGCGCCACGCCGCTGTAGCCGGGCCGGACAGCCGGCTCGTAGTAGCAGTGAAACTCCCGGGGATGGAACAGGGCATCACGGATCCTGTCGGCCTCGGCGCGCACCTCCTGCAGGCAGACCACGTCGGCCCGCTGCCCGGGCAGCCAGTCGAACAGGCCCTTGCGCGCCGCCGCCCGGATGCCGTTGACGTTGAGAGTGATGATGCGCATGGAGAATCCGGCCGGCAGTGTACGATAAGGCCACACGGGGAGTGGGCACGGCGATGCGCGGCTACCAGCAGGCATTCATCGAACTGGCGCTGGAACTGGGCGTGCTGCGCTTCGGCCAGTTCCACCTGAAATCCGGGCGCATCAGTCCCTACTTCTTCAACTCCGGGCTGTTCAACACGGGCTATGCCGCGGCCAAGCTGGGCCGGGCCTACGCGGCCACCGTCGATGACTGCGGCATTCCCTGTGACATGCTTTTCGGCCCGGCCTACAAGGGCATCCCGCTGGTGGCCCTGACCGCCGCTGCCCTGGCCGAGCATCACGGCCAGGACCTGCCCTTCTGCTTCAACCGCAAGGAGATCAAGACCCATGGCGAGGGCGGAGCAATCATCGGGGCTCCCCTCGGCGGCCGGGTGCTGATCCTCGACGACGTCATCACCGCCGGCACCGCGATCCGGGAAACCATCGGCCTGCTGCGGCAGGCCGGCGCCGAACCGGCCGGGGTGGTGATCGCGCTGGACAGGCAGGAGCGCGGCAACGGCGAACTTTCGGCCATCCAGGAGGTGCAGCAGGGCTTCGGGATCCCGGTGGCCAGCATCATCCGGCTGGACGACCTGGTGGAGCACCTGGAGGGCAGCGAGGCTCTGCAGCAATACCTGCCCCTGGTCCGGGATTACCGGGAGCGCTACGGGGTACCCTGAAGGCCCCCCGGGCAGCGCCCGGTTGCTGCAAAGCTGCGATCGGGGTCACTGTTTTCGGTTAAATGACGGCCTGATAATTCCCCGGCGGGGGGCATTGGGGCTTGCCCTCCGGTTCCGGGGTTCACGGCTCTATGGGTGCCACTATGCAGGCGTGGGAAACGGTAGGTCGGTTGCGGCGGTGCTGGCAGCTCGCGCTGGCTGTCACTCTGGTATTGGCCCTGGCCCTGCCGGATCCGGCAGCCGCCGCCGAGCGCAAGGCGCCGCGCAAATCCAGCCGCAACGGCGATACGGGCCAGGTCTACCGGTGGGTGGACGAGAACGGCACCGTGCATTTTGGCGACCAGATCCCGCCGGAATATGCCCCCGTGGAACGCCAGGTGCTGAACCAGTACGGCGTAACCCTGAAGACCGAGAAGGGCCTGCTGAGCGAGGAGGAGGTTGCGGCGGAGAAAAAGGCTGCAGCCGAGCGGGCCGCGGCGATCGCGGCAGCCCGCCGGGACGAGGTTCTGCTCAGCACCTACCTGTCCGTCGAGGAAATCGAGGCCCTGCGCAACCGGCGCGTCGAACTGATCGACGGGCAGATTTCGATCACGCAGAACTACCTTGCGAGCCTTCGCGAGAAGGCCAGGGAGCTGCAGGCAGAGGCCGACAACTACAAGCCCTACAGTACAGACCCGGACGCCGAGCCCATCGACGAGAAGCTGGCCCGCGAACTGACCGACACGCTGGACTCGATCGCGATGTACGAGCGGACCCTCGCCGACACGCGCAACCGCCAGGGACGGGTGATGCTGACCTTCAATGCCGATATCGCCCGCTTCAGGGAACTGAAGGGGCTCTAGGCGCCGCTATCCCCGGCCCGTGTGGCCGAAGCCGCCGGCACCGCGTTCGCTGGCGCCGAACTCCGTCACGACCTCGAACTCCACCTGGACCACGGGCACGAAGACCATCTGCGCGAGGCGCACCCCGGGCTCGATGTCAAAAGCCTCACTGCCCCGGTTCCAGCACGACACCATGAGCTGGCCCTGGTAGTCCGAGTCGATCAGCCCCACCAGGTTGCCGAGCACGATGCCGTGCTTGTGGCCGAGCCCCGAGCGGGGCAGGATCACGGCGGCGAGGCCTGTGTCCCCGATGTGGATGGCCATGCCGGTGGGCACCAGCACCGTCTCGCCCGGCTGCACCCGGAGCACCTCCGGCACGCAGGCGCGGAGATCAACCCCGGCTGATCCGGCCGTGGCGTAGGCAGGCAGCGGGAACTCGCTCCCCAGGCGGGGATCGAGGATGCGCAGCTGGATCCGCATCAGCCGGGACGGCGAAGCCGCGTGATGCGGGCGGACGGCGCGGCGCGGAAGCGCTCGGCCACCACCGTGATGATGCGCTGGGCCAGCAGCGTCTTGGCCATCCGGCTGAACTGCTGCTGACCGTCGCTCCACAGGATCAGCACGCTGTTGTCGTCCTCGTCAAAACCGAGTCGCGCACCAACCTCATTGGCGACGATCATGTCCAGCCGCTTGCCGTCGAGTTTGTGCCGTGCGTACTCCTCGACGCGCTCGGTCTCGGCCGCAAAGCCCACCGTGAAGGGCGGCGCCGGGCGCGCGGCGATGCTGGCCAGCAGGTCCGGCGACTTCTGCATCTCGAGCACGAGCCGTTCGCTCTTCTTCTTGATCTTCTGCGCCGCGGGCTCCGGCCGGTAGTCGCTGATCGCCGCGGCACCGATATAGATGTCGGTACCGGGCAGGTGCTCCATGGCCGCAGCATACATTTCGGCCGCGGTCTCCACGTCGATCCGCAGGATCCCCGGGGGGGTCGGCAGCGACACGGGGCCGGCCACCAGCGTAACCCGGGCACCCGCATCGGCCGCCGCGCGCGCCACGGCAAAGCCCATCTTCCCGGAGCTGCGGTTGCTGATGAAACGCACCGGATCGATGGGTTCGCGGGTCGGCCCGGCGGTGACCAGCACGTGCAGGCCCTCGAGTAGCCCGGCCACGTCACCGGGCGGGGGATCGGAAAGCGCGCTCACGAGCTCGGCAGGCTCCACCATGCGCCCGGGACCGATGTCACCGCAGGCCTGGCTGCCCGAGGCCGGCCCGATGAGGCGTACGCCCCGCTCCTCGAGCGTGCGGCGGTTCGCCTGGGTCGCGGGATGCTGCCACATGGCCTGGTTCATCGCGGGCGCCAGCGCGAGTGGCGCGCTGGTGGCGAGACAGACGGTGGTGAGCAGGTTGCCCGCCGTGCCCGCAGCCAGCAGGGACATGAGGTGAGCGGTGGCCGGGGCAACCAGCACCAGCTGCGCCCAGCGGGCCAGCTCGATATGGCCCATGGCGGCCTCTGCAGCGTCGTCCCAGAGCTCCGAACGCACCGGGTAGCCCGACACCGCCTGGAACACCGTCGGTGACACCAGACGCGTGGCGCTGGGCGTCATGACCACACGCACATCGGCGCCTGCTTCTTTCAGGCGCCGGACCACGTCCGGGCTCTTGTAGGCGGCGATGCCGCCGCTGACGCCCAGAAGCACGCGCAGACCGTCGAGTCTTGCCAAGCAGCGCCACCCGCAGACAGAGGATTGGACGAAAGGTTACCGCAACCGCCGCTGTCCAGCCGGGGTTTGTCCCCGCCCGGGCGACTTTTGCGGCTTGGCCGCCGGAAAGCGCTTTACCAGAATGCACGGGTGAGCGGGTACTCGATCAAGGACTGGCCGGCGGCCGAGCGGCCCCGGGAGCGCCTGTCGCAGGCGGGTCCGGGGCACCTTTCGGACACCGAGCTGCTGGCGGTGCTGCTGGGCCGCGGAGTCGCCGGGGTATCGGCCCTGGACCTGGCACGGCAACTCCTGTCCCGTTTCGGCGGCATGCGGGGGGTACTCAACGCCGGGTCCGATGACCTGGAGGCCATCCACGGCATGGGGCCCGGAAAGTCCGCCCAGCTGCGGGCGGCCCGCGAGTGCTGCTGCCGCTACATGGGAGAGAAGCTCTCCCCCGGGCGCGCGATCGGCTCCCCCGCCGACAGCCAGGATTTCCTGCTCGCCCGCCTGCGCGACCGGCCCCACGAGGTCTTCTGCTGCATCTTCCTCGACAACCGTCACCGGGTGCTGGCCTTCGAGGAACTGTTCCGCGGCACGATCGACAACACCACCGTCTATCCGCGGGAGGTCGTCCGCCAGGCCCTGCAACGCAATGCGGCGGCCCTGATCCTGGCCCACAACCATCCCTCCGGTGTCCCCGAGCCCAGCGATGCCGACCGGCTCATCACCCGGCGGATCCGGGACGCCCTTGAACTGGTGGATGTGCGCCTGCTGGACCACGTCGTGGTGGGCGACGGCAGCTGCGTGTCGCTGGCCAGCCGGGGGCTGCTCTAGACCGGGTCCCCGCGCCCCGGGCCCTGGCTCCGGCGCACCCGGTCGGTAAGGGTCCGGAAAGTGGACCCCGGATGGGCGGCGCTCCCCCGGCGGGCCGGGCGCTTCGCTTGCCAGTTACAGCCCCCCGCTGGTATAAAAGGCGCCCTTTCGCTGCCCCCGGGCCACCCCGGAGCGGCGGCCCGATCACCCCAAGCGTCCGACCACCAGAGGTTTTTATGTCCCGGGTCTGTCAGGTTACCGGCAAGCGGCCCCTTTACGGGAACACCGTATCGCATGCCAACAACAAGAAGCGTCGGCGCTTTCTGCCGAACCTCCACACCCATCGCTTCTGGCTCGAGGGCGAAAAGCGCTTCGTCACCCTGCGCGTCTCGACGCGCGGCCTGCGCACGATCGACAAGCTGGGCATCGAACAGGTGCTGCTGAACCTGCGTGCCGCCGGCCAGCAGATCTGAGTGAACTGACAGGATAGAAGCAGATGGCCAAGAGTGTCCGTGACAAGATCAAGCTGGTGTCGTCCGCGAACACCGGCCACTACTACACGACCACCAAGAACAAGCGCACCCATCCCGACAAGATGGAGGTGAGCAAGTTCGACCCGGTCGTGCGCAAGCACGTGCCCTACAAGGAAGCCAAGATCAAGTAGCCGGGCTCATGCCCCGTTGCACGAGAGGCCCGCTTCGGCGGGCTTTTTTGTGCCTGGTGATCGCAGGCCAGCGCCGCGCCGGATACACGGCAGGCGCTGAAGAGCACGGGTGGCGGCAGACCTTCCGGCGGGTCTCCCGGGCCAGCCGGGCAAGACACCCGGCGCCAGCCCGGGCGAAGGGAGCGCGGGCCGAAGGCGGCCCAAGCGACCGGCCCGCCGGAAGGTCTGCCGCCACCCGTGCCTACCACCGGCGCTGGTAACCCGGCACAAAAAAGCCCGCCGAAGCGGGCTTTTGCGCCGGTCAGCGTCCTTTCGGCTTCAGGCGGCAGCCGGCACCGGTTGCGGCAGGTAGCCGCGCAGGTGGGCAGAAAACTCCTGCAGCGCCTCTATGCCGCTCGCTTCCGCCCGGGCACACCACTCGCGCAACTGGCGCACCAGCGCCTCGTTGCTGACGTTGGCCTGCTCCCACAGCGCCATCAGCTGCAGACGGAACTCGTGGACGGTGCGCAGCGTGGCGCTGCTCTCGAGGGCCTGGGCAAGGCGTCCCCGGGCCTGGTCGTCCAGCAGCTGGGGCCTGCGGATCAACACGCGCGGTGAAACCCTGAGCGGCACTGGCGCTGTCTTTGTCTCCCGGTGAAACACCGGCAGGGTGACGCGGCTCGTGTAGTCCCGCAGCACGTGCATGCGGTTGACCAGCACGGCCTTCAGGGTCTCGATATCCACCTGGCGCGGCGCGTCAGCAAGCTGCGGCTCGGGCGCCACGCGCCGGACCGTGCACAGGCCCAGGGCTTTAAGGATCGTGATGTACATCCAGCCGATATCGAACTCCCAGGGCCGCATGGAGAACCTGGCGGACGACGGGAAAGCGTGGTGATTGTTGTGCAGCTCCTCGCCCCCGATCAGGAAGGCAATGGGGTACAGATTGGTGGCGGCGTCATCCGACTCGAAGTTGCGGTAGCCGCGCGCATGGCCGAGGCCGTTGATGATGCCGGCGGAGAAGATCGGCATGGCGGCCATCTGGATCGCGAAGATCGTGATGCCGATGACGCCGAACAGGACGACATTGAGGATCAGCAGGCCATAGATGCCCACCCAGGTGAGCGGGCTGTACAGCCTGCGCTCGAGCCAGTCGTCAGGGGTGCCCCGGCCGTACTTGGCCACGACCTCGGGGTTGCGGGCATCCACCCGGTACAGTTCCGCCCCTTCGAGCAGGACCTTCTTCAGGCCGAAGACCACGGGACTGTGGGGGTCGCCCGGCTTCTCGCAGAGGGCGTGGTGCTTGCGATGGACGGCAACCCACTGGCGGGTCACCATGCCGGAGGTGAGCCACATCCAGAAGCGGAAGAAGTGGCGCAGTGCCGGGTGCAGGTCAATGGCCCGGTGGGCCTGGTCCCGGTGCAGGTAGAGGGTCGTCGCCATCATCGAGATCTGCAGCATCACGACGGTCGTCGCGACCTTGCCCCAGCCACTGAGACCCAGGATGCCGTGTTGCAGAAAATCGGGTAGCGTCATGTTTGCCTCTCAGCCGTTGAAGGGCTGTCCTGCCATAAAGCCGGTCACTATAGACGCGGCTGCCCGTGATTGATACGCATTGCGTTCTGATGTGGACAACCCCCCTTGCCTGAGTTGCCCGAGGTCGAGACGACGCGTCGCGGCATAGCGCCGTGGCTGACCGGCCAGCGCCTCGCCCGGGTGGTGGTCCGGGTGCCGCACCTGCGCTGGCCGGTGCCGGGCGACCTGGCCGGGCAGCTGACCGGGGCCCGGGTGACGGACGTGGGCCGGCGGGCCAAGTGGCTGTTGCTGCGCACCGACCGGGGCACGGCACTGCTGCACCTCGGCATGACGGGCAGCCTGCGGGTGCTCCCCGCCTTCACGGCCCCCGGCCGGCACGACCACCTGGACCTTCAGACCGCGGACGGGGTGACGATCCGCTTCACGGACCCCCGGCGCTTCGGCGCGGTGCTGTGGACCGTCGGGGATCCGGCGCAGCATCCCCTGATCGCCCCGCTGGGTCCCGAACCCCTGGGGCCCGACTTCACTGCCGGTTACCTGGCACGCTGCAGCCAGCGCCGCCACATCGCCATCAAGCCGCACCTGATGAACGGCCGCATCGTCGTGGGCGTCGGCAACATCTACGCGAGCGAGGCGCTGTTCCGGGCCGGGATCCACCCGGCGCGCGCGGCCGGGCGCGTTGCCCTCCCCCGTCTCGCCGGCCTGGTGGCGGCCGTCAGGGAGGTGCTGGAGGACGCCATCCGCGCCGGCGGCTCGACCATCCGGGACTATTCCGGCAGCGACGGCCAGCCGGGTTATTTTGCCCGGCAGCTGCGGGTCTACGAGCGGGCCGGGCTGCCGTGCCTGAACTGCGGGGCGCCCATACGGCAGAAAGTGCTGGGCCAGCGCTCGAGCTACTACTGCGCGCGCTGCCAGCGCTAGTAGACCAGCACCTCGCCGCTGCCGCGGGGATCCGACGCGGCCGCCACGTCGCCGCTCGCCCTGTCCCAGGTGACCACCTGCATATTGCCGTAGGCGCGCGGACTCGGCTGCAGCTGATGCCCGCGCTTGCGGAGGTCTGCCTCCTCGTCGGCACTGAAGGCGCCGGACTCGTAGGCCACCGCATCGGGAAAATACTGGTGGTGATAGCGCTTCAGGCTGACCATCTCCCGGGCATCGGCACCCTCTTCCCAGGCCAGCGCGGCCAGCAGCACCATGCTGATGATGCGGCTGCCGCCGGGTGTGCCGAGGATCGCCACGCCCCGCTCGCCTTCGAGGAAAGTCGGCGACATGCTGGACAGCATGCGCTTGCCCGGCGCAATCGCATTGGCCTCCGCGCCCAGCAGGTCAAAGCCGTTCGGTACGCCGCGCTTGATGGTGAAATCATCCATCTCGTTGTTGAGAAGCACGCCGGTGCCCGGCGGAATGAAGCCCGCCCCGAACCAGGTGTTGATGCTGAGCGTACCGGCCACCCGGTTGCCGGCCTTGTCGAGCACGGAAAAGTGCGTGGTGCTGGTTCCCGCGGGCGGGTCGGGCAGGATGCCGGACAGCGCGATGCTGGGTGTTGCCCTGTCCGGCAGGATCGAAACCCGCTGGCCGTCGGCATAGTAGGGACTGAGCAGGCGCGCCACGGGCATCGTGACGAAATCCGGATCGCCGAGGTACAAGGACCGGTCCCGGTAGGCGCGGCGCAGCGCCTCGATGGTGAGGTGCCTGCGGTCGGCGCCGGACAGCCGGGCAAGATCGTAGCCCGCAAGGATGTTCAGCGTGTTGGCGAGCGCAATGCCGCCGGCCGACGGCGGCGGCGCGGATACGACGGTCATGCCCCGGTACACGGAGCGGATCGGCTCGCGCTCCACCACCCGGTAGGTCGCCAGGTCTGCAAGCGACCAGATGCCGCCGGCCGCCCGCACGCCATCGACGAGCCTGCGCGCCACGGGGCCGCCGTAAAAGCCGTCCCGCCCCCGCTCGGCCAGCGCGCGCAGCGTGCGGGCCAGGTCGGGGTAACGCACCCGGTCACCGCTCACCAGCGCCTTGCCGCCGGGCAGGTAGAGGGCGGCAAATGCCGGCGAATTGCGCGTCACCTCGGTGCGGAAGCGCAGGCCCATCTCCATGCCGCGCGTCACGTCGACGCCCTCTTCCGCGTAACGGATGGCGGGCTCCAGGCTGCGGGCCAGAGGCAGGCGCCCGTAGCGTTCGGCAATATGCGCGAGACCCGCGGGTTCACCCGGTATGCCGGCCGCCAGCGGCCCGTTCAGGGTCAGGCCGGGCTTGGGCCGGCCGCTGGCATCGAGGTACATGTCCGCGGTGGCCGCGCCGGGGGCCACTTCGCGGGCGTCCACGAAGACCTGCCGGCCGGTTTCGGCCTCATGGAGCAGCCAGAAGGCGCCGCCTCCGAGGCCCGAGGCGAAAGGCTCGACCACGGCCAGGGCAGCGCTGATGGCCACGGCCGCGTCGAAGGCGTTGCCTCCGGCGGCCAGGATTTCCTCACCCGCCCGGGTGGCCAGCGGGTGGGCAGTGGCGATGCCGGAGGTGGCGGGAGATTCCCGCGCCACGGCGAACGGGCTGCCGGCGGCCAGCCACAGGCCCGCGGCCAGCACCGCCTTCAGCAGCATCCTGCGGGCCACCGGTGCCGGCCGGGATTGCGACTGCGCCACGCGTCAGGTCCGGCGGGCCGGCCGCTTGCCGGCCAGGGCCCTGACCACGACCGGCGGCACGAACGGGCTGATGTCGCCACCCAGCCCGCTGATCTCCCGGACGAAGGTGGACGAGATGAAGGTGTATTCCTCGGCGGGCGTCAGGAAGATGGTCTCGACATCGGTGCGCAGGTGGCGGTTCATGGCGGCCAGCGCAAACTCATATTCGAAATCCGACACGGCACGCAGGCCCCGGATGATGGCCTTGAGCCCGTGCTCGCGGACATAGTCCACCGTCAGGCCCGCATAACCATCGACGGTGATATTCGGCGCGTCGCCGAGCGCCTGCCGGGCCAGCGAGATGCGTTCCTCCAGCGAGAACATCGGAATCTTGTGGGGGCTCGCGGCCACGGCCACCACCACCCTGTCAAAAAGTTTCGCCGCCCGGCGTGCCAGGTCGACGTGCCCGTTGGTGATGGGATCGAAGGTCCCGGGATACATTGCGCCGACGGCCATGGTGACCTGCTCCCCCTGCGGTGTTCTGTTCATTCCATGCGGCTTCCGGTCGCGGGATCAGGGCCACAGTCCGCCGCTCAGGGCAGCCGGAGCAACAGGCTGCGCACCGCGCCGGCCGTGGTTTCCCGGTGGAGGTACCAGGTTGCAGGCAGGTCGGGCACGGCCTGATCGCACCCCATCTCCAGGTAGATCCACGCGTGGACCGCAAGCCACCCCCGGGAAAGCAGTGTACACAACTCACCCGGGTCGCTCGTGCCGTAGGGTGGATCCACGAACACGAGGTCGCAGGGGACAGCCGGTGTTTCCCCGAGCCAGCGCCGCGCGTCCGTCACGAGCACCTGTCCGGAGCCGCCAAAGCGGCCGAGTGCGGCCTCGATGGCGGCCGCCGCCCGCGGATCGCGTTCGACGAACGAGCAGTGCGCAGCGCCCCGGGACAGCGCCTCGAGGCCCAGCGCGCCGGTACCGGCGTACAGGTCCAGGCAGCGCGCACCCGGGAGCATCGGCATGAGCCAGTTGAAAAGGGTTTCCCGCACGCGGTCGGGCGTGGGCCTGATCCCGATGCCCGGTACCACGTCCAGGCGCCGCCCCCGCCACGCGCCGCCTATGATGCGTACGCGGCCCGTCTGCCGCCGCCTGCGATCCGTTACCATTCCACCATGCCAGATGACACCAGTTCCGGGAGCCGTTCCCGGCCGGGTTTCTTTGCCCGCCTCAAGGAGCGCCTCAGCATAGGCCAAAGTGCGCCGCCCGCAGCACCTGCATTGCCTGCGGCGGACACCCGCGCAGCGACGCAGGCCGCCGTTGCTGCGCCCGTTGCCCCACCGCCGCGGGCCGCCCGCTTCCGGCTCGGCGCCGCCCTGGACTGGCTGGCAGGCCGCAAGCTCACCGACAGCCTGGAGGAAGAGCTGGAGATGCACCTGCTGGAGGCCGACGTGGGCCTGCAGGCGGCCGAAGACATCATCGGGCGGGTACGCAAGCTGTCCCAGGGCCGCGACGTGGGCTCGGTGGCCGACGCCCGGGCGCTGCTTCGCGAAGCGGTCACCGGCCTGCTCAGGCCACGGGCGCAGCCGCTCCTGATCCCGGCGGCAACCCGGCCGTTCGTCATCCTGATGGTGGGCGTGAATGGCGCGGGCAAGACGACCACGATCGGCAAGCTGGCGCGCCGTTTCCGCGATGACGGCCTCAAGGTGATGCTTGCCGCCGGCGATACGTACCGGGCCGCCGCCATCGAGCAACTCCAGGTCTGGGGCGAGCGCAACGGCGTGCCGGTGATCGCCCAGCAGCCGGGCGCCGACCCGGCAGCCGTGATCTACGATGCGCTGGAGGCAGCGCGCGCCCGGGGCATCGACGTACTGCTCGCCGACACGGCGGGGCGCCTCCAGAACAAGGCGCACCTGATGCAGGAACTGCAGAAGATCGTGCGCGTGCTGCGGCGGCTCGACCCGGCGGCGCCCCACGAGACGATGATCGTGCTGGACGCGAGCCTCGGCCAGAATGCCGTCTCCCAGGCCCGGCAGTTCCACGAAGCCATCGGCCTCACCGGCATCACGATGACCAAGCTGGATGCGGGCGGCAAGGGCGGCGTGCTGCTGGCGCTGGCCAGCCAGCTCGCCGTTCCCGTGCGCTTCATCGGCATCGGCGAGCAGGCCGGGGACATGGATGTGTTCGATGCCGCCGAGTTTGCTGCGGCACTGATCGCGCCACCTGAGACCGATGGCGCCGCCGGATGACATGGCCAGCAGCCCGCCGCCGATGATCCGCTTCGACAACGTGACCAAGCGCTACGACGGTGCCCGCGAGGCCCTCCAGGGCGTGTCGCTCTCGATAGCCGCCGGCGAGCTTGCCTTTCTCACCGGTCGCTCCGGCGCCGGCAAGAGCACCGTGCTCAAGCTGATCGCGCTCATCGAACACCCGACCCGCGGCACGGTGTCGGTCGACGGGCACAACCTCGGCAAGCTCCCCAACCGGCAGATTCCGCTCTACCGCCAGCAGATCGGCATGGTGTTCCAGGACAACAAGCTGCTGCTTGAGCGCAGCGCCTACGAGAACGTGGCCCTGCCGCTGATCATCAACGGCACCGGCGAGCGGGAGATCGGCCGGCGCGTGCGGGCGGCGCTCGACCAGGTGGGGCTGCTCGACCGGGAGCGCGTCCCGCCCCGGGCGCTGTCGGCCGGCGAACAGCAGCGGCTCGGCATTGCGCGGGCCATCGTCGCCCGGCCCAAGGTGCTGATCGCCGACGAGCCCACGGGCAATCTGGACCCGGACCTGTCGCTGGAGATCATGACGCTGTTCCGCAGGCTGAACGACGTGGGCGTCACCATGCTGATCGCGAGCCACGACCTCGCCCTGGTGGAGCGCTTTGGCAGCCGCCGGATCATGCTCGCGGCCGGCAGGGTGGTGAGCGAGACATGAGGCCATCGGTCTGGCTCGCGCGCCATGCCCAGGGCGCGATCGGCGCACTGGGCTCCCTGGCGCGCAACCCCGTCGCCACGGGGTTCACGGTGCTCGTCATCGCGATTGCCCTGGCGCTGCCGGCTGCCCTGGGTGTCGTGGTGCAGGCCGGACGCAACGTGGCCGGTGACTGGGCGGCCGCGCGGGATTTCTCGGTGTACCTCGCAGGCGGCGTCGGCCTGGACCGGGCGGAGGCCCTGGCCCGGGAACTGCGCGGCAGGCCGTCGGTGGCTGCGGTGCAGGTGATCGCCGCGGACACGGCGCTGGCGGAACTGAGCGAGGATCCGGCCTTTGCCCGGGCGGTGGCCGCGCTCGGCAGCAATCCCCTGCCGCACACGCTGGTGGTCCGGCCCGACAGCACCGTCACGCCCGCCGATCTCGACGCGCTGGCCGCCGGGATACGCAAGTCCCCGGGTGTCGAACTGGTGAAGCTCGACCTGCAGTGGGTACAGCGCCTGAACGCCATCCTGGATGTGGTGCGGCGGCTCGGCTGGCTGGTCGGCAGCCTGCTGGTCATTGCGGTGGTGATCATCGTCGGCAACACGATCCGGCTCGAGATCCAGAACCGCGCGGTGGAGATCGAGGTGGCGAAGCTCCTGGGCGCCACGGACGGTTTCGTGCGCCGGCCTTTCCTGTACCTCGGCTTCTGGTACGGCCTGCTGGGGGGGCTCGTGGCCACCGTGATCCTGCTCGCGGGGCTGTGGAGCCTGCGCGGCCCGGTCACCGCGCTGGCCGGGCTCTATGGCAGCGGCCTTGAACTCGGCGGCGCCGGTACCAGCGCGCTCCTCGTTCTGCTGGGGGGCGGGATCCTCGCGGGTTGGGCGGGGGCCTGGACGGCTGTGGCCCGACACCTGTCGGCCATCCAGCCTAAAGTCTAACTATCTGTTTTAAAAGATATTAGTAGCGATATACGGCGGGCAGACGGGAACTCGACGGGTCTTTGGCACTCTAAAGTCCGGAGTGCTAAGATCGTGGCCCGGAGGATCCAGATGACCGACACCGCTGCCCTGCTGCCCCGCCTGCCGTCACCTGCCGGCGCACTTGCGCTGGCCGGCCCGCTCGGCAGCCTCGATGCCTACATCCAGACCGTGACCCGCGTGCCGGTGCTGAGCCAGGACGAAGAGCGCGCCCTGTCCCGCCGTTTCCGCGATCACGACGATCTGGATGCGGCCCGCCTGCTCGTCCTGTCCCAGCTGCGCTTCGTGGTGCACATCGCCCGGGGCTACCTGGGCTACGGCCTGCCGCTCGGCGACCTGATCCAGGAGGGCAACGTGGGCCTGATGAAGGCCGTGAAGCGTTTTGACCCGGAGATGGGCGTACGGCTCGTGTCTTTTGCCGTCCACTGGATCCGCGCCGAGATCCACGAGTACGTGCTGCGCAACTGGCGGCTGGTGAAAGTCGCGACCACCAAGGCCCAGCGCAAGCTGTTCTTCAACCTGCGCCGCGCCAAGCGCAATCTGGGCTGGCTCTCGCTGCAGGAGCGTGAAGCCATCGCCGGCGATCTGGGCGTCACGGCCCGGGAAGTGGGCGAGATGGAGGAGCGCCTGGCCGGACAGGACGTGACCTTCGATCCGCTGCCCGAAGACAGCGAGGACAGCACCTACGCACCGGCCCTGTACCTGGCGAGCGAAGGCAGCGACCCGGCGGCGGCATTCGAGGCCGACGACTGGCGCGAGCAGGGCGCCGATCGCCTCCACGAAGCGCTCGACAGCCTGGACGTCCGCAGCCGGGAGATCCTCGAGGCGCGCTGGCTCGCCGAGAAGAAAACCACACTGCAGGTGCTGGCCAGCCGGTACGGCGTATCGGCCGAGCGCATCCGCCAGATCGAGCAGAACGCCCTGCGCACGCTGCGCGCCGCCGTCTGAGCGTCACCCGACGGGCCGCATGAGCAAGGGCCGGTGGTCTGACGACCACCGGCCCTTTTCATTTCAGCAATCTCCGCTGCCCGGGTGGCAGGCCGCTTACTGCGTGACCGGCACCAGCGTGATCTCCACCCGCCGGTTCTGGGCCCGGCCCTCCGGCGTGGCGTTGCTCGCGATCGGGCGGTCCTGGCCGTAGCCCACCGTGATCAGGCGCTGGGTGTTGATGCCCTGGGCCGCCAGGTAGTTGCTGACACTGCTGGCACGGCGCTGGGACAGTGCCATGTTGCTGTCAGCATTGCCGGTGCTGTCGGCGTGGCCCGCCACATCGACCACCGTCTTGTCGTATTCCTTCAGCACCATCGAGACGCCGTTCAGCACCGAGTAGAACGAGGCATTGATGTCCGAACTGTTGGTGGCAAAGGTCACGTTGCCCGGCATGTTCAGGATGATGTTGTCGCCGCTGCGCGTGACGCTGACGCCGGTGCCCTGCATCTTCTTCCGGAGCTCGGCCTCCTGGCGGTCCATGTAGTTGCCCACCGCGCCGCCCGCGAGGCCGCCGGCGGCACCGAGGATCAGGGCCCGCTTCTTGCGCTCGGAAGAGCTGTCCCCCGAGATCAGTCCGACCGCCACGCCGGCCGCGGCGCCGATCGCGGCCCCCTTGGTTGTGGCGCTGGTCTTTTCTTCGCCCGTGTAGGGGTCAATGGTGGTGCAGGCCCCGAGTATCACCCCCGCGCCCACCATCACCGCCATTGCCCGCACTGCATTCCGTATCGCCATCTGGATAACCTCCTGTAGAAAATCAGCCTGCGGCCTGCGAGGCTTGCTGCCGGCCCGTGAACGGCGTATGAACTGTCTTATTATGACCCCAGATGCCGGCCGGCTACTCGACGAATATTCGGCGGATCACCGGCATCCCTTCAATCAGCTGACGCACAGCATCTGCGTGCCCCTGATCGCGGCGTCGGTAATCGGCCTGTTGTGGGCGATCCCGGTGCCGGCAGCCTTCGCGGTGGGTGGCGGCTGGCTCAACTGGGGCACGCTGGTGCTCGCCGGCGTGCTGCTCTACTACCTCCGCCTGGCTCCCGGGCTGGCGGCCGGCATGGCGGCCGGGTCCCTCGCGGCGTGCGCGGCAATCGCCGCGCTGGACGGCCTGGCCATGCCCCTCTGGCGGATCGCGGCCACCGTCTTCGTGATTGGCTGGATCGGCCAGTTCGTGGGCCACTACGTGGAAGGCCGGCGACCCTCCTTCTTCCGCGACCTGCGCTTCCTGCTCATCGGCCCCCTGTGGGTACTCGCCAAGCTCTACAGGCGCCTCGGCATCAGACTCTAGCCCGCGATGCAGACGGGCGACCCCTACAGTCACCGGGCGATCTGGGCCATCGCCCTGCCCATGATCCTGTCGTCCGTCAGCGTGCCGCTGGTGGGCCTGGTGGGGACGGGCGTGATGGGGCACCTCGATGCCCCGGTGTACCTGGCCGCCACGGCTGCCGCAGTGCAGGTCTTCAGCATCCTGTTCGTGGCCTTCAATTTCCTGCGCATGGGCACCACCGGGATAACGGCCCAGGCGCATGGCGCCCGGCAGAACGGCGCCATGCGCCAGGCGCTCGGCGAGGCGGTGATCGTCGCGCTCGCGCTCGGCGTGCTGATCCTCGTGCTGCAGCTGCCGATCCGCACGGCCGCGTTCCGCCTGCTGGGCACCGACCCTGCGGTGACGCGCCTTGCCATCGAGTATTTCGGGATCCGGGTCTGGAGTGCGCCGGCCACGCTCTTCAACTTTGCGGCCATCGGCTGGCTGCTCGGCATGCAGAACGCCCGCGGGCCGCTCGCCATCACGCTCGTGATCAACCTCACGAACGTGCTGCTCGACCTGTGGTTCGTGCTGGGACTCGGCCTCAAGGTGCAGGGCGTGGCGCTGGGGGCGCTGCTGGCCGAATATGCCGGCGCCCTGGTGGCCCTGTGGCTGCTCGCGCGCGAGCTGCGCCGCTGCCCGGCGGCCTGGCCCCGGCGGCAACTGCTCACGCCCGGCGCCTACCGGGGGCTGCTCGCCGTCAACGGCAATCTCTTCGTGCGCACCCTTGCCCTGATGTTCACCTTTGCCTTCATCACGGCCCAGGGCGCGCGCATGGGCACGGTCTTCCTGGCGGCCAACGCGCTGCTGATGAACTTCCAGTGGCTCACGGCCTATGCGCTCGACGGCATCGCCAACGCGGCAGAAGCGCTGGTGGGCAAGGCGGTGGGCGCGCGTGACCGGGCCGGCATGCTGCGGGCCGTGCACCGCACGCTGGCCTGGTCGCTGGGCTTCGGCGCGCTGTTCTCGCTGGCCTTCCTGCTGGCCGGCCCCCGGATCGTGGGCCTGCTCACCGGCCTGCCGGAGATCCGGGCCACCGCACTCACCTACCTGCCCTGGATGATCCTGCTGCCGCTGATTTCCGTCTGGAGTTTCCTCTACGATGGCGTCTATGTCGGCGCCACGCGCAGCCGGGAAATGCGCATCATCATGACCGGCGCCGCCTTTCTGGTTTTCGTCCCCGCCTGGTACCTGGCCCGGGGCCTCGGCAATCACGGGCTGTGGCTCGCCTTCACGCTGTTCATGACGATGCGGGGCCTCGGCATGCACCTGTGGTTCCGCCGCCTGCTGGCACAGGGCGCCCTCGTACCGCTGCGCTGAGGCTCGCGGCCGGGGCCGGCCCTGCGTAGAATCCCGCCATGGTCGCCCGAAAAGCCCCGCGTCGCTCCACCGCCCGCCGCGCCCCGGCCCGCCGCCCGCTGGTGGGCGTGGTCATGGGGTCGGCCTCCGACTGGCCCACGCTCAAGGCCGCGGTGGAGATCCTGAAGGACTTCGGCGTGCCCTGCGAGAAGCGCGTGGTGTCCGCGCACCGCACCCCTCAGCTGATGTTCGACTATGCCGAATCGGCAGCCGGCCGGGGCCTCAGGATCATCATTGCCGGCGCCGGCGGCGCTGCCCACCTGCCGGGCATGCTGGCGGCCAAGACCACGCTCCCGGTGCTGGGCGTGCCCGTGCAGTCGAAGGCCCTGTCGGGCCAGGACTCCCTGCTCTCCATCGTGCAGATGCCCCGCGGCGTGCCGGTGGCCACCTTTGCCATCGGCGAGGCCGGCGCCGCCAACGCGGGCCTGTTTGCCGTGGCCATGCTGGCGCTGGACGATGCCCGGCTCGCGAGCCGGCTCGTCGCCTTCCGCCAGCGCCAGGCCGAAGCGGTGATGGCAGCCCGGCTCCCGGACTGAATGACACCGATCCTGCCACCGGCCACCCTGGGCGTGCTGGGTGGCGGGCAACTGGGACGCTATTTCGTCCAGGCCGCCCGGGAGATGGGCTATGGCGTCTGGGTGCTGGACCCGGATCCGGCAAGCCCCGCCGGGCAACTCAGTAACCGGCATCTGGTCGCGGACTACGACGATCCCGCCGCGCTGGCGGCACTGGCAGCCAACTGCGCCGCTGTCACCACGGAGTTCGAGAACGTACCGGCGCTGGCGCTGGAGACGCTGGCCCGGTCCGTCATCGTGCGCCCGGGTCCGGCTGCAGTCACCGTCTGCCAGGACCGGCGCACGGAAAAGCGTTTCGTCACGGAGCATGGCCTGCCCTGCGGACCGTGGGCCGTCATCGAGAGCGCGGCGGACATCGCCCGGGCACCGGGCGCACTGTTCCCCGGCATCCTCAAGACTGCGCGTCTCGGCTACGACGGCAAGGGCCAGAACCGGGTTGGCAACCGGGTGGAGGCTGCCACGGCCTTCGATGCGGTTGGCGGGCGGCCCTGCGTACTCGAAGCGCTGCTGCCGCTCGACCTCGAGATCTCGGTGGTGCTGGCCCGCACCGCGTCGGGCGAGGCCGCCTGCTTTCCCGTGGTGGAGAACCGGCACCGCAACGGCATCCTCGACATTTCCGTTGCGCCGGCCCAGGTGAGCGCCGCGCTGGCGGATCAGGCGCGCGACTGCGCCCGGCGCATCGCCGACGCGCTGGCCTACGTCGGCACGCTCGGCATCGAGTTCTTCGTGAGCCGCGGCGTGCTGTACGTCAACGAGATGGCGCCGCGCCCGCACAACAGCGGCCACTACACCCTGGACGCCTGCCACACGAGCCAGTACGAGCAGCAGGTGCGCGCACTCTGCGGCCTGCCGCTGGGCGATGCGCGCGCCCACTCCGCCGCGGTGATGGTGAACCTGCTGGGCGAGCTGTGGTTTCATGAGGGACTGCCCCGCGAGCCCGACTGGGCAAGCCTGCTCGCCCGGCCGGATCTCAGGCTCCGGCTCTACGGCAAGCAGGCCGCCCGCCCCGGGCGCAAGATGGGGCATTACACCGTGGTGGGGCCGGAACTCGCCCCGGTACTGGCCAATGCACTGGCGGCCCGGGCCGCCCTCGGAATGGAGGATGACGAATGCTGAAACGCGAAGCACTGCGCGGCCTGGTGCCGGCACTGATGCTGGTCATGGCCAGCACAACAACGCCGGCCGTGGCGGCCGACAGCCCCGTGCTGCGGGTGATCGCCACCAATGTGCAGGGCGATGCGGGGGCCGTGCACGTCTGGGTCTACGACCAGGCGGACGACTGGCTGAGCGACCGTTACCGCACCCAGAAGGCCGTGCGCGTGCAGGGCAACCGGAACGGTGATGCGGTGACCATCGAACTGCTGCTGCCGCCCGGCGAGTACGCCCTGTCGGTCTTTCACGACGTGGACGACGACGGCAAGCTGGAACGCAACTTCATCGGCCTGCCGAAGGAGCCGGCCGGCCTGTCCAACAACCTGCGGCCGAAGTTCGGGCCGCCGCGCTACAAGGACGCGAAATTCGTCATCGAAGCCGGCGCCACTGTCGAGCAGAAGATCAGGTTGCAGTAGGCGCCCCATCGCACCGGCCAGCCACCGGGTGGGCCAGCAGGGCCTCACGGTCGGTGATGCCGAGCAAGGCGTGGACCAGTCCGGGGCGTAGGCAAGCTGGCTGGCATCTGCCGGGCCGAGGTTAACGGTGTGAGGTGTTCTCGTATTTTTCCGACAGTCGGCACGACCCCAGCGCCGCCCGGCACCCCGCCGCCCACGTGCCCAGCGCCGCCCGGTACTGGCTGATCGCCTGGTCGAGATTCGCCAACTGCCCGAGCAG